>Ga0315276_10007360_pt1 | contig 10189 bp, 8 predicted proteins | sample YL17G05_0_MG_FD_204542 | JGI IMG/M metagenome (GOLD analysis project Ga0315276, IMG submission 204542) | Sediment microbial communities from Yellowstone Lake, YNP, Wyoming, USA - YL17G05_0 | ecosystem: Environmental > Aquatic > Freshwater > Lake > Sediment | place: USA: Wyoming | collected... | reverse complement strand
AAGCGCAACGAACTCCCGGTACAGCACGCCGGTCTTGTAGTTGTCGTAGTAAAGGGGCTTCTTGAGCAGCAGGCCGCCGAGGACTCCCATCCACTGCTCCCCCCAGAAGGTCAGGCGCAGCCCGGACTTGGTGAACCAGCAGCGGCTCAGCCACTTTTCAGCCTCCCACTTGAGCTCGAGCACGGCGCCGAACCCGAGTCGGAAAACCTGGACCAGCGGGTGGCGAATCAGTGCCGCCGCAGCCTGGCGGGGATCGACCTCTTTTTCCCCCGTGGCCCTCAGCCGATCCAGGCCCATGCTGATGTACCCGCACGCCTTCTTCACGATGTCGTGCAGCTGCGCGCGGCCGCGGATGGCCTTGTGGTCGGCGACGATGATCTGGTTGCAAAGGTTGGCGAACTCCCACTGCACCTGGGTGAGGATGTCCTGCGGCTCGACCCGTTCGAGGGCGCGGCTGAAGTGATTGTCCGCCTCCATCTCCCGCAGCGGGTAGGATGGCACGGGCAGCAGGGAACTCTCCACCCGCCGGCGCGGAATGTGTTTCGGGGCCCGGGCTTCCAGGTCCTTCGGCTGGACGGGCTGGTAGATCCCGATGGCCTCGTTGAACGGCACGAACCCCTTCTCCGCCAGGCGCACGGTGTGCCAGTGGTACTCCGCTTCCTCGGTCTCGGCGGGGATGATGTGGGTCGCCTCGAGCAGCACGTTTATAAAATTGAGATGGTCGTGGGCGGCCAGGCGCTGGAGGAGTTTCATCAGGAACTCCTTGCGCTCCTCCTCGCCGATCGCGGAGCTGTCGAGCACGGGCGGCAGCTTCAAAAAGCGAATGAAATACGTGCCGTCCAGGGTGAAGAAATCGTCGCCGAACTCGGAGGGGTCCTGGTCGTGCTCCAAGGCCCGCACCTCGATAGTGTGAAACAGGTAAAGCTCGGCAAACTCGAGGCGGTCTTTTAAAAGCCATCGCAGGAAGCGCTGCGGGTCAGATTCCAGCAGGAGATTGAGCCAGCGCGTGACGCCGTGCACCTCGATGCGGTCCCGGGCCCAGCTCTCGAGGTCCACGATGTGGTCCCACTGCTTGTCGGAGGCCAGCGCCAGCAACGGCAGGGCGTCCTGGGGGCCGATGTCGTGAACCAGAAGGTACAGATCCGGCTCTGGAATGGAGTGCACCAGGGCGGCCGGCTCACGCGCGGACAGAATCCGGTCCAGCGCCTCTTCCGGCGGCAGTGCCAGGATCTCGTGGCGCTCGCGCTGCAGCGCCCTCAAGCGTTCACGGATGTCTTTGTCGGGAAGCGTGTCAGTCATGTCGGCTCAGGTCGGCCTCAGTGGGTTGAAAGATGCCGGATCTTTTTAACAAGCCCTGATTCACAAAGCAAATGCTACGTGGAATCCGCTGGCGCGGGTTGGGCACGCCAGGGGGCGATGCGGTAAAGAATAAGCATGCCCGGGATGGCCGCGAGGGTGCAGAAGATGAAAAAGCCTTCCCAGCCCAGGTGCTTGGCGGCAAACCCCGTCGGCGCCGAGGCCAGCACCCGCGGGAGCCCCATGATGCTCGTCAGCAGCGCGTATTGGGTGGCGGTGAACTTGCGGTTGGTGAGACTCGCCATAAACGCGACAAAAGCGCTGGTCCCCATGCCGGCGGTAATGCTCTCGAAGGCGATCACGGTCGAAAGCGCCGGCAGGCTGGGGCCGATGCGAGCCAGCACGGCAAAACCCGCGGTGGAGACCGCCTGCAGCCCACCGAACACCCAGAGACTGCGGTGGATGCCGGTCTTCAGCATCAGGATGCCGCCGAGCACACCGCCGGCGATGGTGGCCCAGGCCCCGCAGAGCTTGACCACCGCGCCGATCTCGGACTTGGAGTAACCGAGCTCGAGATAAAAGGGGATGCTGACGGCGGCGGCCATGGTGTCGCCGACCTTGTAAAGCAGGATGAAGGCCAGGATCCACAAGGCGCTGTCACGGCGGAAAAAATCAGCAAGAGGATCCAATATGGCCTCCCGCAGCGACTGCGGCGGGCCGTTTTCAGACCGCGGCTCGGGCGCGAGCAGGGTCGTCAGCATGCCGGGCAGCATGCCCGCGGCCATCACCAGGTAGACCTGGGAGAAGGGCATATGATCGGCCAGGATGAGGCCGCCCCCTGCGGCCGCCCACATCCCGATGCGGTAGCCGTAGACATACATGGAGGAGCCGAGCCCCAGCTCCGCATCGGGCAGGTCCTCCCGGCGGTAGGCGTCCACGACCGCGTCCTGAGTGGCGCTGAAAAAGGCCACGAGTACAGCCGCCGCCACCATCCAGACCGGGCGCTTAACCGGGTCGGCGAACGCCAGAACGGCGATGGCCGCCATCAACGCCAGCTGCGCGACCAGCAGCCATCCCCGCCGCCGGCCGAGAAACGGCGGCGTGAACCGGTCCAGGATGGGGGCCCACAGGAACTTCCAGGAATAGGGGCTCTGCACCAGGGTGATCATGCCCACCCAGGTGAGATCGACACCCTCCTCAGTCATCCAGGCCTGCAGGACGCCCAGCGTCAGCAGCAGGGGCAGGCCGCAGGAGAACCCCATCAGAAGGGCAACGATCATCCGGCGGCTGAAAAGTGTCGCCACGACAGGTTTTTTGGGCTCAGGCAAAGGCTCCTCGTGACCAGTTCAACTGAGATAGCTGAGGGTGGATTCTTAAGGTGAATAGGAAGCGACAATGATGTCTTCAAGCTGACGCTTCGGAACGTGATGAACCCCGTTCTCATCCCGCCAGTACCGGATGTCTCCGTCCGGGCCGACGGTTTCGATCACCACCTCCTCACGAGGTGTGCCCAGGGCGATCACGAGCAGGATCTCCAGCCCGTGCAACGGCCCGAAAATGCGCCGCAGCTCGCGCCGGTTGATGGAATCCAGCATGCACCCCCCGAGTCCCATCGCCGCGGCCCCCAGCATGATGCTCTGGGCGGCGATCCCGAGATCCCGGTCGCAGTCGGCCCGGATCGCGGTATCTCCGAGGATGACAATGTAAGCCGCGGGCCGCTCGCCCTCCCGGGGCCCCAGCCAGTCCTTGAGGTAGGCGGCCCATCTCAGGCAGGGGAATATGCGGGCGTTCATGGAAGCCGCGCAGCTCAGGATGTATTTCAACGGCTGCTTGTTGCCGCCCGAGGCCGAGAGGCGCGCCAGATCGATCAGTTCCACGAGGGTCTGCCGATCGATGGCGCGATCTTCATTAAACCGCCGCACGCTGCGGGTTCTCCGGGCCAGATTGCGGAAGGCGAAGGTGTCCGTCATTTTTCCCAGTTCCACGGGTCCTCCGGCGGCATGTGCTTCCGGACCCATTGCAGTACCTTGTCGAATTCGCCCCGCAGCTCGCGCAGGGCCTTACCCCGGTGGCTGACCCGGCTTTTCTCCTCGCGCGTGAGCTCGGCGAAGGTCTTCTGAAGCGGGGGGTAGTAAAAAATCGGGTCGTAGCCGAAACCGTTCTGCCCACGGGGCGCCTCCGCCAGCATTCCCTCGCACCGCCCTTCGTAGGTGAGCGCCGGCCCCGAGGGCAAGGCGAGCGAGATCACGCACTCGAAGGATGCCTTGCGATGGGTCCGGCCGTCCATCTCGGTGAGCAGCTTGCGGCGGCGGTCCTCATCGGAGGCGCCCTCCCCGCCATAGCGGGCGGAATGCACCCCCGGCGCCCCGTTCAGGGCGTCCACGGCAATCCCGGAGTCGTCGGCGATCGCCGGGACGCCGAGCACGCGCGCCGTGAAACTCGCCTTCTTGTAAGCGTTGGCGTCGAACGTGTCTCCGTCCTCTTCGACCTCGGGAATCGGCCCGAAATCGGACAGGCTCTTGATCTCGACCGGAAACCCTTGCAGCAGCTCGCGGATTTCAGCTGTCTTGCCGGGGTTCCGTGTCGCCACCACCAGAATCGGCAACTTTCCCATCGGTTCGTGTTCTCGCTTTCACAGGGGTGGATGGCGCCGGGTACCGACCGGCGCATGCCAGCCACTTTAAGAGTTTTGCGCTCATCATTCAAGGTTTTTTGGGAGCACGCGTCCTGCATCTTTACAACATGCCCCGCCTGTGTATAATGACCGCCGTCGCAACCGTTCACCCCAGGCGGCTCAACAGGGTGTTGAAAAACTGCGCCTGAGGCCGTGATCCGGCGTTGTGCGGCTTTTGTAAATGCTCACCTATCGCTGAATAGGCTGCGCTTTCCAAAACGCCGCACGCCTTGGCTGACGGCCTGATGCTTGTTTTTCAACACCCTGTAAAAACGCCGCCGCCTCCGTCGCTGGCGTCCGATATGCTGAAAGAACTTTCGATCCGCAACTTCGCCATCATCGACGACCTCCACATCCGCTTCGACGCGGGGCTGACGATTCTCTCCGGCGAAACCGGCGCCGGCAAATCCATCATCATCAACGCCGTCAATTTGATCCTGGGCAGCCGCGCGTCCACGGACATGGTGCGAACGGGCGCCGAATCGGCGGAGCTCGAGGCGCTCTTCGACATCGCCCCGAAATCCCGGACCGCGCAGACGGCGGCCGACATGGGTTACGACATGACGGAGGGGCTCTTGGTACGGCGCGTCATCTCGCGTGCGGAGGGCAACCGCAGCTACGTCAACGGCCGCCTCGCAACCCTTCAGGTGCTCTCCGCCATCACCGAAAACATGGCCAGCATCTCCGGCCAGCACGCCCACCAGGGGCTGCTCAAGGAAGACCAGCACCTGCTCATGCTGGACCAGTTCGCGGGGCTGATGGCCCAGCGCGAGGCCGTGTCCGCCCTGGTCCACGAGATCATCCCTGAGCTGAAGCACCTCAGGGAACTCCGGGTCCGGCAGGCCCGGCAGGCCGAGCTCACGGAGCTGCTGGAGTTCCAGCAGAAAGAGATCGCGGCCGCGGGCATCGCACCGGGGGAAGACCGCGAGCTCGAGCAGGAGCGGACGCGCCTGAAGAACGCAGCCGCCCTGGTCGAAGCCGTCCAGGGCGGAGTCGACACCCTCTACAGTGCGTCCGGCTCGGTAGCGGAGCGCTTGACCGAGGTGCGCCGGAACCTCGAGCGGATGGGGCGGATCGACCTGCAGTTGGGGGCCAGAGCCGAGGCCTGCGCCGAGATCGTCTACCGGGTCGAGGACCTCGTGGAGGAGCTGCGCGCCTACCTGAAGTCGGTCGAATTCAACGACCGGCGCCAGGAGGAGGTCGAGGTGCGGCTGGATGCGCTGAACCGGCTCAAGCGCAAATACGGCGGCTCGATCGAGGCCGTGTTGGAGAAGCTCGCCAGCTCAACGGCAGAGCTGTCCGCCATCGAAAACATCAGCACCGGGATCGCGGCGGTGGAAGACCGGCTGCGCGAGCGGCACGCCGAGACCGTCCGGCAGGCGGCAGCGCTTTCGGAGAAACGTGAGGCGGCGGCGAAGCGATTCGCCGCGCGCGTGGCGGCCGAGCTGTCCACGTTAAAAATGGCCGACACGAAATTCGCCGTGGCCCTGAGCGCCACCCCGGCGGACACGGACACCGACCCGCACCTCGTCGTCGGCACGAACGCGGTGTCCGAGAGCGGAATCGACCGTGCCGTTTTCACGATCGCGCCGAATGTCGGCGAAACGCTCAAACCCCTGGTCGCCATCGCCTCGGGCGGGGAGCTGTCCCGCGTGGTGCTGGCGCTGAAGTCGATCCTCGCCGCCAGCGAGTCCGTGGCCACCATCGTTTTCGACGAGGTCGATGCGGGCATCGGCGGGGCTGTCGCCGAGGTGGTCGGCCGCAAGTTAGCGAGCCTTGCCCAACATCATCAGGTCATCTGCATCACCCACCTGCCCCAGATCGCCAAGTTCGGCGACCACCATTTCAAAATCTCCAAGCACGTGGCCTCCGGTCGCACCCGGACCGCCATCACGATACTTTCCGCCGACGATCGCACCCGCGAGATCGCGCGGATGCTCGGCGGCGAAAAGATCACCCGCGTGACGCTCGAGCACGCCCGGGAGCTGCTCAAAAAATGATCCCCCGCCGCGCCGAAGCGTGAACGGGGGATCGATGGGGCATACCGACAGTTCGCTTCAGCAGGGTGTTGGGCGGCTCGTGTTCTGGCACCGCCCCCCTGAGGCGCCACGTTACTGGTCAACCAGAAGGATGAAGAATGAACGCGATCCCGCGGTCTTTGCACAACGCCTTGAACTCCTCCATGTCCTTGGCGGACGACAGGAGCAGTTCCCCGCCGAGTTGCATACAGCCGGGGGCCCACTCCAAGACAGCTCCCTGCGGCAGACTTGCGACAAACCGCTTCAGCGCAGCGAGCGACCTAAATCCAGAGTTCCCGATGACAATGATGGACTCCGGCGCCGAGGCTGCTTTCTGCATCTCAAATATATAGACCACGTCCATTCGATACGTGGGTGGGAGTGGCGTCTTCGATTCTCCAGCGAATGCAGGCGCAGTGATCGATAGCAGCAGCACCGCATAGACTACAAGTCGCATTCACATCCTCCCTTCTATCCGACTACACCGACCGCTAGCCGCCGGGCCCTTCGTCGCTCCACGGCTTGTCCGCCCAACACCCTGTTAGGCGAGTTTCTCCACATCGGATGCCGCCGGACCCTTGGCACCCATCTCGACTTCAAAACGCACGCGATCGCCCTCCACCAGCGACTTGAAGCCCTGGCCCTTGATGGCGGAGTAGTGGACGAAAACGTCCTGTCCGTCTTCCTTTTTGATGAACCCGAACCCCTTTTTCTCGTTGAACCACTTGACGACTCCTTCCGGCATACGCTCCTCCTCCCGATGGTTGAGTTGACTCTCCACGCGACCCTCAAACAAAAAAAGCAGAACCATTTCTGGCCCTGCTTCAGAAGCCTTAACACGAATGAATCGGGAGTATGGCAAATCGATGGATCTCACAAAACAACTTCATCACGAGTACAATATCCACCAACCTCAAAGTGATTTTACTATCCCGAAAAATAGACAGGTTGTCAACAAAAAAACTGGCCGAATCCCGCTAAAAATATGGGATTTCACCCCGGCCCCATATGTTGTGTTTCAATCCATCGGCCATCTATATACAAGGGGCTTGCGCCAGGGCGTCTCCACCCCGCGCGCCGGTCCGGAACGGGCAAAACCGCGCGCGGCTTTTCGCCTTTTGGGGACTGCCATGTTAGACTATTGCCGTGACTGACCATCGCATGACCGGGTTCCGGGTCGCCGGAATCGCCGCCGCCGTTGTCTTCGCCGTTCTGCTCGGCATCCGGCTGGATGTCTGGGAGAGTTTCGCTGCGCGGCCGAGACCCCTGCCGACCGATGCGGGTGGCCGCGCCCGGCCCCGGGAGTCCTGGATGAACATTTTCCAGAACCACCGCAAGATCGGCTTCGCCCACAGCCGCCTGCAGCCCACGGACACCGGCTATGAGCTGGAGGAAAGCGTGGCCATGCGGATCAATACCATGGGCATGATCCAGGACCTTCACCTGCAGACCCGCTCCCGGCTGAACCGGGACCTCGCCTTGGAACGCTTCGAGTTCGGGATCGAGTCGGGCCGGTTCCGCTTTTCCGCCCAGGGCGAGGCCTCCGGCGGCGTCCTGTCCGTCCGCACCGAGGCCGCCGGCGACCGGCGCAGCATCGAGTTTCCCGTCCAACCGGGCATCAAGCCCGCGGCGGCCGTCATCGACGCCCTGGCGATGGCGGATCTCAAGCCCGGCAACCGGTACACATTCAATGTGTTCGACCCGGCGGCACTGGCGCAGATACCCGTCCTGGTCGAGGTCATCGGGCCGGAGGACGTGCCGGTGATGGGGCAAAGTGTCCCCGCAACCAAAGTGACCCTGAATTTCCGGGGCATGATCCAAACCGCCTGGATCGGTGAAAACGGTGACCTGCTCAAGGAACGCGGTCTGCTGGGCATGCGTCTGGAAAAAACCTCCCGCGCGGATGCCCTGGACGATCTGGGGCTCGCCGCCAGTCAGGACCTGACCGAACTCGCATCGATCACGCCCAATCGGCCCATCGGGAGCCCCGAGGCCCTGGAGGTGCTGCGGGTTGCGATCGGCGGCGCCGCAACAGAGGGCCTGCAGCTGCAGGGCGGGCGCCAGAGGGTTTCCGGCGGCGTGCTCACCGTCCGCAAGGAGTCGCTCGAAGAGCTGCCGGATGTGCTGACGGAGCAAAGCTTGCCCGCCCTCGAGCGGGTCTATCTGAAGCCGGAGCCGTTCATCCAGTCCGATCACGCGAAGATCCGCGCCCAGGTGCGCTCGATCCTCGGCGACAACTCCCAAATGCCGCCGCTCCTGAAGGCCCGACGCCTCATGGACTGGATCCGCGCCAACATCGAGAGACGGCCGGTGCTGTCCCTGCCGGATGCCGTGTCCACTCTCGACAACCGCATGGGCGATTGCAACGAGCACGCCGTGCTGTTCGCCGCCCTGGCGCGGGCGGCCGGGATCCCGGCCCGCGTGGAGGCCGGCGTTGTCTACCTGCGCGGCAAATTCTACTACCACGCCTGGAACCTGCTGTACCTGGGGCGCTGGGTCACGGCGGATGCCCTGTTCGATCAGCTCCCGGCCGACGTGACGCACATCCGGTTCGTCACCGGCTCGATGCAACAGCCGCTGGACCTGGTGGGACTCGTGGGGAGGCTGACCATCGCCATCCTGGAATGACGCGGCGGCGGCAGCGCGCCGGAAACCGGCATTCCCCGGGCAGCCGCCTCGGCACGCGCCTCCGATGTGTTATAATGAGGAATCGAAAATGAGCGGCTTAAGACCGATCGGTCTTTGCCTGAAGCTGAACGCTTCGATCACCAACCCGCTTCCGATTGACCCGCCCCGGGAATCGGGCACCAGGCCATCCGCGCACCCATGATCGAGTTGACCCAACTGACCAAGATCTACAACGGCTTCACCGCCGTCGACCGCCTCACCCTGAGGGTCGGCCGGGGTGAAATTTTCGGGTTCATCGGGCCCAACGGCGCCGGCAAAACCACCACCATCAAAATGTTGGGCGGCGTGCTGGCGCCGACGGCAGGCTCGGTCGCCGTCTGCGGCATCGACCTGCAGGCGGAGCCGGAGCGGGCTAAGCGCAAGATCGGCTTCATACCGGACCGCCCCTATCTCTACGAGAAGCTCACCGGCCTCGAATTCCTGCGGTTTACGGCCGACATTTACGGCGTGCCGGCTTCCGAGTTCCAGCCGAAAGCGACGGCCACCCTGGAGATGTTCGGCCTGACGGACTGGTCCAACGAGCTCATCGAATCCTACTCCCACGGCATGAAGCAGCGCCTCATCATGGCCTCGGCCGTGCTGCACGACCCAGAGGTGCTGATCGTGGACGAGCCCATGGTGGGGCTCGACCCACTGGCCATCATCATGGTCAAGAAGCTCTTCCGGAAGCTGGCGGCGGACGGCGTCACCATTTTCATGTCAACCCACACGCTGAAGTTCGCGGAAGACATCTGCGACCGCATCGGCATCATCACCCGGGGCCAGCTGATCGCCAACGGCACCGCCGCCGACCTGCGGCGGGAGGCCAACGTAACCGAGGCCGACCTGGAGCAGGTTTTTCTGAACCTGACGGCGAATGTGCCCGCCTCCGAATCATGAATGGATTATTAACTGACATAGGAATGCTGCTGAGGCCACGGCTGTTGCCGGTCCTGAGACGCGGCCGGTCCCGGAGCTCCCGCGGCGGCGGCACCGCCCGACTGGCGGTGCTGGGAGGGGTGGGGGCCGCCTTCTGGTGCGGGCTTTTTGTTGTCTCCTGGCGTGTCCTGCGGTACTTCAAGGGCATCGAGGACATCGGTGACATCCTGGCCTTCAAGCTGCTGTCGATGATCCTGATCGTCTGCTTCGCCCTGCTGCTGTTCAGCAGCATCCTGACCTCTCTCTCCACGCTCTACCTTTCCCGGGACCTCTTTCTCGTCCACTCCACGCCGGTCGCGAGCCACCGGGTCTTCCTCGCCCGCTGGATCGACAGCACGGCCGACAGCGGCTGGATGGTGATCCTGTTCACCCTGCCCGTCTTCCTGGCCTACGGCATCGTGTTCGCGGCGGGACCGGGGTATTACGCGGTAACCCTGCTCTCCCTGATCGTGCTGGCCGCCATCGCCTCGGGGCTGAGCGCGCTGGCGGTGATGGCCGGCGTCATGCTCGTTCCCGCCGGCCGGATGCGCAGCATCGTCGTCATTCTGGGGGTGCTGCTGTTCGTGACCCTCTACCTGGCGATACGCCTGTCCCG
>Ga0315276_10007359_pt1 | contig 10191 bp, 15 predicted proteins | sample YL17G05_0_MG_FD_204542 | JGI IMG/M metagenome (GOLD analysis project Ga0315276, IMG submission 204542) | Sediment microbial communities from Yellowstone Lake, YNP, Wyoming, USA - YL17G05_0 | ecosystem: Environmental > Aquatic > Freshwater > Lake > Sediment | place: USA: Wyoming | collected... | reverse complement strand
TAGAGGTGACATGGCGGCTGGGCGGTGCGCGATGTTCAACCTTGCGCACCGTCCAAAGATGGCTCCTCGATGCGCCGGTCAAAACCGGCGAGGTGAAGTGAATGAAAGGGTCATAGGGTGAAGGGCTAGCGACCCACGCCGGCCCCGAGTTCATGCGGAGCTGCCCGCGAGGACAGCGTCGAAGCGTTGACAGGGGTACACATGGGCCGGGTAATCAGCCGCGAAAGCAAATGCCTCCGGGGTGCCGACGCTGTGAGGAGAGGCGGAAGGCCACACCCATTCCATCGCCATCGCGAGATGGAAGGAGACCCCGCGCGGTCAGAGACCCCGAGCACGTGTGGAAACACCTCGCGCGGGAACCGGGAGATCCCAGGTTCGCCCGTCGCGGATGGCGCGACGGTACGTGACGGGAAGTCCAAGGACACACGCCGACAATGAACAGACCTGGGAAGTCGGACAGACCCGTAGTGTGTGCTGGGCAGCGCGTTGGTCAGGAGGGTTGAAGTCCCTCGGGCGCTCGGATGAGGGGCGCCATATCCGAAGACGGGGGTAACGCCTCGTCGGCCGGGGAGCAATCGGCCCCGGAGGGCAGGGTGTCCACCGCGAGGTGGGATCCGAAGGGCATGAGGAGAAGTACCGGGCCGTAGTCGATGGAGGCAACTCCGATGACGAACCGGTCGGCCCAAGGTGGGACAAGGTCGAGCCCGCACTATGGGGGCGAAGGCGTTCTCATCCACCCACCGCACCAAGGTGTTTGCGGACGGCACGGTACGGAAGACCAGCACGTGACCCCAGGAGAACTCGCCGAGTTCCCGGGTGGCACCGGGAGAAGCGGACCTATAAGCGAACGCGAAAGGGAACGCGGTGCTCGGCGAGTGGTCGGACGGCCAGGTAGTACCAGAAGCGCGGCGAAAGCCACGTGACCAAGTGATTGGCGACCGAGAGTGGGTCGGGGAAGCTGGCTGGCGGAGAGATGAGTAAGGGCGCTGAGGTGGAACAGTTCCCTCGGGAAAGACCCGTACATCAACGTCCGAGGAGACGCCGAATGGCTCAACCCGACGGGTGCGAAGAAGGTGCACTCGCTAATCGACAAGGTGTACCAACCGGAGAACCTGAAGATCGCCTGGGAGCGGGTCGAAGCCAACCAGGGGGCAGGCGGCGTGGACGGGCAGAGCACCAAGGCATTCGGCGAGCGGCTTGACGAGCAACTCGACCGTTTGCACGAGGAGCTTCGCACCAACAGGTACCAGCCCCGCCCGGTACGGCAGACTCGCATCCCGAAGCAAGGCAAGCCGATCGGCTCTGCGTGGTATGTCCGAATCACGGGGAATGGTACGAACTGGACCTTCGGACGCCCCAGCTTCTCTCCAGCACATGGGCGCAGAGTGAGCAGGAACTTGAATTTCTGATCTCGAAGGTCCTCGCGGCGCAACTCATGTTCGTTGAAATCAACGACCTGATCACCCATGAGACGTACATGACGATCCGGATTGCCCCGCGCTGCTGGGAAGTGGCGGAACAACGAAAAGAACCCCCGACCGCCGAAGCCTCCGCTGGGGGGATTCCCGTAGGCAAAGTGGGGCCGAAACGTTGATGTCCCACTGGGGTGCTGCTTTTCAAAGTATATCGAAGATTTTCCAGCGTGCTCGATGATTCGCTTTTCACCGAGGTCGTGCCTCCTGCCGTTGTGTGGCGAATTTCCTTGACGGTGTGGGCGAGGATCTGAGACACTTTGTTTGTCCAAGGAGCTGACTTGCGCAAGGCGCGAGGGAAGCTCCTTTTTTGTTACCCGGAGGACGCTAAGAAAAGAAGGTCGGACGACCTGTCCAGGATGCCATCGCAAGCGGTTTGCCAATGAAGGCCTAGAAGATCGCGCTCTAATGGACTCGACTTGGTTGTTGTTGTAGCTCACTGACCAAGCCGCGTGCGCGATACACAGCTTCGCAAAGAGCGAAGTTATTAGGGGTCGGGCAGACCAGTAGTTGAAATGCCTTGCGAGTCAGCACTTGGACGAGTAGTTGTCCGCTCGGCTGGGTTTGATTCCGACCCCTTCTTCTTAGCAACCCGGGTCACGAAGAAACGGGCGAGACTCTGCAGTCTCGCCCGAAGGGACGGCCCGCGCGGGCGAAGTGGTGGCTTAGCAGGCCACCGCCAGGCAGGCGTACGGCGTGGATAGCGCCGGTTACCCTTTTCCGCGGGGCCGCAAGGTTCCTACCTAGGAACCCGAACCACGCGGATGCTATTGGGTCAAGCCGACTTATCCACATCCCACCTTGCTTGGCTCCGAACTTCCCCATTTATTGGTGTGCGCTGGGGTGCCCGAGGCTCTTGCAGGCTCGCCTTGGATGCGGACAAGCGTCGCAGCAAGTGAAGGTCATGGAAGGCCTCGGCACCTCGGCAGTTTCCGGAGGTAATGACCCGATGACCACGGAAAACCTTGAACCGCGCCGGCCGAAGCTTCGCCGCGTCGACGACCGCGTGCACGTATGCTGTGCCAACAATCATCGTGTCGCTGATCTCGACGATGCCGGAACGATCCACATTCTCTGTCGCTGTAAGAAGCTTGTCGATATCAGCCCTAATGACATCGAAAGCTTCCGCACGGAGAAAGGGGTGCAATAGGCGTAATAGGTCTCGATAAGTAGTAGGATGACATTCATAATCAAGAGGCGACAGCCCCTGAGGCGACAGCCCTTACCGGATACGCGGCGAGGGCATTTTTTTGCCCGCTGCGGCAGGGGGTACACATGAGCAACGCCCTTAATGGACCTCAGAACACTGTCGCGTTGAGCGGATTCCATATGACAGTCCACCCGATCACTGCTATTCCGCGACGCAGGCAAACGAGCCTGATTCTGGACGGCGCTGACCACCAGGGTCTCGAGCGACTCGTTCCTCTCTTGCCGCCGAGCCTCGTTGTCGAATGCACGCTCATGCGTGCCGCAATGGTGGCTCGATCGCGCGTCTGCGTGTATGTCCCGAATCGTGATCGTGCTGGAGAGCTAATAGCAGTGGGTGAGTTGGTGCCCGCGCTTCGGTCCCGCCTGCGGCGGATCACCGGTGGTCAGACGACCTATCACGCTTCCGGCGACTATTTTCCACCGACCGGTATCGAGATGGCCGAGGAAACGGCCGTGCTTGAGGCCTTTCTCCCTAGGGTCGTGGGGGATTCCGTTCGGAGCCAGTTGACGGCGCTGATCATCGACTTCGGGTACTCGGCTCGGCAAGAAGAGGTCTTGGTCACGGTCCAGGGATTTGCCTACTGGATCGCGACCGGATCGCTCATCGACGCCGAGCGCGAGGCAGCGCCTCAAGCTACAGGAGCGGCCGAAGGAGGCAGGGTATGAAGTCTTCAGGACTCAGGACCCGGTCTACTCATGCGAGTGACGATGCGCTGGCCCCCTACTACGCTCACTCTGACGGCGGCGCACGCGTCGAAATTGTGCGTCACGCTCGCGGCGCGGGCCTGGAGAATCTGCCCGAATCGTCGGCTCGTGAGCCAAACGACGTTGAAGCCGCCGTTGAGCGCGAACACGAGCGGCAACACCGCGACTTGGTCGAGCGAACCCGGAGCGAGTTGAGCTCCCTGACAGCGACCTTCGACGAGATCGAGCAACGCCTGCCCGTACCTCGCGACCTCCATGTCGCCGTACACCAGGCAAAGGCCGGGATCGAGCATGACCTTGCGGCCGAGCATGCTCTTGTCCCCCTGCGGCAGGAACAACAGCGCCGCCGCCGAAACCTCCGCAACTTCATTCAAGAGCGTCAGCTCAACCGCGAGGCGCACTACCCGGCGTCTCGGGTCTGGCACCTCGGCATCGTGGCGGTGATCGTGGTCGTCGAGTCATTGCTCAACACGGCATTTCTCGCGGGCGGAAGCAGCCTGGGCCTGATCGGTGGACTGTTCGCGGCAATCGGCGTGTCCGTCATCAATGCGGTGATCGGCCTGCTGGCTGGGTTCTTCGCCCGGTGGCGGAATCATCACGAAACACGGTTGAAGTACTTGGCCAGTGCGGGTGTCGGTCTCTATGTGCTCGTGGTGGTCGCATTCAACTGGGCGGTCGCGTGCTACCGCGACGCCGCCGCGGCGGGAGTCGGGCAAGTCCAGCTGAGCGAGTTGCTCCATCGGTCGGCCGGACTCAGTGTGCACAGCGCGGCCCTGTTTCTCCTGGGGATCTTGGCGTCGCTCTTCGCCGCGCGGAAAGGATTCACGACGGATGATCGCGTTCCTGATTTCGGCGACCACGACCGCGAGTTTCGGGCCGCTGATCGAGCCCTCTCTGAACACACCGACGCTCTACGTCGGGGCGCCTTGGGCCGAGCTGAAGGCGTACCACGAGTCTGCGACGGAATCATTAGGCAAGCTGCCCAGGATCTCGAGGAGCTTGGCCAGGCAGTTGTAGGCGCGGAACGAAGTCTTGAGGCCTACGAGGCCCAGCGTGAGCGGATCGCGCGGTGGTGTCACCAGTACCTGCGGCGCTATCGGTCGGAGAATGAAACTGTCCGAACGACGCCCGCCCCGCAGTACTTCTCTCAGTATCCGAGCTTCGACAGCCAGTTGGATGCCAAGCCGATTGCAAGCCTGAGGGTCCGGCTCGGGCGGGCTGGTGCCAGGTTGGACCAGCTGAAGGAAGAAGCTCGGCGCATCGCCCTGGAACAATCCACTCGGATGGAAGCCGCCCGTGATCGCGTTGAGGCGTTTTTCCGCGACTCCTTGTTGCGTGCCGACGCAGGGCGCGGGGACGGCAGTGCCAGTGGTGCTCGCGCGGTGGGCAACCGGGAAGAGGTGGGGTCATGACGCCGCGGCATTCCCTCGATCAAAGAGGTGCGTGGCTCATCGCCGGTAGCGTGCTCTTCCTCGTCGTGGTCGCAAGCCTCGTGGCGTGGCAAGACACCGCGGCGCCTCACCTCGATCCCGTGACGCTGTGCGACCCCAGCCGGCCGTTGACGGGGGAAGTGGTCGTTCTCCTGGACGTCACGGATCCGCTCACCCCCGAGCAGCAAGGAAGGGTCACCGAGTGGCTGCGCGAGTTCGAACTCACGGAGCTGCGTCCAAATGAGCGCGTGAGCCTGTGGCTACTTGGCACTGCGGAGGGTGAGGGCCTCGCGAAACGATTCTGTCGGTGCTATCCCGGCCGAGAATCCGATCCCATCCTGCACAACCCGGCCATGGTCGCCGCCACGGGCGATTCCTTTTTTACGGATCCCTTGCGCCATGCCATCGAAGCCGCGGCGGGCACGAGGCCCTCCCAGTGGTCGCGAATCCTCGAAGCGATCCGGGAACTGAGCGAGCAACCCGAGGTGGCCGGAAACCATCGGCCAAGGCGGCTGATCGTCATCTCCGACTTGGAACAAAACGCTCCGGGGTTCTCCTGCTACCGCAGCATTCCGGATTTCGCAGCATTCAGTCGTTCACCGCTCTTTTCGAAGGTCAGGGCGGATCTGCGGGGCGTGGCGGTCGATGTGCTCTACCTGTCGCGCGGTGTAGCGGATGTGTCCGCGCCCGAACTTCGCGAGTTCTGGCGCTCGTATCTGGCTCTGTGCGGTGCGACCGCCGTTCATTTCCGGAGGCTCTGACATGTCCGGGCCCCGGCGGTTGATCGAGACGTCCATGGCGCTGGCCGGGACGCTGCTGGTGTGTGCCGTGCTCTTCTCATCGCTTCGGCACTGGGCGCTCAGCGAGCAACCGGCCGGCGGCCATCCGGCAATTGCTACGCATCCGTGGACTTTCATCGCACTCCAGTTCCTGTGTGTATTCCTCTTCCTGATCGGGCTCGTCGTTCGCGCCGCGCGTTGGTTTTCAACACGCGCTACAGAGACCGCGCGAAGAAGGCGCCTTGAAGGGTCCCACATGCTCGTCGGTGCGCCCGAACGAATCGGGGTAAGGCGTTCATGCGCGCCGGAGCGGCGACGGCCTCGACGGAAGGACCCTCGTGGTCCGGGCAGGAGACGCTAAACGTGCGGTGCCTACTCCGGGCACTCAGGCGGCAAGTACTCGGTGACGAACGGCTGCTGGCGCGCCGCGCGGACCGACGCGGGTGGAGTCCGTCGCTGTCACTCCTGCGCAGATTCGAGCATGAGTTCGTTCTGGCCTCCGATGCTGACGGGGTGATTTTCGGTCGGCTCATCGATGCACACGCGCGCGGTGGCTTGATCGGACTGGCCCCGACGCGGCTACGCGAAGTTCATCTTGCGGCTTCGGGTGCCACCGGCAGCGGCAAGACCACGGCCGCTATCGGAATCACTCAGCAGATGCTCGCCGGGGGTGGGGTCAAGCTGATCAACATCGACCCCAAAGGAGACACCAGTGCCGCCCTGGAAGGGGTGGTCGCTGCGGCGGACACAGAACCGGGCAACCAGACTCTGCTTGGCGAGATGAAGTTCATCCGGCCCTTCGATCCCGACATCGTCCCCCAGCTCAGGCTCACGGCACGTGAGTCGAATGTCTCCGCCGAGGTTCAAGCTCTCAGTCTGGTCTCCAGCCTCGAAGAAGCAACCGGGGCGGAGCTGGGACTTCGCATGCGTAGCATCGTCACGCCGCTCGCCACGGCGGCGATTGAACTCGACTTGCCGCTCAGCGTGATCGTGGAATGGCTGGGCGCCCCTCGCGCGTTCGCGGACGCCGCGGCCGGCGTGCAGAACGAGCGGTTGCGGGAGTACGCGCGGAGCCAGTTTCCGAAAGAGAGCCGTGAGTCGGTGTCGGCAATCCGCTCTCGACTCGAGTCCGTGCTGCTCCTGCCGCTCGTCCGGCGAGCCCTTGAGGCCCGGACGTTCCTGCCACTGGAGGACTGGATTGAGCGATTCCATCTCAATTTTGATTGGAGCCGTCCCCCGGCCGGACAGGAGACTGCCGTGCGGGCGCTGAGTGCTCCGCTCATGGGCCGATTGACACGAGCGCTCCTCAACCGTGCTCCGGGCCCGGACGCTCCGCACCTTTGGCTGTTGTGCGACGAGCTGCAAGAACTCCTGGGTCGCTTCGAGACCGTGAGCCTGGGGAGACTTCTTTCGTTAGCTCGCGCGCGGGGAGTTTCGTGTTTTTTTCTGCACCAGCAAAGGAGCCAGTTGCCGCGGGAGTTGCAGGAGCTGCTGCGCACGAACGCCACCGTGGAACTCGTGTTCAGGGCCAATCACCGGGATGCTGCTTCATATGCTCACGCCCTGCCGGTGGCAGAGGATGAGCCCGACGCCACAAGAGTTCGCGCCTCCCTCGTCCGCCGTCTCGAGCGGCTTCCCCGGCGTCAATTTCTGCTGATCGTGAAGGACAGTCCGCACGGCGGACAGTTTCTCGAAGCACCCGAGATCAGCATCCCTCGCGTCGATCGCGGCAGCCCTCGAATCGTCTCGTGCGGCGAGCCGGAGATTCATCCGCCGACACCGTTGCCGGGAGCAGGAACTGTTCCCGCCGGTGGACTCACTTCTGTTTCGTCCGATCACCACCGGGGCCCGAGCGGCAATCATGCGCAGAAGCCTGGCCCTCCTGACGATGTCGGCGACTACCCAGAGCTGGGGTGAATCATGGCCAGTGTTGGGGAGTTGAAGAAAAGCCTTGGGCTCGTGGGCACGATCGCGGCGATCGGGGCGTGGATCGTCGCCACAATCTGGCTCGGGCTGACCGGAATCATCAGTGCAGTGAAATTCCTTGTCCGGGTCCGTCGTTCGTTCGCGACGACGCTTCGCTGTCCGCGCGGGCATGTCGTTGAACTCTACGGCACGTTCCGGTGCCCGCGATGCAAGGCTGTGCGCGAAGGGCGGGCCTTCGATCACTGCGGGATCTGCGGTTCACGTTCGACCCATTTAGACTGCGTCCGCTGCGGCTTGGCCGTGAAGGATCCGCTTCAGTGAAACAGCGGATTCCACGTGACCGGCGCCGAGCGGGGGTACGTGTCGTGCTGGGCCAGCGCGACGAAGCGCTCCTGCGGGCGCTCGCAAGGTTCCGCATTGCCCACACGGGCGATCTCACGGCGTTGTTCTTTCGTGATGTCCGTCGCGACACGGCCGCGACCAGACTCCGCCGGTTGCACGACGCAGGCTTCATCCAGGCTCGCTCAGGTGGATTGAACGAACAGAGTATCTACCAGCTAGGACCAGAGGGGCTGCAGTGGGCGGAGGAACGGGGTATCGCTGCGGGTCCTTCACCGGTGGTGCCGGCCATGCACCATCTAGCCATCATTCGACTCTGGGCGAAGCTGGCGGCAGCATTGGCCTCGGACGAGACGCTCCGCCTGCAGCGCTTCGAGCCTGATTGGGAGCTCAGAGCGAGGGCTGCCGGGTCGGGTGCTCCGGTTGTACCAGACGCGGCAATCGAGATCGTCGGGCGGCAACCCGGCTTGGATGCGGGCGCTCGCATCGCGCTTGAAGTTGACCTGACGACCGAGCGCCCCGGTGCCGTGCGGCGCAAGCTCGCCGCCTATGATGTGTCTCAGTACTTCACGGAGGGTAGCCCCGTGGTCATCGTTGCGGTGCTGGTTGCCGCCCGTGAGCGGAGGGCTTCCACGATCAGGTCACTCCTTGAAGAGAAATGGAGGGGGCAGGCTCGCATCTTCCTCGAGTCCGATTGGCCCGCGGTGCTCCTGCTGGACCTCCGCGACGCACCCCTCGCAGACACCCCTACCGGTAAGGGGATGGCCGTGGGTGTAACTCTGCGCGGTGGCGCGGACTCGCACAGCCAAGGGGACGGGCTTTCACTATCGGATAATTCTGAAAGCGTCCGCGGTTCGGCTGACACGCCTCACGCGGGATCAGTCGATGGCGAGTGAGCGCTCATCGGTTTCGGAATCAACCGACCGCACCGGATACCCACCCTCGCGGGCGGGTGGCGCGGTCCTCACGACGCCGCTCACCACCGAGCAGGTGGCGGAGCATCTCAGCCTCGAAGGTCTCGATTCGCCGGGGGAGGAGCATTCACGGTGATCACCTCGCGCACAGCGCGAGCGATGGATTGCTCCCTTGAAGTCATTGGGCCAGCTAATGAGCGGGATGAACCGGCTCGGCTCCTGACCCTTCAGCAACTCGCCGCTTACCTGCAGATCAGCACCAAGACCGTGCGCCGGCTCCGGATTCCTTGCCTTCGCATCGGCCGCGCCATACGCTACCGCCCTTCGGACGTTGAGCGGTTCCTGGCGGCAAGGAGATTCCATGCCTAAGTTGCCCCAGAACATGCTCCGGCGGGGGCGTAGCTATTACTTCCGCCAAATGATTGACGGCCGAGTCGTGAAGCGAAGCCTGGGGACAAACTACCAGCTTGCGCTCAGTCGGCTGCGCTCTTTGAAAAACGAAGGACTCCCATCCCAGCTGACGCTGGAAGAGGTGGCCGAGCAGTGGCTGACCTCCTACGTGCCGTCGCAGCGGAAGGACGTCAGCTTGGCTCGCCAGCGAGTCAGGGATTACTTGCTGCCCTGCCTTGGCCATGTCTTGCTCAGCCGGCTCTCCGGGGAGGATTGCCGGAGTTACCGGCTCTGGCTCGAGAAGCAGGGAAAGTCGTCGCAGACGGTGAAGCACATTCTTTCGGACTTGCGGTGTCTTCTCAATTTTTGCGAAGACAGCGGGCTGGTCAGTCGTAGTCCATTTCCGCGCAAGATTCTGCCCAAAATTCAGGAGCGTCCTCCGGACCGGCTGACCGAGGAGGAACTCACGGCGGTCTGCGCTCTGGCGGATCCGTACGGGTTTACCTGTCGGTTGCTCGGCTCGACAGGTCTTCGCTGGGGTGAAGCTGTGCGGGCTCAGGCCGCGGACATTCAGCACGGCCTGCTCGTCGTTCACCAGACCAAGTCCGCGAAGGTGAGACGAGTGCCGATCCCGGAGGAATTCCGTGGCCGCGTGGGACGCTTGGTTCCATTCAAGAGTCACGGAGCGTTCTCCCGGCAGGTGGCCAAGCTCGCGGGCATCCGCTTCCACGTTCACATGCTGCGCCACACGTTCGCTTGCAGGTGGCTGGAACGGGGTGGTAGTTTGGCCGCCCTCCAAGAACTCTTGGGTCACTCCACAGTGGTCACGACTCAGAGGTACGGGAGGTTGGCCGAGGCTCACGTTCAGGCTGAAGCGGCGCGAGTCGGCCGACTGGTACCAGAAGTGGTACCAATGGAGTCCGAGGGGAGTTCGAACGGTTGACGTAACGCCTTGTGCCACATGGTGCGGAGGGATGGCCGAGTGGTTTAAGGCGCCGGTCTTGAAAACCGGAGAGCGAAAGCTCCG
>Ga0315276_10007353_pt1 | contig 10196 bp, 4 predicted proteins | sample YL17G05_0_MG_FD_204542 | JGI IMG/M metagenome (GOLD analysis project Ga0315276, IMG submission 204542) | Sediment microbial communities from Yellowstone Lake, YNP, Wyoming, USA - YL17G05_0 | ecosystem: Environmental > Aquatic > Freshwater > Lake > Sediment | place: USA: Wyoming | collected... | reverse complement strand
TATTTAATTCCATCTACAAAGTCATTATCTGTAATACTGTCAACGGCCCACCATCCAGCATTATTTTTAATCCAGGGTGGAATCTTATTGCTTGCAGAGCCTTCACCTTGAGAAGTTGATGGAATCTTCATGATTCCGTTCTCAATTAAGTATTTAATTCCACCTACAAAATCATTATCTCCAATTTTGTTTTCTGCCCACCATCCAGCATTATTTTTAATCCAACACGGAATTTCTTTTTGTAAAGTTTTACACTGATCTTTTGATACAATCAGGGTAAAATCCTGCTCTGATCCTGACCAAGACTTTGTTGCAACTACACTGATTTTTAGATTTTCACGCTGTAACGTTTTAATCATTTCAACATTATTTGTCGAATCTATACCAAGTTTTGCAGTAGCACTGGGGTCGGTTTTATCCAATACAAAAGGATAGACTGTTTTAGTACTATTAGTTATAGAAAGATCCAAATCATTCATTAATTTAGGATCATACTCAGATCCTGGAGGATCATCCCATACTAAAGTTAATTTTATTACAGCAGGTTCGGTTAACTTCATCGAATACACTTTCGACATACGAGAATCTGAAATAGAATCATGAATTATCATAGGAAACCTTGTTATTTCCGTCGGACCGTCTACTAACGTTGAATCTACAATCAAATCAATGGCCTTTTTACCATCAACTAGACCCCACCCATATTTATAATCGGGACCTGGATTTCCCAAATCTTTAGCGGTATGAATTAAAATTGCTTTGGCAGTATGTGGAAAAAGATGAGGTTCAAATGAATTGTTAGGAGTTTTTTGTTCCCACCCTTGCTCCATTAATGCTACTATGCCACCGACAAGAGGAGCGGCCATACTAGTTCCAGACATTTGAAGATAGCCATCATTTGAAGCTGTTGAATTAATACCCTCAGCAGTATTATGGGCTCCAGGTGCCACTAGATCTGGTTTTATTCTTCCATCATCAGTAGGACCAAAACTAGAAAAACTAGAGATAGGATCAAGACTAGCTGGATAAAGATCAGAATCAATTGAACCCACAACTATTGGATTTTTTGCCGTGGCAGGGGAACTAATGGTATTAAATCGAACTTCACTTCTTCTATCGTCGTTACAATGATATGGGTCTCGCTCATTACCGGCTGACTCTGTAATGATAATTTTTTCATAAGGTCCACCACTATCTTGATAACCCGTCACAAACTGATCCAATAAAATGGAAGTTGCTGTATAATTTCCAAGAATTTTACAATCCCAACCCTTCAAATTTACTATTTGGCCAAGTGAAAGATTCATCAAATCAATTCTATCACCAACAGGAAGAATTTCCTTTGATTTTCCAAGAACCGTATCCAAATGTCCACTTTCATTAAACCAAAATTCCTTTTTGCTTGGGTTTTCAAGTCCAAATGATAAAATCTTAACTTTTGGGGCAACTCCTCCATCTGCTCCCAGAATTCCTGTTACATGAAAAGCATGATCCACAATTGGAGAGTTTACCAATGGGGGACAATAATGGTTAACCAGAAATACTCTAGTTCCTAAATCTTTATGTTCAACTTTACATGTATCAACAACTAAGGCAAAAACTCCCTCTCCAGACAAACCGACTTGTCCAACTGGAGGAGACATAATATTTGCAGTTTTTTTTGCTTTTGCAATTTCTGGTTCTAATGGAGGATCTTGATATGTGATGAACTTTATTCCAGAGTGTGTTGAGAGTGCAGTGACTTGATCAAAAGACATCAGCGCAGAGACAGCAGAAATACCTTCAATTGTTGAACCTACTGTTCCACCATAATCCGTAATGATTTTCTCCATTTTTTTGGGAGAAATTGGTCCAAAAAAAGAAACTGTAAAAACGGTCTTATCATCAACACCGGGAGAACTCGAGTGAAACACCCATGGAGGAATGTCTTTGCTCTTAACATTGGAATCCAACTTAGTCTGCGGCTCTATCGGAAAAGCTGAGCGAAATTCTGGAAGCGAATTAAATGGAAATGCATTCAAACTAGTACTATTTGCACTTGCAACATATGCAAAACCAGGAAGAAAATCAACTAAGGTTATTCCCTGATTTTCTAAATTTTTTATTTCAGCAGAATCTAAATAATGAGTTGCTTGAAGGAAAAAAAAGTTTTTTGTTTCAGTCGAAGTTTTATTTCCAATAATACTCGTTATTTGAAATCCTCTTGGGGGCGTAAAATATCCTGAAACTAAAGGTAATTCATATTTTTTTCCATCACCATGTGGGATATCAATGATGTCCCCTGATGCATCTCTAAAGTCAACATAGTTAACTAGCATATCGAGATCGGTTACAGATTCAGGAGCGGTCGCACCAGGCCTGCACCATGCCTTAGGAAATTTAAAGTCACCAGTAAAGATACCCGAAGATCCAGTTGTCTCCACAAGGGAAAATAATCCAGTTCCACCTAATCCAGTATTTGTTCCAACAAGTGTTACTAGCGGGGCTAGACAAGAACTTGTTGCTGCTGGGGTCTTCCATTGTAAATCATCAAATGTGACATCTAGTAATCTACCTAATTGATCACCAGTGCTTAATGCAATTGATGTACCACCGTTTGTAACGGTTTTATCTCCAACTACATCAAAGTTGGCATCAGTAGGTATAGTGACTACTGTATAGATATCGACAAGATCATTGTGTACGTTAAGATCCAAATCTTCAAGTGTAATTGTAACTGTGTCATCGATATTGTATGTTTTTTTGTCAAATTCTGCAATACCTAGATGAGTTTTGACTACTTCTTGATCAGATACTTGAACTACAGTACCATCTACTCCCAAGTCATTATATGTGACTAGTGGAGAATCTCCTTCGTTATCTAAATCATCCATTACGATAAAGCTTGTTTCATTAGAAATTGGTACTAGGGTAGTGTATGTTACTGGATTAAGTATGTTAAGCTGGTTGATCATGGTGTACTCTAGTGTACCATTAAAGGTACTAGTGTTACCACCTGTCTCTTCTAGCTCTAATCTGATTATTTGGTTAGAAATTCTTTCATTGTTTTCTCTACCATCATTTGTAAAACCGAATCCAAAGACATCAGCAACTATTGGTAATGTTGTACCTGCAGGTATTGAATCACCGACAGCACCATTTATTGTAAATGTTGCAGTGAGTGGAACTGTAGCTGCGTTTGCACCAAATGTTCCTGGAATTGGAACTGTAGATCCTGCAACAAATGTTGGAGGTAGTAGAATTAAGCCCTGTAAGGCTTGAGTTGTAAAGGTTGGTACTCCAGATAACGTAATGTCAACTGAGGTAATACCTTCAAGGTTTCCAGTATTTTTCAGTGCACGTACATCATAATTGAATAGTGCGAATCCGTGGAAGTTGGCCTTATTGATTGGTGTTGATTTGAAGACGTCTGCCATAGTTCCAAATGATAAAGAAAGAGTATCACCAGGGGTTATAGTTGCTCGAGTCTCAGTGACAAGTAATGCCCTATCACTGAATTTTTGTACAGTGAAAGGAACATTAAAACCATCTAAGGTAACCCCAGTTAAGCCAACTAGTGTGTTTGGTATACCTGTCCTTAAAGATGGAATCAAATCAACATTAGGATTGAATAAATCCAAGTGCTCTTTGACTTTGCTGTTTCTGTTTGCATCGCCGTCAACTAGAGAAATTGGAATTTCTTCACCAGAAGACCATTCAGCATCAATTGGTTTGATATCAATTGTTGCAAAGTTAAATCCTACAAGAATTGTAACTGGGATATTATTATAATTCAAAGATGCAGAGGTTCCCCTTGCTGCATCTGCTGTAATTTTAATGTCAGATCTATTTAATTCATCATATGTACCAAATATTCCAGAATTTGAACCCTGTTCTGTCAATGTAATTGGTAATTGTCCCAACAAGTTTCCACCTAATGTCTTCCATTCGTATGGATTTTGAGTACTTGTATCACCATGAATGATATTGTCATCTCCATTATCTTGTAAGGTAATGACATCAACAGGTTTGTTCTGTACATTGGGGTTTACTCTAAGTACACAATTATTTCCACACATTAGGTCCGAAAGATTGTCTAGACTTATTGCACCAATGTTAGAAGTAACATCGCCCAAGTTCCCACCATTCTTATCGAATACTTGGTAGTTTGTCGAGGGGGTTCCTACGGTACCAAATGTCCAAGAATCTTCGTCGGTTGGATCAATATTTAACCATGAATCAGTAATCGTGACATGAACATCAGACCCTGTTGTATATGCAAATCTATCTAAACTTGCTTTGGCAAATTGGTCAACCTTATCAAAAGTAAGTGTTGTTGTTTGAGCACCACCACCTTTGTTGTACTGAATTACAACTTTACCAGATGGGTTTAGATCGTAGAGTTGGATAAATGGCCATGCATCAACATCAACATTAATCTGACCAGTGTTGGCCAATTTTTGGTTGATCTGTTTTGCTTGTCTTACTACGTTAATGTGTGGTGTTCCTAAAGTGTTTGCTGTAACACCTGAACAAGTCGTACTACCTTTTATGGTAGTTGTTCCTTGTACACCACCTGTTACATCACCTGGTACTGCAAGACCAACAGACTCTGGTGCACTAAATACAAGTGAACCACCCCCTCGAAGACCAGCTGAACTATTATCACAAAAGGTACCAAAGTCCAAACCCATACCCGGAATACCAGCTAGAAATGAAGTTTGATCAGCTATTTGTGCCATTTGTATGTCTGCAAAGTAACCATACCAATTACCGTCATCAGCTTGAACCATTCTTAGTGTCTTTCCGTTGACTGTGACATCTGGTTCGCCTTTAGCAGTAATTACATCGTTAATGTCTACATCGCTAACAATAACCTCAATTACTTGAGGTCCTGATATGTAGTTATCAAATTGAGAGTTTTCTGCTGATACAAACAGGTTAACGTTGGCTGCATGTGCTACTGGAATCATTGGTTGTTGGTTGGCAAAATTGGTAAATCCAAATAAAAAATTTGTAGAAAAAACTGCAAGAGAAAATATTATAATTAAACTAGTAAATCTAACAAAATTCTTATTATTCAATATCTCTCTCAAACAATCTTTTGTCATTTAAGGGAAGATTGTAGACAATTTTGTCATAGTCAGCAAAGTAGTAATACAGACTATTAAAATCAAAAGTGTTTTTATATGTATAATCTAGGCAAAATTCTGAATCAAAAACAAAATCATGAGATAGGATAATAATTTCAGCCCTCAAATCATCTTCAAAATCAATAAATAGTATTTAACGATTTTTGGATTTAGTATAAACTTTCTCCTCAAACTGTAACTCTAGTGGATCAAAAAAATCAGAATGCTCAAAAGTTGTTGAAACACTATTTCAAAAAAATATACTCTAGAAAGTTGATGGCTGAAATTTTTTGCCAACTTGAAAATTAGAAATCTAGTTTCTTTTAATGATACAATCTTGCAAAAAATACTGAAATTTCTAATCTACTCAACGGTTAATTTTTTATTAATATTTTTTTAGATTATGAATCAAAATTCCATTTATACAATCTCTAAATAATCCAAAATTCCAACCCAATTCATGCAGTGGATTTTGGGATTTTTAGCAATCGTACTTCTTACAGGGGGCTTGATTGCTCAAGCATTTGAGATGAGAAAAATCCGCAAAGCCAATCCTGACGAGTTGGGCTCTGCAAATATTTTCATCAACAAAAAAAACTTCAAGTGGTATGCAATAATTGGTACAGGACTGATTTTGTGGTTTTTAGCTGAGCGTAACTAACTGATCTATATAGATCATCTCTAAATACTAGAAAAATCAACTATAACTAACGCGTGTTTTTGGGTAACGCCGGACTAAATCATGATAACGGTCCATGAATAAACCCTTAATGGCGCTACAGGTGTAAGCCCGTAACGCCACTTTCACTTAATCAAAATTAATCTCTGATTTTTCTTTATGAACTGCATTGATTGCCTTTTTGATGTTATCCCCAGAATCCTCAATCACAATAATTATTCTTGAAGTCTCTTCTTGTGCATCCATATTCAAAATGTTTAGTCCAGCTTCGCCAATCTTTGCGCTGGTCCTTGATGCTACTTGCTGCACTCTCCACATCTCATCGCCAATTAATGTGATTACTCCCCGGTTGTATGTAATTGATGCAAGTGAATCAAATGCAAGAAAATATTTCTCATTTTTCTTTACATAATCCCCATCCAAAAATAAAATTCTTGAAAATTCAATTCCATCTTTGGTAAATGGTGATAAAATAACATACTCGTTGTATCTTTTTTCTTTATCAAGGGATGATATAAGACGTTGCCCAGAGCTTGTCTCAATTTTAAAAATGGCGCAATTTTCTTTACCAGTAACTATTTTGATTGGATGGCCAGTGTTATTATCAGAGATTCTCTTAATTGTAGTAATTTTTGATGGCTTTTGCATGTTTGTAACAATTATTGGAATATCGACGCCATTTTCAACAATTTCCTTTATTGCAATTGGATCTAAAATCTTCATTCCAAACATTCCTGCCAGTCTTGCTTCATTGTATGATAACTGGTCTACATCACTCAGGCCAAATTCAACAATTTTTGGATCTGCAGATACTACAGAGATGTCTTTTTCAAAATCTATTCTGGTCTCATATTTTTCATGAAATAATATTCCAAGATCAGCTGCTGTTCTATCCGAACCTCCTCGCTCATAGGTAGTAGTTACGCCTTCCAGAGTTTTGCCAATAAATCCACCAATTGTCACTACCTGATTTTCTTCAACAAGTTTGGCAGTTTTATCCAATCTTTCTCTAGATTTTGATGCAAGAAAATTTGTTGATTCAATGTTGTGATCTGTAATTATTGGCCAGTTGTCATAACTTACTGCATCACTCTTTATTCCATTGCTTTTCAGAATGTAATTCATTACATGTGACATTAAAATTTCACCTGAAAAGGCAAGTGCTCGTGAACGTATCTCATCTACAAATTCCTTTTTTTCAAGGGCCTCATCTAGTGCAGTTTGAGCTTTATCTAGGAACAAATCAATGGTTTTCTTGCAATCTTGTTTGTTCTCTGCATTTACCAGTTCCAAAATTTTTTCATAGCATGCCTTTATTTCATCCAAATTTGCCTTTTCCCCATTTTCTGCATTTCTTCCCTGCTCTAAAATTACGTCTGTAAGGGAGCGTTTTTTTCCATTCTGAATTGTAAGGGGGGCTGAAAAAACTGCAATAACTTTGGAATCTTTCTTTAAATCATTAATTCTATCAATGACCAGAGGAATGGATACTCCATCAATTCCAAGTGCACTTCCACCAAACTTGGCTACAACTAATTTTACCATCGCATTTTTACAAAATTAATTGACCATCTATTAAGGATTGGATCTTTCAAATCAACTTTTTAATTATCTCACTAGCTTTGATTGCCCCCTTGGTTTCCACAGGGGTTCGCCTTTGATCTAATTTTTCTAGAATTAATTTTTCCAATCTATTAATATCATCAAAAACAAATCCTTCCCCCCTGGCATTGTCCTCTTGTTCAAAATGACCCTTTATTGGAATAAAAATTGCAGGTGTTCCGTACGCTCTTGCTTCATCTATGGTTGACTTGCCTGCAAGAGATACAAGAACATCAGCTGCATAAATCATCTCATGAAGATTATCTACAAATTCCAAATTTCTAACAGACTCGTCAAACTTTTTACTCAAGGCGGGACCTGAAACTATGACAAAATCAAGATCCATTTTTGGTTTTAATTTCAGCATTTTTTCAATGAGAAACAATCCTGCATCTGTTCCTCCTATTGAAACGACTATCGTCTTTTTGTCAAAAGCAAATTTTTTCCGAAGATCTTCTCTTGAAAAACTTGTTTGTCTCACAACAGGACCGACCCTTTTAATATTTTCTTCATCAGGACCATTTTCAGGAATAATTACAGTATCACATTTTTTTATAATTACTTGCATTGATTTATTCATCTTTTTTTCAATAAATGATGCTAATCCCTTTACAAAATTAGTTTGAATGATATCTGTAATTAGAACAGTCGGTATTTTCTTACTTTGGGCAATAGAAAGTGATGCAAAATCTTCATCACTTACAACTAGGTTTGGTTTATCACACTCTATAATTTTACTAGATATTTTTTTACATCTTTTATAATATTGGTAATATCTCCATAGCCATCTTGTAGGATTTTTCAACACTCCATTTTCCACAATGAATTGTGGAGGCATGTATACATCTTTGACACTAAAACCTGAATTTTTTATTATTGTTGCAGCTCCATCACCTGTTACAAATTTTGTTGAAATGTTTTCTAAATTGTTTGCAATAGCAATGTCTCTTGTTGCGTGGCCTAATCCTATCGGACTAGAAAAAAAATCTAAATCAACCATACTTGTCCAAAACTCTGATCAAATTTCTAGATTCTTACTTGTCTCAAAGTTTAAATGGTTTTCATCAAGGAATGTTTCTGGGCTCATGGTCCAGATCGGTTATGACGTCGCCCTTACACGGCGAAAATCCAGGGTTCAAATCCCTGTGGGCCCATACTAACTGATAGTTCAGGCCCTGCCATTTTTGATGACAATTTTGCCACTTGGCAGATTTCCAAGAAACTTCCAACCTTCTAGCACTAGTTTTTCAAACTCTTCTTGTATCACAACTTACTGTCTCATGATTTTGTCTTGTTTCACGTTGGTTTTATAGTCTAAAATACGTGCCAAGTCTCACTAGATTCAATAATTGTGCCTAAATTATTGCCACACAAGTAGTTGTCTCTGCAATGTATGAAAATTATTCTTGACCTGCTCTAGTTTGAATCTTGTTAATTCACTAATTTAATGCTGAATTTGGTTTGAAGAATTAAAGCTAAAATTACTTACAATAGACTATCATGACTTAAGAAAGAAGATATCAAGAAAAAACCGTGTCAAGAAAGTACAAACCAGTCATTACATACAGACTAAAAGAACTTCCGATAAAGCAAATCAAGGTTTGGAAAGAGGCACAGGCTAGAAAACTCGACAGAGAGGGAATAGCAGAGCTTGCAAAATCAATCAAAAACGAGGGACTACTAAATCCACCACTTGTACAAAAACAGGACAAAAACACGTACTTGCTAATGTCGGGCCAGCGACGACTTGCTGCAATGAGCCTCCTTGGTGCAAAAAAAATTCCAGTTCACCTGATTACCAAAAAGACAGAATACAATCTAGAAAACGCAAAAGCAGCATCTGTTGTAGAAAACATTCACAGAAACGACATGAACCACAAAGACATTGCAGAGGCCTGCAAGTTTTTGAGTGAACAAGTTGGAAAATCAGCTGCTGCAAAGTCAATGGGTATGTCAATGACCACACTGAAAAAATACTTGGGATTTGCAGGAGTTCCTGATAGTCTAAAATCACTAGTCCCCAAAATGATTACAAGAGATGAAATGACAAAACTTTACCTTGTCATACCAAACATCCCAAAGGTGCAAAAAATTGTACAGAAAATATCAAATTTTGATTCAAAGCTACGAAAAAAATACATTACTGCGCTAGTGCGTTCACCAAAAGCATCTCATGAAAAATTATTAAAGCGTGCAAAGGCAATGCAGATAAAACAAAATGTCTCACTTCATTTGTCAAAGAACATGGCAAAAAAACTTGCAGGGGAGTCAAACAGACACGATATAACATCTGATGAGATGGCAGGTAAAATAATATCTAATTATCTTAAACATAAAAAAAGATAGCGTAAAGAAATTTTTCATATTCTAAGGTGATCTTTTTTAATTAATTTTCTTTGGTTTAATCTTTCAAGTAATGATAGAATTATCCTAAATTATACCTAAATAATCTATATGACTACAAAAATTCAAAGAAGCGAAAATTTTGTTTAAAAAAAGTTAGTTACAAACTACAAATAATATCTAATTAGATCACCTTCTTGTAATCCACAATAAAATCGATAATCCAGCTGTTTGCACAATATTAATTGCAAACAGATAGTGTGCTACCATATCTGCAGATTTCATAAGATCTGAATTATGCATGTAAAGGGTTGCCCAAAAGATGACAATTACGACATTTTGAATCATTAGTAGTGTTGCTACTAACACCAAACCAAGTGTATAGTATGATCTGATCAGTCTCATGTTTTGCACATAAGTTGCAACTGTTATTACCAACAATACAATATTTGCAAGAGCTG
>Ga0315276_10007352_pt1 | contig 10198 bp, 7 predicted proteins | sample YL17G05_0_MG_FD_204542 | JGI IMG/M metagenome (GOLD analysis project Ga0315276, IMG submission 204542) | Sediment microbial communities from Yellowstone Lake, YNP, Wyoming, USA - YL17G05_0 | ecosystem: Environmental > Aquatic > Freshwater > Lake > Sediment | place: USA: Wyoming | collected... | reverse complement strand
AAGAAGAAGGAGGGCTGAGGCTTGCTTATCAGGGTCAGACCTTCTTCTTTTGCTCTGAGCTCTGCAAGAGGTTATTCCAGGAGGACCCGGGAAAATATATGCCCCTGAGCGCCCCTTTGCCCGCCCCAAGCATGGAAAAGGAAAGGAGCATCGCCTATTTCTCCATGGGAGATAGCCATCGACTCCAGAATTCCGACCTACGCCGGAGGTCTGGGGATATTGGCTGGGGATACTCTCAGATCTTATGCAGACTTGAGGGTGCCGATCATCGGGGTAACATTGTTGTATGACAAGGGTTATTTCTTTCAGAAGCTGGATGAGCGGGGTAATCAATCTGAATCGCCGGTCCAGTGGGAACCCCAGACCTTCTTGCGGCCCCTGCCGGAAAGGATTGAGCTCCAAATAAGAGGAAGGTCCGTGGCAGTGAAGGCCTGGCAATACGATGTCGTGGGTGCAACGGGGTATTTGGTCTCGGTGATCTTTCTCGATGTCAATCTGGAGGAAAATACCGACTCGGACAGAGAGCTCACTACCTACCTATATGGCGGCGACGAGGAATATAGACTTGCTCAGGAAATCGTCTTAGGCATCGGCGGGATCAAGATGCTTCGCAAACTCGGTTACACGGAAATCAAGAAATATCATATGAACGAGGGGCACCCCAGTCTCTTGACCATCGAACTATTAAAGGAGAGTTGCAGGAAGGGAAATGAGGAAAATTGCGATTTTGAGGGCGTGAGGAGGTCGTGCGTCTTCACTACTCATACGTCGGTTTCCGCTGCCTATGACCTTTTCCCCTATGAGTTGGTCAAGAGACTTCTGGGCGAATACCTTCCCACAGAGATCATCCAGATGCTCGGGGGCAATGAAAAGCTGAATATGGCCTTGCTCGCCTGGACCTGAGCCATTACGTGAACGGGGTGGCCAAGAGACACGGCGAGGTCTCCAGGGAAATGTTTCCCGGTTATACGATCGACTCCATTACCAACGGAGTTCACTCCTATACCTGGACCTCGGATAGTTTCAAAAGACTGTACGACCAATACGTCCCCGGCTGGAAGGTAGACTCCTTCGCATTACGTTACATCTTAGGGGTTCCCAAGCAGGAGATTTGGGGGCCCATTTGGAATCGAAGAGGAATCTCATAGACTTCGTCAACCAGAAGACCCAGTCAAGAATGAATTATGACACCTTCACGGTTGGATTCGCCCGCAGGGCAACGAAGTACAAGAGGATGGACCTGGTCTTCTCCGGGATGCAGAGACTCAGACGGATTGCGAGAGAAGTGGGAAAAGTGCAATTCATTTTTTCGGGAAAGACGCATCCCAACGATGGACCAGGGAAGGAATTGATAAGAAAGATCTTCGGAATTTCGAACCAGTTGAAAGAGGATATCACGGTTGCTTATCTTGCGAATTATGATATAGAAGTTGCGAAGATGCTTACCTCTGGAGTGGACCTATGGCTGAACACACCCCGAAGGCCGATGGAGGCTTCTGGAACCTCGGGCATGAAGGCGGCACATAATGGGGTTCCGAGCTTGAGCGTTCTCGATGGCTGGTGGATGGAAGGACATATCGAGGGAACCACCGGGTGGTCCATCGGATCAAGGTCTCCGAAGTAAGAAAGCGATGAGCGCGAAGTGCAGGAGATCTACGACAAATTGGAGTACATCATCCTCCCCGCCTATTACCGAGAGAGAGAAAGGTGGACGGGTGTCATGCAGCATTGCATAGCCTTCAATGCCTCCTTCTTCAATACGCAGCGAATGGTACATCAGTATGTCTTGAATGCTTATCTGCAATAGCGTCTTGTCCAGGAGGGACACATGTTGAAGCACTCCGAGGTTCTTCATTTCAACTCATGCCAACGAGGAGATCGCCGTGTTTGAGGACTTAGAGTACAGCTCGTCGGCAAGAGAGCTGTCTTTCAGGAAGTCCCACTCAGCTATCGGCAGCCGCCAAAAACCTCCAAGGAGGCAATTCGTCTTGGTGCTCCGAATCCTTTGTCTGATTGGCCTCGCCTCGATCGTGGCTGCCACCGAAGTAGCAACCCGTGCCCGTTTCAGCGAGGGAGCCGAGGCAGACATGGCTACCCTGGAGACCAAGATTATCCAGGGACCAGGCGTGGCAGACTTGCTGGCCTATGCCTACCGGACCAACCCGACCATTAAAGCAGCCCGCGAGGAATGGCGTGCCAAGGTAGCGCGGTACCGCGTGGACACGGCTTACGAAGACCCTGAGGTCATGTTTGAGGGCATGTACATGACCAAAGGTTTCGGTGGAACAGCTCGCCCAGACGATTGGAAGGTCAGCTTGACACAGATGATCCCCCTTCCGGGGAAGTTGGGGAAGGCCGGAGAGGTGGCAACGGCTGAAGCCCGGATTGGTCGACTGAAGCTCGATGCAACGGTGCGTGACCTGACCGTACAGCTCCGGGAATCATACCAGGAACTTCTCTACATAAGGGATGCCAGGCGGATCGCCGACCAAAACCGTGAGATCCTCGACCAGCTCCGAAAGGTTGGCGAGACGGCTTATGCGCAGAACCGGGCGGCTCTGGTGGATATGATGAAGGCCCAGTCCCAGTCAGGCCAGCTCCTATACGATGCCTTGCTTATCGAGGAGCTCGAGCGCACCGAGAAGACCCGTCTCAACTCGCTCTTGAGCCGTCCCCCTGAGGCCCTGATCGGCCCCCTGACGGAGGAGCCTCTCCGCCTCGTGGTCTATAAGCTCGATGAGATCTACCAGCTGGCGGACCAGAACCTGGAGGAAATCCGAATGGCTCAGTCGGGGATCGAAAAGGCTCAGTCAACGCTGGCCTTAGCCCGCTACGATGTCCTGCCGCAGTTCAAGTTGGGAGCCTCAATTGGCGAGGAAGATGGTGCCACCCAGGTTGGCGTTCTGGCCGGCCTTACGGTGCCCCTCTGGTTTGGTAAGAATGCAGCCCGTTTGGAACAGGCACGAGCCGAGGTCGAGGCCGCCAAGGCTATGAAGGAGGCCCAGGTGAACGAGACCCACACCATGGTCCGGGATAACTACTTTAGACTGCAGAACTCCGAACGGCTCGTCCGCCTCTATCGGGATCAACTCCTTCCCCAGGCCGCGAAGGCGATGGAGCTTGCTGAAACCTGGTACCGACAAAGGCAAGGGAGCTTCTCCGATTTCATCGAGACGGGGGCCGTATGGTACAACTTTCAGCTCGCCCTAGCCCGGGCCAAGGCCGACTATGGCAAGTTCCTGGCTCGTCTGGAGAAACTCGCCGGCCGAGCCCTCAGCCAAAAGGATGAGACCCCAAGTAAGGCCGGCTCCAAGGAGGGTTCGCGATGAAAAATGGAATTGTGTTTCCCATCGTCCTGACCACCCTGATTGCCACGAACGCCTTAGCCGGCTACCGGGATCTCACCCGGGAATGGGAAGGCTACCAGCCTCCAGCGATCTTCCGGTCCGGGGTGCAGACCAGGCCTCCCGCGGAAGCCGCTCCCGCCTTGGCAGAGGGGGATAAGGACTTTCAGGCGCAGGTAGCCCGGCTTCAGGAACTGAAGGGAAAATGGGAGAAGGCCCTAAGCATGCCAGGAGTGGAGCCGAGCTTTTACGTGCTGGAGGTCTCCCGCCTCGAGCGCCTCCAGGGGGCAGCTACAGATGCCTCCTTAGCGGAGAAGGCCCTGGCGGACGGGTTTCGCTTGGAGGACCTCGAGATCCTCGCCTTTATCAGGAGCCCGGATGTACAGGCGAAGGAGCGGGAATTTCGGGGGACGATCGAAGCGTACAGCCAGGTCCAGAACCTGGATGAGATCCTGCGGCAATACACGGCCTTCACCACCAGCCTCATGACAGGTGTGGGCAATATGGAGAACCCGGAGTCGATTGTCCTCAAGTTTCCCTTCCCGGGCGTGCTAGCCCTCAAAGGCGAGGTGGTAACGCAGGAAGTCCGTGCCGCATGGGAGGATTTGGAAATTGCCAGGCGGACAGCCCTCACTTCTGCCCGGAAAACCTACTGGGACCTTCTCTACGCCCGCAAGGCCGAGGAGATCACCGACCAGATGTTGACCCTCCTCGATGGCCTCAAGAAGGCCTCTTCGGCGCGCTATGAGGCTGGACAGACCAACTTTCAGGATGTCATCCGGGTGAACGTCGAGAAGGAGAAGCTGAAAGAGGAGCGCAAGACCTTGACCGAAGAGCGAAAAAACCTCGAGGCGCAAGTTCTCCAAATCCTTGCCCTCCCTCCCTCAGCCAAGGTGGGGCAGCCGGCCTCCAGAAATCCAAGCCGTCAGGTTCCTGCCCTGAAGGAGCTTTACCCCCTGGCGGCAGAGAGAAGGCAGGAAATCAAGCGCATGCGGGCCATGATAGGCAAGATGGAGAGGATGATCGAGATGTCCGAGACCATGATCTACCCGCGATTCACCCTGGGCTTTTCCTTTTATGAGAGGGATGAGGTGTCGCGGGTCGGTTCAGTCGAGGCGATGCGGGATAGCTTCCCAGTCACCACGACTGCCTCCATGGGAGAAGGGCTCCCCAAGATGCCTTGGTTTGGGACAAACGATGCCTACCTGAGGGAAACCAGGCAGAGACTGGAGGCCCTGAAAAAAGACCTGCAGATGACGGAAGCTTCCACCATGTTTGGGGTGCGCGAGGCTTGGTTTCGCCTGGACCGCGCCAAACGTGAAGAATCCCTTTACGGAGAGAGGGTGGTCACTCTCTCTCAGGCGGCCCTGGAAGCCTCCACGACCGGTTATTCGGCTGGCAGGGTCTCTTTCTCCGATGTGAATGAGTCATACGCCGGCTGGTTGAACGCCAACCTCAGCCTGGAGCGCAAACGGGCCGACCTGGGGGTGGGATGGGCTGAGCTGCAAGAGGCCATAGGGGCAGCCTGGAAGTAAGGTGTGGAGCTTGTGAGGCAAACGGTTGAGGCTGCCTCCCGATTCAACTACTCAGTCAGAGGGAGGCAAAGGGCTGGCTGTTCATGGCTGTCAGTTCGTGCAGGGAGATTTGAGCATGACTCGGAAAACAGAGGTCACAGAAACCAACAAACAGGGAGAACGCTCCTTACGTGCAATTATCATCATGTCGGCAGTCGTACTCATCTTGGCCGCTGCGGCGGGAGTTGCCTACTTCAGCGGGCTTTTTGGCGTACGGTCCGGGGGAAAGATCGCTGTTTCCCAGGAAGAAAAGGCCAAGTACACGTGCGGGATGCATCCGTGGATCATCCAGGAAAAGCCAGGAAGCTGCCCGGTTTGCGGAATGACCCTCACGAAGGTCGAAGGGAAGACCCAGCCCTCTACCTCTGCCCCGGCTACGCCCCAGGCCGGGGAGTTCTTTGCACAAGGGGAGGCCAAGAAGGGGGAGCGAAAAATCCTCTACTACCGAAATCCCATGAACCCAAGCATCACCTCCCCGGTGCCCGCCAAAGACGAGATGGGGATGGATTTCGTCCCGGTATACTCCGATGAGGTCGCGCCCCCCGGAGGAGTGGAAGGATTGGCCACGGTCAGGGTGGGCGAGGAGAGCCTGCACTTCGCCGGCATTCAGACCACTCCTGCCAAGCGCGAAAAGGTCACCCACTCGGTGCGCACGGTGGGCATCGTGACCGCCGACGAGAGGCGGATTCGGCATGTCCACACCAAGATCTCGGGCTGGATCGACAAGCTATTTATTAACTTTACGGGCGAGATGGTCGGGCGGGGAAAACCCATCCTCTCCCTCTATTCCCCCGAGCTTCTGGCCAGCCAGGAGGAGTTCTTGCAGGCTCGAGAAACTGCTGCCAAGTTCGCAACTTCTTCGAGCCCTGATGTGCAGAAGCTCGGCCAGGAGCTCCTCCAGTCTGCCCGCAGGAGGCTCCAGCTCTTCGATGTACCAGAGGGTTTCATCGCCGAGCTCGAGCGGACGGGGACACCTCGGCGCACCGTGACCCTGAATGCCCCCGTCTCAGGGTATGTATTGATGAAGGGGGTGTTTGAGGGTCAGCAGGTGGAGCCGGGCATGGAACTCTTCAACGTTACCGACCTCTCCAAGGTATGGATCGAGGCGGATCTGTACGAGTATGAGACGAGCTCTGTTCGGGTGGGACAGGAAGCTTCTCTCACCCTAACCTATGATCCGGGCGTCCAGCTCAGAGGAAAGGTAGCCTATGTTTTCCCGTATCTCAGCCCGGAGAGCCGGACGCTCAAGGTGCGCTTCGACTTCCCCAATCCTAAGCTCACCCTCAAGCCCGCCATGTACGTCGATGTGTCCCTCGCTCTCACCACGGCCGAAGGGGTGGCGATTCCGGACTCGGCCCTGATCGACACCGGCATCCGGCAGGTCGTCTTTGTGGAGACCTCTCCGGGCACCTTTGAGCCGCGTCTGGTGAAGACGGGGATTCGAGGCGAAGGGAAGGTGCAGCTTCTGGTGGGGGTCAAAGAGGGTGAAAAGGTTGTCATCCGGGCGAACTTCCTCCTCGACTCCGAGTCCAAGCTCCGGGCCGCTTTCACCAAGATGACCGGCTCGAGCGCCGCCCCGGGTGGCCAGCATGGGCAACACGGAGGCGGGCAGTGATCCGGAAAGTCATCGAGTTCTGTGCCAAGAACCGCTGGCTTACCCTGCTGTCGGTTGCCGCGATCGCTCTCCTGGCGGTATATACTCTCAAGCAGATTCGCCTCGACGCCCTCCCGGACCTCTCCGACACCCAGGTGATCGTCTACTCCCGGTGGGATCGGTCCCCCGACATCATCGAAGACCAGGTCACGTACCCCATCGTAACAGCCCTCCTCGGAGCTCCGAAGGTGAAAGCCATCCGAGGATTCTCCGACTTCGGCTTCTCCTATGTCTATGTGATCTTCCAGGATGGCACCGACATCTACTGGGCGCGCTCCCGCGTCTTAGAGTACCTCTCCAAGATCCAGGCACGCCTTCCCCAAGGGGTCCAGACGGAGCTTGGTCCAGACGCCACTGGCGTGGGCTGGGTGTTCCAGTATGCCCTGGTGGATCAGTCCGGTACCCACTCTCTGGATGAACTCCGTTCCTACCAGGACTGGACCCTCCGCTATGCGCTCCAGTCGGTTCCCGGAGTGGCGGAGGTGGCCGCGATTGGCGGCTTCCAGAAGCAGTACCAGGTAACAGTGGATCCCAATCGGCTGGCGGCCTATGGGCTTCCGTTAGACATGGTGGTGGAGGCCATCCGCAAGTCCAACAATGAGGTGGGCGGTCGACTCCTGGAGTTCTCGGGCGCCGAGTACATGGTACGAGGGAGGGGTTACGCCAGGACCCTGGAGGACTTCGAAAAGATCGTGGTCAAGGTCGGGCCCGGCGGTGTACCGGTTCTGCTCCGGGACATCGCCCGGGTGGAGTTAGGCCCCGAGATCCGGCGGGGCGTCTCCGATCTGGACGGGCTGGGGGACCATGTGGGAGGCATCGTGGTGATGCGCCACGGGGAGAACGCCCTGAATGTGATCAACCGGGTGAAGGCAAAGATCAAAGATCTGGAGCCCTCCCTGCCCAAGGGTGTCGAGTTCGTCACCACTTATGACCGCTCTGACCTCATCATCCGTGCCCTCGAAACCCTGAAGCACGAGCTTACCGTGGAGATGATCATCGTCTCCTTCGTGATTCTCCTCTTCCTCTGGCACATCCCGTCAGCGGTTGTCCCCATTGTGACGATTCCGGTCTCGGTGCTCCTCTCTTTCATCCCCCTCTACTTTATGGGCGTAACAGTGAACATTATGTCGCTGGCCGGGATCGCCATCTCCATCGGTGTGCTGGTGGACGGGGCAATTGTCGAAGTGGAGAATGCCTACAACAAGCTCTATCACTGGCAGGCCGGAGGGCGAAAAGGGGACTTCCACCAGGTGAGGCTCGAGGCCCTGCAGGAGGTGGGACCCTCGGTGTTCTTCTCCCTCTTGGTGATTGCCGTGGCCTTCCTGCCCGTCTTCGCCCTGGTAGACCAGGAGGGCCGGCTCTTCAAGCCCCTGGCCTACTCCAAGAATCTGGCCATGGCGCTGGCCGCCATCCTCGCGGTCACCCTGGATCCGGCCATGCGCATGCTCTTCACCCGCATGGACCCCTTCTCTTTCCGCCCACGTTGGCTCGCATGGCTCGCTACCAAGACCCTGGTGGGCACCTATTACTCGGAGGAAAAACATCCCATCAGCCGCGCCATCTTCCGGGTATATGAGCCCGCGTGCCGCTTTGTACTCCGTTGCCCGAAGGGCGTCATCGTCGCCGCCATCGCCCTCGTGGCATTGAGCCTGCCCGCTTACCTCAAGCTGGGCTCCGAGTTCATGCCCCCTTTGAACGAGGGCACCATCCTCTATATGCCCACCACCCTTCCAGGGCTCTCGGTGGCCCAGGCGCAGGATCTTCTCATTGCTCAGGACAAGCTACTCAAGAGATTTCCAGAAGTGGAGCGCGTGTTCGGAAAGGCGGGGCGAGCCGACACCTCCACTGATCCCGCGCCGTTCTCGATGATGGAGACGACCGTAATCTTGAAGCCGGAGAAGGAGTGGCGGGCCAAGGAACGTTGGTATTCCAAGTGGGCACCCAGTTGGCTTAAACCGCTTTTCCGGCCCATCTGGCCCGACCACATCTCCTGGGATGAGCTCGTGGCCGAAATGGATCAGGTAGTGCGCTTTCCCGGCGTCACCAACGCCTGGACCATGCCCATCAAGGCCCGAATCGATATGTTGACGACAGGCATTCGCACCCCCATCGGAATTAAGGTTTTCGGCTCCGACCTCAACGAGATCCAGAAGATTGGAGAACAATTAGAGAGCATCTTGAGGAATATACCCGGGACCCGCAGCGTCTTCGCCGAGCGTGTCACGGGCGGCTATTTCGTGGACTTTCAACCCAGGCGCGATCAGCTGGCTCGTTTCGGCCTCACCATCGCACAAGTCCAAGAGGTAATCATGAGTGCTATCGGCGGCGAGAATATAACCACAACCATCGAGGGCCGGGAACGGTACCCGGTGAACCTCCGCTACCCCCGGGAGCTTAGAGACAACCTGGATCGACTGGGGCGCGTGCTCGTCTCCGTGCCCGGAAGCATGGGCGCCCAGGTTCCCCTGGCGCAGCTCGCCGACATCAAGCTCGTTCAGGGGCCGGCCATGCTACGGGACGAAAATGGTTTCTTGTCCGGATATGTCTATGTGGATATCACCGGTCGGGATTTGGGTGGCTATGTAGAAGAGGCGAAAAGGGCGGTTTCCAAAAACCTCCACCTTCAACAGGGATATGTCCTCCAGTGGAGCGGGCAGTATGAGAACATGCTTCGCGTAAGGGAGCGTCTCAAGCTGATTATTCCCATCACCCTGGCTCTAATCTTCATGCTCCTTTACATCAATACCAGGTCCGCCTTCAAGGCCACGGTGGTCATGCTGGCAGTGCCTTTCTCGGCGATCGGCGCTATCTGGCTGTTTTACTTCCTCGGCTACAACGTCTCCATCGCCGCCTGGGTGGGAATGATCGCGCTGCTGGGGCTCGATGCCGAAACAGGCGTCTTCATGCTCCTCTTCTTGGACCTCTCTCATGACGAGGCGAAGAGGCGAGGAAACCTCAATACCCTGGCAGACTTGGACGAGGCCATTGTGCACGGCGCGGTCAAGCGGGCGCGACCCAAGATGATGACGGTTGCGGCCGCCTTCATGGGACTTTTGCCCATCATGTGGTCCACCTCGGCCGGAGCGGATGTGATGAAGCGGATCGCCGCGCCCATGATCGGGGGACTCGTCACCTCTTTTATCCTGGAACTGCTCGTCTACCCGGCTATCTACAAGCTCTGGAAGAAGCGTGACCTTAAGGAAACCTTGGCGTGAGACCTCAACGTTGGCAAACGGACCACGACAGAGATAGCTCAAAGCGCGCTGTTCTCGGAGATCGAGAACTGATTACTAACAACCAAAGATAAGGAGACAGACCATGAAGAAATTGGGCATACGAATGTTGATCATCCTCTCCTTTGGAATTGCCCTGGCCATTCCCTCATTCGCTGCCCAAATGGAGCACGGTTCCATGAAAGGCGCGGAGGCGAAAGACCAGACCGCTGAGGCTCGCCACGGGCAGAAGATCCGCGAGGCAAAAGCGGAGGGGTACCAGTTTGAATACTACCTGATCGACATGAAGCAGATGATGGGTGGGAAAACAGAGATGAAGGGACACGACATGGCCGAGATGAAGTCTCACCACCTGATGGTGTACCTCAAAGACGCTGACGGAAAATATGTGCA
>Ga0315276_10007351_pt1 | contig 10198 bp, 6 predicted proteins | sample YL17G05_0_MG_FD_204542 | JGI IMG/M metagenome (GOLD analysis project Ga0315276, IMG submission 204542) | Sediment microbial communities from Yellowstone Lake, YNP, Wyoming, USA - YL17G05_0 | ecosystem: Environmental > Aquatic > Freshwater > Lake > Sediment | place: USA: Wyoming | collected... | reverse complement strand
CTTCACGCCACAGGTCATCAACGATATTCACGTCAAATCGGAGCTCGGCCGCTACCGCATGCGCGGGTTCTCGCTGTTCAAGAAGATTCCGCATTGGGACGATCTGACCTTTCTGCCGGGCACGCTGACCCGCTTCGTCATCGAGGGTTATCGCGAGAAATGCGAGACCAAGACGGTGATCGGCCCGCGCGCCAAGCGGCCGATGGTGTTGGATATCCCGGTCTATGTGACGGGCATGAGCTTTGGCGCGCTGTCCTATGAGGCCAAGATCGCGCTCGCCCGAGGCGCCACCATGGCTGGCTCTGCCACCTGCTCTGGCGAGGGGGGTATGATCCCAGACGAGCGGCGTTATTCGAGCAAATGGTTTTATCAATGCATCCAGTCGCGCTACGGCTTCAACCCACACCATTTGCGGCTCGCCGATGCTTGCGAGTTCTTCATCGGCCAAGGCTGCAAGGTTGGGCTGGGCGGCCATCTGATGGGGCAGAAGGTGACCGATCAGGTCGCCGAGATGCGCTCGCTGCCGGCCGGGATCGACCAGCGCTCGCCGGCGCGGCATCCCGATTGGCTCGGCCCCGACGATCTCGCGCTGAAGATCGAGGAGATTCGCGAGGCGACCAATTGGGAAATCCCCATCCAGCTCAAGCTTGGCGCCGCGCGCGTCTATGACGACGTGCGCATGGCGGTGAAGTGCGGTCCAGATTCGATCTATATCGATGCCATGGAAGGCGGCACCGGCGCCGGTCCGCACATCGCCACCGAAGATACCGGCGTGCCGGGCATCGCCGCGATCCGCCAGGCGCGCCGCGCCATCGACGAGCTTGGCAAGCGCGGCGAGATCAGCCTGGTCTATGCCGGTGGCATCCGCAATGGCGGCGATGTTGCCAAGGCCATGGCACTCGGCGCCGACGCGATCGCCATCGGTCATTCCGTTTTGATGGCGCTTAACTGCAACAAAGATATTCCCGAAGCCGATTTCGAAGGCGAGATCGGGGTGCCGGCAGGCTATTGCTACCACTGCCACACCGGCCGCTGCCCCGTCGGCGTCGCAACCCAGGATCCAGAGTTGAGAAAACGCCTCGATCCCGATGAGGCCGCGGAGCGCGTCTATAATTTCCTGCACACGCTGACCATGGAAGCGCAGATGCTGGCGCGGGCCTGCGGCAAGACCAACATCCACAGCCTCGAGCCGGAAGATCTGGCGGCGCTCACCATGGAAGCCTCGGCCATGGCGCAAGTGCCGCTCGCCGGCACCGACTTTACGGTCGGCGTGGACGACTATCACAAGATCGGATGAGCGGAATGGGTAAGAAGAAGCACAAGAACGACCATAACGGCGCCGGACTCGACAGCTCCCGCGAGAAGGAGATCGGCCAGCACATCGGGTATCGCTATGACGTCAATCTGGTGCCCGATTACGAGCGGCTGACGCCTTATCTTCGCGCCTATATGGAATTCATGGGTTGGGACGACCTCAACTGGCTAGAGGACGTCCATATGGGCTTCGAGGCCGGTGAACCCGCTATCTTCGACCGCAACATCAATGGCTGGGTGCGCATCCCGAAATCGATGAAGCTTCCAGCCCATCAACAGGATCGAGACATGCTGGCGCGCGAGTTGCTGGTCAGATTCCAGACCTCGCCCCGCCATCCACTGAATCAGCTGAACGCTGCATACCGGAAATTCTAGAAACCGGGCGATGGCCGGCCGCCGTCCTGGCGCCTGGCGATCGTCCGGGAGCCGTCAGCGCCTCTCGAACCGTATTGGCAGAGTAATGGGGCCAGTATTGCCACTGTCCGCCAACCATTCCGACACCCCGTTGGGCCTCGGAGCCTTGATTCGCTGGGACAGGCCTCGAAAAGCGATGGTCATGTCGCTCCGCGCCACTTGATGGCCGAGACAATGATGGATGCCACCACCAAATCCATAATGGCGCTCGCGCTCCGCGGCGATGTCGAACGTGTCGGCGAAAACTCGCGGATCCGTGCCGGCGGATTCCGAAAGCAGATGGATTGTCGTGCCAGCGGCGATCGGTACACCCTCAAAGACAAAATCCTCGACGGCCTCTCGCGTCACCCAGGTGATGGTGGGACGGACACGCATCACCTCCTCGGTGGCACGTGACGCAAGCTCGGGGTGCTGCGCCAGCAGGGTCCACTGTTCGGGATATTGCAGGAACATCGACATGCCCAGACCGAGCTGATTGCGGGTCGTGTCGACGCCACCCAGGACCAAAATCGGCATTAGGTTGCGTAACTCCTCGTCGCTCAGACCGTCCTCCTGGACGGTCGTGGCGACGAGCTGGGACATGAAGTCGTCGCGTGGATTGCGTTTGCGATCGGCGATCGCCGCGTCGCAAAAGCGAAAAAGCTGCTCCGTGGCGCGCTCGATCTTATCAATCTCCTGTTTGAATGTGACACCCAACGCGGGTGCAATGTCTGATGTTATGCGGAGGAGCTGGGGCGCATCACTGCTTGGAAGGCCCAAAAGCAAAGTCAGCACGCGTCCGGCGTAGGGATTGGCGAAGTCGCGCATGAACTCGCAGTTGCCAGCATCGATGAAGGCGTCGATGAGCTCGTCTGCAAGTTCTCTAAACTCAGGCGCGAGCCTCTGAATTGCGCTGCCGGAGAAGGCCGGCATCGCCGCGCGCCGCAGACGTGCGTGATCGTCGCCTTCGGTGACGAGAATGGTGGTCATCCACCATTGGCCAAAGAGGCTTGAGGGGACGCCACTCAGTGCCGGCCAATTGTGGCTGCCCTGGCGAAGGCTTGGATGAGTCAGTAGTCGTCCCATCTCGTCGTGGCGAAGCACGGCTAGACCGTATGGCGTCTGCGCGTACCAGCTTTGCTCACGCGCCAGCCTGACTGCTTCGCCCCGCACTGAGAACGTCGGATCGGCAAGGTCGAGGAACGGGATCTGTAGCGCGCTGGCGGCCGCTGCCGGGCTCATCGCAACGCCTCCTCCACGATGCGGTCGAAGCGTGACGGCCTCTCAAACGAGGCCGTCGAGATCGCTTTTGGCCGATGCCATTTCCAATGCTACGCCGGCATCTGGAAGATCCAGTTGGCCAGCAGCACGACGATAACACCGCCGGCGAGCGTGAGGTAGGGGAGCATCCCGGCCTTGCCCTTCTTCAAGTCCTTCTGCGTGAGGTTGAGGTCAGCGAGCATGGCTGCGGGAAACTGGCCCTTGTCCTGCACGTAGTGCCGGAAGAGAAATACCGGAATGATCAGCGACGAGGCGAACAACCCGGCCCACAATGCGTTGGGATTCCAAACCTTAGCGCCCGCCCCCATGAAGGCCGCATTGACGAAGGCGAAGATACCGCCGAGCGCTATGAGGATGGTCGGCGCGCGCCACGGCCGCTTGATGTGGCCGTTGTCGATACGGTGAAGCCAGCCAGCATTGAGGTTGAGGAAATTGAAGATGATGTAACCGCAGTTCGATACGGCAAGGATGAAGAAGAAGCTGGTCGCATCGGCGGCGGCGATGGCGAGCACGATAAGATTGACGACTAAGTCCGTCCACATCGCGCCGGTGGGCGCACCGTGGGTGTTGACATGGCTCAAATAGCGCGGCAGCCAGCCGTCAACTGAGCCTTGATAAAGCGTGCGCGAAGATCCGGCCATGGCGGTCATGATGGCCAGCAACAGGGCGAGAATCATCAGCATCACCATGATATTGGCGATGAAGCTGGTCCCGCCGACCATCTTGGCCATCGCCGCGGCGACGCCAGAGCCGTCGACGATCGATGCATCGAGCATGCCCTGAAGGCCGAGCACGCCCTGGAAGGTGAACGGCACGAGCGTGTAGAGCAGTACGCAGATGAGTCCGGAATAGAAGATCGCCTTGAACGTATCGGTAGCGGGATTGCGAAACTCGCTGGTGTAGCAGATCGCCGTTTCGAAGCCGTAGGTCGACCAAGCGGCTATGAACATGCCGCCCAGTACAAGGGTCCAACCCGGAATATTCCAACTGCCCGCCTCGGCCGCGTAAGGTACGGCAAGCGGGACGAGCGGGGAGAAGTTGGACCAATCAATCTGGCCGGTCAGAATCGGCACGACGCCGACGATGAGCATGGGGATAATCACCGCCAAGCCGATATATTTCGCTGCCGCGGCCGTACCCAGGATGCCGCGATGCTGGATAGCGAATGTCAACAGCATCAGCGCCACGCCAATAAAAAAGGTGGCGTTGAGGGAGAAGCTCACCGGTCCGAGCGAATGCGAAAACAGCGTCCAGGTTCTGAGCCCCGGTGTCAGCGCGGCGACGGCGGCCGCCGCCTTTTCGGCATCCGTCCCCGTCAGAGTCGCGGCGTTGGACTGGAGGTAGGCGAGGACGTCAGCAGAATCGGCGGGCGGGATCGGCGCAAGCGCGTTCAAGATGTAAGCGGCGGCGATCGAACAGCCAAGCGACAGCACCGGCGTCCAGGCGATCCAATTGCACCAGACCGAGAGCGGGGCGATGATCTTTGAATAGCGAATCCAGGCCGCTGCGCCATAGACCGACGCACCGCCGGATTTGTTGGGGAACAGGCCTGCAATCTCAGCATAGGTGAAGGACTGGATGAAGCCCATGATCATGGACGCGATCCAGATCAGGAATGCGAGCTTCCCTGTGGTTCCGGCAATCCCGCCGATCGAGAATAGGACCAGCGCCGGAACGCCGCTCGCTACCCAGAACGCGCCGCGCCAATCGATTGCCCGCCGCAAACCGCCTTCCGACGCCGCGCCGGCCTTATCCATCGTGACTGCCATTGGAGTCCCCCTTCGCCACTGCCACGCACAATTCACCTGACTTCACGTCAGGTGCCGCGCCGCGGGAGCCCGAAGGCTCTCCGCGCCGCAAGCGCGTAATGCCCCGTCGAATAGTGAGCCATGAGAGGGCTCGGCAGTCAAAAAGAATTCGCGGGAGGACTGAAGAATTCTTGAGAGGATAGCCTTTTCGCCACAAGTATCGAGCAAATGCTCGCAAATTATGCGCCCAAAGTGGGCCTGTCATCTGTTCGCAGTGACTGGCCACGTCATGTCGTAGCCGTGGGCGAGCGCGACCATGCCACGAATTTACGACCCACCCTTGATATGAACCAGGGCCGTCGCTACGGTATCGGCCATTCTTAGCCAATTGCGGAACGCTTTGTTGGATGTTCCCAGCGACCAGATTGTCCGGCCAGGGCCGCCGCGGCCTTCAGTCGTCGTGCGGCCCGGCACATCCGCGCTCGCTCATGGCGAGGAGCGCTATACGGTGCCTGGCAGAGGCGCCATCGCGGTGCCGATCCACACCGGCGACCGCGTTCGGGTGGTCGATGTGGAAGGCATGCAGCGCTGCGAAATCGTCGCTGCGGATGCCGCCGGCGCCATCGATCCTGCCATACTGGGCGTCCCCGGCAATAGCGATGCGAGCGGCCTGAAGCAAATTCTGAGCACGAATAGCGAAAGCGCGCGTTCAGTCCGCTCAGGGCTTGAGCGGCGCGGCATCGACCTTGCCACCGCGCGCGCCGTCACGCTGTTCGGCGGCGAATCCCGGCCCGGGGACGCGGGCGAATTCACCGTCTCGCGCGATGGCTTGTTGATCGTGGCCGCGCCCGGTGCACCGATGGAAGTCGGCTCGCACGATACGGCGACACCGATCCGTGTCCACATCCTGCGCAATCGCATACGCCATGCGAACGAAGCGCTCCTGCCCGAGCCGCTTGCCGACCCGTTGCAGGACATCCGCGTCCACAAAGCGACGGCTGGAGCTTATTTCGTGCGCGCCGGCGAATATATCCAGGTCATCGACGTTGCCGGACGGCAGTGCACCGATTTCCAGTGCTTTTCCGCGCGCAAGCTCGACAAGGGACTGGAGCATCCGCTTGACGTCACCACGACGCGTGCCCTGATGGGCCAGAGCTATCCGCTTCCCGGCCTGTTCTCCAAGTCATTCGATCAGGACATGGAGCCGCTGGTGGAGGTGGTTCGGGACACCGTTGGACGCCACGATGCCTTCGGGCTTGCTTGTTACCCGCGCTATTACGCTGACCAGGGCTATCCCGGCCACGTCAACTGCACGGACAATTTCAACGCCGAGCTCGCGACTTACGGCATCGCCCCGCGCACGGGCTGGATGGCGCTCAACTTCTTTTATAATACCAGGATCGATGCCCATAACGTGCTCTATTTCGACGAGCCGTGGTCGCGGCCCGGTGACTACGTGCTGCTGCGCGCGCTTACTGATATTGTCTGCGTTTCCTCGGCCTGCCCGGACGATATCGATCCGGCCAACGGATGGGATCCCACCGACATCCATGTGCGCACGTATTCCGATAAGCAGAGCTTCTCCAGGGCAGTGGCCTATCGAATGACACCCGATGCAGAGCCTCAACTCACCCGCGAGACGGCGTTTCACCCACGCTTCTCGGCGCTGACACGCAATTACGCGGAATATCGCGGCTATTGGCTGCCGACCCAGTTCAGCAACGAAGGTCCGGTCGCTGAATACTGGGCCTGTCGCGAGCGCGCGGTCATTATGGATTTATCGCCCTTGCGCAAGTTCGAAGTGACCGGCCCGGATGCGGAGTCGCTGCTGCAATACACGCTCACCCGCGACGTCCGCAAACTAGCCGTCGGCCAAGTCGTCTATACGGCCATGTGCTACGAGCATGGCGGCATGATCGACGACGGCACGCTGTTCCGTCTTGGCGAGAACAATTTCCGCTGGATCTGTGGCGACGACTACAGCGGCATCTGGCTACGCGAGCAGGCCGAAAAATTGGGTCTGAAAGCCTGGGTTCGTTCTTCGACCGACCAGCTCCATAATGTCGCCGTGCAAGGGCCGAAGAGCCGCGACATCCTGCGCCAGGTCGTCTGGACGCCGCCCGCGCAGCCGACACTGAATGAGCTCGGCTGGTTCCGCTTCACCATAGCGCGCATCGGTGGCTTCGACGGCGCGCCGGTCGTGGTTTCGCGCACGGGCTATACCGGCGAGCTGGGCTACGAGATTTTCTGTCATCCCAAGGACGCGCTCACTGTCTTCGACGCCATCTGGCAGGCCGGCGAGTCGCACGGGATGCTGCCGTTCGGGCTGCAAGCCCTCGACATGGTGCGGATCGAGGCAGGGCTCGTATTCGCCGGTACTGAATTCTGCGATCAGACCGACCCGTTCGAGGCCGGCATCGGCTTCACCGTGCCGCTGAGATCGAAGAACGAGGACTTTATCGGCCGCGAGGCGCTGCTCCGGCGGAATGAGCATCCGCAGAGAAAGCTCGTCGGGTTGGTGATGGAAAGCGATGAAGCGGTCGGCCACGGCGACTGCGTACATATCGACCGGGCCCAAGTTGGCGTGATCACCAGCGCCACCCGCTCACCGATCCTGAAAAAGACAATCGCGCTCGCCCGGATCGATGTCACCCGTTCCGGCTTGGGGACGGAGGTGGAGGTCGGCAAGCTCGACGGCCACCAGAAGCGGCTGCCTGCGCGTATCGTGCGCTTTCCGCACTACGATCCCGAGAAGACGCGGGTGCGTGCGTGAGCTGTTTCACCTAGACAAAGCCCGTCCGATGCGGTGCACTTCGGCGCCACACATCTGGAGAAACTATTCCGCGGCGGCCTTTCCCTCGATCGCGAGGAACGTCTCCATCGAGTCATCCAGCGCCTCAAGCCACGGCGTGTGGTGCACCGGCGCCACGGTGCCCGTGCAAGGCGATTTGAATGCCTTGTTGCGATAGCCGACGATGGAATCGCCCTTGTCGTGCTCCCATTCCTTGAACTCAGCGACCGTCATGTCGATGTCGAATTTCGGGTAGTCGGTGGCTGCGCACAGGTCGCGCACATAATCGCCCTGGAAGTCAATCTTCTCGAAGGCGTTTTTCAGAGCTTCCTCGCGCGTCACCCATGCGTCATTGCCCTTGGCCATCTCCTCTTTCGAGGGCAGCTTGATGCGGCCCATGATCACGTCGCGCGCGTACCAGGCCTGCGCGTCGAACATCGAGAAGGTGTAGAACTGATCCTGCATGCCGAGATAGATGAGCTTTGGATTGTCGAGCCAGAAGATCCCCTTGTAGAGGTGCGGCGGATGCATGCGGTTGTGCGTGCGCAGCTTCAGCTCATCGTCTAGGAACGGGAAGTGGTGCTGATAGCCGGTGCACAGTATGATGGCGTCGAATTCCTTGCTTGAGCCGTCTTTGAAGTGGACGGTCTTGCCCACGATATTTGTCATTAGCGGCCGCTCGTCCATCGTCTCTGGCCACTTGAAACCCATGGGCTGCGTTCGCCAGCACATGGTGACGGATTTTGCTCCGTATTTATGGCATTGCAGCGCGATATCCTCAGCCGAGTAGCTGGCGCCGACAACAAGCAGATCCTTGCCCGTGAATTCGTCGGCGCTGCGAAAGTCGTGGCCATGCAGGACGCGGCCGGGAAAGGACTCGATGCCGGGAAAGTAAGGCACGTTCGGCACCGAGAAATGGCCTGTCGCCACGACCACATAGTCGAACGTCTCGGTATGCAGCGTTTGGTTCGGCAAGTGCTCCACGGTTACCGAGAACTGGCCTGAATTCTTATCGTAGGCGACGTTGCGCACGGCCGTGTTGAATTGGATATACTTCTTCAGATCGCCGTCCTTGGCGCGCCCGACGATGTAGTCGTACAGCACCTCGCGCGGCGGGTAGGACGGGATGGGCTGCTTGAAATGCTGATCGAAGGTGTAGTCTGCGAACTCCAAAACTTCCTTGGGTCCATTCGACCACAGATAGCGATACATGCTGCAATGCACCGGCTCCCCGCGTTCGTCGAGACCGGTACGCCAGGTGTAGTTCCACAAGCCGCCCCAATCGCTTTGCTTCTCGAAGCAGACGATCTCGGGAATGTCCGCTCCCTTGCTCTGTGCTTGCTGGAATGCGCGCAATTGGCCCAGGCCGCACGGCCCCGCTCCGATGATGGCAACACGACCTTTCATGATCTCTCTCCCTCGCTCGACCTCTAACCAAGTAAGACTGCAAGATTACATTACATCATTCTCGGCAGCTCCTCGACTCAGTCGATGACGAGCAGACCAATCCGGGCCCATCCATCAAAACCAATCTGGGCCCATCTGGTTATTATTGTCCAAGTGTCGAGCGCATGGGATTTGAACACCGCGGCCTTCGAACCGCGCATCGTTATTTCAATCGGCCGGGGTCAGAATGGGCCTCGGCCGATTTCCAATCCGGCCTGAAGATGAGCACGAGCGTCGCATCTGGCAGCGCCGGGTTGAACAGGCGATTGTGCCAGAGCGTGGCTTCCCTGATCACCTCGCCGGCTTCGGCCTCAAACACCGCACACGGCAACCGATAGCGTTGTGAGAACTGATCGAACTCGAGTACACATTTGCCGTCAGTTACGAGACTCGCTGCGAGCTCAGACTGCGCGGGGAGCGCAACTGTCAGCAGATCGCTGAACCTCTCCGGTCTCTGAAAATAGTCGGCCTGCAAATAGCCGAGGGCGCGTTCGTACAGATCACGCGGGTCGGCCGTTTTCAGCACCTGGAAGCGGAAGAAATCTGTGCTCTCTGCGGGGTCGCGCGGGATGATGAGCACAGTCAGGGCCGACGACAGCTCGCGGCCCGATCCGTCGAGCACGCGCGGCCGCATGCCGGGGGAAGGGCGGCCGCCAGCTTGGCGCATGGCGATCTGCCGGATACGGCATTGCCAGCCCAGGAAATGATCGCGAATCTTCTTGGGAGAACGCCGGTTATCCATGGTTGGGGCTTCGCCTCGCAGTTGTCGCTTTGTGCAAATTAATAGATGATGCTAACGGAAGCCTGATCATTTTCCCCCGCCTGAGTCCAAACGAAATCGCCGGAACGTAAGCGTGGCCGATAACATCGCCCCTCTCCTCAGCGCGCATGATCTATCCGTGCTGATTGATTTTCTGCTGTTCGCTGCCACGCTCGCCTGCGTCGCGATTTTTCATCGTCATACCTTCGCCGCCGCTCTGATCGGCCTCGGCGTCATCACGCTGAAGAAGCTTGTGGGTACAGGCTTCAACGAGGGGCCGGGACTAGCAGGCCTTTTCGCGCATTACGGGCATGAGTGGGTTCTCCTGACGAATCTGTTCCTGCTTCTGGTCGGCTTCGCTCTGCTTGCGCGCCATTTCGAGGAGAGCCGCATCCCCGACTGGATGCCGGCCGCGCTACCCGACAATTGGACCGGTGGTTTGGTGCTTCTGGTTCTCGTGTTCGT
>Ga0315276_10007348_pt1 | contig 10200 bp, 8 predicted proteins | sample YL17G05_0_MG_FD_204542 | JGI IMG/M metagenome (GOLD analysis project Ga0315276, IMG submission 204542) | Sediment microbial communities from Yellowstone Lake, YNP, Wyoming, USA - YL17G05_0 | ecosystem: Environmental > Aquatic > Freshwater > Lake > Sediment | place: USA: Wyoming | collected... | reverse complement strand
TCATCTCCCGCACTTTTCTCACCAGCGGCGACGAGACTGACGCCGACCACGAAGAGCGCCGCGAACGCGACCGACAGGCGTAGCGCCCACCAGCCGAGCCGGGTCGTGGGCAGCAGACGGAGTCTAGCCCTGTGAGGGTTCATGCTTTTGTTCTCCATGCGACCACTATCGTTCTGGCTCCTCCCACGGTCAAGTCGCGGCTGCCCCCGACGCGTCTAGCCAGGCACTCTTTCTTCACCTTCCTAACGAGCTCCGGCCCTTCGCCTGACCACGAGGCGCTTGCCCACCTGGCCGCACCGCTTGCCCCATTCGCCCGATGCCCCATACAATTCGATCGTCAGATGTGACGCGGGCAAGACCGGACAGTCCGTCCCCGTTGAGCACGCTCGGATCTACGCCTCAGATTCGGCGATTGGGCGCGAGTGTGGGCGAACTGGGAGAGAAAGGAAGAGAACACATGGGCCGGAAGGTATTCGTTGTCGGTGTCGGAATGACCAAGTTTGAGAAGCCGGGCTCGAGGGAGTGGGACTATCCAGACATGGCGAGGGAGGCCGGCCAGAAGGCGCTTGCTGATGCCGGTATAGCGTACGAAGAGATCGAGCAGGCCTGCGTTGGCTATTGCTACGGCGACTCGACTTGCGGCCAGCGGGCTGTATATGAGCTGGGTCTGACCGGAATCCCTGTCTATAATGTCAACAACAACTGCTCCACGGGCTCGACGGCGCTGTACTTGGCGAAGCAACTCGTCGAGGGCGGAATCGCCGATTGCGTCCTCGCCCTTGGCTTCGAGAAGATGGAGAAGGGGTCGCTCGGCGTCAAGTACAGTGACCGGGCCAACCCCATGGAGAAACACGCCAAGGTCATGATCGAACTCTATGGCTTCGCGCCGGTGCCTCCCATGCCCCAACTCTTCGGTAACGCTGCCCGTGAGCACATGGAGAAGTACGGCACTACCCCTCTCCAATTCGCCAAAATCGGCTACAAGAACCACAAGCACTCCGTCAACAACCCCTACTCCCAGTTCCAGACCGAGTACTCGCTCGACGATATCCTGAACGCTCCCATGATCTTCGAGCCGCTGACCAAGCTCCAGTGCTGCCCCACCTCTGATGGCGCCGGCGCGGCGATTGTCGTCAGCGAGGCATTCGTCCGCAAGCACAAGCTGGAGTCGCAGGCAGTTGAGATCATCGCCCAGGCCATGGCGACAGACACTCCCAGCACCTTCGACGACAGGAGTTGCATCAAGTTGGTGGGCTCCGATCTTACCCGGGCGGCGGCCCAGAAGGTCTATGAGCAGTCAGGGCTCGGTCCGGAGGATGTGGATGTAATCGAGCTTCACGACTGCTTCTCTTCCAACGAGCTCTTCAGCTACGAGGCGCTGGGTCTTTGCGCCGAGGGCAAGGGCGGCGAGCTGATCGATTCCGGTGCCGTCACCTACGGCGGCAAGTGGGTCGTGAACCCCTCGGGCGGCCTTATCTCCAAAGGGCACCCTCTCGGCGCTACCGGTCTCGCCCAGTGCTGCGAGCTGAACTGGCAGCTTCGCGGTCTGGCCGGGAAGCGCCAGGTCGAGGTGGCAAAGGTGGCGCTCCAGCACAACCTGGGAATGGGTGGTGCCGGCGTGGTTACGATGTACAAGAAGATGGCGACGTAAGCTGCGCGTACTTCCCCACGGCGAGACTAGCTTGAGGCGCGCCGAGCATCGCTGAGTGCGGAGGTTTCAGGTTGTCATCGGCAGCGGCGGGCGAGAATCTCTCACGGCTCTCCAAGCCACTCGACCGCACGGGCGAAGGGCCATATCTTCCCGCGCCCGCTGAGAGCCGCTTCGTCGAGACCGTTCTGACCGCAGGCGACGCCGATCCCCCGTTTGGGGAAATAGTAGGCAGTGCACTTCGGGCAGCGACTGCCTAGTGGGTTCGACATAGTTGCCGCTCACCGCTCACCCAGATACGGAATGAGTTTGGCACCACACAGAGGGTATACTGGCTGAGATAATCAACGTGTTCATCAGAGGAGGAATCATCAAATGCACCTGCTAACGGATGAGCAAAAGGCGTTCGCGGAGGACGTGCGAAGGCTGGTGGAGGAGAAGGTGGCGCCGCGAGCCGCCGAGATCGACCAGAAAGGCGAGTTCCCCTGGGACGTCAAGGAGGCATTCCAGAAGGCCGGTCTGCTGGGCATAAGCGTTCCCCAGGAGTACGGCGGCACCTTCCGCGGGTACATCTTCACCATCCTGGCGGTGGAGCAGATCTCGCGGGTTTGCGCCAGCTCCTCGCTTGTAGTGCAGGTGCAGTCGCTGGGCTGGACGCCGATTCTGGTCGCCGGCTCGGATGAGCAGAAGAAACGCTATGGCCCCAAGGTCGCATCAGGCGAGATGATCGCCGCCTTCGGCCTGACGGAGCCGGATGCGGGCTCCGACGCCGCCGCGATGAAGACACGGGCAGTGAGGCAGGGCGACAAGTACATCCTCGACGGCATCAAGCATTTCATCAGCAACGGCCCTGTCGCCGATCTAGTCACCGTGTTTGGCATGACCGACGCCGAAAAGGGCGTCCGCGGTATCAGCGCCTTCATCGTTGAGGCGAAATGGCCAGGCTATTCCGTGCACCACTGGGAGAAGAAGATGGGTATCCGCGGCTCACCCACCGGCCAGTTGTTGTTCGAGAAGATGGAAATACCGGCCGAGAACCTGCTGGGCGAAGAAGGCCGCGGCTTCGCCTACGCGATGCAGACGCTCGACGCCAGCCGGCCGGTCATCGCCGCCCAGGCAGTGGGAATAGCCCAGGGAGCGTTGGAGAACGCCGTAAAGTTCGCCAAGGAGCGCGTGCAGTTCGGCCAGCCGATCGCCAACTTCCAGGGTATCTCGTGGATGCTGGCCGACATGACGGCCCAGGTCGAGGCGGCGCGGGCATTGACCCGTCAGGCGGCAATGATGCTCGACGCGAATGACCCTCGGCGGACCTACATGTCCGCCTGCTGCAAGCTCATCGCATCGGACACGGCGATGAAGGTGACGACGGACGCGCTGCAGATCGCCGGCGGCTACGGCTACCTGACCGATTACCCGTTCGAGCGGATGATGCGGGATGCGAAGATCACGCAGATATACGAGGGGACGAACCAGATCCAGCGCCTCGTCATCGCGCGTGAACTGCTCAGATAGCGCGGGGACATGCCAGACAAGAGAGTGCAAACAAGACACCCATGAAAGTCCACTACATCAGTGGGATGGGCAAGGTCACCAGCGGTCCTACAGATGCGGATGGAGTATTGGCACCCCACCGCTGTCTGCGCCGGCGCTAAGTCGACAGGATCGATACCTGGATACCGCCGACGCCGGCGTTGTGGATCATGCCGACCTTGGCATTAGCCACCTGACGCGGTCCTGCCTCGCCGCGCAACTGCCGCACGATCTCGGTGATCATCGCGCCGCCGGTCGCCCCCATGGGGTGGCCACGGCTGAGCAGCCCGCCGTCGGTGTTCATCGGCTTCTTGCCGGTGATCTCTGTATTCCCCTCCCAGACAAATACCCCGCCTTCACCCTCTTTGCAGAATCCGAGCTTCTCCACAGTGAGCACCTCGCCGGGGGTAAAGGCGTCATGACACTGGGCAACGTCGACGTCCTCAGGGCTCATACCGGCCTTTTCATACACTTTCTGCGCCAGCCAAGCGGTGGGACCCTCAGACAGGTTGACCTCGCCGGGCTTATAGATCGGAGTAGCGCCCATGGAGGCAACGAGATAGACGGGCTTTGTGGTATAGCGGCGCGCCGTCTCCTCCGAGCAGAGTATGACCGCTGAGCCACCGTCGCTGGTGGGGCAGCACTGGTAGAGGGTGATCGGGTCGGCCACCATGCGCGAGTTCATTACTTCTTCCAAGGTCAGCGACACCTGGTATTGAGCGTACGGATTGAGAACTCCGTTTCTGTGGGATTTCACGGAGACCTGGGCGAAATGCTCCGGCTTGCTGCCATAGAGGGCCATATGGCGTTGGGCCTGCGCAGCGTACTCTCCCGGCAGCAACGCCAAGCCCATCACACCGGCGAAACTCACCTCGCCGCTGGCGCTTGTGGCGACGGGAAGCATACCACGGCCCATCTTCTCCACACCGACGATCATGCACATGTCATGGACACCAGCCTTGATGCCGTTGACTGCGAGTTCTGCAGCACGGGAGGAACTGGCGCAGGCCACCTCGACGTTCGTGACAGGAATACCCGTCGAGCCCAACTCCTCGAAGATGCTCAGGCCGACACCGGCGCTAGCGACCACGCGGCCACAGTAGCCGGCCTGGATGTCCTTGTATTCAACGCCGGCGTCCTTCATGGCCTCCAAAGCCGCCGTCCGCCCAAGGTCAGAGATGCTCTTCTCTGGGAAACGACCGAAGGGGTGGAGGCCAACCCCCAGCACTACTATTCTCGTCCCGTTGTCGCCCACTGCATTCCTCCTACGTCGCTAGCCAACGAATCAGCTTCTCGCAGCAAGACCCCGCCTTCCGTTAGACCGGCCTGAACTTGTATGACATGATGTCGTTGCCTTCTTCGTCCTCTTTCATCTTGGCCAGGGTTATCTCGACATCCATGCCCACCTTCACGGCATCTAGGTCAACATCGGTCAGCACCGTCCTAATGGCCACCTTCTCCGGAAGCTCGACCACGGCTATGGCATAAGGCGCCTCAATCCAGGAGCCGGGAGGTGTCTGGCGGGCGATTGTAAAGGTCCATATCTTCCCGCGTGGGCTCAGTTCCGCCTCGTCGAGGCCATTCTGGCCACAGGCGATGCAGATATGCCGTTTGGGGAAGTAGTAGGCAGCACACTTCGGACAACGACTCCCCAGCAGCACCGGCTTGCCATCGGGCGAGGCGGGCAGACGGAATATGCCCTCCCTAAGGGGTACCATGCGCTTCGTCTTCGCTTCATCTTTCGCGTCACTCATCGGTCACTCCTTTCGCCGGGCACACAGCGCCGGCTATCTCGCCACCTCGTACCTAGATCGTAGCCTGCAGCCACTCGCCACGAGCAAGGCTCAGGCCATCAGGGTCGATCTCAGCGCGAAGGATCGTGAGCTGTTCCTCAGTAGGCGGCGTCATCGTTTTCAGGTCGTCAGAGATGAGGGGTTGGAAGCCCATCCGGCTGAGCACTTCCTCGAGGGTTGTCCAGGGAGCGATGGCGTCGAGACGCATCTGGTGTGTCTTCTCATCGAACCCAAACAGGGCACGCTCGGTGCAGATCAGGGAGGGGCCCGTATTGGGGGGCAGGCCTGCTTTCTCGCGGGCGTTGGGCGAGCCGTCAAGGTAGCCCGGCGAGGAGATGAAATCGACCCTCTCGACGAACTTCCGCTTCTCCAGCTTAGTCATAATGATCGTGTTCCAGCAACAGGACGCTATCTCATTAGCGCCACCGGGGCCGCCGAAGCGCCGCTCTGGCTTGTCGTAGTTGTCGCCGAGGATCGTGGAATTGAAGTTGCCGTACTTATCGATCTGCACTGCCTGGAGGACGCCGTAGTCGGTGTAGCCCAGCGTGGCGTGCGCATCGACGGTGTTCATGCTCGCCCAACAGAGCGAGCGGTAGTGGGACCGGCTGGGAGACAGCATCATCCGGTGCAGCGGGAAGGCGGGGAATGGCGCGATAGCCCCCTCCTCGACAAGAAACCCGATTCCCGGGGCATGGGTGCGCTTGGCCAGGAGAACGGCGAACAGGGGGGCGCCCGACATCTGCGGGAAGTAGAGCTTGTCCTCCTGCATGGCGTTACACACCGTGCAGATGTTCACCTCCATGTCGGTAAAGGCCAGTTCAGACATAGTAACCCTCCCGAATAGTTTCTTCCTGCATGAGGCCCACGAGCTTGGCTGCGCCGACGCGCTTCTCCAGCATCTCGCGATCATTGGCGACGCTGAAGATGTACTTCTCGAGGTACTGGTCTGTGGTCCCCTGGGCTTGAGCGACCGCGAACTCGAAGATGTTCTCCCCGTCACCGGCATAGCGACCGGGGCAACTGCCCGGATAGGCGCCGAAAGGCGCTACGACCACAGCATCGACGAAGTAGTAGGGTATCGTCGTGCGCTGTGGGTTACGCCTGATCTCATCCGTGGAGATGATCTCCTCGGTAGAGATTATCAACTTCTTAGAAGCCTGAGCGATCTCCTGCCCCGCTACGGCTGCCCCAAAAATACGGGCGTTCCCGTGGACGTCGCACTGGTGGACATGCAGCAGGCCAACGTCCGGGTTTAGGGCGGGCACGAGGACGATCGGCTCTCCCGTGTAAGGGTCTTTGACAAGCTTGGCGCCGGAGTGGCCAAAGGAGTCACTACCTCCGAGGTAGCGCATGGGCAGGAATGGCACGCCGAGGGCGCCGGCAAGGAGGCGGTAGGAGATCGCGCCGTTCGACCACTCAATGCACTTGATCTCGCCGCTCTTCAGGGCGTTGTTGATCACAGGCCCCGTCTCCATCCAACCCACGTCTACTTTCGCCACACACCCGGCGGAGACAAGCAGGCTAACGTCGGACCAGGTGAATTTGGCGGCTAGCCAGAGGTCCTTCTTTCGCTGCCGTATGATCTCACGGAAAAGGATCATAGGGCCGCGGGCGGCCATGTTCACGTCATAGGCTACGTAGTCGCTGTCGCTGACGAAGCGGGAGACCGCCTCCTGTTCCGTCATCACCTTGTTCACGGGCGCCCGCTTTTTGTGCTCGCGGACCCACTCCCTCATGCCGTTAGGGTCGGGTGGCTTGAACTCACCCTTCCCGGCGTCCAGTACGTCCATATCGTTCTACCTCCGGAAGAGAATATGCTGCTGCCCGCTCTTGATCGGGAAAGTCAGGCCCGCTCTTGCCGCCGAAGCTGCAGATGGAGAGGAAGTCTTAGGAGGATTATCGGGCGGCCCCTCGATTGTCATACGGAGCTTACCACCGTACCATACCGCTTGAGCAACGATGGCTCTGGTTGCGGCTCCAGAAGGACGCCTGCCGCCCGCAGGCGCGAACGGAGCGCTTCGACGTCGACTTCCCGCGGCGACCGGCCTCGCTCGGCAGCCATTGCCGCCGCCGTGCCCGCCGCTTGCCCGCAGATGAGGCAGCTCACTGTGTTGCGGGTGCTGTTGTGGGCGAGAAAATCGGTCGTCATCATCCGACCGGCGATGAGGGCGTTGTCCAGTTCCTTCGGTATCAGCGCGCGGTAGGGGATGTTGTAGGCTCCAGCGTTCTTGATCCGGTTGGTCGGGTGGTCGATGAAGCCGAAGCAGCCGATGGCGTCGTCGAAGCGGCGCGCCTCCACGCAGTCCTCGAGCGTGATCTCATAGTCACAATGGATGCCGCGCGCGCGGCGTGGTCCAACGGATGGCGCCGGTCCGGCGGCGTAGGCCTCCCGGCAGCCGCCGATGTGCTCGCGGAAGAAGCGCTCCATGGAGAGCAGTCGTTCCCGCGCGTAGATCTCGGCCGCCGTCAGCGCGGCGGGGTCGAGGGCGTCTGTCGGCCCATGGTTGATGCAGTTGCAGAAGGTCAGCTCCCGCGGCCGCAGCGACGTCGAGAAAAAGTAGACCGGCGCCTCCTCGATGCCCTCCTGTCGCAACTTCAGTGTGTTTATCCCCAGGCGCACGATGTCCGGCCTACTCGTCCGGGGCTTGACGGCGTGCGCGATCTGGATGATCAGCCCCCGCTTGTCTAGGTCAGCCTCCATTGCCGCTAGGTCAACGTTGCCGAGGCGGAAGGTGAAACCGGTCCAGTAGACGCCGGTCTGCCCCGGCTTGTAGTGCTCGAATGGGGTGCCGGCGTAGGCGGCCAGGTCGCCGTCGCCGGTGCAGTCGATGTACTGCTTCGCGCGCAGAAGGCTGCGACCAGCCTTGTTCCAAACGACGAGGCCGTCGATGTGCCCCGCCGATGCCCATACGTCGTCCATCACTGTGTGCAACAGCAGATGGACTCCTGCCTCTTCGCACATCTGGTTCGCCACCGCCTTGAAGACCTCAGGCTCCAGAGGCGTGACCACGCTGATATAGTCGGCTCCCCCCTCAACGGGGACGTGGCCGATGCCGCCGTCACGCGCTTTCACTCTGTCGACTAGCTCCTGAGCGATGCCGGCGGCGACCCGCAGCGGCTCCGCCTCTTTCTCCGCCCCGAAGATGTTGTAGAAGTTGTGCAGTGCCGTCGCGCCGGTAATGCCGATGCCTCCCAGCCAACCGGCACTCTCGACAAGCGCGATCTTGGCGCCGGCGCGGCCAGCCGCAATTGCCGCCGCTACGCCAGCCATGCCGCCGCCAACAACGACAACGTCGAACGGCTCGTATCGTTTGGGATTGATCCTGCCCCGTTTCACAAGCTATCCCTTTCCCTCTACCATGCGCTTGTGTTCCGACCGAAGACTATTGACGTTCCTCGCGGGTTAGTGCCCAAAACCGCGGAGCCGTGGGTCGAGGATGTCCCGCATGGAGTCCCCCAGAAGGTTGAACGAGAGAACATAGAGACTCAGGACGGCGCCCGGGAAGATCGCAAGCCACATGTAGTGGGGGAATGTCCCACGCGCAGTACTGATTTCGGCGCCCCATGAGGGGTTTGGCGGCGGCAACCCGAGTCCGAGGAAGCTGAGCGCCGCCGCCAGCAGTGCGATCGCTGGTATCATTATGCTCACGATCACAATCAGGAACGGCACAATCTGGGGAAGTATGTGCCTAAACATGATGCGCGTGGACGATGCCCCGAGCACCTGCGCGGCTTCTATGTAGTCGTTGTTCCGCACTGTGAGCACCGCGCCGCGTATGATCCTCGATCCCCCCGGCAGCGAGCCTATGACGAGGGCAATCATCAGCGAACGGGTGGATGGCGTCAGGACAGAAGCGAGCACCATCAGCAGGATGAGCGATGGGAAAGCGAGAAACATGTCGACAATGCGCTGGATTATGCTATCGATGATGCCTCCCATGTAGCCGGAAACCAGCCCGACAAGCGTCGCCAGGGCTGTTCCAATCAAGACCGAACCGAGGCCGATCATCACCTCGTTTGGTGTCGCCCGTAGAACCCGGGAGAACATGTCACGCCCGAGGGTGTCCGTACCGAAGGGATGAGCCAGAGTCGGCGCCTGGCGAAGGGGGAAGGACATCTCGGTCGGACTGTGGGGCGATACCCAGGGCGCGACAACCGCCAGCACCAGGAACAGCAGAACGCCGAACAGGCCGAACATCCCCAGGGGATCGCGGCGCAGCCGCACCAGGAAGTCGATCGCCCAGAAACGCGCCTTTGGCGCCGCCTGGAGCGCCTCGACTTGTCCAGTCGCCTTTGCTTCGCTTGTCATCGTTAGTAACCCGGCTTATGAATATCGGATTCGGGGGTCTAGCCAGACATACCCGATGTCGATCGCAAGATTAACAAGCACGAAAACGGTGGCAGACAGCACGACTACCGCCTGCACGCCGAGATAGTCTCGGGTAAGAATGGACTGAAAGGCGAATTGCCCCATTCCTGGAAGAACAAAGATGTTCTCGATGATGACGGCGCCGCCGATCAGGCCACCGATCTGCAGACCGACGATGGTCACGATCGGAATAAGCCCATTCTTGAGCACGTGGCGCCAGATTACGGTACTCTCTCGCAGTCCCTTCGCCCAGGCAGTCCGGACGTAGTCCTGCCGGAAGACCTCCAGCATCGATGAGCGCGCTAAGCGGGCTATTCCGCCGGCGCCGGAAACGGCCATCGACAGGGACGGCAAGAAGAACTGCTGCAGGTTTCCAAAGGGGTCCTTAAACAGGGAAACATGCTGCGTCGGCGCCATCCAGTTGAACAATACAGCCGGGACGAACAAAAAGAGGGTGGCCAGCCAGAAGCCGGGGATGGAGAGACCCAGGACTGCAGCCAACCGGACAGCGTAGTCTACGATTGTGTTCGGACGCACGGCCGCGATCACCCCCGCCGGTACGGCGAGTAGAAGCATGATCACCATCGAAAAGGCCATCAACTCCAGCGTCACCGGCAGCCGGGCGGCGATCTCATCCCTGACTGGGGTTGAATAGAAGTAGGAATGGCCGAAGTCGCCTTTCAGCAACCCACCGACCCATTCACCGTACTGACCGAAAGGCGGTTTCCAGTCGAAGAGAGGCTCGTCGAGACCGTTGGCTTCGCGGAATTGCTCCAGAGACTCCGGCGTCGCGTTCTGCCCCAGCGCAATCGTAGCCACGTCGCCCGGAACCATGCGGATCATCACAAAGGTCAGCATGG
>Ga0315276_10007347_pt1 | contig 10201 bp, 9 predicted proteins | sample YL17G05_0_MG_FD_204542 | JGI IMG/M metagenome (GOLD analysis project Ga0315276, IMG submission 204542) | Sediment microbial communities from Yellowstone Lake, YNP, Wyoming, USA - YL17G05_0 | ecosystem: Environmental > Aquatic > Freshwater > Lake > Sediment | place: USA: Wyoming | collected... | reverse complement strand
CATGATCTTGTGCACATCCCGCTTGGGCACCATGGCACGGACGGCGAACCACCCTTGATCGTGCAGCGGGGAGACCGTGGGCGACTCCACCCCCGGCGTGATCGCACACGCCTGATCGACGAGTTCGGATCGGATGTCGTAGTCGACCAGGACGTACGTGCGCGCAGCGATGACACCTTGGATGCGGCGTTTGAACGTCTCCAGAGCGCTGTCGCTGCCTGCGCCGCGTCGACGGATCAGTAGCGCTTCGCTGCGCAACACGGGTTCGCCAATCACTTCCAGCCCGGCTTGGTGCAACGTCGTCCCCGTCGCGACGACGTCAGCGACCGCATCGGCGACCCCGAGACGGACCGCGTTCTCCACGGCGCCATCGAGTTTGACGATCGTCGCCTTGATGCCCCGCTCCTCGAGATACGAGGCGAGCACTCCTGGGTACGACGTGGCGATCCGCTTGCCCGCAAGGTCGCTCACCTCGGAAGGCGATCCACTGGGAACGGCAACGCGAAAAGTCGACGGTCCGAAGCCGAGATCCAAGATGGACTCGGCATCCGCGGCGGAATCGAGCAAGAGGTCCAGCCCGGTGATACCGACATCAAGAGTGCCCGAACCAACGTAGGTGGCAATGTCCCGAGGCCGCAGGAAGAAGAACTCCGCATCGTTGTCGGGGTCCTGTACGACGAGTTCGCGCATGGTGGCGGACTGCAGATAGCCAGCCTCGCGCAACATCTCGCGGGAAGGTTCGGCCAGTTGGCCCTTGTTCGGCAACGCGACGCGCAGCACGGCGTACTCCTCGGTCTCAGAGCTGGGAATAGACGTCGTCGAGCGAGATTCCGCGAGCCAGCATCAACACCTGCAGGTGGTAGAGCAACTGGGAGACCTCTTCCACGGTCCGAGCAGCCGACTCGTGTTCGGCAGCCATCCAGACTTCGGCGGCCTCTTCGACGATCTTCTTGCCGATCTCGTGAACACCGGCGTCGAGCAACTCCACCGTACGGGAGTCCGGATCGCCTACCCCGACGTCGCGCTCGGCCGACTTGAGCGCGAGTTCGACAAACAACTCATCAAACGTCTTCACGGCGTCAGGGTAGTGATAGCCCGCGGCGCAAGATCAGCGCGGTCGCGAGCGCTGCCTCGGTGGCCTCCCGGCCCTTGTCCTCACTGGCCCCGGGACCGCCGGCCCGAGCGGCGGCCTGCTCCTCGGTGTCGCACGTGAGTAGGCCGAAGCCGACGGGCACCCCGGTGTCCATCGGAACGCGACTCAACCCGTCCGTGGTCGCCTGGCAGACGTACTCGAAATGCGGCGTCCCACCGCGGATGACGACTCCCAAGGCGACCACTGCGTCGGCCCCCGCCCGGGCAGCGTGCAGGGCTACGACTGGTAACTCGAAGGCCCCGGGGACCCGGACCACTTCAGGTCGAACGCCGAGTTCGGCACACGTGCGCGTGGCGCTGTTCACGAGCGCGCTCGTGATCTCGTCGTGCCACGACGACGCGACGATGACCACCCGCATGTCCGCGCATTCGCGCAGGTCCATCCCGGCCACACCCCCATCGACCGCTCCCCCGCCGCTCACGAGTCCTCCTCGTCGGTCCGGTGCGAGACCTTGATTTCGTGTCCCATCCGATCGCGCTTGGTGCGCAGATACGCCACGTTGTGATCGTTGGGTTCGATCTCCAACCCCACCCGCTCGACAATGGCGAGTCCATAGCCTTCCAACCCGGCCCGCTTGGCGGGGTTGTTGCTCAGCAGTCGCATGCTGCGCACGCCCAGATCAGCGAGAATCTGCGCCCCGGTGCCGTAGTCGCGCGCATCGGCGGGCAGACCGAGTTCGAGGTTGGCTTCGATGGTGTCCGCCCCGCGATCTTGAAGTTCGTAGGCCTGGAGCTTGTGCAGCAACCCGATCCCTCGACCTTCGTGACCACGGATGTAGAGCACAATGCCGCGTCCTTCGAGCGCCACTCGGCGCAGCGCCGCGTGTAGTTGCGGGCCGCAGTCGCAGCGCTGTGAGCCGAACACATCACCGGTCAGGCATTCCGAGTGGACCCGAACCAGCACGTCCTCACCGTCGCCGATGTCGCCGTACACAAGTGCCACATGCTCGATGCCGTCCAGCGTGCTGTCGTAGCCGACGGCCGTGAACGTCCCATGGACCGTGGGCAAGCGGGTTTCGGCGACCCGCTCCACCTGACTCTCAGTACGCCGCCGATGCGCGATGAGATCTGCAATGGAGATCATGACCAACCCGTGTCGATCAGCGAACTCACGCAATGCCGGCGCACGCATCATCGAGCCGTCATCGTGGACCACCTCACAGATGGCCGCCGATGGCGACAACCCCGCAAGGCGGGCCAGGTCCGGACCGGCTTCGGTGTGACCAGCGCGCCGGAGGACACCGCCGTCCACGGCGCGAAGGGGGAACACATGGCCCGGGCGGGTGAGTTCGTAGGGCTCAGTGGCCGAATCGGCGAGCACTCGAATGGTTCGAGCCCGATCGGCAGCCGAGATGCCGGTGGACGTCCCATCGCGTGCGTCGACGGAGATCGCGTACGCCGTGCCCTTCTTGTCCTCATTGACTCGCGTCATCGGCGGCAGTCGCAACCGGTCCAGGTCCTCCCCCTGCATCGCGACACAAACGACGCCGGAGGTGTAGCGAATCATGAAGCCGACCAATTCAGGGGTCGCCCGCACCGCCGCGAAGATCAGGTCGCCCTCGTTCTCGCGATCCTCGTCGTCGACCACGACCACGGCGCGACCGGCCGCAATCGCTTCGACGGCCGACTCGATCGAATCAAGCCTGATTCTTGGTGCGGAACTCTGAACTGGCATGTCCGCGCTCACGCGTCCTCTCCTCGGGCGATATCCCCGTTGTCCGTGTCCTCACCCTTTCGGTGCCCGGCTGCGGTCGCGGCGGCCGACTGCCAACTCATGAGCCGCTCGACGTACTTCGCCACTATGTCCACCTCCAGGTTGACCACCGACCCGATCGCGGCGCGCCCGATCGTCGTGAGCTCGCGGGTCGTCGGTATCAACGACACCTCGAACCACCCCTGGCCTGGATCAGCACCTACCGCGCTGACCGTGAGTGAGACACCGTCGACGGTGATCGAACCCTTTTCGACCACGTATCGAGCGAGCTCAGTGGGCAACCCGATGCGTACGACGTCCCAGTTCTCGCTGGTCTGCCGAGCTCGCACAATCCCGGTCCCATCGACGTGTCCCTGCACGAGGTGTCCACCGAGGCGACTCTGCAACTGAACCGGGCGCTCGAGGTTGACAGGTGCTCCGACCGACAGCGAGCCGAGCGAGGTGCGTCGCAGCGTTTCGGCCATGACATCGGCGCTGAATTGGCCGTCATCGCTGTCCACGACTGTGAGACACACCCCGTTGACGGCGATCGAGTCCCCCGGGTGTGCGTCCGCGGTCACCGTCGGTCCGTGAATCACCAACCGCGCCGCCCCGTCGTCGAGTCTCTCGACGGCTCGCACCGAACCAGACTCCTCAACGATCCCGGTGAACATCAGGCCTCCTTCGCTACCAACCGGATGGACACGTCTGATCCGACCCGCCTGGTGTCGACGACTTCGAAGCGGCGAGCGTCGGCCAACGTCGCGAAATCCATGTCAGCCACGACAGATGCGCCCGCCCCGAGAACGATCGGCGCGCAGTACCAGCGGATCTCATCGATCAAGTCAGCTGCCACGAACGCAGCGGCAAGTCGTGGTCCGCATTCCACGAGTGCGTACCGCACTCCCCCGTCGTGCAACCGCGTGACGACAGAGCCAAGATCGTGGGTGCGGACCAGTTCGGTGGGTGCCGCGGAGTCGAAGACCTTCGCCGTCGACTCGACATCTGTGTTACCAACCACGACGCGACGGGGCTGGGAGGCGTACAGCCCATCGGACGTTCGAGCCGTCAACGAGGGGTTGTCCGCCCTGACGGTTCCCGTGCCGGTGATGACCGCATCGACCTGGCTGCGTAGCAGGTGGACTTCGCGCCGAGACTCCTCACATGTGATCCATCGGCTGGTGCCATCGGCTGCCGCAATCCTCCCGTCCAGGGTCGATGCGACCTTCCACACGATGTAGGGCCGGCTGTTTCGTGTCGCTCGCGACCATCCCGGGTTCATCGCCCGTGCTCGTTCAGCCAGCACTCCGCCAACAACCTCGATGCCGGCGTCGCGCAACTGAGTCGCCCCACCACCGGCTTCGTGCGTGGGGTCATCCAGCGCATAAACGACACGGCGTACGCCGGCCTCGATGAGGGCGTCAGTGCAAGGCCCGGTACGGCCGTGATGTGCACACGGCTCCAGCGAGATCACCGCGGTGGAGCCTCGAGCACGATGACCCGCGTCAGCGAGTGCGGCGACTTCTGCGTGTGCAGTGCCCGCGCCCCGGTGGGCTCCCTCGCCCACGACCTGCCCTGCGTCGTCCAGGACGACGGCACCAACTCGAGGATTCGGGCCGAGCGGAAGGCCTGGATCGCTCGCCAATTCGAGGGCACGACGCATCGCATCGACCTCGAACTCGGAGACCTCGACCATCACGCGGCGTCCCTAACCTCGGACTCGACGCGCTGTCAGGGTGCAAGGGGGCATCGGCTGCGAATCGGCCCGCGCGCGCGTACGCCACGCACCGGCATCGCCGACGCGAAAGACATCACGGCGCACGGACAACACTCCGCAGCGCGCGCTGCCTCCCATCCGGACTTTCACCGTCGGCTCCGGATGGCCACCGGCATAACGCCGTGGTTGACCGGATCCACCGAACGCTTTGCGGCGTTCGGGTCGCGGGCTACACCGCCGGTTCGGAATTACACCGACCCCGGAGCGCGCGAGCACATGTCGCTCGTACGCACACAGTCTGACACACGCCCTGACCCGGACCCGAAAGTTCACGACCGAATGCACGCCCGATCGGGCCTGCCAGCACCACTCAACCGTGCGAACACCACCACGACGAGGACTGCGCTCGCTGGGCCCTGGCCCGCAGGTCGTCGACCGCGGCGGCGGCATCCTCGGGACCAAAGACCGACGACCCGGCGACGAACACGTCCGCGCCGGCATCCGCACAGATCTCGATCGTGTCCGGTCCGACCCCGCCGTCGACTTGGATCCACAGGTCGAGGTCTTGACCTTTGACCAGCTCGCGGGCCTTACGGATCTTGGGCACAACCACATCGAGGAACTTCTGCCCGCCGAAACCGGGCTCGACGGTCATGAGCAGGACCATGTCGAGTTCGACGAGCAAGTCGGCGTACGGCTCGATGGCAGTGGCCGGTTTGAGCGCCATGCCGGCGCGGGCGTTCAGTGAGCGCAGGTTCCGGGCGAGCCGTACGGGAGCTCGCGCCGCCTCGATGTGGAAGGTGACCGACGCGGCGCCCGCTTCGGCGTACTGCGGGGCCCACCGATCGGGATCTTCGATCATCAAGTGACAGTCGACCGGCAGCGTCACCGTGCGCAGCAGGCTCTCGACGACGGGCAGACCGATCGTCAGATTGGGGACGAAGTGGTTGTCCATGACATCGACGTGCAACCAATCCGCACTGTCGGCAACGCGGGCGCACTCGGTGGCGAGGTTCGCAAAGTCGGCGGACAGAATGCTCGGCGAGATCTGAATGGCCACCGGCCCAGGGTACCGGGGCCAGGATCCTTTCCCGCGATTCAGGTGCGTCGCAACAGGGCGAGATACATCCCGTCGGTGCCATGGAGGTGCGGCCACAGCCGTACATCCGGACCGCCTCCCAAGTCGTCGACCTCGCCGAGATAGTCCCGCGCGTCGAGGCGCTGCGAGTCATCGCGGCCGCGAATCACGTCGGTGACGACCAACTCGGTCTCGGCAAGGTGCGGGGAGCATGTGACGTACGCGACGACACCGCCGGGACGTACCGAGTCCAGGGCGGCCCGCAACAGGCTGCGCTGCAGTGGGCCGAGTGTCGCGAGGTCTGCCGGGCTTCGACGCCACCGCGATTCCGGTCGTCGACGCAAGGCACCGAGGCCGGTGCACGGTGCATCGACAAGTACGCGGTCGAACGAACCCCTCTCCCACGGTGGATTCGTGCCATCGCTCACGACCACCTCATGCGCACCCCCGCCGTGCCCTCCCTCGCCGTGCCCTCCCCGATAGGGCGCGAGCGCTTGGCGCACGAGTTCGGCCCGATGCTCGTGGAGTTCGTTCGCCACCAGGTGAGCCCCGGACGGCTGGGCAAGCCCCGCGAGCAGCGCCGCTTTGCCACCGGGACCCGCACACAGATCCAACCAACGGTTGTCAGTGCCAGACCCATGCTCAGCGACGTCCACCCGAGTCAGGGCGATGGTGACCAGCTGGCTTCCCTCGTCCTGCACCCCGACCCGGCCATCACGCACCTGCGGGATCGCCCACGGGGCGCCCGACTCCAACACAACGGCGTACGGCGACCACCTGCCGCGTCGGCGTCCCGGAATCGTCAACAACTCCTCGACATCGACGAGGCCCGGTCGAGCAACCAGAGTGACCGACGGACGTTCGTTGTCAGCCTCGATCAGGGCCCGCGTCTGCTCCCACGAGCCGGGCTCTTCGCGAGTGGCCAACGCCTCGCGAAAGGCACTGACAATCCATCGTGGGTGCGATCCCGCGATCGCCAGATGACCCAGCGGGTCCTCGTCGAAGGGCGGGGCGACTCGTTCCACCCACCGTTCCCGATCGAACTCGCTGACCTTTCGAAGTACCGCGTTGACCAACCCCGCCGGACCAGCCGTACTGACCCGGCGGGCGAGGTTGACCGTCGCTGCCACCGCAGCGTGGTCCGGAACTCGCATCTGCAGGAGTTGATACGCACCGAGTCGCAACAGGTCGAGCACGGCCGGGTCCAACTCGACGAGCGGTCGATCGACGCACACAGCAAGTACTGCGTCGAGGAATCCGCGCATCCGCAACGTGCCGTACACGAGTTCGGTCGCGAAAGCCGCATCGCGTTCGGTCATGGAGTTCGGGGCCCCACGTCGTTCGCGCAGCATGGTGGGCAGGACCAGATTCGCGTACGCATCGGAGTCTTCGACCTGGCGCACGACGTCGAATGCCACCTCGCGCGCCGGGTCAGACGTGGTGCGACGGGTTTGCGGCCGACTGCCAGGGGCTCGACCCTTCTGCGATCCAGCCGTCGAACGCGGCTTATCCGAGGCGGACACCGGACTCCAGTCGCACTCCGCGCGCCCAATCCGCTGCGTTCATCCGCTTCTTCCCCGGCGCGGCCACCTCGCCGAGCACGATCTCGTTGCTCCCGGTGCCGACCCGAATCCGATTCTTCTCGACTGACACGAAGCCCGGACCCAGGTCGCTCTGATCGGGCAGCAGGCTCACCGGTCCAAGCTTGAGCCGCGCAGTGTGGAACTCGGTCCACGCGCCTGGAGTGGGTGTACATGCGCGGATCAATCGATCGATGTGCAGTGCGGGTGCGGCCCAGTCGACGCGAGCATCCTCGACGTTGATCTTGGGCGCGAGGCTGATGCCGTCGACGGCTTGGGGCGTCGGCATGAGCATGCCCGACTCGATGCCGTCGAGGGTGGCCACGAGCAGCGCCGCGCCACTGAGGGCCAAACGCGCCAACAGATCGCCGCTGGTGTCCGCCGGGCTGATCGACTCCGTCACCACACCGAAGACGGGGCCGGTGTCCAGGCCCTCCTCGAGCAGGAACGTGGTCGCACCCGTGACGTCGTCGCCGTGCAGGATCGCGTGCTGCACGGGCGCGGCGCCACGCCAGGCGGGGAGCAGCGAAAAGTGCAGGTTGACCCAGCCGTGCCTCGGCACCTCGAGTGCCTTGGGAGGGATCAGTCCGCCGTACGCGACAACCGGTGCGCAGTCGGGCGCGATCTCCCCGAGGCGCAGCAAGAAGTCCGGATCGCTCGGCCTGGCCGGACGGAGGACTTCGACGCCGTGCTCGAGTGCGATTCGTGCCACGGGCGATGCAACCAGGGAGCGACCGCGGCCAGCCGGCGCATCGGGTCGCGTGAGGACGGCAACGACTTCGTGACGGGAAGCGAGTATCGCCGTCAGCGCGTCGACAGCCACAGTCGGCGTACCTGCGAACAGCACTCGCACGTGGCACTCCTGCTCAGGTCTGGTGCGCGGGTGTGGCTAGAGCCAGTCGGAACGAATGGTGTGCGGTGAGGTCTTGAGAAGCGGGGTCGCGTCCGTTGCGCCGAACCACTCCGCCTCGCGGATCGCCTTCATCGCGATCTTGCGCGTGGCCGCGTCCAGTCGATCGATGAAGATGACCCCATCGAGGTGATCGGTCTCGTGTTGCACACACCGCGCAAGAAGTTCGGTGCCTTCGATCACAACGGGTTCGCCGTGCATGTCGGTGCCCTTGGCGACAACCCCGTGCGCTCGCACCGTGCTGAACGCCAGACCGGGAAGGGACAGGCAACCTTCCTCGCCGTCTTGGGTGTCCTCGGAGAGGTCGAGCACGGGATTGATCAAGTGCCCGACCACGTCATCGACGTCGTAGGTGAACACGCGTAGCGAGACGCCCAACTGAGGTGCCGCGAGACCAGCGCCACCGGCGTTGAGCATCGTCTCGGTGAGGTCCTTCACCAGCGTGCGCAGTTCCTTGTCGAAGTCCACCACTGGGCCGGCCGGTGTCGTGAGCACCGGATCCCCGAAGAGCCGGATCGGACGCAGAGCCACGCAGCTCCTCCTCCCATCCTCGGCGTTCGATTCACACTGGGGCTAGCTGAGTGTACGGAACGCGATCCAACGCAGCGATCTAACCCAGCACGATCGGATCCACCCGGATCATGACCGGTCCGCCGGTCTTGCGGGCGCTGCGCACGGCCGCGCCCGCATGCAGCGCATCGGCCAACTCGAGACCGTCGGCGAGTGGCACCGACACCAACGTGCGCACTCGAATCGACTCGTCACGAGCCAAGTCCGTTCGAGAAGACTGGGACCGAGCTGCTTCTCGATTCGTCCGCGCAACCGGTACCGGACCGAGGACAACTGCGGACTCGGGGAGCCGTACGTGGCTCAGCAATGACGCAACGTCATCCGGCGCACCGACAAGTTCGGCAACACGCCACATCGGCGGCAACCGCAGCGATGTTCGCTCGCGGAGTTCCGTGGCTGCAAAGCCCGCCGGATCGTGTCGTACGAGTGCCTGCACCACGGCGAAGTCGGACTCGGCGTGCACCACGACCTGACCGCCCTCGGAGTGCGGCCGCACCAACGACACGACGTACAACCATCGCCGAAGGGTCTCCTCGGCAGCACGAAGATCGGGTCTCGCGAGCATCGCTGACCCGTCCAGCAGGAGCGCTGCGGCATAGCCGGTGTCGGCAACGGGTTCCGCACCCGGCGTGCACACCACCAACGCCGGTCGTGAGTCCACCCGATCCACGACGCCGCTGTCACTGCTACCGCTACCGACATCCCGGCCTCCGTTGCGACCACGATCTCGGCCACTGACGATGACCGGAACTCCTGGGAAGGCTCGGCCCAGTTCGTCCGCGGTCCGTCGTTCGCCGACGCTCATCGCGCGTAACCGGGTCCCGTGACAGGCCGGACAACTCCAGTCTCCGGCCAGGTGGCCACACCACGAGCACGACGCGATCGCGTGCCCGGAAGTCAGCGAGAGCGGACCCGCGCATGCGGTACAACGTGCCGGGGCGCGGCAGTGTTGGCAGGCCAACGACGGAACGTATCCGCGTCGAGGCACCTGGACGAGCACCGGACCGTTTCGTAACGCGTCCTTCGCGATCGACCACGCGAGGTGCGGAATGCGCGCGGTCCGGGCGGCGTCGTCTTGAGCGAGTTCGATGTCCGTCGCAGTAGAACCACCGACCGCCGTGACGCGTGGAGTTCGCGCGCGTACGTCCGCGCGTGGGCGGGTGACTTCGCGGGCCCACCCCTGCTCGAGCAGAGACGCCGCTTCGGTGCTTCGACTCGTTGATCCGAGCACTAGTGCGCAACCAGTGATCTCGGAGCGCATCAGGGCGACTTCGCGAGCGTGCCAGTAAGGTGCTCGAGCATCCACGAGGCTGTCATCACCGTCGTCCCAGACGACGATGAGCCCGATTCGTGGCAACGGCGCGAAAGAGGCGGTTCGGGTCCCGACCACCACCCGCGTCCGACCGCGCAGGGCCGTGAGGAAGGCTCGATAACGCACCGCCGGGGTGTCTTCAGCCGTGAGCGTCACGTGCTCGCCGCTCCCGAGCACGGCGTCAAGGGC
>Ga0315276_10007346_pt1 | contig 10201 bp, 9 predicted proteins | sample YL17G05_0_MG_FD_204542 | JGI IMG/M metagenome (GOLD analysis project Ga0315276, IMG submission 204542) | Sediment microbial communities from Yellowstone Lake, YNP, Wyoming, USA - YL17G05_0 | ecosystem: Environmental > Aquatic > Freshwater > Lake > Sediment | place: USA: Wyoming | collected... | reverse complement strand
GCCTCGCCAATACGCACGGATCCAAGACGCGATTGACGACGCCGAATGCGGCGCCACGATCGTGCTCGTTCCTGGAACGCACCGTGAAACCCTGGAAGTTGACATGGACTTGACCATCATTGCGGGCGGTACCGGTTCGCCCACTCGGATTGTGGGCGAGGGCGGGCCGGCCCTACTCGTGATGGGCGGTCTCGTCGAGTGCACGAACCTGGAGCTCGCCTCCGACGTGGGGCCCGTAGCCGAGGTTGCCCACGGATCCGCCGAGCTCGTCGGATGCGACATCGACGGACGTGGCGAGCTTACCGGCGTGGTCGTGGAGGGGTCGCTGACTCTCCGGCAGTCGGTTGTCCGGAACTGCGCCATTGCAGTCGAACTCGGCGAGTCATCCCGTGTTCTGATTGACGAGTCCATGCTCATCGGGAACAGCACCGGCGTCGTTGCCGACCGCCCGGACTGCACCCTTGAGGTTCGAGACAGCCGGCTTCACTCTTGGACGGGCGCTGCGGTGAGGGTCACCAAGCCCGGGACGGTCGAGGTGGCACGCTGCTCGCTCGAAGGCGGGGGAGACGGAGCCGCGATCGAGATCGCGGATGGCGTTCGCAGCTCGGTCACACAGTGCGAGGTTCAATCGTACGCGGCCCTTACTGAGCTGCTAGTGGCAGGCCATTGACAGGTGGAAGAAGGCGATTTCCCAGAGGCTTTGACCCTCTGGCACCCCCCAGATCAGACAAGAGGAGGTGGGATGTCCGACCGAGATTCGGGCGACTTCGATCCGAGGAGTATCGCGAGCGGCCTCGGGGATTTGCTGAAGCCCTTGGTCCGGGTAACTGCAGTTCGCAAGGGTCCAGGTTCCTTCCGCGAGCTCGCGTCTGCGTTGCAGACCGTTCCAGCCGACATCGGCAAGCAGATCGACGCCGCTTGCCTGGAGGTCGCGCGACGAGTCGAGGTGGAGCGCGTCCGGCGCTCCGAGCTTTTTGGCCGGACGTTCAGCACCTTCGTGACGCGATGCCGTGACCAGGGGCGAACCGTGCGAGAGGCGGAGGGCTGGAGGATCGACGAGCTTGAGATTCGTACGCGCCCCGACACGTCCGAGGTTGGGCTCTTCTACAACCGGGCACCTGTAGGTGACTGGCTCGGGGTCAGCTCAGCTGACGAGCTTGAGAAGGCGTACTTGGCAGCGATCTCTGACCTTCGCCGTCACGACGTTCCCGCTGAGAGCCTGACCGAGGCGCTGTGGGACGCCTATCGATACCTGGCGGTCGCCACCCGACGGTCCACCGCATTGGTGCAGATCCGCGACCTTCACCGTGAGATCAGGGCAGCGCTTGTTCGGCATGAGCTCGGGAAGAAGGTCGACAAGAGCGTGAAGTTGGCTGAGATGCCCTATTGGGCCTTCCTGCACAACCTTGACTGCTATCGGGACTTCAGTGCTGCCATGCCTCAGGAGAAACGTCTCGTCTTCCAGACGGGAAGTCAGGCTGACACCAGGCGCATCGGCGTAACCCTGAACGGGCTCAGGGCGAACGAGGAGTACAAGTCCTTCTGCTACGTCGAGCCTGCGGTGCGGGGAGCCTCGTGATCGAAGGAGATCGAGACGCCCTCATCGACGCCCTGGAGACGCTCGCCCAGTTCGGCGTCCCGGCGAAGGGGGCCGCCCGACTGATCGACATCGGCACCGCGGACTACGTGCAGTTCGTGCGTCGCGAGTTGCTGGACGAGTTCGTCTCCGCCGGCGCCTCCACCTGCCGCGTCTATGAGGGGCCCTACGGCACGGGCAAGACCCACCTTCTCCAACTGCTCGAGGACGAGGCCCGCGAGGCAGGGTTTGCCGTTGCGCGCGCCGATCTGTCTCAGGCCCTCGGCTTCGAGACGCCGCGCGCGCTCGTTCGTTACCTGCTCGAGAACATCACGTTCGAGCTCGACCGAGAGATCATCCGGTCGCTCCCGACCATTCTGGCGCGCCTCGGCACTGATGTCGAAACGGGACTTCACGGTGCGTCCATGCCGCATCAGGGCTTTGCGACGGGCATGACACAGGCGCTACGAGGCGCCGGCAACGGCGAGGGAGCCGCACTACTGCGGCGCTTCCTGCTGGGTGAGCGAGTGTCGAGCCTGGCGCTTCGCCGCTACGGAATCCTCGGTGTCAAGAACCCTTTGTCGGACCGGAATGCCGAGAAGGTGCTCCGTACCCTGACGGCCGGGATGCGGCAGTTCGGCGTCCGCGGGACCCTCCTGCTGTTCGACGAGACCGAGCCGACGCTGAGCAGGGGCGTCCGGACGACGACCAGGATCACAGCCTCGGCCAACCTGATGCGCCGCCTCATCGACCAATCCGCATCTGGCGGACTGGTGGCGACGTTGACCGTGTTTGCCGTGCTTCCAGGCTTCATCGAGAGCGCCTCGAGTCTCTATCCGGCGCTTGGTCAGCGACTCGCGATGCAAACAGGCTCAGTCGTCCCGTGGCGAATGCCGACTCTGCCGGTTGAGCAGGCATCGACTGCCGGTTCTCGCGAAGCCTTCGTCGATGCCGCCGTGCGTCGGTTCGTGGAACTCGGCGAACGGCTCGGTGCCCCGCCCGATGGGCTTGCGGCGCGTCTTGAGCTCGAGGGCCGACGGACCCTTGAGGCGAATGCTGGAGGCGGGTATCGCCGTGAGTTGATGAAGGGGCTCGCGACCGTGCTGCTACAGGTGGGGTGAGAGGTACCCATGATCGACTTCGAAGCTTTGGCGGCGTACGGGACGGCTCCCCGCGATGGGTGCCGCATGTTCGGCGTGGGGTATGACGATGCCTTCGGACGGATCACGAGGACGTTCGTCGAGCGTCGATTCCGCAACGGGGGATCGTCGGTCAAGTACGTCGTCGGACCCTTTGGCTCCGGGAAGACCCACTTCGTGCGCCAGCTTTGTGAGTTGGCGCGCGACCGGGGATGTGTGACAGGAGAAGTCAAGCTCACGCGCGACGTGGACATGACAAAGACGCTCATCGTCTACCGGCAGATCGCCCAGGAGGTTCGTCCGCCAGATCATCCAGAGAGGGGAATCGGTTCGCTGCTGCGGGCGTGCCTCACCAACGTTCGTGCGAGCGCAGCGGACGAGATCGCCGGTCGCGAGCTCGCTGTTGGCTGGATCGGCGGCTTGGTGCACCAGAATCTCGCAAGCGAGGCGTTCGCGAGGGTCGCGAGTGTCGGGCTCGAGGCGCTCTTGGTTGAGGACGGGGAGCGTTTCGAGTTCGCTCGGCGGTGGCTAGGCGGAGAGATCGGGAACCGCGAGATCACGAAGCCACTCGGGGTTGATCGGACCAGCCAAGCTGAGGAGGGCGTCTTCGCGGCCAGGATGCTGCTCTCGCTCTTCCAGCTGGTCCGGAGTTCGGGGTTCCGCGGAACCGTCCTTGCGCTGGATGAGGCGGAGCAGGGCATGGCCGTCAACCAGCAGTCGCTCAACTACATCTTCTCGGTCATGCAATCCAGCATCAACTACATGACGGACCTCGATGACGGCGCCGCGCTGGTGGTCTACGCGATCACGCCATCGGTTCGCGAGCGGATGGATGCGTTCCCAGCGCTCCAGCAGCGACTCGAGGCGAACCCCTCGTTCTTCGAGGGCAACGACTACGCTCCGATCATCGATCTGACGCGCCGGGACGACCCTGAGGAGGAGCTCCGGCAGATCGGCGAAAAGCTGACGACTCTGTTCGTGGCTCAGGAGGGTCTTCCCGAGGGCGAGAGCGAAGCCGGGCTGCGCGCGGAAGTCAGGGACATCGCGGTCCGCGTCGCGCGCGACGACCCGTCCGCCCAGAACCGCCGCACCTTCGTGAAGTCGGCCTGTGCCAGGCTGCTCCGCTCCACTGGGTTCACGACGCCAGTCGAGAGCGAGCCGGAGGTCTAGCTATGCAGGCCTGGGCACCGGGATCGCGCGTACGGGCGGGGTCCCTGGGTGCGGCGACGGTGATCCACCCCACGGTTCGAGGTGCTCTTGTCGAGCTTGACCGCCCGGTGAAGATGCGGATCGAGTGTCCGAACGAGAGCCTGGAGCTCCTCGGGCCTGCGCCGCGGGCTGCCGCGGCCAGTTCCCGACATCCGGGCCCGGCCCGGAACCTCGGGGCGCCTAATGATCCGCGCAGGGCGATCGAGGCGCTTCGCTTCGGCGTGGTCCCACCAACGCACGTGGATCAGCTCACGATCGGCTACGACGAGTTCAGCACGTGGGTTCTGGCGCGTCTTCCGGATACGAACGATGGGTTCCCGCAGATGTCGGAGGTGGCGGGAGCGTTCGGGACCGGCAAGAGCCACGCGATGGCCGTCATCCGCGAGGTCGCGGCGCATCGGGGTTATCTGACGACGAGGGTGGAGGTGGACGGCAAGACGATCAGCCTTTCCGACCCCTCTGAACTGCTCGGAGCGCTCTTGCCGACTCTCAGCGGCGAGTCCCATGACGGCGACGGCCCACTGGTGGGTCTCTACTCGCGCGCAATCAAAAGTCTCGGGGGGCGCGCCGAGCCGCTGATCGAGGCTTGCGAACGGATCGCCGACAACGTTGGGTCCACGCGGGTCCTCGGTCGCGACAAGTCCTTCGACGACATCGAACCGTGGCTCGAGCGGCTGTTGTCTTCTGATCCATCGCTCACGGTCACCGAGTTTCGCTCGGAGGTCGTCCGGGGCAATCCCGTCCTGGCTGATGCCTTGGCGTGGGACGCCAAGTACCGTCCTCGAACGCTCGTGAGCCGAACCGTGGTTGATCGCCCAACGGATTTCCTGAAGGCCTTGATGGGAACAGCCGCCCTGGCCCGCGCCGCGGGACTGGCAGGGCTGGTGGTCACCATCGATGAATTGGAGGTCGAGCATTTCTTGCCTCGGAACAAGCTCGAACGTGTCGTCGCGCTGGTCCACGAGTTGATCAAGTACCTCGACCAACGGCGCTCGGCACGGCCCTGGCCGCTTGCCGTCTTCGTGGCGAGCGTCGGGCAGCAGGGCCATGCGGGGGACGTGATCATCGAGGCCATCGTCGACAACTCGAGCGGAGGCCGGTATGTGCTCTCGGAGTGGCCGCTCGCGAGCCTGGCGATACTGGGCGAGCGGATCTCGGGCCTCTATGGGGAGGCGTATGGAGTCACGGGCATCGATGTGGTGGCCGTCACGCAGGCCGCTCGCGAGCGCCTGACGCGCGCCGATCTCAGCGGCAGCGGACTCATCCGGGCGTTCATCAAGTCGACTGTCGCTGAACTCGACATGCGGCTCGGCCCGCCTGCCAGAGCGTGACAGCGAGCGACGACTCCGAGATCGCGCGGTCGCTGCGCCGCACATGGGAGCCGTTCCTTGGGCGTTTTGGACGCCCGACCGAGGTCCAGCGTCGGGCGATCCCGGCAGTGCTCTCCGGTCGTGATGTCCTCCTGTGCGCCCCGACCGCGTCGGGGAAGACCGAGGCCGTGTGCGCCCCCCTTGTGGAGCGGCGACTTGGGGAGCGAAGGCCGTGGCGGATCCTGTACGTGTCTCCGACCCGGGCTTTGGTCAACGATCTTCGAGAACGACTCGTCACGCCGTTAGGGCATCTCGGTGTCCGCGTCATGCGCCGCACTGGCGACCACCGCGACCGCCTGGTTGGCTCGCAAGGGTTCGTAATTACCACACCCGAGTCGTTCGACAGCCTGATGTGCCGGGGTCGCATCAATCCCGGTCTCCACGTGCTGGCTGGGGTCGACGCCGTTGTCCTCGACGAAGTGCACCTGCTGTTCGGAACCGCCCGAGGGGAACAGGTTCGGTGGTTGGTCGAACGGCTGCGACGACTTCGCGAGCAGGCAGTACGAGAAGAGGTCGGTCAGGACGCCGCGATCCAGGTGGTTGCGCTTAGTGCGACGGTACCCGACCCGGACCTTCTCGCGGCCGCGTTCCTGCGCGACCCGGTCGTCATCGAGGTCGCCGGCGGACGGACCATCGAGGCTGTCGCTCCCGACGTCGCCGTGCCCTCTCCGGAGCATGCGGTTCCGGCGTATCTGAGGGGTTCGGCGACTCCCGAGAAGGTTCTCGTGTTCTCGAACAGCCGACGTCGCGTGGACGACCTTGCGGCATTCCTGGGCCGGGAGCTGGCACCTTTGGGTTATGGAGTGTTTGCGCACCATGGAAGCCTCTCGCAACGCGTCCGCGAAGAAGCAGAGCGGGCGGTCCGAGACCGGGACCGAGTGGTCGTGTGCGCAACCTCAACCCTTGAGATAGGGATCGACATCGGAGACATCGATCTGGTGGTTCTTGATGGCCCTGCTCCAGATGTGCCGGCGGTCCTGCAGCGCGTCGGCCGTGGCAACCGACGGTCAGGAGCCACCCGGGTCATGGCTTGTTCAGGATCGGTTGGTGAGGCCCTAGTCCACGCGGCGATGATCCAGATGGCCAGGAGCGGGCGTCTCGGTGAGTTGGAACGCGGCCCTCAGTACGCTGTCGCGATCCAACAACTCGCCTCCTACATCTTCCAGGCCCCACGCTCGTCTCGGCCGCTGTTCCAGCTGGTGGCTCTCGTCGAGGCGCTTCTGCCCGATGTCGATGCGGCCTCGCTCGTGCGGTACCTCGTATCCCACGGAGACCTCGAGATGGAAGGCGATCGGGTTCTGCTCGGATCTGACTGGCTTGAGGCCACCAAGGGCGCCGACATCCACTCGACCATCGAGGCCAAGGTGGGATTCGAAGTCAAAGACGAGGCTTCCGGAACGGTGATTGCCCACGGCGTGCGGGCCCAGGCAGGCCGAGGACTCCGCGTTGGGGGGCGACTCCTCGAGGTCCGGGGGTGGGAGGAGTACCGCATCAGGGTCCGGTCCACCGACAACGCGGCAAAGGCGCAGGGCGAGTGGAGCTACGTGTCGACCTCGTGGCTCCACGGGGCAGGCCAACCACAGGCGGTTCGTGCCTATCTCGGCATCGGCGACGACCAGTACCCCGTCGTCCGGCGAGGCAGCGCGATCCTCGTCTTCCACTTCGGTGGCGGGCGGCGCAGGGCCGTCCTTGAGCTCGCCAAGAGGGCGGCCGGCCCGTCGGCGGCACGATGCTCGATCACCGGTTGGACCGCCGAGATCCACCAAGCCAGTCCCGTCAAGCCGGCCTGGGTGAGCCCGTCGCCCCATCGACTGGCGGCATCCCTCGCCGATCTCGAGCAACTAGAGCGCTTGGAAAGGTACCTCGGCCGGCCACGGGCCAACCAGCATCTGCCTCAGGACCTTCGGCGGCGGGAGGTCGAAGCGTGGCTCGATCTACCCGGAGAATGCGAGGCGCTGGAGAAGGCCTCGTGGGTCGAAGTCGAGGACGCTGACCTTGAGGCCGCGCTTGGCGCCATCTCCGAGGCGATGACCAGGAGGGGAGCAGCGTCGTGAGGGACGGCTGGGTGTGACGGGCGCGTTCGGCACCGCCGGTGTTGAGGTCCACCACACGCGCCACTTCCTCGACGACGCTCGACGGTTGCCCGAGGTCCTCGTTCGCAAGGTCGACGAGGCCGTCATCAAGATCCGCTCGCAGGGGATCTATCAGTCGGGCCTCCTCGCGGAGAAGGTGCACGGAAACCCCGACGGACGGTTCCGCTTCCTTCGCGTCGATCTCCAATACCGAATGGTTGCCGTGGCCGAAGGGCGCGACATCATGCTGATGAAGGTCGGCAACCACGACGAGACGGACCGCTGGGGGACAACCGCGACCCTCTCGGGCGAGCTGCTCGGGGGTAAGCAGGTGCGCCTCGTCGACCACGATCACCACCCGCCGGTGGCGCTCGGCCTCCTCGGCCTCGAGCAGCTCCGAGGTCTGGGCCATCACCTCGGCCTAGTGGAAGCGCGGGCTGCCGCCCAGGGCCCGGACCACGAAGCCGAGGTCCCAGGGGCGAGCGTACGATGTCGGAGACGGTGTTCCAGCAAGGACGGAGGCTATGCCCGTACTGATCGTGGACGACGACCGTTCGTACTGTGGTGAATGTGGGCGCGGCGCGTTTCTGAAGGAGAAGCGGCACCTGACCGTCGCGTGGCCCGATGAGTTGGGCGCGGCCGGTTGCGGTGTCGCGTGGACCGAGCTCGCTACCCACCTGCGGTCCGTGCCCTACAGGCCGGGCATCCCGGCCGACGACTTCGTCCGGGCCGTGAGGCCGGACCTCAGGTACATCGGCGTGATCCCGTGGGACTGGCGCACATCTGGTCACGATGCGTGATGCCGTGCCCCGCAGCCGGCCATGAGGACCGAAGAGTCTGACGGCATCACCGCCCGCGGGTCGGAGGCCTGCACCTGCCTCCCTTCAGTGCTGCGATAGCCTGACCTCGGGCGGCGCTCCCCGCGGTGGAGGCGATGTCCTTGACCCCGAATAGGTCGCTCACCGGGACCGGGTGGCCGAACGCGATGAGGGTGGCGTGGATCCGGTTCTTGAGGGCCGTCCGGTGGCGGACGAGGTGGAGCCGGAACCTCGCCCGCTCCCGCTCGGCCCGGTTCGCGGGATCCGGCAGCTCTGATCGCGGGCACGAGATCGCATCTGGCCAGCTCGGCGAGGACCCAGGCGTCGATCCTGTCGGTCTTGGCCGCGAGGGGGGCCAGACCCCTGACCTTCTGGGCATCGGCGATCTCGACGTCCCAGCCGGCGAGCTCGAGGGTGTCGTGGACGAAGCGGGCCCCGTTCATCGACTCGATCGCCGCGCTGACCGGCTGGCCGTGGCGATCCATCCGGGCGACGAGGGTTCGGAGGGCGTCGGCGTCGGGCCGCACCGCGGTCACCTCGACCGTTCGACCACCCTCATTGAGCAGGTGCACATCGAGCCTCTGGCGCAACAGGTCCAATCCGGCGTACAACATCCTTTGGGCCTCCAAGGTGACTCGTTGCGATGACAACCCAACGTTGCCACCGCGGAGGCCCTTCGTCATGACATTCAGACGGTCGGCCAAGACAGGGACAAGAGGGCTGGAGCCTACGATCTCGGTCGCGCCAACCTGAACGCTCACGCATGAAGAAGGAGCGGCCGCGTGAAGCCACAAGAAGAGACGTCGGCCGTGATCCGGGACCACCTGCTCGGGAAGATCGACGAGTGGCGGGAGCGACTTCCGCCCGACGGCACCTTCATGGGCACTCTCGGAGCGGGGATCGCCCTCAGCGCCGTTTCCCTTGTCGGGGTCCTGCTCCGAAGGGCCGTGGTCGTCCTGCTGCCCGAGGTCACGCTGCCGGAGAGGCCGACGCTCGGCTTCTACGTGGGCACCATCGAGCGGTACGGTCGCGACCACGTGATGAGTTGCGTCCAACCCTCACGACGGCTGGTTACGACCCCCGAGATCAAGGTGCTCATCGCGCTGAGCCGAAAGCGCGCCGCGCTCGCCCACCAGGAAGAAGCGTGGGCGTCCGACGCGCCCGCCATCGGGCGACTTCAACCGTCCGAGGTGCGTGAGCTCCTCGACGTCGTGAGCGCTGCTGCCCGCCTCCCGATCTTCGACGAGCTGATCTGCCGCGATGCCCAGTCGTCCAGCCCCGAGGCTTGAGGAGGGAGTCCGCACGGTTGAGACGAGGTCGCCGTTGGGGCGGCAACAGCCACGCGCCGCGCGGGGGCGCTTCTTCTACTCGCCGAACAGCGTTTGCTGCTCCGCGACGCGTTCCTGCTGCGTGCCCACTGCGGTCTCGGCGTCCGGGCATTCCACACGCCCATCCGGCAGGTCCCCCGCGCCATCCGCCGCTCGAGGAGGGGCAGAAGGGGGTCGCGCTCGCCTGCCGGCTGATCAGCCGTCATTCCTTGAACGGTTCGTGGATAGTTCGTCGCGCCGCGCGTCGCCGTCATAGGGCCTCGAGTCGGGCCAGCGTCTTCTCCAAGTCCGCCCGCAGCGGCGTGGTCGGGTGACACGTGAAGTAGATGATCTGGCACGTCCCGGACAGCGACTCGATCGACCGGGCGGCGCGGGCGGCGCGGTCGTCGTCGAAGTTGACGAGGATGTCGTCCATCACGATCGGGAGCGACTCGCCGGACGTCTCGACGAAGCGCTCTACAAGGCCGAATCGGAGCGCAAGGTAGAGCTGCTCCGACGTCCCGCGTGAGAGCCCTGCCAGCGAGACGCGACTGCCGCTGCTGAGCTCGACGCTCTCGATCGGGCTCCCGAGCGGGGCGATGATCCGGGCGTAGCGGCCGTCGGTCCACTCCGCGAAGTAGCGCTCGGCCGCCTGGACGACGGCGGGCCGATGGGCCTCCTCGTAGGCCGCTCGCGAGCGAGCCAGCAGG
>Ga0315276_10007345_pt1 | contig 10202 bp, 8 predicted proteins | sample YL17G05_0_MG_FD_204542 | JGI IMG/M metagenome (GOLD analysis project Ga0315276, IMG submission 204542) | Sediment microbial communities from Yellowstone Lake, YNP, Wyoming, USA - YL17G05_0 | ecosystem: Environmental > Aquatic > Freshwater > Lake > Sediment | place: USA: Wyoming | collected... | reverse complement strand
ATCCGCCCTCAGTCCTCGATTAGTCAGTCTTGGTCAGCTTGCTGATAAGTTCGTCGCTGCCCGCTTTGAGGCGGTAGATATAGACTCCTCGGGCAACGCCTCGGCCGTGCTCGTCCGTTCCGTTCCAGGTCAACTCGTGGGAACCGGCCGGGACCCTTCCCAGGCGCACGTCTTTCACCCGTGTGCCCTGAACCGTGTAGAAGGTCACGGCGACGTCCCCGGCTTCCGGCAGCGTATATTCAATCACCGTACGGTCCCGGAACAGCCCGGGTACAGCCCGGCACGTAACGGTGAGGTGGCTACCGGCGCTCCCCTGGATATTGCCCGGGTCGGTAATCGTGAAGTCCCAAGGTTCGGTGAACCGACTCCAGCCGCCGATGTGCACCCGGCAGGACCAGCGATAGCTTCCGCCGCCATGCAGGTATCCGGCGCCTTCCGGCACGCGCCAGAACGGCAGCCGCGACTCATGCTCGAGGTGCAACGGCCCGCCCTCTTCCTCGATATGGAAGTCGTAACGCGCACTGATGGCATGCGGCACCACGCTTAGGAGCGGTGTCAGGGTGTTGATGCGCTCGCCCCGGGCCGGCGTCAATGGCGTCGGAGGCGGGCACGGAAAGGCGAGCGAGAAATTCCACTGCGGATCAAACCAGGCACTCCAGCGGCCCAGGGCCTGGACCCGGCACGACCAGCGATAGCTGGTCCCGGGCGTCAGTCCTACGGTCCCCTCGTTAGCCAGCCAGAATGGCAGCATCGTAATCCTCTCGGCGACTTTCGTTTCGCCGTCCCAGATGCAGAAGTGGTAGAGCACAAGACCGGGATACGGTCCGACGACCAGCAGCGGCGCCTGCCAGATGTTTGTATCGCCGTTGAGCGGCGCAATCGGCACCGGCGGGTCGAAATCAGGATACTGCTCCACGCCCGGCTTGGGCGGCACCGGAACGACGACCGGCACATTGTCCACGGACGGCAGCGGCAGGACAACCGGCATATTGTCGACTGACGGCGGCGGCGGGACCGGGTTCGAACCCGGCGTGTTCGCCCATCCCAGGGCGAGGATCATTGATATCGCGACGAATACACAGCGCATTGTATCCCCCTTTCGCTGAGTATGCGGACCCAGAACTCCGGGATCGGAGACAGGCGGTTCGGCCTGCCCGGCCAGATCCCTACGTTCGCAGGTCCAAGGTGTTCTCCGGCACACCTCGAAGCCTCGAGTCGTCCGGTCCCGGACGTCAGGGAATTGGCGGCAGCCACCCCCATAGCCGCGGACCAATTCCGCGACGCCCAGAGACTCAGGACGCACTGCGTGTTTTCAAATGGAAGGCTTTCGCCAACCACAGACAGAAGCTTGGTTTCTCCTGCCTCCCGCCAGGAACGGCGGGACATATCACAACCACCTGCGTAAAATCTGGTCTTATGGAATGCAGTTCACGTGCCATCCTTAGCCGATCGCGCAACCTCGCGAACGCTTGGCACTTAACTTCACTTCGGCCGGCAAGCTGTTCCGTGCGGCACTTTTGCCCGAGTTCCGGGCGCACCCGCAATCGCTTGTGTTTCAACGCACTGGCATCGCGACAGTTTGTCGCTCCGGCAACCGCCAGACTTGACTGCAGCGCGGTTTTTGCTGAGAATGGGGTGTGATTACCGCCGGTATTGACGTTGGCTCAGTGAACACCAAAGTGGTGTTTCTTGACTCAGAGAGCGGCAAGGTCGTGCATTTCTGCGTGGCCCGGACCGGACTGAGGCCGAAAGTTGCCGGCGAAGTGAACTTCCGGCACTGCCTGGAAGCAACCGGACTGAAGCCGGAGGCGGTCGGACACGTGGTGGCGACCGGATACGGACGACACGCGGTCATGTTCGCGCAGGGAGCGATCACCGAGATTTCGGCGATGGCCCGCGGGACCTCCCGGCTGTTTCCGGACGCCCGGACGATTGTGGATATCGGCGGCCAGGACAGCAAGGTGGTTCGACTGGAGCCGGGCGGCAAAGTGAAATCGTTCGCGATGAACGACCGGTGCGCGGCAGGGACCGGGCATTTTCTGGAGACGATGGCGCGGGCGTTGAACGTGAAGGTGGAAGACCTGGGGCGGCTGGCACTGGAGTCGCGGAACCCGGTGCCAGTGTCGAGTCTGTGCGTGGTGATGGTGGAATCGGAGATTCTAAGTCTGGTGGCGGACGACGTGCCGGTAGCGGATATCGTGGCCGGCACCCACTATGCGCTGGCCCGCCGGGTCGTGAACATGGCAGCCGGGGGAACGATCGCGGAACCCGTCGTATTCTGCGGCGGGGTGGCGCGGAACGAGGGCATGAGAGTTGCGCTGGCGGACACGCTGGGCATGCCGGTGCAGGTGCCGGAAGAACCGATTATCGTGGCGGCGCTGGGAGCGGCGCTGACGAAGCCGGGGGCCGGTGGCGGGCGGTCGGTGGCCGGCGGTCGGTGGCCGGTGGCCGGAGCTTGAGCAGATAGCGGTCGCGCACGCGGGAGAGGAAGTCCTGAGCGACCCGGGATCGGTAGTCCGGATAGGTCCATTTCAGCGGCGCGAACTTCCCGTGCTCATAGAGCAGCGTCAGCTCGGCATAGATGCCCAGGCCCAGAAAGACCCGGTGCGCGTAGTTCTTGGTCGTGGCGAGGACGAGGTTATGCATCGTCAGATGCCCGGGGTCAAGATTGACTTTGCGCCGGCCCTCCGGAGTACGCCAGAGGGATTCGAGTTGGATGGTCGCGAGTTTGTCATCGACGAGGGCAGGACAGGCATCGGGGTCTGCCCGTACGGGCGGGCGCAGCTCGTTGAAGCTGAACCAAGTGCGCAGCAGGTCCGGGCCCATTTCCGGTTCGTAGTAGCGCGTGAAGTCGAAGGGAATGAGTTCGGACTGGTCGTCAATCGAGCCGAACCGGGATTCGAGCGCAGCTCGGACCGAATCGAGCAGGGGGCAGGGATCAGGGGTCAGGGGGCAGGGCGAAATCAGGACGCCGACGATGAGATTGGCCGGGTCGGGCGGGCAGGCGTCTGGAGTCAGGGGGCAGGAGTCGGGGGTTGGGGGTCGAGGAATGGGGTCAGGGGTCAGGGAGCGGGGACGGAGGATTTCGGATTGCGGGATTCTGAATTCGACATTCCGCATTCCGCATTGCTGAGGAGTTCCTCGTCTTCCTGCTCGGCCTGTTCGGCCCGGGAGCGCAGGAATTCCTCGAGCTCATCACGGCTGGGCAGAAGGTCCAGGTCGGCGAGCCCGAAGTAGCGGAGAAACTCCTTGCTGGTCCGATACAGGAAGGGATTGCCCGGCTTGTGCGCCCGCCCGGCCAGAACAATCAGTCGCCGCTCAAGTAGGGTGAGTATCGGCGCAGTCGCATCCACGCCGCGGAGCTGCTCAATCTCGGGCTTGGTCACGGGCTGGCGATAGGCGACGATGGCCAGCGTTTCCAGGCTGGCCCGGCTGAGCCGCGACACGCGATGGGCGGTGAAGAGCTGCCTGACCCACTGGGCATAGTCCGGGAGCGTGTAGAGCTGAAGGCCCTGGGCGACCCGGTTAATCCGGAATGTCCGGCGGGCCGACTCGTATTCCCGGTTCAACTGCTCAATCGCGTCGTTGAGTACTTCCGGCGTGCAGCCGGCGATATCACAGAGTCGACTGAGCGTGACCGGCGAGGGAGCAGCGAACAGGAGCGCCTCGATGACCTGCGGGTTGGTCGCGGGAGTCTGCTCGTCGGCCAGTGGCCGGGAGTCGGTGGCCGAAGGCTGGTCAGGGGCCGTGGGAAACGCGCCCTTGTCAACCACCACCGATTCGGTGAACTGCGGACTGCGGACCGCGGATTGCGGATTGTCCACTAACTCCGGTTCAGATGTTTCGAGGCTAGAGTTTGGGTACTTGTCGTCTTGCGGGTTCATTTCTTCAGTCCGAAATGCTTCAGCAGCGCGGCCACGGTCCGGCGCAGGTGAGGGCGGTGCAGGAAAACCGTGATTTTGGTCTCCGCGGTGCTGAACGCATCCACGTGAATGTCCAGCCGCGACAGAATCGTGAACAGGCCGGCGATAATCTCGACGTCGCTGCCCACGCCCGGACCGACCACCGAGACCGAGCCGAGGTCGGGCTGGACATCCAGCCGCTCGGCCTTCACGCGCTGGCGAATCTGCCCGACAATCCGGCGCGCCCGGCCGAACTCGGCTCGGGGCACGATATAGGACAGGTCAAATCGGTTGTCAGTCGGCACGCCGTGGGCAAAGAAGACGAGCGGGATGCGTTCCTTTGCCAGTTGGGTGACGCCCTGCGCCAGGCAGCGGGGCTTCTTGGGCACCCGGATGAGCGACAGGCGGCACAGGTCTTCGGAATGGGTCACGGCCCGGACAAACGCCTTTTCCAGCGGTAGCCGGTGGCCCGTGGGCGGCGGGCGGCCTGACTCCTCCTTGATGACGGTTCCGGCGCCCGGTTCGAGCGCGGACCGGACTCTCAGCGGCACATGATACTTGGCGGCGAGCGCACAGGCCCGGGGATGCAGCACCTGCGCGCCATTGGCGGCCAGTTCGAGCATCTCCTGGTAGGAGATTTCCGGCAGCAAACGCACGCCCGGAAACTGACGCGGGTCTTCGGTGAACACGCCCTGGACGTCGGTGTAGATCTCGCACATCCCGGCCCCGAGATACGCGGCCAGCGCGACCGCAGTCGTGTCGGACCCGCCCCGACCCAGCGTGGTGATCTCGTGTTCCGGGCTGACTCCCTGGAACCCGGCGACAATCGGAATCCGGTTGCGGCGCAGGGCGTCGCGCAAGCGGAAGCCCCGGATTTCGCTGATGCGGGCGTCGGCATGATTGTCGTCGGTGATAATCCCGACCTGCGAACCGGTGAACGACACCGCGTCCAGCCCCCGGGCGCGCAGCGCCATCGAGAGCAGGGCCGTCGACTGCCGCTCGCCGCTGGTGAGCAGCATGTCGAGTTCCCGTTTCGCCGGGTTAGGAGTCACCGACCGCGCCAGCTTGAGCAGCCGGTCGGTCTGGTCGCCCATCGCGGAAACGACCACCACGACCTGGTTTCCCGCGCGCCGGGTCTGTTCGACCAGCCCGGCCACGTGCGCGATGCGGCGGACCCCGGCCAGCGAGGTACCGCCGAACTTCTGGACAATCAGCGCCATCTCAAACAGGATTCAAGGGGTCCGGGAATCAAGGATTCGAGCAGAGACCATTGTTTGCTCACTGCCAACCGCTATCTGCCCACTGCTTACTGCTGTCTGCTCACGGCTCACTCGCCGCCGGCGGCCCGGCCGAGATGGTCCGGGCCATGCGCCGGATTGCCTCCCGGATGCGGATCTTGGGCGCAGTCAGTGCAAACCGGACATAGCCTTCGCCGTGCGGACCCATGCCGATTCCCGGCGTGACCAGTACCTGGTGCTTGGCCAGCAACTGCCGGGTGAAACCCATCGAGTCCCGGCCCCGGGGCAGCTTCGCCCAGACGTAGAACGTCGCCTCGGGTTTGCGCACCGGCCAGCCGATTCGATTCAGGCCCTGGAGCAGCTCGTCCCGCCGTTCGCGATAGACTGCGCGGTTCGCTTCGGCGAAACGCTCGCCGTGCTTCAGCGCATAGACCGCGGCTTCCTGGATTGCCTGGAACGGCCCGGAATCGGTGTTCTGCTTGATCGCGAGCATCGCCTTAATCAGGTCGCGGTTGCCGACCGCGAAACCGATACGCCAGCCGGTCATGCTGTAGGTCTTGGAGAGCGAGTGAAACTCCACGCATCGTTCGAGCGAGCCCGGTACCTGGAGCAGTGAAATCGGCTTGTGCTCGAAGTACAACTCGGAATAGACGTTGTCGTTGACCACGAAGAAATCATGCTTGTGCGCCAGCGCCACCGCCTCTTCGTAGAACTTGCGGGACGCCACGCCGGCGGTGGGATTGCTCGGGTAGTTGAGCAGCATCAGTTTCAGCCGGGACTTGTCGCGCACGTCATCCAGGTCTACGATAAAGCCGTTCTTTTCCTTGAGCGGCATCATCACCGGTTGCGCGCCGGCGAGCAGGGTTTGGTGCCGGTAAATCATGTACGACGGGTCCGGCACCGCCACCCGGTCGCCCGGTCCGACCATGCCCCAGATCAGATGGCCGATGCCTTCCTTGGACCCGAGCAGCATGCAAACTTCCGTTTCCGGGTCGAGCTTGACGTTGAACCGCCGCTCGTACCACTCCGCGGCCGCCTGCCGGGCAATCGCCATGCCGTTATAGGTCGGATAGCGGTGATGCGCCGGGTTCTTCAGCGCCCGGTTCATTGCTTGGATAATCGGCTTCGGCGTGGGCAGGTCCGGGTCGCCGACCCCGAAGTCAATGATGTCGCCCCTGGTCGCGGCCTTCAGCGCGTCCAGTTCGGCGAAAAGATAGGGCGGAATCCGGCACAGCCGTTTTGCGCAGGGGTCTTTCACTGGACTAGGTTTTAGCAAAATGCCGGACAAAGTCAAGAGGAAGAAGATGACCCGAAATCCGAGTTAGAAACACAAAGACACAAAGAACACGAAGAAGAACATCCGCGCAGCCTCACGGAAATGGGTGCCGGGTCGTCGAACCGGCTTCACCTGTCTGGAGCGATTCACCCGGACGTTCCCGATCCGATTCTTGGTGTCTTGGTGCCTTTGTGTTGAAATCCTATCTCGGGATTTGGGAGATGAACCACAAAGCGCACAAAGTAGACACGAAGGGCACAGAGATTCTCTGTGTTCTCTGTGGTTTGTGGGCTTCGTGCTTCGTGCTTCGTCATTAGCGAGCAGATGGCAGTCAGTGGGCTGACTGCCATCTGCCAACTACTTGCTACTGACTACTGACTACTCACTACTGCGTAAGCACGAGCTTGAGAATCGGCGAGGCGTTCCGGGCCAGGCGCGCAACATAGACGCCTTCGGCGACCCGGCCGCCGCTCGCGTTCCGGCCGTCCCAGAGCGCGGACTTGCCGCTCACCATCATGCTCCGGACGAGCCGGCCGCTGGCGGTGTAGATGTCCAGCCGTTCCGACGTCGCCAGGTCGCGCCCGAAGCGAATCTGGGTCGACGCGCCGAACGGGTTGGGCTTGGCGGTCATCACGAACCGGGTCACCGGCCCGATTTCTTCGGCCACGCCGGTCACGCCGCGAATCAGGGCGTGCATCATCACGTCCTGGGTAATCTGGTCCCGCCCCGGCGACCAGCCACCGGTGAACTCCCAGCCCTGATAGCAGAGCGGCTTGGTCGTGTCCATGCTGTAGCCCGGGGCCTGGTCGGCGTCCGAGGTCACGCCGACAAAGAACGCGCCGCCCGCAATCGCCACCGGCGTCGGAATGTTGTACTGATACCAGCTCGGCGTGCTCGACGTTACCTGCACCGTGTTGCGGGCCAGCACCGTGCCCGGCATGCCGTTGGGTCCGTCTGCCGCCAGCAGCCAGAGCGTGCACCCGACCTGCGTCGCGCTGCTCAGGCTGGCCTTGATTGCGGTTACTTCAATCGGGTACGACGGCGCGACAAACCGGTTGCCGAAACCGCCGCTGTTGCCTTGCCAGGACATGATCTGGCCCACCGTGCCGTTGTCGTAGGTGAGTTCGGCCGGATAGGTGACCACGTGAATCTCGGTGCGGACCGTATCGTTGCCCCGGAACATGTCGCCGGTCAGTTTGGAGTAGGTCTTCAGCGTGTAGAGCCCGTTGGTGGTCGGGGTCCACGGCGGGTCGAAGGCCAGCGAGTCAATCTGCGACGGCGGCTGGGCGCCGACCGCCATCGTGTCGGCATAGACCACGGTATTGGTGGCGTTGCGCACCACGGCATAGACCGGATACCCGGTCTCGGCCTGGTTGCCGAAGTTCTTGAACTTGGCCCAGAACGTCGCCGGGTTGTCCTTGAGCAGGAATATGCCGCCGTTCTCTTCATTCATCGCGCGCCAGACGCCGGCATCATGCACCTGATAGTTCGTCGTCGCCGGCGGGATGTACTTGATGGCCAGCGTGTCGTGAATCATATTGCGCGTCGGGAGGTTGCCGTAGAGGTAGGAGATGCCCACCGAACCGCTGACGTTCTCAATCCCCGACGTTGCGTTGCCCGGCACCCAGCCGTTGTACGGCGCGCCGGACTGCTTCTTGAACTGGAACGTAATGCAGCTGTCGGCCTTGGTCAGAATAATCTGGAACGTGTTCAGGCCGCCCGTGCTCCAGAACTTCACCGAGTCGTACTCGACGATGAACGTATCGAGCGCCGCATTCGTCCAGCAGAACGCCTTCGCCGGGTTGCCGACGCCGGTGAAATCGAAGTCCGACATCAGTGGCGCGAGGGTGTTGTTCGGGCGCGCGGAATTGGGCAGGTTCGTAAACGGACTTGCCGCCAGGCCGTTGTCGTGGAACGCGATGTAGCCGTTAGAACCGACATAACAGCTCGTCACACCGTACCAGTAGTACGGGAACGTGAATCCGATTGGGAACGGCCCGACCACATTGTCATCCGCGAGCCCGGTAATCCGCGTGCCCACGCTGCGGATGTCAATCCAGTTGTAGACCGGCGCCTGGGGTGCCACGGTATCGTTGTCGTAATACCAGTACCCGAAGGTGTCGTGTCCGGCCCCCAGCACCGAGGGATTGGCCGCGGTATTCGGGCCAAGCCAGGCGCTGGTGAGAACCAACAACAGTTGTATCATCAATATCCTCCCTCCGGCAGTTCCGGTCTGCGGTCTGCGGCCTGATGCGCCCGGTGTGTCTTCCGCGACACGGCGGCATCTCTACGCTGCGTGGCAGCACAGACCGGCTGACTCTTCTGCCGGTATGAAGGACTATAAGACGCATGGCGGCGATTGTCAAGAGGTTTCACAGCAGAAACGGACGAGCGGTCCACTCGTCCGAAATCCCAATGACCAAGCACCAACCTCCAACCAGGCACCAAGTCTTGAGTCCCGAGTCTCCCCTCTGCGCTCTCCGCGGTTAGCTCCGGGTTCCTTGTGCCTCTGTGTCTTGGTGGCGAAATCGGTGGCCGGGAGCCGGTGGGCGGGGGTCGGTTCTGAACCCTGTCTTGGCGTCTTGGCGGTCTAGCTTCTAATTCTCCGAATTCTTCGTGTCTTGGTGTCTTTGTGTTGAATCCGGGTTCTTGGCGGTTAGCGGAAAGCGGTCAGCGGCCTAGTTCAGGCTGTCTTCGTCCAGCGTATCGTCCGGCACTATCTGCTGCAGGACCGGTGCCGTACCATCACCGAAGTCCTGATTGATGGCCTGGATTTCCATCTGGCGCTTGCCCTGGGACACGGTCCGGGTCAACTGAAAACCGGTTACCAGCGCCATGACCACCAGCGCGGCAGCGGCAACCGGCACCAGCGCCGGCCTCAGCCGGGCCATCAGCCCGACCGGCTGCATACTGTCCTGAATCGCCTGACGGGTCCGGGTCCAGAGATAGGGCGCAGCCTCAATCGGCGCCGAAATCGCCAGGCACCGGCTAACTGATTGATATTCCTGAAGTTGGTCCCGGCAGGAAACGCATTCCTTCAGGTGTAGCTCCAATCCTGACCGTTCGTGGTCATTGAGGTCTCGATCCACGTAACGGCTCAGCAGGAGCCCGACACGCCTATGATTTACGCCCATCTCAGTATGTTAGACATGGGAAGTGCCGAAAATATTACGGTCATATTAGGCCTCGCTTCTGAAATGGCGACAGTCGGCGCCTCAGATTGTCCCGGGCGCGGAACAGGATGGTCGCCACGGCTCGCGGGGTCTTGTTCATGGTCCGGCCGATTTCCTCATACGAGAGCTGTTCATACTCGGCCAGCACAATCGCCATCCGCTGTTCAGGCGGCAGGGTTTCCAGCATCCGCTGCACCAACCCTTCGGTCTCGCGCCGCTCAAGCGCCTCCACGGGTTGATGCGCTTCACTGGCCGGCACCTTGTCATCTAGGTACCCTGTCGGCAACTCCTTACGTGACTTCCGGGTCAGGCAGAGATTGACGGTGATGCGGTAAATCCAGGTCCAGACCTGGGCCGCTCCGCGGAACTTATCGGCGTTTTGCCAGACCTTGAGGAATACATCCTGGGCGACTAGCTCGGCGTCATCGCGACTGCCCATGTACCGATAAGCAAGATTCAGGACCCGGCCCTTGAACCGCTCGAACAGCTCGGCAAGCGCCGACTCATCCTTCCGGCTCACCTTCTGCAGAAGTTCGATGTCCAGGTCGTTTTCCGGCCGGTGGACTGGGTCAGGAGTCTTGGGTAGTTGGCCGGGCAGCAGAATTCCTTCAGG
>Ga0315276_10007343_pt1 | contig 10202 bp, 21 predicted proteins | sample YL17G05_0_MG_FD_204542 | JGI IMG/M metagenome (GOLD analysis project Ga0315276, IMG submission 204542) | Sediment microbial communities from Yellowstone Lake, YNP, Wyoming, USA - YL17G05_0 | ecosystem: Environmental > Aquatic > Freshwater > Lake > Sediment | place: USA: Wyoming | collected... | reverse complement strand
TCTTGCCGGCGCGGATGCCGGGGATGAAGCCGCCGTATTTCTGCAGGTTGTTGGAGACGTCCTGCGGGTTGAAAATGATGGAAATATAGAAATAGGTGAAAAAGATGATCGAGGTGATGTAGAGCAAGTTATATAGCGGCATGCCCCAGGTGAGCTGCTGGGTGATCTTCTGGGCGATGGGGTGCTTGATGAACTGCAGGATGGTGGCCGGAAAGGTGATGACCGACGAGGCGAAGATGATGGGAATGACGCCGCCGGTGTTGACCTTCAGGGGCAGGAACGTGCTCTGGCCGCCCATCATCTTGCGGCCCTGGATGCGCTTGGCGTAGGTGATGGGGATGCGCCGCTGGCCCATCTCCACGTAGCAGATAAAGGCAATGACCAGCACGATCATGGCCATGATGAAGATCAGCTTCAACGGGCTCATGTCCCCCGTCTTCAGCCCCTCCATGGTGTTGCCCACGCCCGGGACCAGGCCGACGACGATGCCGGAGAAAATGATCAGCGAGATGCCGTTGCCGATGCCCCGCTCCGAGATCTGCTCGCCCAGCCACATGATGAACATGGTCCCCGTGGTCAGGGTGAGTATGGTCAGCATGCGGAACCCCCAGCCCGGGTTGAGCACGACCGGGATGCCGTTGGGGTTCATCCTCTCCAGGCCGACGGCGATGCCGCCGCCCTGGATGAGGCAGATCAGCACGGTGCCGTAGCGGGTGTACTGGGTGATCTTCTTCTTGCCCAGCTCCCCTTCCTTGGCGATGCGGTCCAGGTAGGGCCAGACCACCTGCAGCAGCTGCAGGATGATCGAGGCGCTGATATACGGCATGACGCCCAGGGCGAAGATGGTCATCCGGGATATGTTCTTTCCCGAGAACATGTCCATGAAGCCGAAGAAGGTCCCTTTCAACGCATCGAAGAACTGCTGCAGGGCCTCGGAATTCAGCCCCGGGGTGACGATCTGCGAACCCATGCGGTAGACGGCCAGCAGCAGCAGGGTGAAGATCACGCGCTTGCGCAGCTCAGGGATGACGAAAATGTTTCTGATGAATCTGATCAATTTCCATCTCCTTTGAAGACGATGGCCTCGCCGCCGGCTTTCTGGATCTTCTCCAGGGCGGCACGCGAGAACTGGTGGGCCTGGATCTTCATCTTGCGTGAGAATTTTCCGTCGGCCAGGACCTTGATGGCGGCGCCGCGCTTGCGGGCCAGGTTCTTGTCGAAGTAGTCCTGTATCTTGACCTCGTTCAGTCCGCACGTTTCCAGGTCGCCCAGGTTGATGATGTTGAATTCCTTCTTGAAAATGTTGGTGAAGCCGCGCTTGGGCAGGCGCCGCACCAGGGGCATCTGGCCGCCCTCGAAGCCGCGGCTGTGGCTGTAGCCGGAACGGGATTTCTGGCCGTTGCTGCCGCGGCCGGCGGTGACGCCGTTGCCGGACCCGGGGCCGCGCCCCACCCGCTTGCGGTTCTTGACCGCGCCCTTGGCTGGCTTTAGGTTACTGAGACTGATCATTGCCGACCTCCTCGACCTGGAGCATGAATTCTATCTTTTTGATCATGCCGAGTATTTCCGGCCTTTTTTCACGGATGACCTGGGAATTGATCTTGCGCAGGCCCAGACCCCTGACCGTGGCCTGCTGCCGGTCCGAGCGGCCGATGATGCTCTTGACCAGCGTTATCTTGATCTTGGGATATTCGGTCTTCTTTTTTACTGCCACGATTCCTCCTTGGTCTTGCCGCGCTTGGTGGCGAACGTGTCGGGATGCAGGAACTTCTGCAGCCCCTGCATCGTGGCCCGGGCGACGGTGATCGAGTTCTTGCTTTTCAGGATCTTGGTCAGGATGTTCTTCACCCCGGCCAGCTCCATGATCACCCGCACCGAGCCGCCGGCGATGACCCCGGTCCCCGGCGACGCGGGGCGCATGACCACTTTGGAAGCGCCATAGGAACCCACCTTGAAGTAGGGAATGGTCTCGTTGATGATCGGCACCTTGATCAGGTTCTTCTTGGCGTCCGCCACCGCCTTCTTGATGGCCAGGGGCACCTCGCGCGCCTTGCCCTTGCCCAGGCCCACCTGGCCGTTCTTGTCGCCGACCACGACGGCGGCGGAGAACCGGAGGTTCTTGCCTCCCTTGACGACCTTGGTGACGCGGCGGATGGAGATCACTTCTTCCTGAAACAGATCGTTGCTGTCCATATAATTTCGTTGCACGTTGTTCTCCTTAAAAGCGGATGCCCTTTTCGCGGGCGGCGTCGGTGAATATCTTGACCCGGCCGGTGAAGGCGTAGACGTTGCGGTCAAAGACGACGGTCGCGATCTTCTTTTCCTTCAGGCGCTCGGCGATGGTCTCGCCCAGGAGCTTGGCGGCATCCTTGTTCTTGGCGCTCTTCAGCTTGGCCTTCAGCTCCTTCTCCAGGGTGGAAGCGCACAGCAGCACCTGGTGGCTGGCGTCGTCGATCACCTGGGTGTACAGGTACTTGTTGGTCCTGACCATGATCAGGCGCGGACGTTCCGCGGTGCCGCGCAGGGTGGCCTTGATGGCACTGCGCACGCGCTGGCGCTTGACCTTCCGAATGATGTATTTGGCTGTGATCATGATTATACTCCCGCTGCCTTTCTGACCTTCTGCCGCAGGACCTGGCCCTGCAGGCGGATGCCTTTCAATTTATACGGTTCCACCGGCCGGATGCCCTGGATGTTCGCGCAGGTCTGGCCCAGCAGCTGCTTGTCATGGGAATAGAGGGTGATATTGCCCGGGTTCTCCTGGGTGGCGGACACCCCGGCGGGCAGCTGGAAATCGACCGGGTGCGAATGGCCGACCTGCAGGTTGATGACGCTGCCCTTGACCGTGCAGCGCCAGCCCTTGCCGACGATCTCGATCTTGCGGGAAAAGCCCTTGCTGACGCCGACGACGGCGTTGCGCACCAGGCTCCAGACCAGCCCCTGCAGCGCCTTGCAGCTGTCATCGCGGCGGGCGACATTGACATTGGCGCCCTCGACCGTGACCGTGATGCCGTCGGGCACGGGCACGGCCAGCTCGCCCTTGGGGCCCTTGACCTTGACCAGCGCCCCGTCCATGGTGACGGCCACGCCGGCTTCGAATATAACGGGTTTGGATGCTAAACGCGACATGATTCCTCCTACCAGACGTACAGGAGCACTTCGCCCCCGATATTGCGCTTCTGGCATTCCTTGCCGGTGATGATCCCCTGCGATGTGGAGATCAGGGCCACGCCCAGGCCGTCGAGGACCCGGGGGATATTGTCCACCTCGGCGTAGACGCGGCGCCCGGGCTTGGATATCCGCTTCAGCCCTTCAATGGTGTTCCGCTTCTTGCCGCTGTATTTCAATTCCACCGTGAGCTGGGCGGGCAGCTTGGCCTTGTCGACGCGGAAATTGGCGATGTAGCCTTCCGCCTTGAAGATCTTGGCGATCTCCAGCTTGATGGTCGACAGGGGGATGGCCACTTCCCTTTTTTCAGCCATGATGGCGTTCTTCATTCTGGTCAACATGTCGGCGATGGGGTCTGTATGCGCCATTTTATCTCCTTACCAGGATGCCTTGGTCACACCCGGGATTTCACCTTTCAACGAAAGCTCACGAAAACACAGACGGCACAGCTCGAACTTGCGGTAGACCGCCCGCGGGCGGCCGCAGAGCCGGCAGCGCGTCTGGTAGCGGTTTTTATACTTCAACTTCTTCAATTCCCTGACTTCGGATGATAGTTTTGCCACCGTTTCCTCCTTATTATCTGAAAGGCATGCCGAGGCGCGTCAGCAGCGCCACGCTTTCCTGGTTGTTCATGGCCGACGTGACGAAGGTGATGGACATGCCCTTGGGCTTCTCGACCTTGCTGAAATTGATCTCCGGAAAGACCAGCTGGTCCTTCAGGGCGATGGTGTAATTGCCGCGGCCGTCGAAGGACTTCTTGGACATGCCGCGGAAATCCTTCATGCGCGGGATGACGATGGAAACGAAGCGGTCCATGAAGTCGTACATGCGCTCGTTGCGCAGGGTGACCGTGGCCGCCACCGGCTGGCCGGCGCGCAGGCGGAACGTGGCGATCGATTTCTTGGCCCGGCGCATCGACGGTTTCTGCCCGGTGATGGCCCCCAGCTCTTCCATGACCTTGTCCAGGACCTTGATGTTCTGGGTGGCTTCGCCCACGCCGGCGTTGATGACGATCTTTTCCAGGCGCGGCACCCTCATGATGTTGGCGAACTTCAGCTCCTGCATCAGGGCCGGCCGGATCTCCTTATTGAATCTTTCTTGCAAACGGTTCATGTTCAGCTCCTAATCCAGCACGACGCCGCATTTCTTGCAGACGCGCTGCTTGCCGGCGTCGCTGACCTTGTAGCCCACGCGCACGCCCTGCTCGCATTCCTTGCAGTAGTACATGACCTTGTCCATGGGGATGGTCCCTTCGCGCTCCACGATGCCGCCCTTGATGTTCTTCTGCGGGTTGGGCCGGACGTATTCCTTGATGATGTGGATCTTTTCGACCACCACCCGGTTCTTGTCGGCGACGATGCGCAGGATCTTGCCGGTTTTCTTGCGGTCCTGGCGCCGGCCGCTCTTGACGATCACCGTGTCGTTCTTCTTCAGCTTGAATTTCTGCATTTATATCACCTCGGGTGCTAAGGAAATGATCTTCATGAATTTTTTTTCGCGGAGCTCCCTGGCCACCGGGCCGAAAACGCGGGTCCCCACGGGTTCGTTGGCCTTGTCGATGATCACGGCGGCATTGTCGGAGAAGCGGATGTAGGATCCGTCCTTGCGCCGGCTTTCCTTGCGCGTGCGCACGATGACCGCGCGGATCACGTCGCCCTTCTTGATCTTGGCGTTGGGCTCGGCCAGCTTGACCGAGCCGACGAAGACGTCGCCGATCTTGGCGATCTTGCCCACGTCGCCGCCCACGGCGCGGATGAACATGACCTCTTTGGCCCCGGAATTGTCGGCGACTTTAAGCCTTGTCTGCATCTGTATCATTGGGCACCTCTATTTTCTGCATCACCGGGACCACGTGGATCACCAGCCAGCGCTTCCTCTTGCTCAAGGGGCGGACCGGCTTGATGGTCACGATATCGCCCGGCTTGCATTTCTTTTCCTCGTCGTGGGCCAGGAACGTGGTTTTCTTCTTGATGGTCTTGCCATACATCTGATGCTGGATGACCCTCTCCACGCTGACCGACACGGTCTTTTCGGCCTTGGCCGTCACGACCACGCCCTGCAGCGTGCGTTCAACCTTTGCTTTTTTCTGCGTCATTTCCATTTTGCGACCTCATTTCCTTCAGAATTGTCATGAACTTGGCGATGTCCCTCTTGGTCTGGCGGATCTTGTAGGGGCTGTCCGCCTGGCCCAGGCTCTTCTGGAACTTCTGCTTGAACAGCTTGTCCTTCATCTCCGCGAGCTTGCTTTCGATCTCGTTGACCGCCAGGGTGCGTATGTCTTTGGTCTTCATATCCCAACTCCTATCATGGCTCTCGAGATGAACCGGGTCTTGAAAGGCAGCTTGCGCTGCGCCAGCTTCATGGCCTCGCGGGCCAGCGGCTCGCTGACGCCTTCCAGCTCATAAAGGACGCGGCCGCGCTTGACGACGTCGACCCAGAACTCCGGGTCGCCCTTGCCCTTGCCCATGCGCACTTCGACCGGCTTCTTGGTCACGGGCTTGTAGGGGAAGACCCGCACCCACAGCTTGCCGCCCCTCTTGATGAAGCGGTTGATGGCGATGCGGCCGGCTTCGATCTGCCGGGCGGTGATCCAGTCGTTTTCCAGCGACTGCAGCCCGAACTCGCCGAATTCCAATGTATTTCCCTTGGTGGCAATGCCCCGGCGTTTGCCCCGGAATACCTTCCGATGCTTGACTTTCGCAGGCATTAACATGGCTATTCTCCTTTTTCCTCGATTTCGATTTCCTGCTTGCGGTAGTGCTCTTTTTCCTTGTCGCCGCTGTAGACCCAGACCTTGATGCCGATCTGGCCGTAGTCGGTGAACGCCTCGGTGAAGCCGTAGTCGATGTCGGCGCGCAGCGTCTGCAGGGGCAGCTTGCCTACCAGGTACCACTCGGCCCGGGCGATCTCGGCCCCGCCCAGGCGGCCGGAGAGGCGGATCTTGACGCCGGTGGCGCCGGCGCGTATGGTCGAATCGACTACCTTGCGCATGGCGCGGCGGTAGGAGATGCGGCGCTGGATCTGGAAGGCCACGCCCTCGGCGATCAGCTGGGCGACCAGTTCCGGGTTGCGGATCTCGATGACGTCGACGAAGATCTTATCCGGGCTCTTCTTGGTGATGTTGGAGATGAACTTCTTGAGGATCTGGACCCCGGCCCCGCCTTTGCCGATCAGGATACCCGGCCGGGCGGTGTTCACCTGCACGCGGATGGTGTCGGCAATGCGCTTGATCTCGATGGAGGCGATGCCGGCGTGCTTGTATTCCTTCTTGACCCGCTTGCGGATCTGGATGTCGGTGTGGAACTGGTCGATGTAGTTCTGGCCCTTGCCGTACCACAGGGAAAGCCAGCTCTTGTTGAACCCCAGGCGGAAACCGAACGGATGTGTTTTCTGTCCCATTATTTTCCCTTCCTTTCATCTAAATAGAGGCTGATGTGCGCGTAGTGCTTCAGGATGCGCATGGCGCGGCCGCGTGGCGCGGGCCGGAAGCGCTTCATGTGCGGCGCCTGGCCGACATGGGTCTTGGAGATGTAGAGCTTGTCCACGTCGATGTTGGGGAACTTGACCTGGGCGTTGGCGATGGCCGAACGCAGGATGTCCATGACGATGGCCGCCGCTTTCTTGCGCCGGGAGAACTTCAGGATGGTCAGGGCCTCGCCGGCGTCCTTGCCCTTGATCAGGTTGACGACCAGCTGGCTCTTCTGCGGAGAAATTTTCAGGTATTTGCCTTTGGCGACTGCGATTTCACTCATGCGGGAACTCCCTTCGCCCTGTTGTCCTTGGACGTGTGGCCCCGGAACGTCCGGGTCTCGGCGAATTCACCCAGCTTCAGTCCCACCATGTTCTCGGTGATGTAGACGGGGATGAACTTTCTGCCGTTGTGCACAGCCACGGTCATGCCCACCATCTCCGGGATCACGGTCGAGCGCCGGTACCAGGTCTTGATGACCTCTTTCCTGCCGGAGTTCTTGGCCTCGACGACCTTCTTCAGCAGCTTTTCATCGATATAAACACCTTTCTTTACTGAGCGGCTCATGGTTTTACTTTCTCCTTTTGACGATGAATTGCGTGGTGCGCTTGTTGCGGCGCGTCTTGTAGCCCTTGGCCGGCTGGCCCCAGGGCGACACCGGGTGCCGGCCGCCCTTGGTCTTGCCCTCGCCGCCGCCCAGGGGGTGGTCGACGGGGTTCATGACCGTGCCGCGCACATGCGGGCGCCAGCCCAGCCAGCGGTTGCGCCCGGCCTTGCCGACCTTGATGTTGGTGCGCTCGACGTTGCCGAGCTGGCCGATGGTGGCCCGGCAGTTGATGTGGATCTTGCGCAATTCGCCCGAGGGCAGCTTCAGCAGCGCGTACTCGCTTTCCTTGGCCATCAGCGTGGCGTAGGCGCCGGCGGTGCGCGCCATCTGTCCCCCGCGCTTCGGGCTCATCTCCACGTTGTGGATGTTGGTGCCCACGGGGATGTTCTTGATCAACAGGGCGTTGCCGGGAAGGATCTCGGTCTCGCCGTCGGTCGAGAGCACGGCGTCGCCCACCTTGACCCCCAGCGGGGCCAGGATGTAGCGCCGGTCGCCGTCGCTGTACTTGACCAGGGCGATGCGCGGCGTGCGGTTGGGATCGTACTCGATCGTCTCGATGACGCCGGGGATCTCCAGCTTGTCGCGGCGGAAATCGATGATGCGGTACTTGCGCTTGTGGCCGCCGCCGTGGTGGCGGACGGAGATACGCCCCAGGTTGTTGCGGCCGCCGCTCTTGGGCAGGGAGACCAGCAGCTTGCGGTAGGGCTTGTCGGTGGTCAGTTCCTCGAAGGTGAAGCCGGCGCGGCCGCGCAGGCCCGCCGTCACCGGGTTGAAGGTTTTGATGCCCATTAGATCACCTCGACGTATTCGATCATCTTGGCCTCGGGGCTGAGCTTGACATAGGCCTTTTTCCAGTCGGAACGGCGTCCCGTGTAGCGGCCGTGCCTTTTTTCCTTGCCCTGGAAATTGAGGATGCGCACGTATTCGACCTTGGTCTTGAAGAGCTCTTCCACGGCTTTTTTGACCATTATCTTATTGGCGGAACGATGGACCTTGAAGCACAGCAGGCGCTGCGTGTCCTTCAGTGCCGTGGACTTCTCGGTGACCAGCGGCGCCAGTATCATCTCGGCGTAATCCAGCTTCATTTGAGCACCTCCATCAGCTTTTTCACCACGTCGACCGAAAGCATGATGTAATTGTAATTGAGCGAATCGTAGATGTTCATCTCGCCCACGTCGATGGCCTTGATGTGGGGGATGTTGCGCGTCGACAGCATCAGGTCGCTGTTGCCGCGCTGGTCGACGATCAGCAGCTTGTCGAAAGCGAAATGTTTCAGCGTCTTGAGCGTGTCCTTGGTCTTGGGCGAAGCCAGCTTCAGCTCATCGAGGATGAACAGGCGGTCGTTGCGGATCTTGTCGGAAAGGACCGACTTGATGGCGTTGCGCCTGGCCTTCTTGGGCATGGCGTAGGAGTAGTCGCGCGGCTTGGGCCCGAAGCTGGTGCCGCCCTTGCGCCACAGCGGGCTGCGGATGGCTCCCATCCTGGCGCGGCCGGTGCCTTTCTGCTTCCACAGCTTCTTGCCGCTGCCGGAAACCTCGGCACGGGTCTTGGTGCAGGCCGTTCCCTGGCGCTGGTTGGCGTTGAAGTTCTTGACCGCTTCGTAGATCAGGTGCTCCTTCAGGGGATAGTCGAAGATGGCCTCGGGGAGCTCCATCTCGCTTACTTCTTTATTCTTGATATTCCTGACTTTTACCTTGACCATGGCTTATCTCCTTTTGAAGGAATTCTTCAGAACGTAGATGTAGTTCCCGTTGAAGCCGGGGACGGCGCCGCGGACCATGATCACGTTCCTTTCCTTGTCGATCTTGACCACTTCCAGGCCCTTGACGGTCTTTTGCTTGCCGCCCATGCGCCCGGGCATGCCCTTGCCCTTGATGACCTCGCCCGGGTAGGTGTTGGAACCGGCGGAACCGATCTGGCGGTGGAACATGGAACCGTGGGTGGCGCGGCCGCCGGCAAACCCCCAGCGCTTGACCACGCCCTGGAAACCCTTGCCCTTGGTTGTTCCCCGTACGTTGACGATCTCCGCTTCGCTGAAGATCTCCACGCCGATGGTGTCGCCGAGGTTGGGCTCGGTCTCGGCCAGGCCGAACTCGTGCAGGCGGCGCGTGGGCGGGACGTTGGCCTTCGCGAAATGCCCCTGGCGCGGCTTGTTGACGTGCTTGACCGGCTTGGGCTCGACGAACCCCAGCTGGGCCTTCGCCTTCTGGCCGGCGATGTTCTTCTTCTGGACCACCAGGCACGGCCCGGCCTGGATCATGGTCACCGGGATGACGCGGCCGTCATCGGTAAATATCTGGGTCATGCCGATTTTCTTGCCAATTATTCCCTGTATCATCTTTTCACCTTCTTGTTTAGTTCGACTTCACCTCGACCTCGACCCCGGCCGGCAAATCCATCTTCTTCAGTTCGGAGATCGTGTCGTCGTTGTGTTCGCGAATTTCGATCAGACGGGCGTGCGAGCGGCGCTCGAAATGCTCGCGCGATTTCTTGTCGGTGTGCGGCGAGCGCAGGACGCAGAAGCGCTCGATCTTGGTCGGCAGGGGGATGGGGCCGGTGACCACGGCGCCCGTGCGCTTGGCCTTGGCCACGATCTCGGCCGACGACTTGTCCAGCACCCGGTTGTCGAACGATTTCAGCTTGATCCTTATTTTAGTTAACATGGGGCTCCTTATTACTCGACGATGTCGGTGACGCTGCCGGCGCCGATGGTGCGGCCGCCTTCGCGGATGGCGAACTTCAACCCCTTCTCCATGGCGATGGGCATGATCAGCTCGATCTCCAGGTTGGCGTTGTCACCGGGCATGACCATTTCCACGCCCTCGGGCAGCTTCACCGAACCCGTCACGTCCGTGGTCCGGAAAAAGAACTGCGGCCGGTATCCCGTCACGAACGGCGTGTGCCGCCCGCCCTCGTCCTTGCTCAGCACCAAAACCTCCGCCTTGAACTTCGTGTGCG
>Ga0315276_10007342_pt1 | contig 10203 bp, 8 predicted proteins | sample YL17G05_0_MG_FD_204542 | JGI IMG/M metagenome (GOLD analysis project Ga0315276, IMG submission 204542) | Sediment microbial communities from Yellowstone Lake, YNP, Wyoming, USA - YL17G05_0 | ecosystem: Environmental > Aquatic > Freshwater > Lake > Sediment | place: USA: Wyoming | collected... | reverse complement strand
CATCAACCAGGGTCGGGTCGGTCCTGCCGTCAAGAGTAACCGTTCCGCTGTCGGGCTTCAGAAGGCCGCAGAGCAGCTGAATTGTGGTTGTTTTTCCAGCACCGTTAGGTCCAAGCAGACCGAAAGTTTCTCCCTTTTGAACCTCGAAGCTCACATCATCCAGAGCAACCGTGCTGCCGAATCGCTTTTTTAGGTTGTCGACCTTAATCATACAAACTCATCGAACGTAATAACATATTTTCCTTCAATTGCAAGTTAATGCCGGAGAATCATTTTATACTTATTGAGCCGTTGTGCGTTTCGAGATATAGCTTGCCTTCGCCTTTACCTATTGTTCCGGTAAGTTTTTTCCTGGTTACTTCTCCTGTTACAGTTATCGGCAAATCGGTATTTATCGAGCCGTTGTGCGTCGAGGCCTCAACCGTGGCCGACAAATTCGGCGGAGCGGTCAGGCTGACGCCGCCGTTGTGGCTGACCATTGACACATTGCAAACTGGCGGGGCAGAGGCGGAGTAAAATGCCTTTGCGCTGCCGTTGTGAGTTCGAAGGTTTATATCGCCTGAGGCATCTTCGCAGGTTATCGAACCGTTATGTGTTTGGAGTTGTGTATTTCCAACAACTTCTTTGCAAGTTACTCCTCCGTTATGCGTTTCAAGCTCAGTTGTTCCTGATATTTTTTCCGCGATAATCTTGCCGTTGTGTGTTGCGCCTTTGATTTGGCCGGTTAAATTTTTAATTATCAAAGCCCCGTTGTGTGTAGCAACGTCGGTGCCGGTCTTGCCGGGGACGATTACATCGAGACTGACACCAATTCTTTGATATGGGGTCAGTCTCGGCTTTTCGATTTTTGCAGTGAGATTGCTGCCTGAAGGGACGAGCTTTATTTCCACCGCCTCGGCGAGCAGTTTAGCGTTTTCTTCGGTATCCGCCCAGCCGGTAATAGTAGCTGTGAGGCTGCACTCAGTAACATCGGAGCCGGTGATGTCGATATGGCCGTTTTGGGTTTGAGCTTCGAAGATGCTGCCTGCCAGCATAGGGGCTGAAAGCTTAACTATCCTTTCGTATTTTGCCTTCGGCTCACAACCATCTGTGCTGCAGCCCATAACAGCAACCGCAGAACACGATAGGAAAACCACGAACGCCTTTAGGGAATTGGCTTTTTTCATTTTTTTATCCTTTCAAACAACTTACAATAAAGTAGGTAATTTATTAAGTGCTATTCTGTGTTGTAAATGTTACTGTTTTATTACGATATCATCCTTTTTTTGTCTTTTTTGAGCAGTTTTTTTCAATGTTTGCTCTTGACGGGTAGCCGAATAATTGATAATTGATAACCGGATTACTGTAATTGATTGAAAGGAGGCCATTATGGCAAAGACAATACTGACCTTATTACTAATAGTTTTATTGAACGTCCTGACAGGCTGTTATGGACCGGACAGCGGCAGGAGCCAGTTTCTACCTACCCCGATGAAAACTGTTTCGGTGGTTGATGCGGGCGAGGCCGATATTATCGAGAATATGGCGGCCAGCCGCCAGGCATATCGGCAATATCTTGAATCGCTGATAGTCTACTACAAGAAGGCGGGCGATAATATGAAATTGAAGTGGGCTGAAGATGAGCTCGAGAGACTGAATAAAATGCCGCAGTATAACTACATCATTGAGGCGGGCGTGGCCGGGCCAGATTTAAAAGCAAAAGATTCAGATAATGCGGCTAACTATTTGTATGACGAAGCCTACAGGCTTGAAAAGGCGGCCAAGAGGCTGCTTGTTAAGCCTTTTATAGACGAAAATTTATTGCGAGTGGCTCTGGATAAATATAATCAGGTGATAAAGCAATATCCTACATGTGACAAGATTGATGAGGCGGCATACAGGGCCGGCGGAATTTATGAACATTTCAAGGACTACACGATAGCTCTTTTGTATTACCAAAGGGCATATCAGTGGGACAACGCTACGGCCAATCCTGTGAGGTATAAAGCGGCGTATATTCTGGACCAATACCTCCACAGGAGAGCAGAAGCGCTGCCGCTTTATCAGCAGGCCCTCGGCAATGAAAAGCTCAGTAATGATGAACAGAAATTTGTGGAAAAACGGATAGACGAGCTGACCAAGGGCGGCGGAAGTCTTGAAGAGAATAAATGACGTTTGTAGAAAGCTGTGTTAAAGCTTTTTATGGTGGAATCTCGGGCCTGACTGAATATCAGGCCCGTTTTTTTTATGTATAAAAAATGCTTCTGAAATTCGAAAAAAAAGTGGCTGACTTTATCAAAGCCAATGACCTTTTTGGCTCGGCGGATAAAATTTTGTTAGCTGTGTCCGGCGGGGCTGATTCGACCGCTCTTTTGTATGCTATGTGCGCGATAAAGGCTGAGAATGTTTTAGGCGGCGATATTCTCTGCGCTCATATAAATCATCAGTTGAGAGGCTCGGATAGTGATGGTGATGAGGCTTTTGTTATTGCGCAGGCAGGTAAACTGAACCTGGCTGTAACAACGAAACGGCTGGACGTGCGGGGGTTTGCTCGTAAAAATAAACTATCAATTGAAACGGCCGCTCGCAAATTACGGATTGAGAGTTTGCTTGACATTGCGAAAGCCAATGATTGCGGGTGGGTGGCAACTGCCCATCATAAGGGAGACAATGCTGAAACGGTTATACAGCGGCTGGTTCGCGGGACAGGCTTTCGCGGCCTTGGGGGTATCTGGCCGATGCGAAAATTTGCCGAGGCAATCGGCTTTGTAAGGCCGCTGCTTTGTGTCAGCAGAGGTGAGATTGTAGAGTATCTAAGGAAACGGAACTTAAAATGGCGTGAGGACCGGACGAACGATGATTGCAGTTACAGGCGTAACTTCATTCGTCATCGGCTGCTTCCGGAATTACAAAAGCAGTGCAGCGGCTCTGTCGTAGAGCAATTATCTGAGCTGTCCCTGTCGGCACAGAAGTTTTATGGTTTGATTTGTGACAGCACGGAGGAAATCTGGCCGCAGTTGGTTGATTGTGCTGCTGATAAAGTTACGCTGGATTTGAACAGCTTTTTGGTTCAGCCGCCGGCTGTAAAAATTGAAATAGTCCGGCGAAGTTTGATTTGTTTAGGAAGCGGTGAGAGAGATTTGACACATCAGCACTATGAAAAAGTTTTGCAGTTAGCACAGCAAAAAACAGGCGGTAAGCAAATTGAATTGCCGGATGGTTTCACGGTTTGGTGCGAATACGGGAAGTTGATTTTTGCAAGGCCTAAAGGAGTTTTGAAGCCTGATGAGCAAGTAAATAGAAGCATCGAGTTGGAAGTTCCGGGGCAGACAAGATTCGGTCGGTATTTGATAGAAGCAGCTATTTTTGAAACCGATGGTAATGAGTTTGAAAAGTTTAAGTCGCGGAAAACCAGTTCTGTTGAGTGGTTTGATTTGAATAAGGTGAAGCTGCCGCTGGTCGTTCGTTCCCGTGAGCAGGGGGATAGATTTGTTCCTTTGGGTTTACGTGAAGAGAAAAGGGTGGGCAAATTCCTGACCGCCGCAAAAACGCCGCGGGAGATGCGCAAAAAAACGCTTATTATCGCTGATGCCGAGAGGGTAATCTGGGTTTGGCCGATTAGGATAAGCGAGCAGGCCAAAGTCACAAGTGGGACTGGAAAAATCCTTCAATTACAAATATCCGATGTCAGCAGCAGGTAATAAGCAGACAAAAAAGCAGGCCGAGCAAAGTAAGCCCGGCCTGCAGGTTCTCACTGTGGGTAATCTGTAATTTTGAAAGGCAGTTTACTCTATAGTTTTTATGGGTTCGGTTCTGTATTCGTGTATCGTATACACCTTATTATCCATGAATATAATTTTAATTCTCTTTCCCTCGCTGATGGTTCCATAGAAGCAGAAACCCTTAGTTTTGTTCATGTCTTTGTAGAGGACGTTATCATCTAAATAAGTTCTGGTTTTCTCTCCATTGCTGTCATACCGATAGAAGCAGAATCCTTTTCTTTCATTGATGCCCATATTGGCATAGATGGTATTATCCTCGAACATGATTTCTTTGCCCCCATGTCTTCCGTCATCAAAGTCCTCGACGATTTTTGCCGGAGGGCCCAGTTTTTTGAAAACCTCATCAAGGGTCATACCAGTTTGTGTCGAATCTGAAAATACATACCCTGGAATTTCATGCCCTGGAAGTTGCAGAGAGCCCCATAACATCACATTGTTCTTATAAATGCTGACCATGAAGCCGCCCGGATAATCCATAGTGTAGTCTTCAGGCAAATTATCCTTTTCCAAATCCTTACGGTGGTATCTATAAGCCCACGGCTCGCCAAGCACGGCGATAACATCAGCTACTGTAGACTTGTTTATATCCAGCGAGGCAAGTTTGGCATTGATATTCTTCATAAAGGTTGACGTGGTGTTGGTAGGATCTGTTATCATCACCAGTTGCTTATTAGATATATCATTGCAGTCAAGAACAACCCATCTGTTCGGGTCGGCCATGTATGGTTCGACACTGATATTAGCTCGCACCACTACCATCCAGCTCGAACAGTGAACTACAGCAACACAGGGAACAGTAATCGCCATGGCCGAGGAATTGGCATCTCTGGCAGGTTCTTCAATTAAAAGTAACTTCTTAAATGTTTGAAATTCGGTAAACTGATGCAGTTTAGCTGTGTTATGTGCAGGAGTGTCTCCCAACAATTTTGCCGCTTTTTCATAGTTTTTATCAATCAGGGTCTGCATGAACTGTCGAGCCAACTCAACAGCGATTTCGTTATCTTCCAGTTGCCCCTGGACCAATCCAATTTCGCTCAGGTCATATCTTGCGTTTTCATCATATTTTTGCCATGTTAAGTCGTATCTTGGTACGTTTTCGGGAACATTCTTAAACGTAAAGACATTCTCATCAACCGCAATGTTGTAATCCGAAAACTCCAATGAATGCTGATTTCCGTCGCGTTCTTTGGTCTTGTTGAAGATTAGACGGCTGACCAGTTTCGTATTCTGATCGACATACAAAACCATTTGCGTGCCGGCATCATTACATGGCGGAAGGATTTTCGCCGTTATAATGATTGGTTCAGATTTTAATTTCGGCTCGCTTGTCTTAATCTCTGCCCCTCCTTCGGCTTCAAGTTGATATAATTCTTGAACTTTATTTCTCGGATCGGCCTTTCGCAAAATTTCCAGCATTTCTGCGCCCGAATCCTTCCTTTGTCTTATAAAGATCGTCTGATTTCCATATTCGTCTTTCGCCAATACCTCCATTTTTCCATCGTTCCATACCGCCGTCAGCGGGCCTTCTTTTGGCTCTGCCCATAGGGGTGAATAGCAACGAATTTTTTTTACTTCCTTATCGTCATATTGCACCCAAATTTCCTGTGGCTCACTTTCACCCTCTTTGAAATGTTTGATGTGGACGAAGCGAAGACCTTCATAGGCCTTCATGGTTTGTTCTAAAGCGTAGGCTGAAGGCATCGATTTATCCAAAAATGTTACTGACATCGCCACGGCAATTATTATCACCGCCGCAGCGGCTAATTTTGTAATTGGACTTTTCATAATTGTTCTCCCGAATTTTTGCCAGAAGCCTGCGTGTGTTTCGTTGAAAGTAGAAAGCATTTGTCGGCGTAAGTTTTCACGATGGATGGGATTTGGCTCAGTATTGATATTTAGCCCGTCTATTATTTTTTTAAAGTCATTTTCGTTTTTGAACATTTTATTCTTCTCCATCTACAACTGCCTGCAAATGGTTTCTTAATTTTTTGAGAATCCTATGCAGTGTCATACGCACGGTTGCTTCTCTGGCGTTTATAATTTTCGCTATTTGTTCGAATTCCAGGTTTTCAAAGAACCTTAATGTGATTATGGTCTGGTGCTTTGGTTTTAGTTTCAGAATCGCCGCATAGAGCCTCGGCCAATTCAGATTCTGTGAGTCATGATCGTTGTCGGTGCCCGCTGCTGTCATTAAAGCTGCTTTTTCAAAGAGCTGTTTTCTCCGCGACGTTTTTCTTATATAAGCATTTGCATTGTTGGCCGCTATGGCATATAGCCAGTTGCGGAAGTCTTCTTCGGTTCGGCCAGGGAAGGTGCGAATACTGCGGGCGGCAGCTAAAAAGACCGTAGATGTTACATCTTCGGCAGCGTCCTTGCTGAAGAGCCGATACACGCAAAACCGAAAAATCCGCTCGTAATATAGCTCGTAAAGCTGTCCGAGGGCATCGGCTTCCGTATGAGCCCGAAGGACTAAATCATCAGTGTCTGTTGCCATAGCACCAACCATTTCCGCAGGTATAATTGCGCCAGCAGCAGATATGTTACACGAAATCGTAAAAAAATCTTGCAAAACGAACAAATAATCAATAAAGTAGCCGTTTCGTTTGTTGTAAAACATTATAAACAGGCTAAAAGCCGCATTTACAGTATTGAAAAAGGAGATTTACGAATGGCAACAAAGGTTGCAATAAACGGTTTCGGCCGAATCGGCAGAGCCGTAACAAGAATCCTAATGTCCCGCAAGACCGGCCTCGAACTGGTCGCCATCAATGACCTGTCGGATGCCAAGAGCTTGGCGCATCTGTTCAAGTATGACACTGTTGAAGGCAAATGGCAGGGCACGGTGGAAGCAAAGGGTACGGATCTCGTGATAAACGGTAAGACCATCAAGGTCCTCGCTGTGAAGAACCCGGCGGAACTGCCCTGGAAGGATATGGGCGTTGATATCGTCGTCGAATCAACTGGCATATTCACCAAGAATCAATCTGAAAAGGGCGGTTACGGCGACCATATCAAAGCCGGCGCCAAGAAAGTAGTGCTGACCGTTCCGGCCAAAGATGACATCGAGGCGACAATCGTGATGGGCGTCAACGACAATAAGCTCACCAAAAATGTCAAGTGCGTCTCAAATGCAAGCTGCACGACGAACTGTCTTGCCCCGATTGCCAAGGTCCTCAACGATACGTTCGGCATTGAAAACGGAGTTATGACAACAATTCACGCTTATACCAATGACCAGAAGGTGGCCGACCAGATTCACAAAGACCTGCGCAGGGCAAGGGCGGCAGCGGCCAATATGATTCCCACAAGCACGGGCGCAGCCAAGGCAATCGGCAAGGTCGTGCCGGAGCTTGACGGAAAGCTCGACGGCTTCGCGATTCGCGTTCCCATTCCGGTCGGAAGCATCGTTGACCTGGTCGTCAACGTCAAGAAGGATGTTACTGTTGCGGACGTGAACGCAGCGATGAAAAAAGCGGCTGAAGGCCCGATGAAAGGAATCCTCGTTTATTGCGATGAGCCAATCGTAAGCAGCGATATCGTAAATAATCCCGCATCGAGCATTTTCGATTCGCTTTTGACGATGGTAAAGGGCAAAACGATAAAAGCCATAAGCTGGTATGACAATGAGTGGGGTTACTCGAACCGCACCGTCGATATTATGGAAAAAATGGCATCAATGTAAAAACTGAGCCTTAGGCGGTAATTAAGTGAAAGAAACATAGTTAAATACTTCGTTTTACGAGAAGGTCATGTGAAAACTTTATTGGTAAATATTCGAAGTGTGGTAAGCATTTGTTTATTGATGATTGTACCCCAATTGGAGGCACAGTCGCAGAAGCAAGTGCTAAGCGGTGATAGCGAAGGCTTTGTAACTAACAGTGGCGTAAAAATATGGTACAAAGTTGAGGGAACTAGTACATTAAATTCTATTCCTCTGGTCATAATCCATGGTGGGCCTGGTGCTACTGCACGTCCTTTTGAAAAAACAATTGGACCTGAGATTGCAAAGGTTCGCCAAGTCATTTACATGGATTATCGGGGTTCTGGGCGTTCAGACCGTCCTAAAGATCCAAATCAATACTCATTTGCGATTTTGGCTGATGATGTAGAAGCCATTCGTAAAGAATTAGGAATCGAGAAATGGTCTGTGTTTGGTCACTCCAATGGTGGAGCAACCGCAATCACCTATGCTCTCAAGTATCCCAATAATGTTGCCACAATTATTCTTTGCTGTCCGTTACTCAGCCCGACAGACCTTGAAATGAACATGATTCACAAGGCTGCACTTGCACCTTCAGATCAATTTGAACAGGCACGAGCCATTTATAAATCAAACCAAAGCAATGAAGAGCGTTTTGGCAAGCTGCTTGAATTAATCGATATGAAGACACGTTACAAGTTCCAATATTATAATCCTGAAAACAGCGCTGTTCTTGATAAAATCCAAGCTGACCTGGAAAAAGAGATCGGTAAAGGTCTCATGGAAGAAGCGTTGATAGAAGGGCTAATATCAAATGGACTTTTAGAATTCGATGCTTTCAAGTCAGCAAATGACTTGCCAATGCCTGTGCTACTTTTACTGGGAAGGTATGACAGTGAAATCAGTCTCGATAATGCCATGAAGTTTGCACTTACGGTACCTAATGGATATGTTACCTTATTAAACAACAGCGGCCATCATCCGTACCTTGAAGAGACGAAAGCAAGTTCGCAGCAAATAAATTCTTTCCTGTTGCGGCATTCTGCTAACGTGACTTCTCGCAAATAATCATGTAAAGAGCGGATACAAAACCATGGACAAAAAACAGCTTGAACAGACACTTGTTCTCATCAAGCCGGACGCCCTTAAGAATTCCATCACAGGATTTATCTTTTCCCAGTTATCAGAGTTTCATACAGGAGCGCGTTTTGCCGCCGCAAAGGTTGTCAATGTCAACAGGTTCCTCGCGGAAGAGCACTATGCCGAACATAAGGGAAAAGTGTTTTATGAGCCGTTGCTCGACTACATTACCGGGGCCAGTCATTATTCTGAGCAGGATAAATGGAAGCGCAGGGTAATTGCAATGGTCTTTCAGGGTCCCGGTGTCATGGAGAAAATAAGGTCAATAGCAGGCCCGACGAACCCGCACGAGGCGAGAGAAGAAAAACCGGGTTGTATCAGGTCTCTCGGAACAGTGGTGTCGATAAAAGATAAAGACGGCAATATTGTTGGCAGTCGAATGGACAATTTAATTCATACGTCAGCAACGTTCGCTGATGCCGAACGGGAAATCAAGCTCTGGTTTTTGCCTCACGACATCCCGCCGCTGATGCGTGCTTATCCTACGGAGGTATGCTCTACCCATTATTATTATAAGGACGGCTGGCTTCACGACGTTTATGAGCCGGACAGTTTGTTTTTACTGGCGCCCGGAGATGTGGCCTGGAAAACCGACTTGGAGATACTTCGCGGCTGTGTCATGAATGAACCCGAAAAATGCGGATTAAACACCGTTGTGGCGAAATATCTTATCAACAGAAGTTAGAAGGACAGCAAAGTTACGTTTTGAGAATAAAACAGAGGAGCTTATTATGGCTAAGAAAACGGTTGCTGATATAAACGTAAAAGGGAAAAAAGTCCTTATGCGGGTCGATTTCAACGTACCGCTTGATGACAACTGCAATATTACCAGCGATACTCGAATCGTTGCGGCCCTTCCAACAATAAAAACAATTTTCGATAAAGGCGGCTTTGTTATCCTGATGAGCCACCTCGGCAGGCCCGACGGCGAAAGGGTTGCTAAATACTCACTCGCTCCCGTTGCGAAAAAATTAGGCGAACTCCTGAAAAAAGATGTTATTTTCGCGAATGACTGCATTGGGCCGGAAGCAAAGAAAAAAGCGGCAGCCCTGAAACCCAGTGATTGTTTACTGCTCGAAAATGTCAGGTTCCACAAAGAAGAGGAAATTAAAGATAAAGACGCGAAGGAAAATCCTGCCCTGCGAAAAGCAAAAGACGACTTCGCTAAACAAATGGCCGAACTTGGCGATGTCTATGTCGATGACGCATTCGGCACAGCCCACCGCGATAACGCTTCTATGTACACCGTCCCTGCTATGATGAAAGGCAAAGACCGCGTTATCGGTTTCCTTGTCGAAAAAGAACTTAAATTCCTGGACGAAGCCCTGAATAACCCCAAAAGGCCGTTTGTTGCCATCCTCGGCGGAGCAAAGGTCTCTGATAAGCTGAAAGTCATCGAAAACCTTATGAAAAAAGTCGACCGCATCCTCATCGGCGGTGCTATGGCCTACACCTTCTTTAAAGCCGCTGGGTTGACTGTGGGAAAGAGTCTCTGTGAAAATGATTTTGTCGATAAGGCAAAAGAACTTTTGGCCAACGCCAAAAAAGGTAAATGCGAATTAGTTTTGCCGACCGATTCGGTCATCGCTCAAAAAATTGAGG
>Ga0315276_10007339_pt1 | contig 10205 bp, 4 predicted proteins | sample YL17G05_0_MG_FD_204542 | JGI IMG/M metagenome (GOLD analysis project Ga0315276, IMG submission 204542) | Sediment microbial communities from Yellowstone Lake, YNP, Wyoming, USA - YL17G05_0 | ecosystem: Environmental > Aquatic > Freshwater > Lake > Sediment | place: USA: Wyoming | collected... | reverse complement strand
CTGGAACTTACCCGGCAAGGCATTAAGCCCATTTTGATCATCGATGAACTCCAGGCCCTGGATAAAATTTACCTCGATAATGACAAAGAACGACAATTGATCACGGCATTGTTCAATTTCTTTGTAGCCATGACCAAGCAAGCTCACCTGGCGCATATCATCATCGCTTCTTCGGATGGGTATTTCTTGAATACCGTTTATAATGATTCAAAACTCAAAAAGTGTTCGGAGTTTTATAAGGTGGACTATCTCGCAAAAGAAGATGTCATGGAATGGCTGCTGAAACTGGAGAAATACTCGAAAATAAAGGATTATACTTTAACTGAAGCTGATGCGGGGAAAATATGGGATACGGTTGGCGGCAGTATGTGGGAAATCCAGAATATACTTTCGCATCTTTTCGAACATCCTATCGATCAAGTGTTGGCCGATCACAAAAAACGGATCCTTGGGATGATAACCTATTACATCATTCAAAAGGATAGGAAAAAGCGGGAAAAAATATTACGCCGGTTTATTGCCAATGACCTCCTGTGGGCAAAGGATACCGATGAAAAGGACGCCGATATACTCAGGGATATGGTTTCCAACAATATCCTCTATTTTGATCCTACCGAAGCCGTATATTATCCACAGGGGAAAAGCTATCAGTGGGGGATAAAATTATATTTTGAAAGTATAGAACAATACAAGTAGCCCGCGAAAAACGCGAAAAACACGAAAAAAGGTAGCCGCGAAGAACGCGAAGGGCCGCGAAGTAAAAATAAATCCGAAGCACGAAATTCGAAATAAAAACAACTGCCCGCGAAAAACGCGAAAGGTCTTTTGTTTGTTTTTTGTTCATTGTCTTTTTGTGTTTTGTTTGTAATTTGTGGTTTGTAATTTGTGATTTTCCCTTCATCCTTCATCATTCATCATTTAATATAAAAAAATGTCCACAGATTACGCAGATTCACACAGATTTTTTCACCATTGACCACTGACCACTGACTATTGACCAATGACCCCCGCCTCCCGATCCCTGATTTCTTTTCTTCTCTTCTTCTCTTCTGCTTTTCTCCGCTCTTCCGCTCTTCCTCACTTCCTGGCTTCCCGTGTTTTTTCTCACCTTCTCACCCTCTTAACCTCTTAACTTCTTATTCTTTATTAACCATGCACACCCGAAACCCCAACGCATTATTGCGCTCCGTAGGTTCGTATTTTCTGCGGGAAGAACAGGTTATAAATTTTTCATTATCGTAGAAACTACCGCCGCGGGCAAATTGATTATCGCACCATTCTTCAACGTTGCCGGCCATATTTAATAAGCCATACGGGGAAGCGCCCCGGGGATTGGCGTCTACTTTAATTGTTTTCGCAGCAAGAGATGAAAAGTTTGCTAATTGATTACCGGGTTTCTCATTTCCCCAGGGATAGAGGCGACCGTCCGTACCCTGCGCTGCTTTCTGCCACAGCGTCTCAGAAGGAAGTTTAAAAGCCATCCCGGTTTTCCTGGAGAGCCATTGGCAATATGCGTTTGCATTTCCCCAGGATATTCCGACTACTGGAAAATCATTACCCGCTTGATTCCTGTAATAATTATCATCCCCGGTTTCGAGATTAAACTTACTGCCCTTTTCCTGCCATTCGGGTTCATTGGTCTGGGTTTCGTTTACAAATTTCAGGTACTGGGTAACCGAAACTTCCGTTTTCCCCAGCCAGTAACCGGGAAGACCTTCAGTGGGCGGGATATAGACCATGACAATTCCATTTCCAAAATCCGCTTCCCAGGCTTTCTGCTGGTTTTGTTTGACCTGTTTATTTACCATATATATTGTTCTTACAGCTTCCGGCATGGATTTTAAGAATTTTATGGTTTTATCCAGGTCTTGAAAGTTACTATCCGGTTTTATTGTTATTGCCAGTAAATAATTGTCTTCCGCTTCCTGGGGTTTCGCTTCTTTACAATAGGCTTCCGCGGCGGAAACAGCGGCGGCAAATATTTTGTTCTCCAGTTCCGTTGTCTTTGTTGTCTCTCCCTGGTTTTTTGCCATTTTTGCGCTGTCAGATGCTTTCTGCAATTCCCTTTTCTTTAGATATTCTTCCGCATCCGCGATATATTTATCGACTTGTTGGGCTATTCCGGCTTCCAACCGGGATATAAATTGTTGGACCTGCAAAATAATCGATTTTGTAGCGTCGTTCTGGGGGATATTTCTATATTTATCAAGGAACTTTTGGCACTCCGCAGTCTTCGTATCTATTTTCGCATCGCGGTTTAACATCGCCTCCAGCTCTTTGAAATCTTTTTCCACTTCCGGCTGCCTCGTTAATGCTTCGATCCGGGCGGCGAGGTCTCTTGCCTCGGTGGTATTTTTTTTCTTCAGGGCATTATTTATATTATAAGCGGCTTTTCCCAGGTCGCCGGCCTTATAATACCTTTCGGCATTTGCAAAATACTCCAGGTAACCGGGTTCATTGGTGACCCGGGGGGAAAGGATAAATAGATAAAAAACCGCAAGGGCGGTTAGAACCGCTAAGGCAATGAAAATGTAGCCGAGATATTTGTGGTTTTTTCTTTTTTGTTTCCCGGTTTTTACTGCATCCTGATTGTCTTTTTTTGCTTTTCCGGTTTTTCCAGCAATGCGATCATCAACAATCATATCAATATCCCTTAGCATATCCACTGCTTTCCGGTATCTTTTTCCCGGGTCTTTTGCCAATGCTTTCTGTAATACTCTTTGAATTTCTTTTGAAACCAGGGGATTCTTTTCCCTTACATCAGGAACAGGGACCATCAAATGTCCTTGAAAAACCTCAGTAAAGTTTCCTTTATAAGGTACTTCGCCAGTCAGCATCTCATACAGCAAAATACCGGTGGAATATATATCGGTTGCCGGCTCTATCCGCCTGCCGCTTTCACATTGCTCCGGGGCCATATAAATCGGTGTTCCCATGGAATTACCCGCACCGGTTAAATTTGTTTCCTCTACTAGATTTTTTGCCAAGCCGAAATCGATTATTATTGCCCGGTTACTCTCTTTCTCGATCATTATATTTGCCGGTTTCAGGTCCCGGTGAACAATACCGGCTTCATGTATCCTGGCGATGGCGTGGAGTATATCTTTCGATATATTCATTACCCGATCTATATCCAGGGGAGAGGTTTCATGGAGTATGTTTTTTAAACTCCGTCCTTCCACGAATTGCATGATGATATAGGTAATATCCAGTCCCTCGTTTTCATCTTCCAGCACGTCTACATCGTATATGCGCACCACATTGGGATGGATAATATTGCCGTACGACTTCGCTTCATTAAAAAATCTTTTCTTTATTAACTCGAATTCTTTAGGAATGTCCATGGCATCAGCCTTTTCCAGTGTCTGTAAAATATAATTTGAGTCCATTATTTTCAGGGCATGTTTCTGCCCCAGGATTTTATGATGCAGCAGGTGAACTTTGGAAAAGGAACCCTGGCCGATGAATCGTATATATTCATACTTTGGCCCTAATTTTTGCAGCACGCTCTTTAACGCATCATCTTCTTTCAATTGTCCCATGTCTTTGTTTCTTAATCGAAATTTCTCCTTTTTTTATTTGCCATTATACATTATATCGCTTACAAAAATCTTCGCTTTTTCCCAACTTGTGCTTCCCGTGTCAAGTACCGGGACATTCGAATGTTTCTTCCATGTGGTGCCGTCGGCAGACGTGGCCAACCGGACTGGGTAATACTCGATCCCGGCAGTGGCTGCCGTATAATACATCTTATAACCGCTGGAGTCGTGGATAACGCATGGATTCATTTCCATTGTTACATCTTGATCGTCGAATACCGGATTAGCCTGGTATTTGTTCCACACCATGCCATCCCCGGATGTCGCATAACCGATTTTAGATTCTCCATCCGATTTACCGGTATACCACATCCGGTACATACCCCATTCATATACGATCGAACCGATGATTACGCCTTCTTTATCCCAATCGCCAGCGTTCCCCCTTGAAAGGACCGAGCTAGCTCCATACCGCACCATTGCCGATACCGGTTGGCCCTGTGCTTTTGTGCAGGCGTAATAAATATCGACATTCTCGGTATACCACATCTTATAATACCCATCCAGGTAAAGCAGCGGTCCTGGAAATTTAATTTTCCCATTATCTAAGGTCACTTTCTCAATATTGTTTTTAGTCCATTTCTCGATGTTTTCGAAGCGTGCATAACCGATGTGATACTCGAGGCTTTTGTCTGTCCGGGTACTGCCGCTAAACAGCATATGGAAATAGTGCTCGTCATGCACAACAAAGGGTTGTCCGGATTCGAATTCATTAAAACTTCCGTTACTTCCATGGGGAATGATGGGGTTATTTTTATCCCGTTCCCATTGGATGCCGTTGGAGGATGCCGCGTAACCGATACCCCCGCCCTGGGTGTCGGCATTTCCCGGTTTACCGCTGTACCACATGGCGTATTTTTTGCCGCCGCTGATTATACCGGTTCCCAGCATAAGCCATAGCGAAACCAGGATTAGAGCGAAAATGATACCAAGCACCCATTTTTTCTTAAATTGCTGAAAGAACTTTGAAATTTTCTTACTGCCGTTCGGTTTCTCCGGCTCTTGATAATCTTCCGTGGATTGCTCTTCAAATAATGCTTCGTAAACTTCCACCATATTTCGATACCGCTTTTGCCTGTCATTTTCAAGGCACTTCATGATGACGGCTTTTGTTCTTTCGGAAACCCCGGTCATGGGGGGGATCGCTGCTGGGTCTCTTATCAAATCTTTTTCAGCGAATGGGGTGCTTCCCATAAGCAATTGGTATAACAGTATTCCATAGCCCCATACATCGGTCTGCGCGTTATCCTCCTTCCAGATTTCATACAGGCGTTCAGGGGGCGCAACCAGTAATGATGCATATCCCATGACGTCCTGTCCCGTGGCTTCTGCGATCGTTTTTTTTATCCTCAGGGAAAGGCCGAAGTTTATTATCTTTACCCGGTTGTCTTCCGCGGTTAACATAATATTGGTATCTTTCAAATTCCGGTGGATTACCCCATTCCGATGGGCTTCGATTAAACCCGACGCCACCTGTCTCATTATAGCAAGGGCTTCAACTTCTTTTAATTTTTTCCCTTTCACCGCATCCAATTTTTCTTTGAGATTAAAACCCTTGATGTATTCCAGTAAAATGAAATTCAAATCACCCTCCCTTTGTAAACCGTAACAATTAACTATATTTCGATGGGGGATATATCTTAATTCATTCTTTATTTGTTCGAAGCCATCTTTGATAAAATTAAACTGGGGGGGGAATAACTTGATTGCTTTTGCCACCTCTTCTATTGGGTCCCATACTTTGTAAACAAAGCCTCTACCCCCACTGTCGATAAGTTCATGGATAGTGTATCTGCCCAGGAGTGTCCGACCGATCAGGGATTCCGGGTCAAATCCTATTTCATGTACTTTAAATAAAAGTCTATCGACATCGGGACGCGCTTCAGGGGCGATCTCAATCATTGTTAAAATTAGTTCAAGGATTTTACGTTCCTTTTCCGATATCCACCTTGAGCCTGATTTCTCTTTCACTTCATGCTTGAAAAAATTAAAAACCCGGTAGTTTTTTATAAAGAGGGCCAATATATCATGATCTCTTATAACCAGGAGCCTGTCTCCAAACAGGCCCTGGAAATCTTCCTGTTCTTCATTCGACAGTTCATTCGTTTCTTTCAGCAGGTCGTCGGGCGGCTTGCTGCCGGAAAAAAGTTGGGAAAAAGCAATCCCGGCTGAAAAAATATCGCATTTAGCGGATACATTTTCCCGGTCATAAAAAATTTCCGGTGCGATATGCCCGAGAGTTCCACAAATTAATGGGCCATCCTGCAAAAAATCTTCTTTTTTTGAGTAAAAATCAAAACCACCTATTTTTAAGTGTTTCTCCACCAGGAACAGGTTTTCCAGTTTTAAATCGAAATGTATACGGTTCCTTGAGTGGCTCACCATTAAGCCTTTTAAAAACTGGATAAACCATTCCAGTTTGGTCTCAAAGCGTTCTTCCAATTTATTTTTAAGGGTGTTGTCTGCCGGCTCCCAGGAGCTCATAAAAATATCTTTGTCAAAAAAGAGTTGTTCATCACCTTGAAAAACATATTTTACAGGACGGGACGAATCGAGAAGTTCCAGGAAGTATTTTTTATAATCTTCTCCCATCAGCACTTTTACAGTTTCAACATTTTTTTTGAAATCATCCTTTTCGTAACTTATCCTGAGAGCAACAATTTTTCCACCTTCCCCTGCAGCCAGGAAAGCATACCCAGTTGAACCTGAGCCAAGGGTCTCAAGGATTTCAAATGCACCAACCCCGGTGTATGGATTTTTAACCGATACAGGTTCACCAATATTTCCTTTTTCAATTTTTTTATAAAAGTCATACAAGCTAATGGCTTTCATCATTCGACTCCCAATGCATATATCCTCCTGCTCCATCACCGTCTGGGAGACGGCGACACTGATTACCGGGAATAGCCGGCAGATATTGATTCAACGGCATCACCGTCGACCGGGGCGACATATGCTTGATAAAAATGTTTCGTTTAACCACCCGGATATTATATTGGAAATTTTGCCTTTTATCAATGACTTTTGTGGCAGAAATTTTTTGCTTTTTTCGATTTGAAAATTTGAGCAAATTCTGATAGAATATCCTTCAATTCATTTTAAAGGTTTAAGGAACAAATGAACGAAATTAAAAAACCTGGGTCGGCAGCAGCAATATGGATATAAAGGAAGTACTCCATGAATGGAATAAAAAGGAGCTGGCTCCCCTTATTAATGCCATCAAGAATAAAAAATGCATTTTGATGCTGGGGCCGGATGCGTCACTGGCAGAAGAGAATGGAACACTCCTGCCACTTACGAAAATACTGGCAATGAGATTAGCGGAAGGACTCAGCCATGACCTAAAAGCACAGATAGATACCTCTAACTTAGCGCAAGTGTCCCAATATTATATAAAAGCAAAAAAAGGTAACACCCTTTCATATGAAGTCACCAATTTTTACGAGGATAGAGAAGTGCTTACTTCCGGTCTTCACCGGGATCTGGCTGCCCTACCTTTTTATTTAACCATTACAACTACCCTTGACAATATGTTCCTGGAAGCATTAAAAAAAGAGAAAAAGAATCCAGAAGTTGGATGGTATAATTTTAGGACCCCCCCACAAAAACCAGTAGTTATAAAGGACAGTAAAGAGCCTTTGGTTTTCTATCTCTACGGGAATCTCAAAGAAGAAAAATCTTTATTATTAGCAGAGAGCGACTTCCTGAATTTCCTTGTTGACCTTGTTTCCGGAGATCGGCCCCTCCAGGAGAATATCCTCAACGAATTGCGCGATAAGGAAAAATTTTTTCTTTTTTTTGGATTTGGTTTCAGACATTGGCATTTGCGAATTCTCATGCATGTACTGAAAGTCTGTCAAAAAGAAAGCTGCTCTTATGCCCTGGAACAATATGAATCGGAAAATCTTTCCAAAATGCAATTACAGGAAACTGTATTCTTTTTCAATAACAGTGACTACAATATACACGTTTTAAAAACGGATTTCCATGAATTTGCCAGGGAATTGCGGCTGGAATTCGAGAAAGCCCCATATAAATCCGAAGAGGGCGAGAATACGGAAATGGGGCCGGAAGTGTTTATCTGTCATGCCAATGAAGATAAGGGATATGCGAAGGAATTGAATGAGAAACTTAAAACAGCCGGTTTAAAACCCTGGTTAGATAAAGAAGAAATCCGAGGTGGCGATAAGTGGGATAGTCTTATCAGGCAAACAATAAGCCAGGTGGATTATTTTGTCGTGCTTCATAGTAATGCGCTTAATAAGAAAATCGAAGGTTATGTGCACCTGGAGATTCACCAAGCGCTGGAGAGGCAAAAAAAATTCAGACCGGGTTTTCGCTTTATCATCCCTTCTACAATAGATAAATGCCCATTAATGGAAAACCTGATTGATTATCAATCTATTGATTTAACCCAAAAAAGCAATCTCGATCCTTTGATTGAGGCTATTCAGAAGGATTTTGCAAAGAGAAATACTCTATGACCATAAGCAAACAGTCGAAAACAAAGTCAGGTCATCGCTACCCTGGTTCTCATCCCTTTGAAGACAATGAAGTCGATCGCCGTTTATTTTTTGGCAGGGAAAGAGATAAAATGTCTTTTCTTTATAAAGTCAATGCCAACCGCCTGGTAATCTTATATGCCAGGTCGGGATTGGGCAAAACATCATTGATTAACGCCGGTTTAAAGCAGGCCCTTCGCGACAAGGGGTATGTCCCCTTAATGATCCGGTTGAATAACCCTGACATTGCTCCTATAGAAAGCATTTACCGGGGAATAAAACAAATTGTTGAGCAAGAACAAATGGATTATGAGCAAGGAAAGGAAAACACCCTCTGGGAATATTTCAAAACCGTTGCTTTCTGGCGCCCAGGGAACAAACTCGGGGTCCCGGTTTTAATCCTGGACCAATTTGAAGAATTTTTTATGTTGCAGCCGCATGAGAATCGCCGATCTTTTATAAAACAAATGGCCGATCTCGTCAATAACAATATTCCCGATGAGGTGCTAAAAGCAACTAAATCGGAAGCAATCTTTCCTTACAGCGATAGACCACCCAATGTAAAAATAATTATATCGATACGGGAAGATTACCTGGGCTACCTGGATGAGATGTTGGCTGAAATCCCCGGGATATTAAACAATCGTTTAAGGTTGCTGCCATTGGATGCTGAACAGGCGAGTGAGGCAATCAAGAAACCTGCGCAGGCGGACCATGAATCGATTGGTGGCGTACCTTTTTCTTTTAGAGAAGAAACCGTGAAGAAGATACTGGATTTTTTGTGCCGAAGAAATGATATGTGCGAATGGAAAAAGCCGGATGAAGTAGAGTCGTTTGAACTCCAATTGTTGTGCAGTCACATTGAAGAACGCATTGTACCGGAAAAAACAAAAAGCGGGGAAGGTGATATTATTATTATTGAACCGGCTGACCTGGGAGACGACAAGGAGATGGGCCGGGTTTTAGAGAGATTCTACGAGGACCTCCTGGACCAATTTGATCCGGGAGATAGCCGTGAACAAATCCGTAGGTTATGTGAAGTGGGTTTAATCAGCGATTCAGGCCTCCGGTTGCGAAAGTTACAGGAGGAAATCAAATCCGACTTCAATGTTTCCGAAGGGGAATTGGCCCAGTTGATTGATTACAGGCTGATACGTTCCGAACCATGGGGAAACAGTATTTCTTATGAATTAAGCCATGATACGTTAGTTGATCCTATCAGGGAATTTCAAAAAAAACAGAAAAACCAAATAGAAGGAATCCTTGAATTGGGCGAATTGTATTATGGCCGTTCAGAGTATAAAAATGCCATAGAAATATATTCCCGGGCGCTCGAGCGCGGAATTAAGAACAGTTTGATTTATTCAAACCTGGGTCGTGCATATGTCGGGGCAGGTAAGACAGAGGAAGCAATTAAAAATTATGAAGAAGCGATTCGGGTTGACCCCAAATCCGCAAAAACTTATGAAGAGTTAGGAAAAATTTATTACAACAATGATAATTTTAATAAGGCCATTGAAAAATATATAGAGACATTAAATATCGAAGCCGGTAATCCTGGCGTATATGAAAAGTTATCACTCTCATATATAAAAAATGGAGATCCGGTAAAAGCAGTGGACATTTACCGGCAAGCATTAAATGCCGATCCTGAATACGTATATATTTATGAAAATATAGCCGATGCCTTGATTGAGAAAGGTAAAAAGGACTTAGTTGAAGAGATTTATGGATACGCCTTTAGAAGCGACTCAAAGAGAACGTCGTTATACTTAAATCTTGGAGATCAATATTATAAAATTAAAAATTATAAAGCAGCGGCAGCGGCTTTTCAAAAAGCGCTTGACCTTGACCCTGAAAATATTTCCACTAAAATCAATTTGGCTGAAAATTGTTTCCTGGCAAAAGAGTTTGAAAAAGCGTATGCTCTTGGAAAGGAGTTATCGACAACAACAAATATCCCGGCAGCGGAAAAATTAGCCGCCTATTTCATCGCCGTTTCATCCTTGTTGTTCCTTGGCAATAAAAATGAAGCCGATGCACAATTGAAAATTATGGATGATTTTCGTGAATCTCTTCACGGCAATTATGAGAAAAGCTGGAA
>Ga0315276_10007336_pt1 | contig 10207 bp, 10 predicted proteins | sample YL17G05_0_MG_FD_204542 | JGI IMG/M metagenome (GOLD analysis project Ga0315276, IMG submission 204542) | Sediment microbial communities from Yellowstone Lake, YNP, Wyoming, USA - YL17G05_0 | ecosystem: Environmental > Aquatic > Freshwater > Lake > Sediment | place: USA: Wyoming | collected... | reverse complement strand
GAGGTATAGGCCCCGATTCCAAAGTAAACAGAGTGCCCAAGGGAAACTTGGCCCGTATATCCCCCCAGGATGTTCCAAGCTGTACCCATGAGGGCATACAAAAAAATCAGAATCATCAAATGATGGACGAAAGTCTTCGGAAATATCCAAGGAAGGGCAATAAAAAAGAGAACGACCAAAGCGATAGCAAGGATTTTCTTTTGCAAACCCATGTCATTTCCCTAAAAGCCCCTGAGGCCGAATAAAGACGACGATCAGGAATAAAGAATATACGAAGATATTTTTAAAGGCCGGTTCGAACAGGATTCCTCCGGTCACCTGAATCACCCCCACGATGATTCCGGCAATAAAGGCGCCGGTGATACTTCCGAATCCCCCGAGGACCACGACAACAAAAGCGGTCAGTCCGAAAACGGCACCAACCTGAGGAAAGATCGGATAAAAGGTTGCCAAAAGCGCACCCGCAACTCCTACGCAAGCGGCTCCAAGCCCCCATGCCAAGGCATACATCCGGTCCGTGTCGATGCCCATTAAGGCGGCTGCTTCTCGATCCTCGGAGGTCGCCCTGAGAGCACGACCAATCTCCGTTCGATTTATCAGAAAGAAAAGGATCCCCGCCGTTGCGAGGGCGCCGAGGGCGGAAAACAGCTGCGGGAGGCCGATGAAAATATCAAAAACTTCAATTCGTCCCGTTAACAGGCTCTTCCCAATGGTCCGGTAGTCCGGTTTCCAAAGAAAAAACGCCAGGCTTTGAAGAAATATCATCAGGCCAAAGGTGGCAAAAATCTGCGCGAGCATCGGAGCGTTCATAATCCTCGCAATGAGAAGCTTGTGCGTCGCCACTCCCAGGGCAAACAGGGCCAGGGCGCAAATGGGCAGAGAATAGACGGGATCAAGGTTCAACAGGGTGAATAACCAGTAGGCTATGTACATGCTGATCATGAGAAATTCGCCATGGGCAAAGTTGACAATGTCCATGACCCCGAATATCAGGTTGAGGCCCACGGCTACAAGAGAAAACATCAGACCGATCAGCAGTCCGCTCGTAAGGATCTGCAATATTGCTTCCGTTGTCCACATTTCTTTAAACCCTATTTAGGATAAACCAAGCATTTTGGCGGGATTTGCCTTGGTCATCAAGGCAATTTCTTCGGAGGAGAGGCCCTCTTCCCTCATCATCCGAATAAAGGTGCGCAGGCCTTCAATTGGGGTGGGATTATGTATCTGTCCCACGTCGGTTGCGAGGAGGCACCGTTCTGGACCGATATCTTTGATCGCTTGGGCGACTCTCTTCGGAGACCATCCCTTTTCCGGGTCTCGGAGTGTCCATTGCGGAGTGAGGGGAAGAAGGCAGAATTCCATATAAGCGCCCATGTCTGCCAATTCCTTTATCTGATCCAGCGAAAACTGGAGGACCTGATAAGTCGGGTGATTTACGACGATTTTGGTTACCCCTGCCATTTTCGCGGCGGGGATCATAACCTTTTGCTCTTTATAGGAAAGGTGGCTCATGCCAAGCATAAGATCATGATCCGCGATCATTTTCAAAATCTGCTGGGCCTCGGGTAACAGTTCGCCGGAGTCAGACAGGACGGTCACCCCTTTTTCCGGAAAACTCATCCCAATTGCCTGATACCCATCCATATTTCTTTGACGGGAATAACGGACGTGCTGGTCTGCCCACATCGTCGGCATCCAAATGGCTTTTGCACCCATGTAGATGGCTGTGGCGACTGCGTAAGGATTCAGGCCGCCAACAGGGTGGTTCAGTACGATCCCCCCGAAAACCTCGATTCCTTTAATCACCCGTCTCACCAAATATGCCCGATCACAGGTAGTGGTCACGTGGCATTTTAACAAGACTGCGCGCATTCCAACATCCCGCGCCTGCCGGGCGACTTCGAGATCATCCAATAGTCTCGGGAAACCGTCAGGGGTGGTGTGGATGTGCAGATCGATGGCGCCCTTCAGGTCACCGTAAATATCAACAGGTTCCAATTCCATTTTTTCCCTCAAGAATATTTCAGAGTTGAAAGTCATGAGCTGAACGCTTCAACCCTGGAGAAGATTCATTATTTGAATTATTTTCTTTTACTCCATTCGGACATGGGCCAAGCCGCGTCTACCGATGCAAAATCAAAGGGCCATACGGTTTTGTAGGCCCCGCCATGCACCTGGACAATAATGCCGCTGCCATGAATGTTTTGACCCGTTTGGGGATCGAAAGCAATCCCTTTCCAGGGCATGATTGTCTGATCACCCGGAGTGTTGGTTTCCTGCAAAGCCTTCCTGATTGCGTTAGGATCAGTGGATCCCGCACGGTTAATTGCATCCACAAGGGCAAAGGTTCCAGTAAAGGAGCGAGCGGAGTGGCCGTTCATTGACCGACCGAAACGCTTCTGGAAAATATCGTTGATTGCTCCGACCATGGGCTTTTTGACGGTCAAGTCTGCTGCCCATACCTCCCAGGAGGAAATGTACTCGGCATCTTTTGCAAGTTCTCTGCGGAAGGCAGAATCGAGGAAGCCTGAACCATGGCCAAAAATCATCTGGAAATTGGCGTTCATTTCTTTGTATGTCTTAATGAACAGAATAGCATCGGAAACATAGGCGCCGTGGAAAATCACCTGCGGCTTGGCCATTTTGATTTTCTGGACCTCGCTTGTCAACTCGGCACTTTGAGCGGTGTATGGAACATCCACCGCCATCTTGTACCCGTATTTTTCAGCAAAACGTCTGTCAGCCTTTGCAACGTCCGTTCCATATAGGGTATTTTCCCAGGCAACTCCAACTGTATTGATTTTGATTCCCTTATTCTTTTCAAGCTCCTTCATGAAAATAAAGAAATTCTCGGAAAAAATGTCATCATGAGGGGAGGTTCGAAAAAACCATTTGAAACCGCGCTGATGAAGCGAAGGAGAAGAAGAAACATCACTCATAAATGGAATTCCCATTCTCTCGGCAACCTGGCTTGCGGTGGCGGCACAGGAACTGTGATAGGTTCCCTGTAAGGCGACAACTTTGTTTTCAGTAATAAGCCGTTCCGCTTCGGAGAGGGATTTTTCCGGGTTACCCTGATGGTCAGCGAAAATGTATCTGACCTTTTGGCCACCCAACTTGGGAAGACCAGGTGTTTTGGCAAGGGGAAGGTTAAAATTATAGGTGCCATTTATAATTTCTATTGCCAATTCTGTTCCATTTTTTACATCAGCTCCAGCGGGTGCAGCTGGTCCGGTAAGGGGGTAAATGGCGCCGATCACAACCTCTTTTTGCTGAGCCAGACTCTGAGATGCCGGAGCAAACATCATTAAGGTTACTACAACGGAAACAAAAAAATATTTTTTCCCCATCTTTGTTCTCCTTGTTAAATTTTAATAAAGACACCGCAATGTATATTCTAAGAACAACTATCAAAGTGAGTCAAGCTGTTTTTCATGCCTTCTAATCCTCTTCTCATCTTTTTTCACATTTACACGATGAATGTGGAGGATGGGACGTTGGTCCTGCGTAAACTTGTGGCCCTATCTACGGCCGTTACGGAAGCAACTTGCCAAGGTGAGGGCGGAGTTTTTCAACTCGGGAAATCAGGCAGTCATCCGCCTTATCACTCCCCTGCGCATGAACTATCAGGAATTCTATTCCAAGGCCTTCCCGTTTGACAAAATGGTCAGCGGCATGCTGGATCCGGAGATGATCGAAGACACGGCCAAAATCGTGAACGAGGCCATAAAGGACAAGGCCCAGGTCAACCCAATCATCAACAACCGCGCCGGCGGCAACACCCCCCTGATCGCCTAAAATCTTTACATGGACAGGGAATTTTAAAGAAAATGGCTTCTTGATCGCATAAAATAATTTTTCTTGACAAAATTAAGTTGTTTAGTATAGTATAACACCAAATATTTAAATAATAAAATCAAAGACTTTTTGTATTCCGGTTTTGTTAAATAGTTTCCCAGCATGGAATGATTTTTACCAGACAATAGCCGTGCAGGAAGCTAATTGCGGGAGAACAGGATGCAAAAAATAATAAATAGAGGGCGTGGGAGAAGAGGAAACCGGAATCTCGTCCCTATTTATTACAGGCTTCAGAATGATCTGAGGGAACACATTGAAAGCGGAAAATGGGTCCCAGGGAAAGCTATTTCCCCGGCTAAAAAAATTGCCGATAATTATGGCATAAGCCTCGGGACAGCCCATAAAGCGATATTGAATCTTGTCAATGAAGGATATCTCTATCGCATCCAAGGAGTAGGCACCTTTGTTGCGGGAACAACCATTCGAAGGGAGAGCCTGCGATATATAAGGATGCGAGAGAATTTCCTAACCGAAGACATTACCTATCATATCAGATTGATCGATCTTGAAGTCTCGCACGGGAATCCGATAATCAGCGAATACCTCAAAATTTCACCCGATGAAGACCTCTTCAGATTGAAACGCATTTTTATCTCCCACTCCAATCCGATCGCTTATACGATATCCTCCCTTCCCTGCAAATTGTTTAAGAAATTTGAAGAACGGGTCATTCCCTTACTGGAAAAAATGACTCTATATGAGAGCATAGAACGGGAATATGGGATACCCACAATTTCCAACCGCGAATTATTTGGATTGTCCCAAGCCGATCAGAATTTGGCCGAAACTTTGGGTGTCGAAATCGGGTCCCCTGTTTTAACGGTAGAAATGCTTTCCTTTACCTACAAAGGGCGGCCTTATGAATACAGAATCAGTTACTTTAATATTGGAGACCAGAAACTATTCAGAGAATTACTGTAAACGCCCTGTCTGTTGACGGAAAGGAGGTGAAGCACAAGAATCTGCATATTTGGTTGCGGTCGAACGGAATATAGGCAATTGAATCACTCCTAAACCCACAAGAAATTTCATTATTCCCTCAAGAGGAGGAAACCGATGAAGAAATCAAAGATCTTAATGCCGTTTGTTTGCTTCTTTCTGGTTCTATTTTTTGCATTCCCTCTCCTTGCCTCTGCCCAAGAGGATCTGAAAGTAAGAATCTCCTACATCAAACCGCCCAAACACGAATTCAGATTTGCTCACGGCCTAATTGTCGGATCTCCCTATGACAAAGGCGCCAATCGTTTTGCAGAATTGGTGGAAGTTTACTCGCAAGGGGAAATCAAAGTAAAGATTTTTCCAAACGCTCAGTTGGGGGCCGAGCAAGTAACGGTCAAAATGACCCAACTGGGGACCCTTGATCTTTCCCTCCAGGCTGTTAATAACACAACGATGTGGTATCGGCCGATGGATATCTATATCATGCCTTTTATTTTCCGAGACCGGGAACACGCCAACAAAGTCCTTTTTGGACCGGTTGGGAAAGAATTGGAGGAAAACTTCATTAAAGCAGGCGGGATAAGAAATGTCAGCTGGTTTGAGTGGGGGGACCGTGCCATTTTTAATAAGGTGCGCCCCATTAACAAGCCAGAAGATATGAAAGGAATTAAAATCAGGGTTCCCAAAAACCCGGTTATGGTTGACACATACAACGCCTTCGGGGCAGTCTCTACGGCCATTGATTGGGGTGAATTGCATAGCGCCCTGCAACAAGGCTTGGCCGATGGGCTCGAAGGGCCCCCTCAAGGGATGATCGACATGAAATTTTATGACTTTTTGAAGTTTTATTCCTACATCAACATATATTATGGCTTGTCCAACATTATTATGAATGAGAAGCTATTCCAGAGTCTTTCCAAAGAGAATCAGGAGGCTATTCTGAAAGCCGGGAAAGAGGCGGGGGAATTTCAGCGGTGGATTTCCACCATTTCTCATGTGGACGGGTTAGAAAGGCTTACAAAGCTTGGAGTCAAAGTCAATGTGGTGAAAGACCGGCAGGCCTTTGTGGATAAGGTAAAGCCGGTTTGGGACAAGTATAAGCAACAAATTGGCGAGAAGTGGTTCGATTCCATTGTGAAGACAAAGTAAGAGGGGGGGTCGGGACTGATCAGCCCCGGCCCCAATCTTTGTCTAACATTCAATCATCGCAGGAGAGATAAATGACAGGAAGGGTAACGGAGTCTATACGGAGCACGATTTCTTTCCTCGATAAGAGGATAGAAGAAATCGGAATTATTACTTTGGGATTAATCCTCATTTCCTCCATGACCTTTTCTATCGTTGCCCGCTATTTCGTCCACACAACGTTCTTCTCTGTGGCCTCTCACTGGATGGAAGAGGTGGCTAGATATTCCTTCATTTGGCTTCTATATTTTGGAGCTTCTTTGGCAACCCGAAGCGGAGGGCACTTCAAGGTGACCGCGCAATTCAGCCTATTGCCGAAAAAAACCCGGAAATACGCCTCCTTGCCGGGGGATTTTATATGGCTAATTTTTAACATTTTCATTATCAAATTGGGTTTTGATTTATGTGAACTCTCAGCGGAGGCGAGTTTATCCCTGCAACTGCCGATGAAAGGGGTCTACGCCATTATTCCTATCGGTTTCATTTTGATTCTCTTCCGATTGATCCAATATAATTACCGACTTTTCATAACGAAGAAATCTTAAGAAGGGGCGAATCATGGGCGAATACTCAATGACTCTGATTCTGTTTGGCGCTCTTACCACCGCCCTGCTCTTAGGAATCCCCATGGGGTTTTCTCTGGGGATTTCCGCGCTTGTAGGCCTCTTTTTTACCAAAATCCCTCTGGTGTTTATGGCCGAAACTTTCTTTTCCGGGGCGGAAATTTTCCCATTAATTGCTATCCCCGGATTCATATTAGCTGGAAATATAATGCTCAAGACAGGTGTTACGGAAAAGATTATAAATGTTATCCATGCCTTAGCGGGACATGTACCGGGGGGATATGCGGTCGTCACAATTTTTTCCTGTATGTTTTTTGCTTCTCTCTCCGGGTCAGGCCCGGCGACTACGGCAGCCATCGGTTCAATCATGATTCCCGCTATGAATAAAGCAGGATACGAATTGAAATACGCCGCCGGCGTTGCTTCAAGCGGAGGAACGCTGGGAATATTGATCCCCCCCAGCAACCCAATGATTATTTATGGGGTTATGGCCAACCTATCTGTGGCTGGCCTTTTTATGGCCGGGTTTTTGCCTGGTATTATTTTGGGCGGGTTGCTTGCACTCCAATGCCTTGTTTATGGGAAAGTAAAAGGATACGTCGCCACTGGTGAAACTTTTTCGCTGAGAAGACTTTTCAGAGCTATTTATGATGGAGCCCCTGTTCTTTTGATGCCCGTTTTTGTCCTTGGCAGCATATATGGCGGGTTTGCGACGGCCACGGAGGCTTCGATCGTGGCTGTTCTTTATTCAGTAACCCTTGGATTGATCTATCGCAAGCTGACCTGGGAGGATTTTTGTGAGGCCTTAGTTAAAGCTGGAGCGTTGACGGGGGCGGTGTTAGTAATCATGGGGCCATCGATGGCTTTTGGAAAGCTTCTCACTATGTATGAGATTCCCGTCAAAGTTGGTCAGCTCATCATGGCCGTATCGACGGATAAAAATATTGTTCTGCTGATGATAAGCTTATTCCTGCTCTTTGTAGGGACCTTCATGGAGACGTTAAGCACCATTGTGCTCTTGACTCCCCTTTTCCTTCCCATCCTAAAAACCATCGGATGTGACCCCGTTCATTTTGGAATTCTATTCGTTGTCCTCTCAGAAGTGGGGTTTCTCACTCCGCCCCTTGGAGTTAACCTCTATGTTGCCTCGGCCATTTCCGGACTAACCCTGGAAGAAGTCAGCAAGGGGGTGATCCAGTTTATCATCCTGATGTGTGCAGTAGTCGTTTTATTCATTTATTGGCCCCAAATATGCACATATGGATACTATTTAGCAGGCAGTCGATAGCCACTATAAAGGAACCTTTTCTGGTGGTTTCATCGAATCTGGCATTAGTGATTGCGCGCAAACTCATTACGAAAAATCATCATAACAACTCTTTGGAAAGGAGAAAAAATGGTCAGAGGTTTCCTCTTTGCTTCACCCGGGAAAATAGTTTTCGAACCCAATGGAATCCAGAAAGTCGCCGACGAAATTAAGGCTTTGGGCGCAAAAAAGCCTCTCTTGGTTACCGATAAGGGAGTGAAGAATTCTGGCACCCTAAAAAGACTCCAAGATGCGATGAGCGCGGCGGGCGTGTCTTCCATTATTTTTGATGAGGTCGAACCCAATCCAAGTGTAGAGATTGTGGAAAAGGGCTTTTCCCTTTTTAAGAAGGAGGGTTGTGACTCTTTGATTGCCCTTGGGGGAGGAAGTCCTATCGATACCGCCAAAGCCATCGGGGTCCAGGCAACGAATCCCGATCCTTTGCGGAAGTATGAAGGGCCCAATAAAGTTGTTCACCCCATCCCTCCGTTGATTGCCATCCCCACCACTGCCGGCACGGGGAGCGAGGTCACGGGGGCCTCTGTCATCACCGACAAGGTTCGAAAATACAAATTTTCTGTTCGCAGCCCGTTTCTGATCCCCAAGGTGGCGCTTTTAGATCCCACGCTTCTCTGCACACTCCCCCCTCCTGTTTTGGCTTCTACGGGAATGGATGCTTTTACTCATGCCTATGAAAGCTTTATTTCCCCGGTGACCAATCCCGTTTCGCAGGCTTTGGCATACGATTCCATGAGGTTAGTTTCCTTAAACCTCCGCCGTTTTTATGCTAACCCGGATAATCTGGAAGCGGCCTCAAATATGATCCTCGCCAGTACAATGGCGGGGATTGCTTTTTTTAATGGTCGAGTCGGAGTTGTTCATGCGATGGCCCATCCTCTCGGAGGAGTTTTCAATACGCCGCATGGGGAGGCAAACGCCATTCTTCTCCCCCATTGCATGGATTATACCCGTATTGCGGTCCCGGATTTGTTTGTGCGGATAGCAGAAGCAATGGGAAAAAATACAAGCGGGTTGTCCGCCGAAGATGCTTCGAAACTTGCTGTAGAGGCGGTTCGAGAACTTATGGCTGATATTCGTATACCAAAAGGGCTCAAAGATGTCGGGATAGCTCGTGATGCATTTGCCACCATGGCCAAAGATGCCGTGGAAAGTGGAATCCATTTGACCACTCCGCGCAAGGTAAGCTTCGAAGATATGGTATCCCTTTACGAAGCAGCCTATTGAGCATCATGGGGTTAGCCCCGCTAAGAACAATCTTTTAAACGCGAGGCGGATATCTATTTTTGTGGCGGGGTGGAATAATCGGGATTCCCAATTTAAATCCCCCTGCCCTTTTTAGGAAACATCCTACAAATTCGAGGCCCAGGGACGGTGACGCCTTTGAAGCGCCGTCCCTTTCCTTCTATTTGCTCTGATCTTCCCCGTATTTGATGATAGCTTTAAGCAAGGAGGCGCTGTGACTCAGCTGCTGATAAGCTTCCTCCTTTGTCGGAACTCTATTCTCATCCTCCAGTTTGTATCCCAAAGCCATAGAAAGGTCATTGTGGTCGAGCTTGTTTGTATTTTTCTGCCTGAGCCAAGACCATCTCTGGCGTCACATCCATCCCACGATAATTATTTACAAAATGGTTATGCCCCTCCCTGTTCCCCATCTTCTCCTTAATCATGTCTGGGCCTACGGCATTGAACCACTTTGAATATCCGGCGACCCTTGCTATTGCAACATGGGTCTCATCAAACCAGCCTTCTGATGGGACAGGATAATGAAATAGAAAAAGGCAGGCAAATTAAAGAAATAAGATACGTTTCATGTTGATAAAACCTCTTAAATTTCACCGCGATCGTGATATCCTCTTCAGACATTCCCGGGCAAGCCAAAGCGCGTTTGGCGCTCCCTTATATGGGAATTTTTATTCCAAGGCATTCCAAAAGCATTCCAAATCGTTGACAACCTTTTCCAGATCACCTAAGATGATTTTTATCGCGAGGTGATGTGTGAAAGTGGAATTCGCGGGGATTGCGTTGAAAAACCCCATCGTGATCGCATCTGGGCCCCTGACCTCCTCTCTCGACCTGCTGAAAAAGGCCGAAGACTGCGGGGCGGCCGGGGCTAGCCTGAAATTGACCTTCGACCGGGTTCCCTTCCCCGGCAAGCTCCGTTCCCACTCCCTTCCCGGCAAAGGGCTCCTGTTCGGAATCGACCGCCGCCTGAACCGGGACGAGGGCTTGAACCTGATGCGAAAGGCGAAAGAGCAGACTTCCCTCGTGCTCATGGCCAACCTTACAAGCCCATCTTCCGATCTGGAGAAATGGGTCACCCTGGCCCGTGATTTCG
>Ga0315276_10007329_pt1 | contig 10211 bp, 9 predicted proteins | sample YL17G05_0_MG_FD_204542 | JGI IMG/M metagenome (GOLD analysis project Ga0315276, IMG submission 204542) | Sediment microbial communities from Yellowstone Lake, YNP, Wyoming, USA - YL17G05_0 | ecosystem: Environmental > Aquatic > Freshwater > Lake > Sediment | place: USA: Wyoming | collected... | reverse complement strand
GTCGGGCGGTGGCAGTCGGTCGTGCGCGAGGAGCTGGGCTCGGCCGAGCCGGACCTCCGGGTGAGCGTGGTCGAGGCCGCGGGTGCGCTGCCCGGGATCCTCAAGCGCAAGCACCAGAAGCAGATCCTGCAGACGATCTCGGCCTTGCCGCACGGCGTGATGAAGATGAGCGCCGCGATCTCCTGGCTGGTCGAGACCTCGACGAACGTGGCGGTGATCACCACGGAGGGGGACACGGTCTCGCTGGCGACGAGCCAGCGCAGCTCGGTGGCCTCCGAGATCGAGGAGATCGCCGAGACGGTGAGGACCGTCCTCGAGCTGGGCGGGGCGACGGTCAGCCAGGGGGACGGCTACCCGGGCTGGAAGCCGAACATGGACTCACGGATCCTGAAGAAGGCCGTCGCCACGTACTCGACACTCTACGGCAAGGAGCCCGCGGTCAAGGCCGTCCACGCGGGCCTGGAGTGCGGCCTCATCGGCGAGAAGTACCCGGGGATCGACATGATCTCGTTCGGCCCGTCGATGACCGCGGTCCACTCGCCCGAGGAGAGGATCTTCGTCGACACGGTCCCCAGGTTCTGGGGCTTCCTGGCGGCGCTCCTGAAGGGCGTCGCGTAGGTTCCCTCGGGACTGGGCACCCGCTGACGCCCACGTCGCTACGGGTGGTTGACGACGACGTAGGTCACGCTGCTGCCCTGGTACTGCGGCTGGTAGTAGGTGCCGCCGCAGTTCTGGTACGTGAGGCCGTTCATCATGAGCGTCGTGCAGTTCGGGGGAAGGGTGTTGACGATCGCCCCGACCACGATCGCGGTGGCGACCGTGGCGGCGATCACGCCGCCGACGCTCGGCCCGCTGTGGTAGTACCCACCGCCGTAGTAGCCGCGGTTGTTGTTCACGTTGACGTTGACGTTCGTATTGCGGTTCACGTTGACGTTGGAGCGACCGCCGCTGTTGTGCTGAATGCTGGTTCGCGTCGTGTTGCGCGCAGCCATGCGATCCGCGCCCACGGGGGCGACGGCCAGAGCGAGCAGGGAGACGGCCAGCAGGGGGACGGTGACCCGCTTCATCACTTCACCTCTTTCTTCGCGACTGCTTTCTTCGTGACTGCGGCCGCCTTCGCGGCCTGCCGCTCGGCGATCTCGATCCTCTGGGCACCCGCAGGCGGGGTGAAGCTGAACGTGGCGGCGTCGATCTTCGGCGAGAGGTCCCAGGTCAGGACCTCGGAGTGCTGTGGCTGGCTCGGCTCCCCGAGCGTCGTGATGACCAGCTTGCGGGGTAGCGGGCGTTCGCCTTTCTCGACCCATAGCTGCCAGTCGGCGCCGTCCTGGTGAAAGCCGAGGTGATCGCACTCGACGCCCGCCACGCGGCCGGTGCCGATGACGATGCCGGCCTTCACGTCCCGCAGCAGGGTATTGAGCACGGCCCCGGCCACCAGATCACCGAGGGGAAAGGTCACGTCGTACTTCGATTCGACGAGCGTGATCGTCTCGGGCAGCGTGCCCGTCGTGGCCACGCTGGCCCAGGACTGCTTCGCTTCGATCCAGAGCGACAGAGACTTCCCGTCGTAGAAGAACTGCTGGTCGTCCCTCTCGTCGCGCACGACGCGCATCCACAACCCGTCGGGCGCGCGGTAGGTGGCGTCGATCGCCCCGCCGTACTGCACCTTCGGCCCCGCGATCAGGACCTCGTCGGTGGCCGTCTCGGCCCGGACGGAGTACGCGGGGAGTGTCTTCAGGTAGGCCCCCATCCTCTCGACCGCCGCCACCGCCTCCGGATCGATCGCTTGTGCGGCCTTCGGCTCGTCGGCACCCGAACCAGCGGCAACGAGCAGGATCGACATGCTGATGGCCCCGACGGCCGCGGTCACTTTCGATGTTCTGTTCACCTTTTCTCCTTCACTGAAGCCCAAAGAGCTGCATCCCGAACATGAAGCGGTCCCTCGTACTCGGCGCCGATCGTGAGAGAGCATTGGTAGTGGAAGCAAGAAGCTCAGATTCCCGCTGCGACGAGGCGGCTCTCGACCGCGAAGCGCACCAGCTGAGCGCTCGACGTCAGGTCGAGCGCTCTCATCGCCTGGTATTTGTGGAAGGCGATGGTGCGTGTGCTGAGGCCTAGCGCGGCAGCGGCCTGCTTCATCGAATGCCCTTCCGCGAGCAGCTGCACCACCTCGCGCTTGCGCGCGCTGAGCCGCCCAAGGGGGCCGGGCCCGCGCGCCTCCTTCAGGGCCTCGGGGTCTCCGCCGGCGAGGGCGGGGGACAGCCACCGCTCGCCGCGCAGGACCGACCGAAGGGCACGGGTGAGCTCGTGCGCGCTGGCGCTGCGCAGCACGTAGCCCACGGCTCCGACCCGAAAGGCCTCGGCTGCGGCTCTGGGGTCGGCATGGGCGGCCAGGAACACGACCCGGGTCGCCGGCAGCTCGGCTCGAAGGCGCCCGGCCGCGAGCAGGCCTCCGAGCCGCGGCAGCGCAAGGTCCATCAGCACGAGGTCGGGCCGCAGACGCAGCGCCTCCTCCACGAGCCGCACCCCGTCGGTGGCACCGCCCACCACCTCGAACTTGGGCGCGAGCAGGCGCGCGAACGCCTCCAGGACGAGCGCCTGCGGGTCGGCCAGAAGGACCTTGGCCCTCATGCGATCACCGGCCGTCGTCGGCGGCGAGGGAGCGGTGCGTGGCACCCGCCAGGGCCGCGCCGACCATAGGCGCCACCCAGAACAGCCACAGCTGCGCGAGCGCCCAGCCCCCGACGAAGAGCGCCGGCGCCGTGCTGCGGGCCGGGTTGACGGAGGTGTTGGTGACCGGGATGCCGACCAGGTGGATCAGGGTCAGGGCGAGTCCGATCGCGATCGGGGCGAAGCCCGCCGGCGCGCGACGATCGGTCGCGCCCAGGATCACGACCAGGAAGAAGAACGTCAGCACGACCTCGGCCACGAAGCCCGCCACGAGCGAGTAGCCGCCCGGCGAGTGCTCGGCGAATCCGTTGGCGGCGAAGCCGCTCTGGACGAGGTCGAATCCGGCCTTGCCGCTGGCGATCAGGGAGAGGAGGAACGCCCCCGCGAGGGCGCCCGCGACTTGGGCCGCCCAGTACGGCAGGATCTCGCTCGACTTGAAGCGGCCGCCGGCCCAGAGGCCGACCGTGACCGCCGGGTTGAAGTGGCCGCCCGAGATGTGGCCCACCGCGTAGGCCATCGTCAGCACCGTGAGGCCGAATGCGAGCGACACGCCCACGAAGCCGATCCCCAGCTCCGGGAACGCCGCCGCCAGCACCGCGCTTCCGCACCCGCCGAAAACGAGCCAGGCCGTACCCAGGAACTCCGCGCCCAATCTGCGTGACATCACTTCAGTCTCCTTTGCTATGGGTCAATGGTTGGTGCGACTCACTACACGGGCTGGTCGTTGCGGGCCTTGTAGACGCTGTCATGCGTCTTCGAGCTTGCCGAGTCGATCGTCTGCGCGTATGCGGTGACCGAGGCCAGCGCGCACACAAGCACGGCAGCCATGAGCCTTTGTCCGCGCATGATTGTCATCGCAACGGCGCCACATATTGCGACCCGACCCCGACCATTTTCAGCCGTCACCGTGACCCCGGCGCCGCGTCGGCGGCCTTGGCGGCAGTGTTGGCGTTCGCGTCCGCCAGGTCGATCGCCACTTTCTCGATCGTGCCGTTGAAGGCGAAGGGGACCTTGTACTCCTCCGTCACCGGCGTGCCGTCGTCCCGGCCCACGTCCGTGCCCTCGTCGAGGGAGAACATGCAGCACTGCGTCTGGTCGATGCGCCCCTCGGCGACCTTGTGACCGTCGATCAGCAGCCTCGCGGTCCCGCCGCTCCCCGGGCTGCCGCCGTCGTAGTCGAACTCGAGGCGGATGCTGGCCTTCCCCGGCGCGAGCGCTCGGCTGGAGGCGATCGTGAACCGCTTCTGCCCCAGCCAGTTGTAGTGGTAGACCGGCCGCCCGTTCTTCACGAAGAGCGACCAGCCGCCGAAGCGCCCGGCCTGGGCCAGGACGACACCCTGCGCCACGCCCTTCGGCGCCACCACGTCAGCCGTGATGCTGTGCGACTGGTTCTTGACGTTGATGAAGGCATTTTCGGACAGCCCCTTCATGCCGTCGTAGACAGTGAGGCTCTTACGCCCGGCCATGAGATCGGGCCGGCCCGCGATCGCGGGGTTCATGCGCTCGGCCGCGCGGTCGTCGAGGGGCAGCGCGTGGTTCACCGACGCTTCCTTCATGAAGATCGCCTGCATCTCGGCGAGCTTCGCGGGCTCCTTGGCCGCCAGATCGTTCACGAGACTGAAGTCCTTCGCCGCGTGGTAAAGCTCCCATTTGTCGTCTTTTAGCGAGCCCTGGGCCTTCTGCTCCCACGGCTTGCGGTGCACGGCGCCCGCGAGCCAACCATCGTGGTAGATGGCGCGGTTGCCGGCGATCTCGAAGTACTGCGTCAAGTGCCGGTCCTTCGCCTGCGGGTCGAAGATGGCGTACAGCATGCTGACGCCCTGGATCGGCTCCTGCGGAGTGCCGTTCACGATCTTCGGCTGGGGCAAGCCCGCGGCCTCCAGGATCGTGGGGGCGACGTCGATGACGTGGTGCCACTGCGACCGCACCTCGCCCCGGCCCTGGATGCGCTTGGGCCAGTACACGACGAGCGGGTTGCGAGTGCCGCCATAGCTCGAGGCGACCTGCTTGGTCCAGGTGAACGGGGTGTCGCCGGCCACGGCCCAGCCGGCCGCGTAGTGGTTGTAGGCGAGCGGGCCGCCGAGCTTGTCGATGCCCTTCAGCAGGTCCGGCACCGTCTCCTCGACCGCGTTGAAGTAGGCGTTCTCGTTGAGTAGGCCGCTCGCGCCGCCCTCGGCGCTCGCCCCGTTGTCACCCACGATGTAGAAGACCAGGGTGTTCTCGAGCTGGCCGAGGTCCCGAAGGGAGTCCACCAGGCGTCCGATCTCGACGTCCGCCATCTCGCCGAAGCCGGCGAAGACCTCCATCTGGCGCGCGTAGAGCCGCTTCTGGTCGGCCGAGAGGGTGTCCCAGTCCGGGATGAACGCCGGCTTCGGCGCGAGCGGGGCGTCCGGCGGGACGACCCCGAGCGCCTTCTGCCGCGCAAGCGTCTCCTCGCGCACCTTGTCCCAGCCCTGGTCGAACTTGCCGCGGTACTTGTCGACGTACGCCTTCGGCACCTGGTGCGGCGCGTGCGTCGCGCCCGGCGCGAAGTAGATGAAGAAGGGACGGTCCGGGGTGAGCGACTTCTGCGACTTCACCCAGCCGATCGCGTTGTCCGTCATGTCGGTCATGAAGTGGTAGTTCGGGTCCTCCGGGATCTCGACGAGCGTCGTGCCCTCGTAGACGAGCGGCGCCCACTGGTTCGTCTCGCCGCCCATGAAGCCGTAAAACTTGTCGAACCCCTGGCGGGTGGGCCAACGGTCGGTGGGGCCCGACGTGCTGACCTCCCAGGCCGCGGTCTCGTGGTTCTTCCCGAACTGCGCGGTGCTGTAGCCGTTCAGGCGCAGCGTCTCGGCCACGGGGGTCACGCTGGCGGGCTTCTGGCCGGTGTTGCCCGGAAACGCGGTGGCGATCTCTGTGATGCCGCCCATGTTGTTCATGTGATGGTTGCGGCCGCTCAGCAGGGCCGTGCGGGTCGGCGAGCACAAGGCAGTGGTGTGGAAGTGGTTGAAGCGCAGGCCTTCCGATGCCAGGCGTTCGACGGTCGGCATGTGGATGGGGCCACCGAAGGCGCTCGACTGACCGAAGCCCATGTCGTCGATCAGCACGATCAGGACGTTCGGCGCGCCCTCCGGGGCCTTGACCTCCACGCGGGCGGGCGGCGTCGCGTTCCGCGCGTCGAGCTCGGAGTACGTGGCCGGCCGTGGCTGCTGGACCGGCAGGACCGTTCGGTCAACCGGGCTCGAGGCCGCGGCGCCGGACGACGGCGAGGCCGGGGGCGTGCACGCCGTCAGTGCGGCCAGGGCGAGGCACGAGGCCCAGGCGTGTCCGCGCGCGTTCGTCCAATGGCTCATGATTCGCATCGGTTCCTCCCTCAGTTCGGCGAACTCGTCACTTGACCTTTTCGAAGTCCGGCAGGACCCAGCTCTTGTCGAAGAGCTGCTCGGTGGGGCCGTAGAAGCGGAAGAGCACGAACCAGCCCTCGCCGGCTTTCGTCTGCACCCAGTTGTTCTCGAGCCCCACGGGTGCGCTCGGACCAACGTAAACGTCCGTCGAGCCGTCGGCGTTCTTCACGACGGCCGGATTGCGCGAGGAAATGTCCATGCGCCTGGTTTCATTGACCAGCATCTGGCGGTTCTTCTCGTCGTAGACGGTCACGGACCAGAACTGCTTGGCGGGCGGGTTGGCGGGCACGCGCAGGCGGTAGCTGTTACCACCGACGAGCCAACCGCCGTCCTTGTCCTGATAGACGCCCATGTAGCGCTGCCCGAAGCCCGGAGTCGTGGACCGCATCGCCTCGGAAATGGCGACCGCCTCGTAGAAGTAGGAGGCGCGCTCGTCGAGCTGGTCGAAGTTCTTCTCCCGCTGCGTCGTGTTGACCGCCAGCACATCCTTCCAGTGCGTGCCGGGCCAATAGGCGTCCTCGAAGCGCTTTGTGTAGGTGTTGGCCTTGGCCATCAGCTCGCCCGTGACGGCGGCATCGGCGAGGATCTTCCTTTGCCGATCCGTGGGCGCAAAGGGCTTGCCCTTCTCGATGCCCAGCGGCTTGAGCATCGCCATGAAGAAGCGGTCGCGCTCCTGAACCGGCTCACGGGCGAGTGCCTGCGCCAGGCTTTCCCAGTAGGCCATGCCGGTCGGCGGGGTCTGGCTCCACCTTGCGTTCGTGGCCGGCACCGCCTGCTCCTTGGGCGGATTCGCGCGCGCGCTCCAGGCATAGGTGCGCATTTGCGGAACCAGCTCGCGTATCGCACGCTCCCGATCGGGATCCAACAGGCGCGCCCCGAAGAAGACACTCGTGGTCGTGGACCGGATGACGAAGTAACCCTCCGCCTTGGGATCCTCCTGACCGGGGCCCAGGATCAGGTACTTGCCGCCCTGGCCCTTGTCGGGGCCGACGACACCGACGTCGCTCAGAGAGCGCTGCCAGGCGTCGATCACCATTCCGGCCATGAGTCCCTTGGGGAGCTCGAAGACCAGGGGTCCGCTCTTCTCCAGATCCGCGAGTGCCGCGATGTACGGCGTGTCGAAGTTGGGGGTCATGATGCCGAGCTTCTGCTCGAAGCTCAGGAAGATGACGAGCTGGCCGTTGCGAACCCTGTAGATGTTGTCGTGCGTCTTCTGCCACTCGGTGAGGCCGACGATCGGGAGACCCCAGACATACGCCTGGCAGGCGCGCTGGTAGTCCATCTCGTCGGTCAGCTTGACGAGGCTCGCCTGGCTGGGGTACCCACTCTCGACTTCGATCTTGCCGAGACGGGTTTCGACGGTCTGCGCGCCTGCGCTGGCTGAGGCCAGCACGCCAACAAGCGCGGCAGCGATGAGGTATTGCGTGCGTCTGGTCTTCATCGGGCTCTCCCTTTCCTACAGCTTCACGCTCGGGATCGGGAACGTCGCCGTGATGACGAGCGTCTGTCCCTGCGTCTTCGTCCGGGCGCCCATCTCCCAGAAGTAGCGGACGTTCACGAGCGCATACAGCTTCTTCTTGGTCGCCACCGGCAGCGTCACGTCCGGCCCGAGGGCGAAGACCCTGTGCTTCATGTTGGCGAGCCCCGGTCCGGTGACGGTACCTCCGCCGGGCAGGGTGAGAGAGGCCCCCAGGCTGTCGGCGGTGAGCTTCCACTGGCCGTAGTAGGCCACTCCGATGATCAGGCCGCCGCCGAGATACGATTTCCCGAGCCCGCCCTCGAGGGTGAGGATCTGGCCGACCCGGGTGTCGCTGTCCTTCTTGGTCCCGTGGAGCGCCCAGAAGGCGTTCGTGGCGAGGCTGAGGGTCTTCTTCTCGTCGAAGTAGAGCGTCGCCCCCACGAAGGGCTCGTACGCCCACATGCCTTTCCCGGTGTTCTCGCTGCCGCCCGCCACGTAGTGGCCGGTGGGCGGGTAGAGCCCGAACCCCGCGGTGACGTCGGCCTTCGCGGTGTGCCAGCCCAGGTCGATCGGGCGGAGGTACATGTCGGCGAAGCGTGTGCCGGTATTCTGGGCGAGCCCGAGGAAGGGCGCCTCCAGGGCACCGTTGGCCCACGGGATCACGGCCATGGCGCCGTAGTTGGCGCCGAAGACCTTCTTCGGGCTCACGTACCAGAGAATGGGGGCGTAGGCGTCGATGCCCAGGCTGCTACGAGAGTCGGGAGACAAGCTGACCGTCTCGCCATTCCGGTCCTTGAGGGTGTCAGCGCTGTAGCGATAGTAGAAGAGCGCTGTGTAGAAGCCGGGGCCGGGCTGCGTCCCGGATTGGACTCCGAAGTCGCCGAGAGTGTGGCTTCCGTTGAGCTGGGCCTGGGCGGGGGTGGCCAGCAGGGTGCCGAGGGTCACGCATGCGCCCAGCGCCAGCGTTTGCTTCATGTGCCTCACGCGGTCGTCTCCTTAAGTGTGTGTGCCTGGTCTCGTCTCACTTCGCCGGCGTGTAGGGGTCAGGCGTGCCGGGCGCGACGAGCGGATTTTTCCGCGTGCTCAACTCGAACGCCGCAATCATCCTGGTCATCGGTTCGACGGCCCAGGTGTTTTGGACAGTCACCGGGAATTCTTCCTTGGGATCGAGAACGAGGTTGAAGAGCTTCGGCGTGCCGAGCTTCAACGGGGGCGTGAACCAGTCGTGCATCTCGTCGTAGAGGTGCAGCTTCCAGTTGCGCCACTTCACCGCCTGCAAGCGGTCCGCAAGGAACAGCAGGAGGCCTTCGCGGTTCGAGGTCTCTTTCTTTCCCAGCAGGAAATCGGTCTGGTCGAGACCGTCAATCGGGCGGTCTTGCGGCACGGGAGCGCCCGCGAGCTTCGCGAAGGTCGTGAAGGTGTCCAGCTCGTGAACGATCTCGTTGCTCACCCGGCCGGCGGGAATCTTCCCCGGCCAGCGGATGATGAACGGCGTCCGAGACGAGCCTTCCATGTGCGTGAAATAGTAGCCACGCCACGGTCCGGAACTGCCCTGGCTCGGGAATGTAGGGTCAGGGCCGTTGTCACTGGTGAAGACGAAGATGGTGTCGTCGCGCACGCCCAGTTCGTCCACCGCATCGAGGAGTTGGCCGACGTGGAAATCCATCTCCGCCAACGCGTCGGGGAAATCTCCAAAACCGGTCTTCCCGGCAAAGTCCCGGTTCGGCAATGTGGGGATATGCACCTGGGTGAACGGAATGTAGGCGTAGAAGGGCTTGCCCGCCTTGACGCTGCGCTTCATGAAGTCGATCGAGCGGCGCGTGATCTCCGCGTCGATGCGTCGGCGCGCCTCGAGGTCATAGAGTTCAACGTCGCGGCTCTTCTCGCCTTTCCTGCCTTCCATGACGTGTTCCGGCTCGACGCCCGACTCCTTGAACCCGACCGACGACGGATACAGGGCTTCATCGGTGGTGCGCGGGATGCCGAACCACTCGTCGAACCCCTGGCTGGTGGGCAACCGGCTCTGGTCGCTGCCGAGATGCCACTTGCCGAAGGCGCCGGTGGCGTAACCCTGGCCGGAAAGCAGTTCGGCGATGGTGACTTCCCACTGCGTCAATCCGTCGAGCTGGCCGGGGAACGGCACGGAGTGCGTGCCACTGCGAATGGCGTGGCGTCCGGTCAGGATGGCCGAGCGGCTCGGCGTGCATTGCGCCTCGACGTTGAAGTTGAGCAGGCGAGTGCCTTCGCTCGCGAGCTTGTCGATGCGCGGCGTCGCTGCGCCTCGAAGAATGCCGCCGCCGTAACTGCCCACCTCGCCGTAGCCGAGGTTGTCCATCAGGACGAAGACGATGTTCGGCTTGTCGGCGGCTTGCGCAGGGGTCGAGGTGATGAGCGCCAGCGCGCCAGCCAGTGCGATGGCGAGGAAGCAGTGCCTGTGTTTCATTCTCACTTCTCCTCCTGTATGTCCGGCACGTTCGTGGATGCTCTTCACTTCGTAGTCTCCGGGCTCAATATACCCACTGCACGCGCGTGAAGTACTGGTTGGTGTGGCCGGTCGTCCCGAGCTTGTCGAGCGTCGCGCGGCCGTAGCCGGCGCTGAAGCGGATGCGACGGTTGGCCCACCAGTTCACCCCGGCGAACCACTTGGTCAGGTAGCCGCCGTCGATGCCCTTGTCCGTGAGGTCCACGAGCCCATAGCG
>Ga0315276_10007327_pt1 | contig 10211 bp, 9 predicted proteins | sample YL17G05_0_MG_FD_204542 | JGI IMG/M metagenome (GOLD analysis project Ga0315276, IMG submission 204542) | Sediment microbial communities from Yellowstone Lake, YNP, Wyoming, USA - YL17G05_0 | ecosystem: Environmental > Aquatic > Freshwater > Lake > Sediment | place: USA: Wyoming | collected... | reverse complement strand
GGTGGGGCGACCTGAGCTCCCAGATGTTGCACATCGCGCAGTGCGTGTTGCACCGCAGGTTGACGTTCACGTGCAAGACGGTCGGCGACAGCACCCTGGAGCGCTTGGTGATCTGGTTCTCGTACACATCGCGCAGGACGGTCGGGACTTCCCGGAGTAGCTCGGTAAATTTCATCGCGATTGGATTCCCTTCAGATCGTTGGGCGCCCGCCCAGTGAAACCGGACCGTCGGTGCGAGGCCGGGCCCGCACCTCGTTGCCTTGTTCATCATCATAGCCGCCGGGAATCCCGACGCCGGAGTGCTCGGCCAGGACGCGCTCGAGGCGCTGCTGCAACCGTACCATCAGGTCCGGCCATCCGAACTCGGCGCGCAACCCCGCGAAGTCTCCGCTATCTGCCGATTCCGATGCGGCCAACCAGCGCACAATTTCGGCCGGGAACTGGTCGAGAGGCGCCACGACCATCTGCCGGAAGCGGCGTGGAATGCTCCCGGCTCCCCCCTCGGTGGCCAGCACGGTTTTCCCGAACGCGAGCCCTTGCACCACCTTGGTGGCCATCCCGGCGCCGTACGGCATCGGAGCCAGGATCAGATTGGCGCGCCGATACTCCGGTGCGATGTCGTCGACGAAACCCGCGACCTGGACGTTTCCGCCCGCCCAGTCACCGGGTGCGCCGGCGCCCACCAGCCGGAAAATGATGTCAGAGCGGACGCGCGCGACGGCGGGTGCGATCTGGCGCACGATCGCTTCGCCGGCCTGCCGGTTGTATCCGTCCCGAAAGCTGCCGACGAAAAGCACGATCGCTGGTGAATCGGGGGGCGCCGCGTGGAAGGGGTGGCAAAGCTCCGGATCGAAACCCTGGGGCAGCATCTCGATTCGCTCATCGGGAATCCACCGGGCGTACGCCTGGCGATCAGCCTCGGAAATGGCCACGACGAGGGCCGCTGCCCGGCAGGCCGCCCGTTCGGCCCAGTAGACAAACGGAGTCAGCAGCGCGCGGCGCGGATCGTTCCAGCGTTGGGTCCAGTAGAGGCGGTACTCGACGTTGTGCGAGCTGTAAATCAATGGAACCGAGTGACGGGCGGCCAGGATCCTGCCATAGATCGCAGCCAGCCCGTAATCAACGAGCAGCACGTCGAAGCGCCGCGTCCGGAGCATCCGATCGGCGGCGCGAAAAAGCGCCGGGCTGAAGAGGAAGTATCCCGGCGTCGAAAAGTCCACGCGGACCCGATCCGCGAGGCCGAGGCGATTGTCCCGGTCACGGAACCGCGCCTCGATCTGTGGATCCACGCGATGCCCGGCCCCGGCCATGTGCACCAGCGAAACATCGTAATGCCGGGCCAGGTGCTTCACAAAGGCGCCCATGCGAACGGTCGAGCCGTTGTTTTCGAGATCGGGGTCCTGCATGGACAGGTACAACAGCCGCCGCCGCGGGGCGCAGCGCCGCTCGGCGGACGTGCTCGGGTTGGGGGTCACGGCGGTCATCGAGAGCGCCCCATCAAGGATCGGGAGTGAAGCACCCCGGGGTATACCGCCGGCTTGCGGCGGAGGGTCCAGGCGCCCTGCGCTGCTGCCGACAGTGCCGTGGGCGACTGCAAGCCCGCTTCCATCATCAAAGCGCGAATGGCGTCAGGTAATAAGTCAAACATGGTTTCTTGCAGCACGTCGCACGCCCAGGGTGGCGGGCTTCGTTAGTGTACCCAAGGCTCTGCGACCCCTACGCGGATATCGCCCTCTGCACGGCGAGTCGGACGCGAGTGATATGTGAACGGCGTCACACTTTCCAGACGGTCCATGGTTCCCCCTGAATAAATGACGACCAGCCCGCCACCGCCATACGGATCGCGCACCCGTCGGACGGATCAGCCGTGGGTTGTACCTGTACCATTACCCGATAGTCGTCACTCCGCCGCATTTCGCCGCGCGGGTGGCCGGTGTCGAGGGCTTGTGCGCCGGGTGGGTATTGCGCCATACGATCGGCGACCCCGCGCCGGATGCCACGACGCAGGCGTTCGCTGAAATGGGAGTGCAAATGTGGCCCCCCCCGTGCCGAGGAAGCTGCTTCAGGCGGTCGAGCGTCCGACGCCGGTGGATGCGCCAGCCGCGCGTGTACCGCGGGTTCTTCCCGGTGGCACGCGCGTGACTGCGTCCACTGGAAGATCGGCTGCGCTGGCTGCTGCGGGGCGCGCAATGCGTTGTGGCGTTGCGAGTGTGATCAACCGTTCCTTCGTCCGCTTCGCGCTGGTCGGGCTTGCCAACACGGTGGTCGGCTACGGCCTGATCATGTTGCTGCATTACGGGTTCGGGGCGGGGCTGGTGCTGGCGAATGTCTGTGGCTACCTGACAGGCGCGCTGATGAGCTATGCCTTGAATCGGAGCTTCACATTCGCCAGCGACGGGCCGCATGCCCAGACGCTGCCGCGCTTCGGCATTGCGGTAGGCGTCTGCTTCGGGCTCAACTTGCTGGTTCTGAAGTTCTGCATATCGGTGCTGGCCCTGCCGGTTGCGGCGGCGCAGGCGCTGGCCATGGGGACTTACACAGTCGCGTTCTACCTGATCAGCCGCTACCTGGTCTTTCGCAGCTGAGCGTTTGCGCGTACGGGTCTGGATGGAGTCAACGAGATGAGCGAACCGGTTCCTGCCGTCGGCGTGTCGCGAGTGCGGGCTCTTTCTGCACAAGGTCACCAATGACACGCCCTTGGTCGAAAAAGCAGCGCCTCATCGTGTTGTACAGCGTGGGCGCGGTGAGCCTGATGGCCGGCTGGACGCTTTACGCCGCATTCGGCCACGACGTGATCGAGGCTGCGTATCGGGGCGAGTCCATTGCGTACCTCAACCGGATGATCGCGGGCCAGAGCGAGCATCCGGTTTCATTCTACATTGCGGCAGCGACCCGCATGATGCTCACACTCACGGTTCTGGCCATCGCGCTGTCTGCTGCCGCGAGCATTGCGATCATCGATTCCGGGGAAGTGCCGTCACGCGCGGCCCTGCACGGCATCGAGTTCCTGGGTCCGGTCCTTGCAGTCGTTGCGTTCGCCTCGGCAACGATCGTGTTCTTCTATCCGCTGGAAATCGAAACGAGGGAATCCACGGTCTGGCTGCACGTCAACGCGCTGAAGAGCGGCATCAACATTTACGATCACACGCTCACGGCCTTCACCGACATGAATCACGGGCCGCTTGGGCCATTGGTGAAGTTCTGGATTTCCAGTCTGCTCCCCTTTCTCGAGCCATGGCAGGTCGCGCGATTCTTTGTTTTCCTGCTGCCCTTTGTGTTCCTGTTTGTCGGCTGGAGGTTGAACACCGCGACGCCAGGCACTTCGCGAATGCAGGTGCTTTTTCTCTCGAGCCTTGGCTTCGTGGTGCTGATGGTGACGGCGAGGGAGTTCCTTCTCGTCGGACGGTCCGACGCCACCATCGCGGTGCTGCTCCTGCTTGCCCTCTACGCCACGGTGTCAACCGCGCCGCGGACCGTGCTTGCGGCGACGCTGCACGGCGCACTGGCTGGACTCATGGGGATTGCGATGGTCCTCACCATCTGGCGCGTCGCGCCGATAGCGTTCGGCGTGTTCGTGTTCTCGATCTGGCGCTTCGGATGGGTCGAGCGCGTGCCGAAACGGGCGGTCTGGAGCTGGGCCATTGCCTATGGACTCACGTGCGCGGCGATTGTGAGCCTCGTGATACTGATTGTCTTTGACGGCAATCTCCGCCTGTATTACGGCCATTTCTTTTCCTACTTCGCCGCGACCGTTGGCCCTGGCGGGAAGCAGTACGGCGGATCGGTGCTCGCATTCATGGCTTCGTTGTTCAATCCGACAGCGGACCCGGACGACTACAAGGGCGGACCACTGTTGCTTGCGGCGGTCCTGTATGCGGTGACGTGGGGGAAAGGCGACGCGACCGCGAGAGGGTTGAAGGCTTTGAGCATCTTCGCCCTCGTGACGTGCGCGGCTGGGTACTACTTCGCCTACCATGGGGGGGGGTCGTGGCACTTCATTCCGTTTCTCATCGTCCTCTGGGCATACCTTTGCACCGTCCAGGAGTCTATCCCTCGAGCGAGGCTCGTCTGGGTGGGCCTGTGTGTGGTTGGACTCATCAGTTTGAGTGCGCAGACCGTTGTCGAGCCAACTCTGCGACGCGCCACGCGATGGAGCGAGGCGATGGCGTTCTTGACGACGTTGCAGGCCCTGGATTCCACGCACACGGTGATAAGCGAGGATCTGTTTTTCTTCCGGACAAAATACCATGGCGAGTTGATCGACATGGGCCAGGACACGGCCGACCTGCTGGGCACCAGCGTGATCGACGACGCGTTTGCGCACACCGCGCAGCGCCATTTCGATCGACTACGCAGCCAGCCACCCGAATACATCGTCGAAGGAATCGGCGGCAGTCCGGAGCTGGAGCAACTGATTCGGGACAAGTACGTGCAGGTGGCCGAGGGGCCGGGAAACCTGACCGGCAACGGGCCGTTTGCGTCCAGATTGTACCGGCGCAGCGATGTGAGTCCCGCGAGCGATATGTAGAGTCGCGCGCAACTGCCAGGTCGCAGCGGCCGGTGGCGAGTCGATGGCAATGTCTGCCGGGCACATGGTCCCCGCACGACCTTGAATCTGCAGTTCTGAATTGTTCGAAAAGCGGACCCAAGTCATGGTAAAAGAAGCAGATTGGGGCACTGAATAGCAAATGAAGCGAGATACAGACCGATTCGCCCTTGTTCTGTTCGTGTCGTCAGTGCTGTTTCTCGTCTTCGGATACGGCGTTGCAGCGCACAGGTTCAGTCTTTTTCCCTACTCGATCCTCAAGAGCGCTTTCGATTACTTGCAGCGCATGAAAGATCCTGCTCACTATCTGCATCCGATCCGCTACAAGGATGTGGGCGCTGTTGTTCACGATCGAGATGCGGTTTCTCCCGGTGTTACTTTGCTGACAGGCTATTGGCCGGATGCCAATTGGACGCCCGGAATACGCATCATCGATATGGACGGTAACGTACTGCACCACTGGGACATGAATCCAGCAGATCTGCCGCCCGAGACGCCGCTCACTGACAGCGCCGCAGGCGGGAATGATTCCGGCAGTTACATACACGGCAGCTATCTATTTCCTGACGGTGACGTCTTGTTCAACGTCGAATACCTGGGCTTGGTTCGCCTGGACCGGTGCGGTAAGGTCGTCTGGAAACTTCCTTATCCGACAAGCCATTCGATAAGCCGCGACGACGACGGCAATTTCTGGGTGTCGGCAATGAAGTGGAGAGACCCGGGCACCGATGTCGCCCCCAGCTTCGCAGGTCTGATCCCGCCTTACGCAGAAGACATTGCATTAGAGGTGTCTCCGGAAGGAAAAATACTGAACGAAGTGAGTCTGCTGAAGACACTCTACGACGGTGGAAAGCAGTACCTGCTCTGGAAATACCAGACACGAACCGGCGATGTTACGCATTTAAACGACGTTGAAGTCCTGAGCGGCGAGATGGCCGACAGGTTTCCGCTTTTTGCAAAAGGCGATCTTCTGGTAACAATGAAACATATCAGCACGGTCATGGTGCTCGATCAGTCGGGCAAGATAAAGTGGTTCGATTCGCAGCATTTCAACCGCCCGCATGACTCCGATTTCGAGGAGACCGGGTGGATTGTCCTGTTCGACAATCGAGAAGATGGCACGGAAAACGGGCGGTTTCTGGGAGGCAGCGCGATTTCTTCCGTCAATCCGTCCAACGGGTTCGTCAGGCAGATTTATCCTGACAATGGGACGCAGTTGATGTATACGAACGCCGGTGGAAAACACCAGCTGTTGCCAAATGGGAACCGCCTGATAACTGAGGTGCGTGCAGGCCGCGTATTTGAAATTGACTCAAGCGGTCGCACAGTGTGGCAATGGACAATCGAACCGTTCAATACTGAGTTGGTAGCAGAGGTGATGGAAGGGACCCGCTATCCAATTTCAGCGCAGACGGTTGCCGGATGGAGTTGTCCCTGAGTAGGCAGGAATTGACGGATTCTGACCGGTGGTCGCGACGATTTGGAGGTGTTGTGAGAAAGTTATCTGTTTCACTTGTCGCGCCATTGGCTGCTGCATTGTGTTCATTTCCCGTCTCCGCATACGCGTATCTGGGACCTGGCGCAGGGATCTCTGCCGTTGGATCGGTTCTGGCGGTCGTATTTGCGTTATTCGCGGCGATCGTGGGATTCGTGTGGTATCCGGTCAAGCGCATCTTTCGTAAGAAGCGACCTTCAGACGCGCAGCAGAATGACACTGACCGAGCTGGACGGTGATGTCACTTGTCGGAGCTGTCTTTCTGGTGGTTGGCTTTGTCGCATTAGCCAGAGTCTGTGCGCTCGTCGAACGCTCAAAGAGGGTTGTCGTCCTGGCAAAGCAGTCATTGCAAAGCATCAGCAATCCCGATCTCGATGACGATGCAAGGGAGAAAGCATTACAGCGTTACGCGAAAGAGCTGTTTTTCCTGTTCTTTGCAATTTCCCTGGGCAGTTTGACGGCACTTGGTCTCCCCGCCGGTGTCGTGTGGCTGCTGGATCGGGCCGGACTCATGTCTTTCGAATCCGTTGTGACAGTGGCCTTGTCCTGGCGGTTCCTGCTATCGACCACCTTGATATTCACCATCTTTCTCGCTGTGTACCGCAAGCGATGACCCCGTCGTTTGAAAATCGCTACTCGTCGACGGAACGTTTGCTACATCGAATAGCGTTTGCTACGGGTACTGCACAGATCGCTCTCGCTGATATCGAGGACAAGCTGTTTGAGTCACAGCTTGGTTTCGAAGTGCGCAAGCCCGTATTTGTTACGGCGCTTCCTCGAGCCGGTACCACACTGCTTCTGGAACTATGCTTTGAGTTGGAAGAATTTGCGTCTCATTGCTATCGAGACATGCCCTTCATCCTCAACCCCATGCTCTGGAATCACTTCGCAGCCGGTTTTCGCAAGACAGACCAGCTTCGTGAGCGCGCGCACGGAGACGGAGTGTTGGTCAATATTTCCAGCCCTGAGTCGTTTGAAGAGATTATTTGGAAAGCCTTCTGGCGTAGCCATTACAAGAAAGACCGAATCAGCCCGTGGGAGGATGAAGGTAATCCCGAGTTCTTCGATTTTTTTCGAAATCATATTCGCAAGATCATTGCGTCGCGTGGCGAAGGAACCAGCAGACCCAGGCGCTACGTATCCAAGAACAATCTCAACATTGCTCGAGTAAATCTGATTGTTCAGAACTTTGACGACGCCGTGGTTATCGTGCCGTATCGGCAACCGCTGCAGCATGCCGCGTCGCTTTTGAGACAGCACCTGAATTTTCTGACCATACACCGCGACGATCCATTTGCTCGCGACTATATGGCGGCCATTGGCCATTTCGATTTTGGGGAGAATCTTCGGCCGATTGATTTTGGCGGTTGGTGCTCGATCGGCGAGCACCATGACGCCACAAAGCTTTCTTTCTGGGTCACGTATTGGGTCGCGACATACGAACATTTGCTTGGAGTGCAAAAAGCTAACGATAGGGTCTTTTTGCTTTCCTACGACCAGTTCTGCGAAAGTCCTTCCCGGGGGTTGGAGTACTTCGCAGACATTCTTGCGCTAGAGGATAGAAGTGCCCTGCTAGCAGGTGCGCCGCGGATCACAGCGGCGAAACTTCACCGTTTCGAGGTGGAGACTGTTCCACCCGATCTCTTGGCTAGAGCGGAGGCAGTGCACAGGGAGTTGCGTGCGGCTTCGGCCTGGTGACCGGGGTCATCCCTGTCGTATCCACCGGGTGCAATGGCTGATGCGCTGGGCCCAACTGGCTTACGCCAGCCGGGGCACTTAGCGAGGTGTTACGCTCCGCAAACCGAAGCCGCGCTGCAACGACCGGTTGAACCCGGGCAGTGCACCAGCGAACAATTCCAGCGGCTGCTCCAAGTGCATGGCGTGACGTGCAGCGTGAGTCGCAGCCGATGTGTTCGATTGCATTGAGAGGTTTTACAATCCCCGGCGCCGATACTCGACGCCGGGTTACCTGAGTCCAGTCGATTATGAGAAATCGACGAACTCAGCAAGGGGATGAGCATGATCAGCAGGCTTGGCTATCGGGGCTTGGATGCCTTGATGCGGGCATTCAACCGCTGGCGAGGTCTAAGACTGGATCCCAAAGTAAGCCAGGCGGAACAGTATTACGCGGTCATGTACCGGACGTTTTTGTCCCGGGCGATTCCGGAACTCATCGACGGGAGTCGCAGCCTTCAGGTGCTGGATGTCGGCTGCGGGTCCGGCCGCTTCCTGATCGAGCTTGCAGGAAGCGGGCACCGTGTGACCGGACTGGACTACATGAAAGATGCACTCGACATGGCCCGTGCGCAGGCACAGAAAGCTGGCATCGACCTCGACCTGCGGCAAGGCGATGCCCTCGCCATTTTGAGCAAACTCAAGTCCGCATCGCAGGACGTCATGGCCGAAATGGTGCGTGTTTTGAAACCCGGTGGTTTCATCGCATGTTCCCATCGGCCGAAGTTCTACTTCATCACGAGCCTGCTGCGGAAAGGCGACACGAAGGCCGCCCTCAAAGTCGCGCGCGCGGACGAAGGAATCATCTCGCTCAAATCCTTGCCCGTGTACTACAACTGGCAGACACGCGGGCAATTGGAAGCCTTGTATACGCAACTCGGAACAGAAGTGAGAGGCTTGTACCCGATCGGCATGTTCTCCGGTATCGGGGCGGATGGCATGTCTGCGATTGCCGGCCCCGAGAATCTGGACGCCGCCCAGCTATCGGACCTCCTGGAACTGGAATGCCAGGAGTTTGATGAATATGCGACAACCAGCCGTTACACCCTGGTGATCGCCAGAAAGCCTCTTTGAGGATGACCAGCCTGGCGCCGGCACTGATCAGCGAATCTGTGTCGCCAGGAGTACTGGACAAACAAAGGCCCTTTTTCGGGAGACCCCCGGGGCTGCGGGCGGGCCCGGTTGTCCGGTGCCAGTCCGGGGCCGCGTGAATCTCCGGCTCCGGTGCAGATTCCTGCAGTGCGCAATATGACCGGCGCAATGGGCCGCTGTTCCCTGTAGCACGATGGGCGCCGAGGCAACTCAGCAGAGACCGATCCTCCGATCCTCACGAGGGGAGAAAGTCAGGGAGTCCGAGGGCGGTTCGATTCGAAAACGGCAATGTTGTTCGCGACCCAGAATCCGCGAATCAGGTGGGTCCGCAGATGCCGTTCCAACTGCCCTGTCCTGGATTCGCTGAATGAAAAGCCGTGCCGCGCAAACCGCTCGATCCAGAAGGCCTTGGGCTGTAAATGGATGTGCCCTTGTCCGCGTTGGCCGGGTCCGGCGGCGGAGAATATGACGAGTGAAGCATGCTGACAGCAGACTTCGACCAATCGGTCGCCCAGCGGAGGGGGCAAATGCTCCGCCACCTCGAAGCTGGTTGACAGATCGAAGGTTGCGCCTGCGCCAGCGAAATGGTTGAGATCAAACGGCGCAATCTCGAGGTTGAAAGCGTCCCGCGCCAACCGCCGGGCGATTGGGGAGTACTCAAATCCTTCGGCAAGAACCTTCCGTTTCCTGAATTCAGCTACGTAAGCGCCCGTTCCGCATCCGAAATCCGACGCACTCTTGATGGGTCGGAAACAGGGTCATGATCCCCTCCACCATCGTTGGAGAGATCTCCAGGGCGGCGCGATAAAAAATGGCATAGGTCCATGGGTTGTAGACGAGTCGCTCCGAACCGACCACGCTTCCCAGGATCGAAACCACGTTTCCGATCTCACCCTTTAAGGCAAGTCCGAGGGTGCCCGCTTTGTACAATCGGGTTATTTTTTGATCATTCCAAGTCGTCAATGCTCGCCGGAGCCCATGACTCCCTGATGCGATGAATGGGACAGCGCTGCGGCCCATGGCCGGTACCGCGGCACACCCGATCTGCGCTAGTCGCTTTCCCGCGCACCGCGACCGTGCCGGCGGTCCGGCATCGACTGGCCGCGCGCATCCACCGCGCGCTCACGCCGGTCCTCGCCCTCGCGCCGGTCTTCGAAGTGCATGAACCGGCAGCCGCATGACTTGGCATCACAATTGGCCAGCGGAATTTTCGGCGCCGCTGCGGACAAGAATCGCCGGCCCTTCAGTTCGCGGGCCTCTTTGCAGCACTTCGGCCCAGCCTCGACGCTGACGGCGTGGTAGGGATTGACGACGCGGCGATGCTCCATAGCCCGGCCAGGCTGG
>Ga0315276_10007321_pt1 | contig 10212 bp, 7 predicted proteins | sample YL17G05_0_MG_FD_204542 | JGI IMG/M metagenome (GOLD analysis project Ga0315276, IMG submission 204542) | Sediment microbial communities from Yellowstone Lake, YNP, Wyoming, USA - YL17G05_0 | ecosystem: Environmental > Aquatic > Freshwater > Lake > Sediment | place: USA: Wyoming | collected... | reverse complement strand
GTCCTGCTGGTGCCCGCCTACTCCGCCGTCCACCCGCGCGACGTGGACGTGCGCACGCGCTTCTCCCGCCGCATCGCCCTCAATGTCCCCGTCGTCAGCTCGGCCATGGACACGGTCACCGAGTCCGAGCTGGCCATCGCGCTGGCCCGCGAGGGCGGCCTCGGGGTGATCCACAAGAACCTCGCCATCGCCGGGCAGTGCGCGCAGGTGGACCGCGTGAAGCGCTCGGAGAGCGGCATGATCGCCGACCCGGTGACGCTCCCGCCCTCCGCGACCCTGGGCGAGGCGCGCGCCGTCATGGCGCGCTTCCACATCTCGGGTGTGCCCATCACCGAGGAGGGGCGGCTGGTCGGCATCCTCACGAACCGCGACCTGCGCTTCGAGGACTCGAGCACGAAGCGCGTCACCGAGGTGATGACGCGCGAGAACCTGGTCACGGCTCCGATCGGGACCACGCTCGAGCAGGCGCGCGCGATCCTGCAGAAGCACCGCATCGAGAAGCTGCCGGTGGTGGACGGCAAGGGCCGTCTCCAGGGCCTCATCACCGTGAAGGACATCGAGAAGCGCATCCGCCATCCGCTGGCCTGCAAGGACGCGCTCGGCCGGCTGCGCGTGGCCGCGGCGGTCGGCGCGGGCGGCGACGCCCTGGAGCGCGCCGCCGAGCTGGTGCGCTCGGGCGTGGACGCGCTCGTCGTGGACAGCGCGCACGCCCATTCGAGCGGCGTCATGAAGGTCGCCGAGGCGGTGCGCGAGCGCTTCCCCGACGTGGACCTGGTGGTCGGCAACGTCGGCACGTTCGAGGGCGCGAGGGCCGTCGCCGACCTGGGCGCGGACGCCGTCAAGGTCGGCATGGGGCCCGGCGCGATCTGCACCACGCGGGTCGTGAGCGGCGCCGGGATGGCGCAGATCACCGCCGTGCTCGAGGCGGCGCGCGCGCTCGAGGACCGCGACCTGCCGATCATCGCCGACGGCGGCATCAAGTACTCCGGCGATCTCGTCAAGGCGCTCGCCGCCGGCGGGCACTCGGTCATGATCGGCAGCCTGTTCGCGGGGACGTCGGAGAGTCCCGGCGAGACCGTGCTGCTGGAGGGGCGCTCCTACAAGGTCTATCGCGGCATGGGCTCGCTCTCGGCCATGGCCGCGGCGAAGGGCAGCCGCGAGCGCTACTTCCAGGACGACACCGACGAGCTCGTGAAGCTCGTGCCCGAGGGCATCGAGGGCCGCGTGCCCTTCAAGGGCCCGCTCGAACAGCTGGTGTTCCAGCTGGTGGGCGGCCTGCGCTCCGGGATGGGCTACTGCGGCGTGGGCAGCATCGAGGAACTGCGCACCCGGACGCGCTTCGTGCGCATCTCGCCGGCCGGGCTGCGCGAGAGCCACCCGCACGACATCACCATCACCCGCGAAGCGCCCAACTACGGCGAGTCGGGGAGGCGGTAGGGCGCGGGCCTGGGGCCCCATTCCTCTCTGCCTCAACGCGAAACCCCGCGGGTCTGCGGTCCCCGCGGGGTTCCGTCGTTCGCCGCGACTGGACGGAGGCGGCGTCTGATCTCGCGATGACCCCGGCTACCGCTTCGGCAGCTCGAAGTGGAAGTCGGGGTTCAGCTGCCGGATCTCGCTCACCAGGCGCTCGAGGCTCTCCACGGTCTCGGCGTCCGGCCGCGTCTTCCAGGCCGAGTACAGCTCGAGCAGTTCGTCCTGCTTGGTGCGCAGCAGCTGCTGCATCGCGGCCTCGTTCGCCGTGCGCTCGAGGTAGTAGACCTCGCCCTGGGCCAGCCGCTTCGCCAGGTCGAGCGGCTCGCCGCGCATGTGCGAGAGGATCTTGAGGTAGCGGTCGAAGCCCACCGACAGCTTCTCGAGCACCTCGGCCACGCCCGCGTTCTTGCGGTGCATCTGCTGGCTGTAGGTGTAGGCGAAGTGATAGTAGGTCTTGCCCCGCCCGACGTAGGCTTCCTCGCTGGGCTGAGCCTGCGTCCTGGGGCTCAGGGGGGGGCCGGGGTTGTCGAAGACGCCGGTCGAGACCAGCAGGAAATCGGCGTTGGTCTTGTGGATGACGTAGCGGATGCGCGCGTCGGACGAGCTGGCGAAGCGCCGGAACACGTCCACGTCGTAGCGCGACAGGAACTTCTTCGACTGCTCGACGTACTCGGGGTTGATGAACGCGTGCAGCAGGTGGGCGAGGTAGACGTCCACGTCCTCGTCGTAGCAGTCCGGGTTCGAGACCAGGCCGGTCTCGATCCGGCTGTAGAGCAGGCAGTTGATGGCGAAGTGGTAGGTCGGCTGGAGATCGCGGCGGGTCTCCTTGAGCTGCACGTCGTGCCGAGGATCCATGCTGCGCCCCCCCCTGCTGCCGCGTCCGCTTCGGCGCGGGCATCCACCCGCTCCAGCCCACGTTTCCAACGAGAGACTCCTGCATCCGCCATGCCACGGGGGCCTCCGCTGCCCCTTGGATGCTCCCGCTTGAAGCTGCGCCGCTGCGGTCGTCACGGGGGTGGTCTGGAGCCTCCGTTCTCAGAGTGATTTGGCTCAGAGGGGCCCCCGGAATGGGGGTTCTGGCGCGGACCGCGTGGGTCCACGAGGGGGCGTCGCACAGACCCTCGCCCCGTCGCGGGCCCGCCCCGACGATGCAATCTTTGCGACTCCACTCGAAAGGGAATTGCTAGTCCGTGGCCCGGACGCCGCGCAGCCGCAGGGAGATGGACTGCGGCCCGCCCGGCGCCGGGGGCGTTGCGTAGTGCAACGCGGCCGACCCGGCGCCGGCGCCGCGGTGCGGCGCGGGAGCCCGACCGGAAGAGTCCCCCCCGGGGCATGTCACTTGCGAGTCCCCCGGATGTGACCCAGCATCCTGCTTCGACTTCCATGCGTGACCACCGAGTCCCTTCCGCTCCCGGCAACCGCGCCGTCACCGGCGTGGTCCACCCTGGCGCCGGACTCCGCCTGCGCCTGTGGCTCGGCTGCCTGCTGGGCGGTGTCGCCGGCGGGGGCGCCGTGGTCGGGCTGTTCGCGTGGCTCTCGCCTCCCGATCCGCTCTTCGATCCCCTGGCCCTCGGCATCTGGCCCTGGAGCGCCGCCGGCTTCTGCCTCGCCCTCGCGGTGGGCATGGGCCTCTGGCTCGACCATGGCATCGCCTTGCACCTGCGGGGCCTGAACCGCGCGATCGCGGGCGGGGAACCAGCCGGGCTGGGCGCGCTGCCGGCGGCCACGGGCTGGGGCGAGCTCTCGCTGCTGACCGCGCAGCTCCAGAGCCAGCTGGTGCGCCAGCACGAGCTGGGCCGCGCCGCGGCCGAACTGGAGGAGTTGCGTCACCGGCTCCGCAGCCTGCGCGCGGCGGTGGAGATGCGCCCACCGGGACAGCGGGCGGAGCCCCTGCGGCCGCTCGAGGGGCAGCTCGGGCGGCTGATCGAGGCTTTCAACCGCCACTGGGCCGAGGAGGAGCGGGTCGAGGCTGAGAGTCGCGAGGACGTGCTCGGACTGCGCCACGAGCTGACGCTGGCGCTCGCGGACGCGCGGGACTCGGCCGAACAGGCCGAGCGCGGCTTCGTCGAGGCGACCGCGCTGCTCACGACCGCGCGCGAGCTGCAGCGCCTGGGCGGCGAGCTCAGGCAGGAGTTGTCGGCCGGCGAGGCGCCGGCCGCGCCGGCGCCGTCGCTCGCGGAGTCCCAGAGCCGTTATCGCGAGGCGGCCGCGGCCGCGATCGAGGAGATCGTGTCCGCCTCCAACGAGAGCGTCGAGCGCCTGGCCGCCGGGCTCCTCCGGGTGCAGGAGATCGGCGGACCGGTGCAGGTGCTCGCCAACCGGGCGACCCTCATCGCGCTGCACGTCGCGCTCTCGGAGTCGGGCGGTCCGGGCCCGCGGCCCGAGGGGCTGTCGCGCGACCTGCGGAGCCTGGCGAGTGAGGTGCGCGCCGTGACCGACCTGACGGCGGAGCGGTTCACCGCCATCGATCGTGAGGTCGAGGCGGCGGTGGAGCGCATGAAGGGACTGCGGGAGCGCGTCACCGCGAGGCTGGACGAGGCGCCGTCGCTGCCCGAGGCCGGCGCGGCCGCGCCGCGCACCGCGCAACCCACCGAGATGGCGCTGCGGTTGCTCGAGCGCGTGCGTGAGATGGTGCAGGATGCGGCGGCCAAGGGCGAGCGGCTCTCGGCGGCGGGGGAGCGGGCCTCGCGCGCGGCCGAGCGTCTCGTGCGCCGGCTCGAGGAGGAGGCGGGCACGCTCGAAGGGCTGGCGATGCGCCTCGGCGCGACCGCGGCGGAGTTGCGCGAAGGCGTGGCGGAGCCCGGAGGGCTCGCCCCGTCGTCCGCGGGCGAGATGCGCCCGGGCGACCTGCGGCTGCTCGGGCCGGACCACGCGAAGCCCCGGGCGGCGGAGCCCGCGACGGGCGCCGAGCCGGGTGACGAGGATGCGGAGGAGCGGCGATGAACCCGGCCGATGATCGCGGAGGCACCCGTGACCTCGCTCGCGACCTGGTCGGCGCACTCGCGCCCGTTCTCTGCGACGTGGCCGAGCGGGACGCCGTCGAGGTCGCGTGCGAGGCCGCCCGGAAGCTCGGCCTCGCCGGCCTCGATCGCCTGCTCGCGGCCTGCGCCCCGCACGCGGGGCATGCCTGGGCCGCCGAACTGGTGCCCGCGCTCGAGCGTCTGCGGCGTCTCGCCGCGGGTGCCCTCGAGACCGGCACGCTCGGGGCCTTCCGCGAGGCGGACCGCGAGCTGGCGGGCCTGGCGGACGAGATCTCCGCGCTGCAGTGGAGCTCTTCGTGGCGCGCGGGTTCGGACGACGCGCACCCGGTCGCCACGCTCAGCCTCGCCGGCACGCTGGACGAGTTGCCGCTCGCCGATGACTCCTCGCGCGAGCTCGCGCGCCGTTCGCGGCTCCTGCCGCCCGTGGCCGCGGCGCTGCGGGCCGCGCTCGACTGGCTCACGAGCGACTCGGGCCGCCCCCTCGTGCTGCGCGCGGAGGACTCGGTGCTCGAGGTGTCGTGCGAGCACATCGACTTCGGCGCGCTCACCCCGGCGACCGAGGTGCTCGCCGCGGTGGGAGCGAACCTCGGGCCCGGCCTGGGCCCGGTCGGCACGTGGACGGTCCGCGTGCCGCTTCACACCGGGCACGGGGTCTACCTGATGCTCGTGCACGGCGGCGTGCCGGTCGCGATCCCCTGGCACGCGGTGCTGCGCCTGCACATGAGCGGTGCGGCCGAGACCGCCGGGCGCGAGAGCCTCGGCGGCTGGCCCGTGTTGGAGGGGCCGCCCGGCGTCGGCCCGCGGCCGACGGGCGACGTGCCGCTCGCGCTGATCGCGCATGGGCGCAAGCGCGGCTGGCTGGTGGCTGACCGGCTGGTCTGGCGGTTGCACGCGGAGCCCGTCGCGCCCACGGAGCGCTCGCCCGCCGACGGACTCGTCACGATGGTCGAGACCGAGGAAGGCGAGCACTACTGGCTCGCGGATCCCGCTTGGCTCCTGCGCTCGGTGGAAGCCCCGTCACTCGTGAGGCCCGCGCCGCGGACGGCGCCCGCGCCCGCGCCGCAGCCTGAGCCGCGGTCCGCGCCGGAGTCCGTGCCCGGATCGGAGCCGCCCACGCCACGCGAGGAGATCCGCGCATCGCTCCCGGTGGCGCCGGCGCCACCGGCGCCCGCGCGGCATGCGCCCCCTCTCCGGCTGCTGACGCCGGAAGACGTCGAGCGCATCGAAGCCGGGGACGTCGAGCCGATCGCTCCGTCCATCCGTCCCGGCACCCCGGCGCGCACGCCCGACTCCGCGCCCGGGGCAGCGGCCCGCGCGGCTCAGGCGCCGTCTCCCCCCGAAACGGCGGCGCCGGGCCGGCGGCCGATGCCCGGCGCCCTGGTGGCGGAGGACTCCATCACCGCGCGCATCTTTCTCGCGCGACTGCTGACGCGGCTGGGCTTCGATGTCAGCACGGTGGACACCGCGGCCGCGCTGCGCGCCGAGCTGGAACGCTGCCCGTGGTCGCTCGTCTGCGTGGACATCGAGCTGCCCGACGAGGCCGGCACGGCCTTCCTGGCCGGGCTCGCCGCCCGCTATGCCGCCCGCACGCCCTTCGTCGCGCTGGTGCGCGACGCCGAGGACCGCGTGGCCGCGCGCCGCGCCGGCATCGAGCGCATGCTGCGCAAGCCTTTCGATCACCAGGAGCTCGAACAGGTCCTGGGCCGCCTCGGCCTCGTCCCCCGGAGGCCGTGATGAGCGCCGGCCAGACGGCCACCCGCGGACCGGTGGCGGCACCCTGCGTCCTGCTCGTGGACGACGACCGGCGCATCCTCGAGCTGCTGGAGATCGCCTTCACCGCCCACGGCTTCCGGGTGCTCACCGCACCGGACGGCGATGCCGCCATGAAGCGCGCGCTGGCCGAGCGCCCCGACCTCGTGGTGCTCGACGTGCGCCTGCCGAAGAAGAGCGGGCTCGAGGTCTGCGAGTGGCTGCGCCGGGATCCCGACGACCCGGGCGTGCCGGTCATCATGGTCTCCGCCGTCGTGGACATGGAGACCCGGCTGCAGGCGTTCACGCGCGGCGCCGACGACTACCTGACCAAACCATTCTCCCCGAAGGAACTGATCGCGCGGGTCAAGCGCCTGCTGGTGCGCTCGGTCGAGGCGCGCGAGGCGCGCGCGCGGCAGCACGAGCTCGAGCGCGAGTTGGCGCAAGCACGCGAGGCGGCCAAGCGCTCCCACGCCGCGACCCAGCGCGAGCAGCGCCTGCGCGACTTCGAGCTGGGCCCGGGCCTCGACCTGCTGAGCGCGGGCGACGAGGACGAGCTGGCGCGCCGGCTGCTGCCCCTGCTGCGCGCGCGGCTGGGTGCGAGCATGGTGGGACTGTTGCTGCCCGGGGGCGACGGCGGGGCGCTGGTGCCCGCAGCGGTGCGCGGCGACGGACCGGAGCGTCTTGCAGGCCTGGCGCTGCCACGGACGGGCGCCCTGGCCGCGCTGCTCGAGGGGCTCGAGCGGCCCGTCGTGCGGCGCGACCTGGAGCGCTTCCCCGACCTGGCCCTGGAGGTGGCGCCATTCGTGGCCGTGGGGGTGGTGCTGCTCGCGCCGCTGCGCGGGCCCGACGGACTCGAAGGGCTGCTGGTACTCGACGAGCGCCGCGACGGACTTTCGTTCCCGCCGTCCGAGCTCGAGGCCCTGGCGAGCCTCGCTCGTTTCGCGGGCGTGGCGCTGCACCACGCCCGGCGCGTGCGCGCGCTCGCGGAGCGGGCACTCGTGGAGCTCGCGGGGCGCGAGGCTCCGGAGGATGACGGCCGACGTGCGCGCGCCGAAACGGCTTTCATCGTGGAGCACGCGGCCCAAGCGGCGCTGGTGCCGCCGCGTCAGCGGCGGCTGCTGGCCCACGCCATCCGGCTGGGACGGGGCGCGGCGACGGGCGACGGGGCGGAGGCGCTCGCGCGGCTGGCCGCGGACGACCCGACCGGGCTCGCAAGCGACCTGGTGGCGCTCTTCGCGGGGGCGGACGCGCCCGCCCGCGGTGGGGACGACGGCCCCGCGACCGGGGACGAGCGAGCAGCCGTGCTGCTCGCAGTGGCGCTGCTGCACGCGGCGGAACGCGAGCGCGGCGCGGACACGCGATCCGCGCTGTCGCGGGCGCTCGCGGCGGCGGGCGGGCGGCTCGACCCGATCACGCGCCAGGCGCTCGAAGCCGCCGCGCGCGAGCTGGCGCTGGCGGTGATCGAGGCGGCATAGCGTGCGTCCCCCGGGCGGGGCCATCGCGCACGACCTGCGATCGCCACGCTCGATGTGCCCGGACGACGAGACCGCCCACCCCGGTCGGGAGTGGGCGGTCGTTCACCCGGAGCCTGCGCGGGGCTACTTCGGCTGTCGGAGTCCGCCGAAGTCCAGCTTCGGCGTCGCCTTCGCCTCATCCGGCGCCGGGTAGTACGGCTCCTCCGCGAATCCCAGCACGCCCGCGTAGAGGTTGGTCGGGAAGCGCTTCACCATGACGTTGAACCCCCGTACCACCTCGTTGTAGCGCATGCGCGCCACGGCCAGCCGGTTCTCCGTGCCGGAGAGCTCGTCCATCAGGCTCAGGAACGCCTCGTTGCTCCGGAGCTGCGGGTAGTTCTCGACCACCACGAGCAGCCGGCCGAGCGCGGTGTCCATCGACTGCCCGGCGGCGATGCCCTGCTGCGGCGTGCGCGCGCCTGCCATCGCGGCGCGGGCCTGCGCGATGTCGCCGAACACCTGCTGCTCCTGCAGCGCGGTGCCCTTCACGGTCTCGGCCAGGTTGCCGATTAGCGAGTTCCGGCGCTGGAGCTGGTTGTTCACCTCGGCCCAGCCATTCTTCACACCCTCGCGTGCCGTCACGAGGTTGTTGTAGCTCCCGAACAGGCGGCCCGCGATCATGATGATCACGAGCGCCACGACCGCCAGGATGATCAGGCCACTGCGCTTCATGCAGGCTCTCCTTTCGTCCCGGTCACGCCCGGCGTCGAGCCGGACGATCGCAGACTACCATCCGCCGCTGCCACCGCCGCCGCCGCTCCCGAAGCCCCCGCCGCCACCGAAACCGCCGAAGCTGCCGCCTCCGCCTCCGCCCGAGCTGCCCCCGCCCCAGCCACCGCCCCCGAACGAGCCGGGGCCCATCCACCAGCCACTGCCGCGCCGGCCGCGCCGGCCGCCGCCGAGCATCTGCGGGATCATCCCGAACAGGATCATCGCGACGACGAAGACCACGAGCGCCCGCGGGAACTCCCCGCCGCCCCCGCGATCGCGCGAGTAGCGCAGCTCGCGTCCGTCCCACTCGAGCGTCACCCCGCGGTCCTTCGCGATGAGGCTCGAGACCTTGAGCGCCCCGGCGGTGATGCCGCCCGCCAGGTCGCCGGTCCGGAAGCGCGGCGTCATCTCGGTGCGGATGATGCGGGCCTCGAGCCCGTCGGGCAGGATGCCTTCGAGCTCGTAGCCGGTCTCGAAGGCGATCTTGCGCTCCTCGATCGCCACCAGCAGCAGCAGGCTCGTGCGGTTGCCCTGGAACCAGCGCCGGTAGGCCTCGGTCTTGTACTGCAGGGGGTCGAGGGGCGCGGTGGTCCGGAGCGTGAGCACCGCGAACTGCACGCCCGTCTTCCGCTTCACCTGCTCGAGGAAGGCCTCGAGCCGCGCGCGCGCGGGCTCGTCCATCACCCCCGCGCGGTCGTTGACGAAGCCGGCGGGTGCGGGGTAGCCGGTGTCGGCGGGGGCGGCACGCGGCGCTTCGGCAGAGGGCGCCGGCCGCGCGCGCGCGACCGGGGCGCTGTCGGGGCCCGCCGTCGCGCCCTGCGGCCACGCGCCTGCCGGCGCCAGAAGGAGCGCCGCGACCAGGAACAGGACGCGGGGGCCGGAGCGGATGGCGCTCAGCGGCGCATCTCTTCGAGCGCGCCGATCAGGCGCTCCACCTCCGCCAGGAACCGGTGGTAGAGCACCAGCACCTCGTCGGCCTTGTAGCGCCGCGTCGAGTAGCGGAACAGGTGGGCCGAGAGCAGGCCCTGCGCGTCGAGCTGGTAGAGGTCGGCCACGCGCTGGATGACGCGCGCCGGCTCGGCGGGCAGCGGCTCGCCGCGCAGCCGCAGCAGCGTGCGGAAGAGCGTGGCGAAACCGCTTGCGCTCGCCCGCAGCATGCGGGCCAGCGCCGCACTGTCGGAGCGGTGGAGCAGGTAGTTCTGGCGCAACTGGATGTGCTTGCCGCGCAGCTCGTGCTCGCACTGCAGGCGCAGGTAGGTGTGGGGCACCTGGAGCCCGCCGAAGACGTCGTCGCCCTCGAGGCGCAGGTGGCGCTCCTGGATCTCGACCCACTCGATGGGGAAGGAGTCGAGCGAGCCCTCGATCTGGCCGCGGCTGAGGAAGAGCGGCTCGATGAGCGGCGGCTTGCGCTGGGCCGGCAGGGACTTCGCCACCGCGTCCAGCCGCGGACCATCGAGCGAGCGCACCACGATCAGCACGTTGACGTGCGAGTGCTTCGGGTCGAAGCCCTGCGTGAGCACGCTGCCGGTGAGGTAGCCCGCGATGAACTCGGGCCCGATCGCGGCCCGCACCGGGGCGAGCCACTTGCGCGCGAGCTCCACGACCTCGGCCGCGGGCTCGATGAGGGAATCGGCTTGAGTATGCATGGCGGCGACGCTAGCCCCCGCGGGGGGAGGGGGTCAAGCGTCCCGTGGCGCGGGCCCGCGGGACCGGGCGGCGCATCGTCCGCCCGCGCGGGCGCGGACTGGCGCGGGGCCCGGAGGCGGCGGTGGGCGAGCAGA
>Ga0315276_10007320_pt1 | contig 10212 bp, 7 predicted proteins | sample YL17G05_0_MG_FD_204542 | JGI IMG/M metagenome (GOLD analysis project Ga0315276, IMG submission 204542) | Sediment microbial communities from Yellowstone Lake, YNP, Wyoming, USA - YL17G05_0 | ecosystem: Environmental > Aquatic > Freshwater > Lake > Sediment | place: USA: Wyoming | collected... | reverse complement strand
CGGACTGGGCCAACTCTGGGGAACCAGAGATCCCGCCTAATGTGCACGAGGCCCGGGATGCGCTCGCCCTCTGCGATCGCGTGATTGCCGGGCAGGAGCAAAGCCCCGAGTCGTATGCCAAGTACGCCATTGCGGACGTCGAAGGTGAGATGACGCAGGAGAAGGACCAGGGCCGGATGGGGTTCTGCCTGCCCTACTTCAAGGACTGCACGCACGTCCTCGACGTGGCCTGCGGGAACGGCACAATGGCGCTCCTGCTGGCGCAGACCTACCCGCCGCTTCGCGTCACGGCGGTGGACTACAGCCAGGGCAACATTGACCGGGCGCAAGCGGTGGCCGACAAACTCGGGCTGGCCGATCGCATCACCTTCGTCTGTGCGTCGGCGTGGGACCTCCCCACCCAGACCCCCCGTCCACTGCCCACGATTCCGGGTGGCTACGATGGCCTCTTCTGCGGCGAGTTCCTCGAACACGTCGGCGACGCCGCCGGCCTCGTGACGTATCTGGAAAGCTACGTTGCCGAGGGCGCGCGGATCGTCTACACGGTGCCCCACGGCCCGCTGTCCGAGGCGCTGGGGCGCGACATTCCGCTCCTGCGCTCGCATGTGCATCATTTCCAGCGCACCGACCTCGGGCGGGTCTTCGGCGCGAAGCGGGAGTCGCAGTTTGGGTTCCTCAATGCCGCGGTCACGGCGCGGGGACATGCACTGGCCCATTGGGCGATCAATTATCGGATGGCCCCCGACCGGCCGTCCCTGCCGTTGGAACTCGAACAGCGCATCCTGACGACGCGCCCGATGCGGCGCCTGTCGGTGGGGCTCATCGCCAAGGACGCCGAGGTGGATCTGGGCAAGTGCCTCGCGTCGGTCTGGCGCCTGGCCGACGAGATCGTGGTGGGCGACACGGGGTCGACCGACACGACGGCGGCCATCGCCGCGACCTATCACGCGCGGGTCATCCCGATCGATCCGATTGACGTGCAGCCGGAAGGGTTCAGCGGCGCGCGCAACCAGGTGCTCAACGCCTGCACGGGCGAGTGGTTCCTCTGGATTGACACGGACGAAGTGCTGGCGGGGGGCGAGGCGCTGCACAAGTATCTGGAAGGCGACTCGGTGTTCCAGGGGTTTGCCCTGCACCAGAACCACCTGATGCTGGACGCGCCCATGCACCACGACACGCCGGTGCGGGTCTTCCGGCGCGTGCCGGAGATTCGGTTCTTCGGGTGCGTGCATGAACAGCCCGGCTGGCAGGATGCCAATACGGACATCTACCCGGCGCTCGAAATCGCGGACGTCCAGATCGCGCACCTCGGGTATCTGCACGAAGGCATCCGGCGCGACAAGATGCTGCACCGCAACCTGCCGCTCCTGCAGCGGGACCGCAAGGTGTTCCCCACGCGGCGGTTGGGCGGCGTGCTCGTGCTGCGCGACCTGGTCAATCTCGCCGACTACGACCGCGAATCGGCCGGTGGCGGGATGACGAGGAAAGCCCATGCCTACTACCAGGCGGCGCTGGCGCTCTTCGACAAACTCTTCGCCGACCCGGCCGACAAGTATCACGGCATCGCGCGGCCCTGGTATGAGAAGGCGATCAAGGAACTGGGCGGCGGGCTGGAGATCGAACTGGCCATTGGGGGCAAGTGGGGCGGCCTGAACGGCAAGCGGGCCAAAGCCGAACGCATCTGGGTGCGCGACGCCGACGAACTGAAACGGGCCGTCGACGCGAAGGTCGAGACGCTCCGGCAGCAGATGACGCCGACCGAGCTGCATGTGAACCCGTTCGAGCCAGAGAAACCGGAGGCGGTGCATGGGTAGCTGGCATCCGAACGACCTCGTGACGGATCAGGACTTGGCCGACTACGAGTCGACCATCCTGACGAAGTTCGGGCAGTTCACCTGGGAGAGTAAACGGACCAAGGCGCTCGAAGACTGGCTGTTCCCGATTCTCCGGGGCGCCGGCTTCGACCCCCAGCAGCTCCGCACGCGGTTCGACGCCACTCAGGTGACCGGCTACACGGGGAGCGCCTATGCCGACCTCACGGGGGCCGCCCAGGACGCCACCACAGACGACGTGAATCTCGCCACCATCTTCGCCACCCCCGCGACGGACGCGCTCTACGTGGGCTCGTCTGAGCCCTTCCGGGGGCTGTTCCTGAAGCTGCTGGACAGCGTGTCGGCGGTCACGGCGACTCTGTCGGCCGCCTACTGGTCGGGGACGTGGAAATCGCTCGCCATCAGCGACCGGACGGTGGCGGTCAGCGGCAAGGCGCTCTCGGGTGGGGGCTCGGTCGTGTGGACGCTCCCGCCCGACTGGGTGACGCGGGCGGTGAACGGGTCCGACGCGCGCTACTGGGTGAAGGTATCCGTCTCGGCGGTGCCGACCGGGGCCAAGGCGAGCCAGATTGGGGTCATCCGCACGTCGGTGCTCCGGGCGCCGCTCGCCTTTCGGACCCTGGCGCTCATCATGCGCGAGGCCGTGACGAGCAGCGATGGGCCGTGGAAAGAGAAAGCCGACTACTACGCCGACCAGGCCGCCGAATCCCTGGAACGGGCGCTGCCGCTCGTCGGCGGGGAGTTCGATACCGACGCCGATGACCTAGTGGATGCCACCGAAGCCACCCAGACCAGTACCGAGGCGTCTGGCGGGGGCTGGCGTCTGGAGCGCGGGTAATGGCGGCCCTGACGGCCGACGTCATTCGGACGCGCATCTCGTCGCTGCTCAGCCGTGCGCCGTTCGCGTTCACGCCGTCGCCGGAGCCGTTCGGGTTCGACCTGCTGCCGGCGGAACTGGTCGACGGGAGTTTCTGTCTGGAATCGGTGGCGGCGCGAGCGACGGGCGGCGGGAACTACACGGAGACGCGGGTGGACCTGCTTCACATCACGGTGGCGCGCTTACAAGAAAGCGACCCAGACGCCTGCTATCAGGCGCTGCTGGTGGATTGTTCGAGCATCACCGCGGCGATTGTCCGTGATGGTGCCGAACTCGGCGGCGACTATGACGTGCTGGATGACGGACGCGGGGCGACCATTGCCCATGAACCCGGCCGGGCGTTCTCTGTGCTGCGCCTGACCCTGCCGGTGGACTACGAGGCACAGCTCTAAGGAGCCACCATGAGCGGAGTCACCGGGCGAGAGGTGGGGATCGCCTTCGCCAAGTTCGCCACGAATAGCTGGAATGTCGCCGCTTCGGTGACGAAGGGCGCCTACTTCTCGTCCGATGGCGGCCTGAAACTCCAGCCCACCCTGGTTGATGACGATGCCTTCGGGCAGGTCTTCCTCGGGGAGTCGGAAGTGGGGGACATCGAAGCCCCCGACATCAGTCTGCCGGCCGTCACGCGGTTTGATGACCACCTCTACATCTTCGAGGCGCTGGCGATGGGGTCGCCCGCTACCGTCACCCTCTCAACGTCAGCCACGGGCGCGGTCACGAGTTGGCGGCACGTCATTGACCTGTCCGACTCGCTCGACGGGCTCGGCGTCACCCTCGCCATCAACAAGAAACTCTACGTCGAAGAGCTGACCTCCGCGAAGGTCTACGGCTTCGAGTCGAGCGATGGGGACAGCGGCAAGATCGTCACGACTTACAAACTGCTTGGGAGCAAGCCGACCGTCACGTCGAGCACCAACATCAACTCGACCGTCGCTGGGGCGACCTACCCGGCGCTCGGCAACCGCGTCATGCGGAAGCAGGCGACGCTGCGCATGAACAAGGCGGTCGGCAGCAGCCTGGCGGCCGTCGACACCGTGAAGTTCGAGAGCGTGAAGGTGTCCTACTCGCGACCCCAGGACCGCCCGTTCATCGGGGGGCAGGACTTCATTGACGAACCGGCCGACAACGGGTTCCCCGAGATTGGGCTGGAAGTGAACTACCCGCGCATGAACACGACGGCGGCGAACTCGCTCTTCGCGGGTCTGCGTGATTCCACCACCTTCAAGGCGGACCTGACCTACGCGGGCGCCTACATCAACTCGACGGACAAGTACACGCGGATGTATGAGTTCTCGGCGCTGAAGCTGACGAACTTCGAGGCATTCACCGCCGGCGCGAACCAGATCAAGCCGAAGGCGACGTTCAAGGCGTATCTGGCCACGTCGACGCCGACCAACATGACGCTCATCCGTCCGATGCGACTGACGCGCATCATGGTCAATTCGACGCTCGCGTTCTAAGGGTCACGGGACGCCCGACTCGTGCGTGCGGGTCGGGCGGACCCCGGCAAGGAAGGGGCCGATGGCGAAGCAGTTACAGGAAGCGGGCGCCCAGTTCACCGTGAAGGATAGCGACCTGCTGCAGGACGGCGACAAGGACACCACCTACACGTTGCGACACCTCACGCGCGAGAAGCACCGCGAGATGCAGGCGGAGCATACCGAGAAGGTCATCAACAAGCGCACGCACCAGCGCGAGGACCGGACAGACTGGGCCGCCGTCACCGACGCCCTGGTCGACTACGTCATCGTGGGCTGGGCGGGGGTGGTGTATCGCGGCCAGCCGGCGCCGTGCGACCGCGACCACAAGATGCTGCTCGACGCGCCCACGACCGACGCGATTCTGGAGCGGGCCGGGCTGAACGCGATCACGGGCGCGCGGGACGAGGAGGCGGAGATCCGCGAGGCGTCCTTTCGACAACCTGGAGACGTTCCTCACGTTCTGGGTGGATGAGCGGTCGCAGCACGCCTGCTGCCTGTTTGCGACCGATGAGGAGCTCGAGAGCGACGCGGAGCTGTTCGACTGCGATGACTGTCCGGTGCGGGAGGCGCTCGAGGGGCTGTGGCCAGAGAACGCCGAGGCGTGGCGGGTGTTCCGGCAAATCGCCACGCAGTTCACGGTGGACCTGCACGCGGGCAACGAGGTGTTACGACGTCTGACGGGCGGGCTGGACGATGAGGCGTTTGGGGCGTTACTGGATCGCCTGAGTCTGATCTACACGTTGCTGTATCCCCCGCCGGCGGCGAAGGCGGACACCGACTGAGGGACCCGTGGCCAAAGAACTGACCATCACCATCAACGCCGACGTGGCGCAGGCGACGACGAACCTGCGCCAGGTCGATGCGGCGATGGATAAGGTCGCGCAGCACGCGGGCGGTCCGCTCAACACCTCTCTCGACAAGCTGAATGGCACCACGAAGGCGCTGGGCGGCACGACGGCAACGGCGACGAGCTCGCTGACGGAGTTCTTCGGCGGCATGGTTGCGGGGATGGCCTCGGCGACACTGATTATCGCTGGGCTGAAGATGTTTGTTTCCCAACTCCTCCGTACCGCCGATGAACTCGTGCGCGTGTCTGACCGCACCGGGGAAACCATCGAAGGCGTGCAGCGGTTGGGCGCGGTGGCCGTCCAGAGCGGCAACAACCTCGGCGAAATCACGAACGCGATCGGCTTTCTGCAGGACCGGCTCGCCAACGGGGACAAATCTGCCCTCGGCGCGGTCAAGCAACTGGGGTTATCGTTCGGCGAACTGGAGCGGGCCAGCCCGGAAGGGGCGATCAAACTCATCGGCGCGGCGCTCCAGGGCGTGTCTGACGCGAACGAACGCGCCTCGATCGCCACCGACCTCTTCGGACGCTCGGGCCGGGCGGTGTTACCGACGCTCCTGGCGGACTACAACACGCTCGCTGAGGCGGCGGGCATCATGTCCGAGGCGACCGTCCGCAAACTCGACGACATCGGGGATGCGTGGGAGCGGCTGAGTGGCCGGGTGAAAGCCGCCGGCGGAGAGGTGGCGGTGACCTTCGCGGAGGTCTTTGAGCACCCGGTCGCGTTCTTTGACATGTGGATCAAGACCGGGGACGCGGCGATGGCGGCGGCTGGCACCAAGATGGCGTCGGCGTTCCGCGACCAGTTCATCCGGGAGATGGCCAAACCGCTGCCCACAGTGGGGGTGAAGCAAATCACCACGGCCTCAGGTGTGAAGGTGTGGGCGTTCGATACGACCGAGATTGACAAGTACATCGAACGGGTCGGCGTGGCGAGCCGTGCCATCAAACCGATCGCGCTGTCCCAGCAGGAAGTCGCCAAGGTCATCGATGAGTCCAATGCCTTCATCCGCAAGTCCTGGGACGACACGCAGAAAGCGGCAGTTGAATCCGCCAAGCGAGCGGCGGCGGCGTTTGCCACCTTGACAGAGAAAGTCTACAGCCAAGAGCACCAGTACGACGTCGACAAGTTGTTCCGCGAGATGTTCGCCAACAGCAAGACGTGGGACGAAGTCGCGAAGGAGCTGCCGCCCTATATCGTGACGGCGATTCAGAAGTCCGTCGCGGAGGCGCAGCGCCAGCTCGACACGATGAAGCCGTTCGACATCATGACGATCCTGACGGGCAACGCGGGGAATGAGACGTTGATCGGGTCAACGTTCGCGCAGCGGTTCAAGGCGGTCGGCGCGGCGATTGCGGATGTGTTCCGCAACATCAACACCACGGCGGGCCAAATCGCCCAGGTCGCCACCGGCACGATGAATGTGTGGTTTGACAAGACGGTGACGGGCGCGGAGAAGACGGCGCAGAAGATGGTCGCGGTGTTTGCCGCGGCGGCGCAGATTATTTCGATGCTCTTTGGCGGGTCGAAGGGTGGCCAGATTGCCTCGACGGCGTTTGGCGGCGCGGCGGCCGGCGCGGGCATCGGGTTCCTCTTCGGGGGCGTGCTCGGCGCGGGTATCGGCGCCGCGATCGGCGGGATTGCGGGACTGATTGGCGGCATCGGGGCAGCGGCGAAGACCACACGCGACGCCAACATTGCCGCCACCGCGCAGATCAAGGAACTCCAGAAGCAACTCCTCACGACCTACGGCTCGCTCGCCGAAGTCGACAAGATGAGCCAGCAACTCGGCGTTGACCTGGTCGGCGCCTGGGGTGATAAGTCGCAAGCGGGTCTCGCCCACTTCAACGCCCTGCTGGATGTGTTCAACGCCAAGCTGGCGCTCGCGCCGACGTGGGACAAGGCCACCGCGCTGATGGAGAAATACGGCATCAGCATCGAGCGGGCCGGTCAGGCGATTCGGCAGTTGATGATCACGGACAGCGCCCGCACGTTGATCAACGACTGGCAGCAGTGGAAGTCGCTGATTGGTGATGATACGGCGGCGATGGAGGAGTTCGCCAAAGCGTCGGCGTCCCAATTCTCCATGCTCGTGCAGCAGTCGGCCGCCTATGGCACGGCGATTCCCGAAAACATGAAGCCGATGCTGGAGTTCCTCGTCAAGTCGGGGCTGCTGCTCGATGCGAACGGAAAGGCCATCACGGACATCGCGGGGATCACGTTCGGGAAGGCGGTCCAGACCGAGCAGGAGAAACTCGTCGCGTCGCTGGATCGGCTCACCGCCGCGCTGATTGCGCTGACGCCGCAATGGGGCGGGGGTGGAGGGGCCGGGGGTGGCATCGATCGCGTCATCGGCGAGCAGAACGCGCGCATGTTGCCGCCCAGTTTCGCGGGCGGCACGCGGGGGCAGTATCGCGACTTCGGCCGGGGCACGCTGGCGGTGCTCCATGGGCGCGAGCGCGTGATGACGGAAGGCGAAGGCAGCGGGGGGAGCGCCCCGACCATCGTCATCCAGGCGCTCGATTCGGCCGACGTGGAGACCTGGCTGCGGCGCGGCGGGGCGCAGAAGATTGCCGCGGCAATGGTGCCGGTGTTCCCGGGCGCGGCGAAGTTCCGGGTGGGGCGACGCTGATGGCCGCGACCTACGAATGCCTCATCGGGGGCGTGGCGAAGACGCTGCGACGGGGCTGGTCGCATCAGGCCGCCGCCAACGGGCGCGACACGTTCACGGGCGTCGTGCGCGCGCGCAGTGGGTCGTATCGTCCCGCGCTGAACGCCCCCGTCGTGCTGTCGGAGGCCGTGGCGATTGCTACCTCGAGCAACGCCAACCCGACGCACGTCATCACGTCCGAGAATCACGGCATCGTCAGCGGGCAGACGGTCACGGTCGCCGGGCACAGCGTCTCTGGCGTCAACGGGGCGAACATCGCCACCCGGGTGAGCGCGACCGAGTTCACCCTGCCGGTGGCGTCCACCGGGGGCACGGGCGGCACGGTGGCCCGGCGGTTGTTTGGGGGCGCCATCGAAGCCCCCGTCGAACAGGGCGCCGGCGGCTACGGCCTGGCCACCATCACGACCGAGCTCCCGTGCGCCGACTACAACGCGCAAGCCGAGCGCCGCGTGGTCAACGAGGTGCTGGCCGCGGGCACGCTCCTGGCGATGCTCACGCGCATCGGCGTCATCCTCACCATCACGATTCACCCGAACCAGGTCACGGGGCCGACCCTCGCCGCGCTGCCCTGTGATTACGCCACGTTACGCGATGTGCTCGACACCTTGGCGACGACGACGGGCTATGCCTGGGAGTTCGACGCCTTCAATCGGCTGCGGATGTTCCTGCCGAACACGGAAGCGGCGCCGGTCAATGTCATCGACGGGAACGACGTGGCGGTGGGGGACATCAGCGTCACCCGGTCACGGACGAACTACGCGAACCGCGTCATCCTGCGGTACAGCAACGCGGCGACCGCGGCGTGGGGCTACCTCATCACCAACGCGGGCGCGAACTTCAGTAACAACGACACCGTGACGGTCGGCGGGAGGACCTACACGTTCAAGTCGTCGCTGACGAACGTGGCGGGGTATGTGCAGCTCGGCAGCGATAGCAACGACAGCCTGGTCCATCTCGTCTGCGCGATCAATCTCTCCGGCACGCCGGGCACGGAGTATGCCGCGGCGACCACAATCAACCCCTCGGTGACGGCCTGGACCTATGGTTCCCCGACGACGATGGCCGTGCGCGCCCTGGTCGCTGGCGCCTCGGGCAATTCGCTCGTCGGCACGACCGCCACGACGGCGATGTGGATCTGGGAGGGCGGCATCTGGGGCGGGACGCCGATTACGCAACTCATGGGCGGGACAGACCAGGCGCTCACGAACGTCTCGACCGCGACGGATGCGAGCTGGGCCAGCGACCCGTGGGACCTGGTCGTGCAGTCGCCTGAAACGACCAGCCAGACGGCTGCCGATGTCCTGTCCGCCGCCGTGCTGGCCGTGCGCCTGGTCGAGACCACGACGGTGCGGTACGAGACGTATGCGCTCGGACTGCGGCCAGGGCAGACCCAGACCATCACCATCGCCAACCGCAACGTGAATGGCACCTACCTCATTACGGAGGTGTCCTCGCAGAACACGAACAAGGCTCGCGTGCTGCGGACGGTGACGGCCATCAGCAGTCTGCTGGCGCAGAGCGCGGACCGCTGGCAGGACGCGGCGATGTATGGCGGGGCCGTATCGGGCGGGGCGGTGTCGGTAAGTGGCGGCGGGTCGACTGGCGGGGGTGGCGGTGGGCTGTCGCTGATTGGCTTTGGCGGCTCATCGGTGGAGGCGTGGCCCGCGCCAGCGGCGGCGGCGTATGTGGCGGCGAACAGCGTCCAGGTGCGGATCGACACGGCGGTGCGCGGGTCGGCGGTGGGCACCTGTTACGTGCGGCTGCGGGCAAGCGCGGGGAGTGTCACGGCGAGGTTGCGCGACCTGACGAACGGGGCGACGGCGGGCACGAGCGCGGCGGTGACGAATACCGCATGGCAGACCGTGTCGTTCCCGGTGGCGCTCACGGCGGGGGCGGCGGTGTACGAGGTCGAATTGTCGGGGAGTGTTGAGGGCGCAGACCTGGCGCTCGGGAGTAGCTACCTTGAATAAACGCTTCCTGTTCATCGCCTTCATGCTGCTGGCGCTGGCAACCTCGGCGGTGGCCCAGACGGTGACGGCCGAGCGCGTCAAACTCACGACTGGCCCGTGCATGGTGCGGTCGGGCAGCGGCGACCCGGATGGCGTGGTGGTGGGAAACATCTGCGATGCCTGGCTCCGTTCGGATACCGGCACGCTGTATCTCAAGACGACTGGGGCGGATCATCATGGCTGGACGCTTCTGACGTCCGGCGGCGTCACCGGCACCGGCACGGGCGGGTATCTGACTGGCTGGACGGGGACGAGCACCCTCGGCGCGACGGGGCTGACCTACACGACCAGCAGCATCACGGGCGGGACGTGGAACGCCGGGGCGGTGACAAGTTCCTCGACGGTCTATGCGGCAGCCAGTTCATTTCTAGGCATCAATACTCGCGTCTATATCGCATCGAATGGCGACGGTGATATTCAGTTCGCAAAGTGGTCTGATGATGGCGTTGCGACAATTAGTAAAGGTATTTGGAACGCCGGGGCGGTGACGAGTA
>Ga0315276_10007319_pt1 | contig 10213 bp, 5 predicted proteins | sample YL17G05_0_MG_FD_204542 | JGI IMG/M metagenome (GOLD analysis project Ga0315276, IMG submission 204542) | Sediment microbial communities from Yellowstone Lake, YNP, Wyoming, USA - YL17G05_0 | ecosystem: Environmental > Aquatic > Freshwater > Lake > Sediment | place: USA: Wyoming | collected... | reverse complement strand
ACCATCTCGCGATCGCCGAACCCATTCAAGACTTGATGCTGTGTAGCGCTGCATGAATCGCGGCCGCGGCATCCGAGGCGCGCGGAATCGCTGAGCGAGGTCGGAGCCGTTGGGCTACCCGTGTGCGACTTCGGGAGGTTGCGGGCTGCAGACGTCTCCGAGTGCCTTCCGGCTGCTGCAGCGGGCGGCGGAGTGGTCGCCGAGCCGCTGGCTGCTGGCGATCGGGATCCCGTTCGGCCTCGCCTTCGCGATCGTCACGCCCCCCCTACAGGCCCCCGATGAATTGCCGCACCTGGCGCGCGCCCTCGCGATCTCCGAGGGCACACTCGGGGCCGAGGCGATCGTCGACGGGAAGCCGTCGATCCGCGTCCCCCAGAGCCTGGTCGCTCTTCCGGGCCGACTGGGCACGGGCCTCCAGATGCATTCCGAGCGCCGCCAGGATCGCGCGCGCATCGAGCGCGAGTTCGCGCGCCCGCAGGAACTCTTTCCGCGCAGCTGGCGACCGCTTCCCAGCCTCTACAGCCCGGTCGCCTACCTGCCCCAGGCGGCAGGCGTCGCAATCGCGCGCTGGCTCGGGCTCCCGGTCCTGGCGTTCGTCTACGCAGGCCGTCTCGCGAACCTCGCGGCGTTCCTCGCGGTGACCGCGCTCGCGCTCCGCGCGACGCCTGCGCACGCGACCACGCTGCTCCTCGTCGCGCTGCTGCCGATGACGCTCTTTCTCGCGGCGTCGCTTTCCGCCGACACAGTGACGAATGCGCTCGCGTTCCTGTGGCTCGGGCTGGCGTTGCGCGCGGCCTCTGCAGGTCCGCCGCTCGCTGCCCGCGCCGTGGTTTCGCTCGGACTCGTCGCGGCGGCGCTCGGCCTCGCGAAACCCGGCTACGCGCTGCTCGTGGCGATCGCCTTCGCGGTGCCGGGCTCGCGCTTCGCGAGCCGAACGCACCGGGCGGCCGCGCTCTTCGGCTGGGTTGCCGCCGGGTTCGTGCCCGGACTGCTCTGGTCCCTGTACGTCACCGCGCTCGCGCCGGACAGCCTGGTCCCGGAGGCCGACGCGGGTGCGCAGTTCTATTGGATCGCGACCCACCTCTGCGCATTCGCAGGGGTGATCCTTGCGAGTGTCGTGTCGATGGGATGGATCTGGCGCGCGAGCTTCATCGGCGTGCTCGGGCACGCCGACACCTGGCTTCCCCTCTGGCTCTACGATCTGCAGCCGCTCGTGCTGCTCGCCGCGGCCGTCGCCGACGGCGCCGCGAGCCCGCTGCGCGGAGGGCGGCGCGCGCTCGCCTTTGCAACGGCAATCGTGACGGCCGTTGCCACACTCACGACTGCCTACGTCTGGTGGAACGCGGTCGGGGACGGTCTGATCCGCGGCGTCCAGGGCCGCTACTTCATACCGCTCGCTCCGCTCGCGCTCGCGGCCCTCCATGCGCCACGCGCCAAGAGCCTGCCCGGGATGGCCCGGCTGGCGTTCCTCGGGTTCGCGGTGTTCGCCCTCGTGATCGCGGTCGCGCGAGTTTCGGCGCGCTACTACGGCTAGTGGTGTGACGCGCGGGGGCGTGACGTTCGTCCAGAACGTCCTCGGCGGCCGGTTGTCGCAGCTTCGCGTCGGCGCTTCGAGATCGCCTGCGGATTGTTCTGGCCGAACGCCCCGCCCCCGCTACTTGCAATTCCTTCTGGAACATCTGCTGCTGAAGACGGAAAGCCAAGCGCGGGTGGGGGACTCGGCCGAAACAATCCGCAGGCGGTCACCCACCTCTCGCTGCGAAGCCACGGCGGTTCGTCCGCCGAGGACGTTTCGGACGAGTTCACCGCCCGCGCGCCTCGCAGCAACGATTCAAGGCAGGTGCGGTACGACAGGGGCGCGCATCGGCCCCGGGCTCAACGGGCCCATCCCGAGTCACGCCCCTAGTCGATCTCGGCCGCAGAGCGCGGGAACGCCGCGACTCCGAGGCCGGCGAGCAGGGCGAGGCCGCAAGCGAGGCCAAAGGCCGCGAGTGCGTAGCTCGCGTAGTAGCTCAGGCCCGGCCGGTACCAGAACCGGACGACGTGGTCTCCGCTGGGCAGCCACACCGCCTTGAAGGCGAGATTGGCCTCGGCAACGGGGACATCGCGACCGTCGACCGTCGCGCGCCAGCCCGGGTGAAACGCATCTGCGTACACGAGCCAGGCGCCCTCCGGCACCGTGACGTGGGTCTGGGCAACCAACTCGTTCAGCGAGAACTGCGTGACCTGCACGGTCCCCGCTTCGGGAATCCACGCGCCCGGGCTCGGGGGCCGAGGCGTGCCGGGACGGAGCCGGATCACGTCTGCGACCGGCCCGCTGGCGGCCGTCATCGCGCGCAACGCGTCGCTCGCCGCGCGAGCGTCTTCCACGAGGGTCGCGCCGGCAACGAGCCGCAGCTTCGGCGCGTCGCAGCCCAGGACCGCTTCCAGTGCAGGCCCGCGCTTGCGCGCGACGCGAAACAATTGGTCCACGCCTCGCGTCACCAGTTCGGTCGTGTACTGGCTCCGGCAGGGATCGAATTGAGCGAACCCGTACGTGATCCAGTAAATCTCCATGGCGCCCGGGTGCTGGGCGAGGCTGAGCGCACGCTGCGCGCGCACGCTTTCGGGACTTCGCGGCGCATCCGCAGGGCTCGCGTACCGGCGTGGCTGATACTCGAGATCGTGAACGAGAACCGTATCGAGCTGCTTCACGTAGCCGGGCGACAGCTTGGGCACCTGCCGGTACACCGCGGCCTGGTAGATCGCGAGGTCCAGGGCCAACGCGATCACGAGCCCGGGCTTGGCAGAGCGCGTGAGTGCGAGCCCCAGCACCCCAGCCACGATGTAGAGCCACAGGCGGAGCAACACATGGGTGTGCCAGATAGCAGGCACGACCCCGGCGGAGGCGATCGCCAGAAGCGCAGCGCTCAGCCACAGAACCCGGCGCGAGGGCAGCGGGAACGACCAGCTCCACAGCCGCTCGATGCCGTAGCCCGCGGCGATGATCCCGAGCGTCTTCACGAGGCCGTAGACGAGGCCGACATGCCGATACTGCGAGAGCGTGGGCAGGTAGTAGACGAAGCTCGCGAAGATCCCGCCGAGCGAGAGCCAGACGAGCGCGATGAGGGCCGCGCCGATGCCGAGGAAGAGCCTGCTGCGCTCGAAGGCGAAGGCCATGGCGACACCGGCGAGCGGCAGCAGCCCGATGTAGGCGCTGTTGTCGGCTCCGCTTCCCCACGGAAGATGAGTGGGCCAGCCGAGCAGGAAGCTGCGCGCCACAGTGAACAGGTCGGCGTTTCCTCCCCAGGTCCGGAACGTCTCGAGGTCGACCTCCGTCGTCAGCGGATTCCGCCCCGTCACGTGCATGACCAGCAAGTCGAGCGCGTGGAAGGCGAAGTAGACGTAGACCGCGACCCCGAACACCAACGCGAACAGCAGCAGCAGATTGGATCCCGTGCGGGCGAACAGGCCCGACCATTCGCCCTGGTAGCGCAGCGCCGCGCCGGCGACGCAGATCAGCAGCACGAGACCCCACAGCGGCACGAAGTACGGGACGTTGCCCATCGACCAGGCGACGCACGCGATGCCGGCCAGCCACAGCCATTCGGGGCGCCGCCGTGTGAGAAAGGAGACGACGCAATAGAGGATCAACGGGAGCAGGTAGAAGAAGCGCAGTTCGAACCACAGCTGTGCGTACCAGACGAGCGTCCCCGCCGCGGCGACGCCGAGCGCGAGTGCCGTCGCCCGCGAGGCGAAGAGCCGGCGCGCGAGCAGGTAGGTCCCGATCACGTACACCAGCTGCTCGCCGATCACGGAGAGCTTGAAAAGCAGCAGCGTGTCGGCCACGCGCAAGAGCGCGCCGACGAGTCCCACCAGGTAGGACATCGGCGTCAGCGAGATCAGCTGTTGCAGGTCGGCCGGGAGACCGTAGGCGCAATACGGAAACCAGTGGGCGAGATCGCGCTCGAAGAAGAACTCGTTGTAGAAGACGTGGAAGTTGACGAAGTTGTAGAAGCTGTCGTGCAGCGGCAGGATCCGCGCGTCCAGGTACCGGAAGTTCAGCGCCAGCACGAAGAACACCAGCAACGCCAGACAGAGATCGAGTCTCCGCTGCCGAGACTCCCCCCCCGCCGCAGCGCCCTCGTGTCTCACGGATCTTTGCGCGCCGGGAGCTGCGAGTTCGGCGCCGGGCCTCGATACAGGCGAACCCGCACGGTGGGATCGAAGTACGCTTCCATACCCGGGGCCGGTTCGATGACGAGGCCGTCGGGCTTTCGCAGCGCTTCAGTGCCGCGATAGGCCGCCAGCAGATCCGCGTTGTCCTCGACGAGCGGTCGCACCAGAAACGGGACATCAGGGGCCGCGAGGTTGATCCGCCTGATGATTCCCTTGCCGTCCTGGAAGCGAAGCCGGATTTGCGCCAGCGGGGGCCGCAAGAACAGCGACCGGAGACGAGCGGTCCAGCGCGGTTTCATTGCCACGCTCGCGTAGATGAACGCGGATGCATCGGCCCCGAGCGGGACGCGCTCGCCAACTCTGACCTCGTGCTCGGCGAGCAGGCTCCACTCGGCAGCTCGGCTCCGGTTCTCCTCCGCATTGCGCCGCAGCAACAGCTGTCCCTGCTCGACCTCGACCAGATGGTAGTTGTCGAACAGGGCCGCGAGCGCGAGGCCATCGCGCTGTGACACCAGGTGGTTGTCGAGCGGATCCAGGTTGGCAAGCACGAACGCCGGTGCCTGCGCCCCGCGATAGAACGCTTCGTTGCGCCGGCACAGCTCGCCGTTCGACGCGACGAACGTGATCGGGATCGGACGCGGCACGTAGTGAAGGCGATTGAGCAGCAGGTATCCCTGCCGAAATCCATACTGATCGATCGAAGCCGTGCCGACACGGGAGCGAATCGCAGGCAGCGCGTAGCGCTTGCGATTCTCTTCGAGTCTCGCCTCCAACGCGGCGATCCTTGCCGCGGGCTGGTAGAGCCAGCGCGCCTGGCTGCGCCAGCCGTCCAGCAGGGGCCTCGCGTCGAGGCGCATGCGCTCGACGCACCAGGACGCTCCCACGAACGACGCCACCAACAGGGCTCCCACGGTGATCAGTGCGATCGAAGCACGGGCCGACCGTTTCCCCTCCGCTGCGGACGGGTTCGGCGGACGGTCGCTGGCCCAGACGATCGCCGGTAGCAGCTGCGATACACCCGCGAAGAGCATCGCGACGTGCGGAGGATCGGCTCGCACCAACCCGTGTTTCCACAGGATGACGAGCGCCATCCCCGCCACGATCGCAAGCGATGGGCTGCAGCGCTTGGCGCGGACGCTCCGGATCGCGAAAAGTCCCGAGCTGACCACCAGCGCGGCTGCCAGGAGCGTGACGCTCATCGGTGCATCGATCCCCATCGTCTCGTTGTATCCGGACGAGAAGGAGAATGCGCCATGAAGAAAAGCCGGAAGGTTCGCGAACTCCTGTCCGGCGAGCGTCCAGACCAGGGCGCCCCAGCTCAGCAGGGCAGCCCAGATCCGGATGCCACCGCGGACGTCACCGCGAAGCAGGCGTGTGATGCTGACCACGACCAGCGTGGCGACGATCAGCAGAAGCATCGTGTGCTTGGTGAGAGCGATGAGCGAAAGCAGTAGAGCCAGCATCACCTCGACGAGCAATCCCGTCAGACGCGGTCGGATGTTCCCGAGCAGAAACGCAGCGCCGAGGTATACGGTGAGGATCGACAAGCCGTCGCTGGTATCCATGGCCCGTTGATGGTCCGGTCCGGCCAGCACCGAAGGCGCGATCACGGCGCCGATCCAGATGAGACGCGCAGCCCATCCGATCGGTGCGGCGAGTGACCCCGCGATCAGGAGCGCGAGGCCAAGGCGCAGCGCTGCCTTGATTCCCACTCCCGCGAGGGTCAAGTCTCCGGAGTACGTCCCGTTGAGGTGTACGAACGCGAGCGGCCCGGCGTTCTCGATGACGTCGACGCCGAATTGAAAGCCGTGCTTCGTGAAGTATGCGAAGGCCGCGTGACTCGCCAGGTCGTGGGTGTTGTCGTACGGCACGGTGGGAAGATCGAGCAGCAGGGAGAGAAGCAGCAGGGTGACCGCTGCTACCACAGCTACGCGTGCGGCGGGCAGGATCACGGATGGGTCTCGAGGTATCCGAGCGCCTCGAGCCGCTCGCGCAGTTCAGGGGGCAGGTCCTGTTCCTCGGGGATCTCGAGTCCGCCTTCGCTGCGCAGCGCGTCGCGTTCGCCCTCCAATCTCACGGTCAATGCGTCGAGTGCCTCGTGTCGGATACCCACGAGATTCTCGCGCTCGCCCGGGTCTCGGGAGAGGTCGTAGAACTCGACTTCTGGCCATCCCGTCGCTCGCGGCAGCAGATTCGCGATGAGCTTGTGGCGCCCGTCGCGGACCGCGGCGCGGGGGTGCTCGTTCCAGGGACTTCGACGCAGTTCGCTGTAGGCGAAGCGCGTGTTCGTCTCCTGGCCCCGGAGTAGCGGAACGAGGCTCGCGCCCGCGAGGCCCGCGGGTACCGGCAAGCCGGCGAACTCGAGCAACGTCGGCATCACGTCTACCAGTCGGACCTGCGCGCCGATCCGCCGCGCCGGCCACTCCACGCGCGGGTGGTAGACGATCAGCGGCACGCGCAGCAGTTCGTCGTAGAGTTGATGGCCGTGCTCGCCGAGCGCCCTCGGATCGCGGCCGCCCAGGTCCTCGCCGTGATCGGCTGTCACGACCACGACCGTGTCGCTCGCGAGTCCGGTTTCCTCGAGCGCGTCGAGCAGCCGCCGGACCTGGGTGTCCGCGCTGTGGACCCCGCCGTCGTAGAGCGCGCGGACGTACGCGCGCTCTTCATCGCCGACGATGAGCGCCCCCTTCCGGATCGCCAGTCGCTGTTTCTCTTCATACGTCGGGCCGAGTTTTCCTCGTGGGAGCGACTCCGCGTACTCGCGGCGCCGATACGGAAAGTGGATCTCATAGGTGTGGACCAGCAGGAAGAAAGGCTGCGACCGCGGCTCGCGGAGCCAGTCGATCGCCGCGTTGAAAGTGCGCTCGATGTTCCCGGTGCCCTGGGTCGGGCGCTGGTCGACGACGAGCCGGGTCTTGCCTTCCTCCTCGTGGAAGACTTCGAAGCCGCGGTCCATCCCGAAGTGCCGAGAGACGTAGCCGCCCTCGGTAAATGCCGCGGTGCTCCAGCCTGCAGCGCGGAGCACGTCGAGCAGCGAGGTCTGGAGCGATCCCTCCGAGAACACGGCCCCGGACGGGTAGCGCCCGCTCAGCAGACCGATGAAGCCCGGCAGGGTCCAGGGTGCGTGGCTCATCGCGTTCTCGAACAGCACTCCGCGCGCTGCGAGCGAGTCGATCGCGGGCGAGGTGGCGCGCGGATTGCCGTAGGCCGACAGCCCGTCGGCCCGCAGCGTATCGAGCACGATCAGCACGATCCCGCGCGGAGCCTCGAGCGGACGGGGTCCCGCCCCGCAGCCCGCGCCGAGCAGAAGCGCGAGTGCGAGCCACGGTGCTAGCGCTCGGCGCGAACGTCGCTGCAACGCGCAATCTCCTTGCCGGCACTTGCCGAGCGGCACTGGCCCCTCCAGATCAGCGCCGTTGCCGGCGCAGCGCATCCCACTCGGAGCGAATGAACTCTGCGTCCGGCCCGGCCGTTTCGAGCGCCCGCCGGTAGAACGTATCGGCAGCGGCGTCATCCCCGATGATCGCGTGCGCGAGTCCCATGGCTCGCAGCTCGGCGGGCAGCGCGTTCGAAGCGAGCGGCGTTGCGCGAATCCAGTTCGAAGCGAAACGGCGGAACACGCGCTGGTATTCCTCGCTCCCGCGGATCGGCGCGAAGGCCGGCTCGCCGTCCACGGCGATGAACACCGCGTAGCCGCGATCCGCCAACCGATCCAGCGCGACGATCGCCGCTGGCCAGTCGCCGCGCTGTGCGGCGGTGCGCGCCCGCAGGAAGAGTCCTCCGATCCCGTCAGGGTAGCGGCGCACGGCTTCCCGCATGACGAGTTCCTCGGAGCGCCAGACGAATGCCTGCTGCGAGGTCCGCACCGCGAAGACGACCCCCGCCACGGCCGCGACGGTCGCGGCGATCGCCAAGAGCCTTCGCGCCGGGATCCGCAGCCTCGCGGCCAGGAACTCCACGGCGTCGTGCACCATCCAGAAGCCGGCCCCCAGCAGTCCGGGCAAGATGAAATAGAGATAGCGATCGCCCATCGGATAGATGAACGGGAAGATCTGGGAAACCGGCAGGTACGAGGCGGCCGCCCACACCCAGAAGACCGACTCCTCGCGACGCCCACGGAGTGTCGCGAGCGCGCGGGCTCCCACGGCGGCGAGCGCCACCACGCCGAAGAGCCACCACGGATCGGCGAACGAGCTCGCCGGAGCCGGCTCGTGGGTTGGAGAAATTCCCCAAGAGGTCGCCGCCATCACCAGGTAGCGGCCCGCGATCGCGACCATCGACCGGATCCGCTCGCCCGCATCGAGGATCACGTATGACGAGGGCGCCTCGCCGGTCCGCTGGAACAGCGGCAACTCGGCGATCGAGCACGCGACCGCGATGGCGAGCCAGAGACCGAGCCATCTCCATTGGCGACCGGACGCGCGCCGAACCCAGAGCTGCGCGGCCGCCACCGGTAGCGCGTAGAGAGCCGAGATCTTCGTGAGCAGCGCCAACGCGAGGAAGGCGCCCGACACGAGCGGAAGGCTCGGGAAGGCCAGCAGCGCCGCGAGCGAGAATCCGAGCGCCACGATCGACTTCACCTGGAAGATCCAGGCGACTGCCTCCACGTTCGCGGGATGCAACAGGAAGAGCGTGGCGAGGAGCGCCGCGCCGGCTCGCGGGATGCCCGAGGCGAAGTAGAACGCGCCGAGCAGCAAACAGACGCCGGCGTGCAGCAGCACGTTCGTCACGTGGTAGCCGCGGGTCGAGAGCCCGAAGGCTTGCCACTGCAGCGCGTGGATCAGCAGATGCACCGGGGCGTAGTTCGACGTGGCGCGGGCCGGGAGCCCAGCGGGATCGAGCAGCGCGACCAGGTGGGGCCAGTCGAGGCTCCGGATGTGCGGGTTGTTCGGAACGTGATTGATGTCGTCGCTGACGAAGGTTCCGTCGAGCGCCCCGCCGTAGAGAAAAAGTGCCGTGACCGACGTCCCCACGCCGAGCACGAGCCATTTGCGCCAGGACAGCGAGTTCATCGGCCGCGCACTATACCGACTGGCATCGGCGCCTGGGGTAGGCCGCGGGTGCCGTGAAGACTCCCGCGGCGGAGCGCGGCCAGCATCGAGACGGCCCGTGTTACGCTGCGCCGCCGTGCCCGACAGCCTCGCTGCGACGTCGCTGACGCGCCGCCTCGACGCCCGCTTGCAGAGGCTCCTCGACGGGCGGCCCGTCTGGGTCCTGCTCTGGGCGACGTCCTTCCTGCTGCTGCTGGCCCTCTACGCGCCTGCACTGCGGGGCGAGTTCCTCTCCGACGACTACGGCTTCGTGGTGAACAATCCGTGGGTGCGAGCGCCGAGCGCGGAGAACATGCTCGCGATTCTCGATCCTTGGGGCGACGCGGCGGAGTTCGCGGCGAACTGGGCTCCCGTCCATCTTCTATTGCACGCTGCGGAATGGCAGATCTTCGGTTCCGACGTGCGCGGCTATCACGTCACGAACCTGGCGCTGCATGCACTCGCCTCGGTGCTGCTCGTCGCGTGCTATCGGCGTTCCCGCATTCCGGCGCTTGCGGCGCTGCTCGGGGGCGCGTTCTTCTTGCTCCATCCCGCCAACGTCGAGGCCGTCGCCTGGATCTCCGAGATCAAGACGCTCGCTGCGATGGTGCTCGCGCTGGGCGCATTGCTGCTCCAGCAGCGCCGACCTGCGTTGGCGGGGCTGCTGTTCGCGCTCGCTCTGCTTTCGAAGGCGCTGGCGGTCTTCGCGCTCCCGGTGGCGATCGTGGCGCTCTACTGCCGGAAACCGCGGGGTAGCGCCGCGCTGCGCGATTGGTGCTGGATCGGCGTCTGGCTGCTGGTCTTTGCGTTCTACGCGGGCCCGCAGTGGCACACCTTCCAGCGGCTCGGGCAGACCGAGCTGGGGCTGCATCCGGACCCGCTCGTAGCCGCGCGCACCTTGGTGTCGTTCGTGGCGCGCTATCTGGCGATGGCGTTCGGCGGTTACGGCCTGTCGGCGTTCCACGACCCGCCGCGCGCACTGTCGTGGTTCGATCCCTGGTGGCTCGTCGGGCTCGCCGCGACGG
>Ga0315276_10007317_pt1 | contig 10213 bp, 6 predicted proteins | sample YL17G05_0_MG_FD_204542 | JGI IMG/M metagenome (GOLD analysis project Ga0315276, IMG submission 204542) | Sediment microbial communities from Yellowstone Lake, YNP, Wyoming, USA - YL17G05_0 | ecosystem: Environmental > Aquatic > Freshwater > Lake > Sediment | place: USA: Wyoming | collected... | reverse complement strand
ACTGGGTTTTCGTCCCGCGACATATCCCTTATATGTAACAGTAATGGATTGTGATTTATCCAATAGCCAACTGATTGGAAATTCAGTTTGTTTTTTCACCACTTCCTTTGTTTCTACACGAAGTTGTTTAATAATAGTGCTGTTCTTTGCTGTAAAATTGATAAAACATTGCAGTAAGGCATAAGTAGCTTTTACACGTTGGTTGTAAGATTTTAGCATATGCGTTTCTGGAACAAAGGCAAAGGTTTGCCAAAGCGTGGCATAGCCACTACTGTAACGTGGGCTGTCCCAGAAGGCTGACCAGCCTTCTTCCGGCGTATCCCCGAATGCATTAACATAAGGAACCAGGTTGTACCCTTTTTCTTTCATTAAAGTAAATAAACCCGGTTCAAATTGTTTATTCATAAACTCCCCCATTACTCCTCCCAATTTATTATGCTGGGAACTGAGTAAAGTCATCACATGCTGGTAATCGGCGCCATCACTTACGTGGTTATCAATAAAGATATCGGGATCGAGCAGGTGAAATATTTCTGTAAAGGATCTTGCTTCTTTGGTATCACATTTAATGAAATCGCGATTCAGGTCCAGGTTTTGTGAGTTGCCCCGAAAGCCTTTTTCTTCCGGGCCATTCTGATCTATGCGGTAATTAACACTCCTGTTTAAACAACCACCGATATTATAGACAGGAATGATTGCAAGAACTACATTATCTGGGAGACCCGCCCCAGTTGTTTTTTTTATAAGTGTACTTTCTTCGCCCCTCCAAGGAGGGGAAGGTTTCGTTTTATTTGAAGCCTCAACTATATCTCTAGCCAGCAACATACTGGCATCAATACCATCCGGCTCACCGGGATGTATGCCATTGTTGATAAAAATAATACGTTTATTGTTTTTATGAATATTGTCAAAATTGTAATCACCGTTATTTGATACCACAACGAGATGTAGTGGATAGCCTGCATCCGTCATCCCCATTGTCAACATTTTTACTTTGCCGGATAGCAGATCTAATTTTTGCCACCAGTCAATGATCTCATTGTATGTTGGACTTTGTTTGCCATTGGATTGTTCAAATTTTGTAGTGATATTTTGAGTAAGCCCGGATGCGCAGATCACTATTGTGATAAGCAAAAATAAGTTCCTCATACTACTGAATTGAGTACTAAAAATAAAAAAGGCATCCCAATATCAGATGCCTTTTAAAAAAAGTATTTTAGAAGCTATTTAGCCGCGTTTGCTTTTTTGGTCAGTTTACTTTTCAGGTTGGCCGCTTTATTCTTATGAATGATACCGCGTTTGGCCATCTTGTCGATCATACTGGCCACTGCTGGCAGCTTTTCAGACATTTCTTTTCCTTCAACTGCTTTAAGATCACGGATAGCATTACGGGTGGTTTTGCCATAATACTTATTTCTTTCACGACGCTTGGTTGACTGACGAACATCTTTTTTTGTTGCACTGTGATTAGCCATTATTCTTAATTTAAGGAGGGCAAAGGTAAGGCTGAGTGCTTTAATCACCAAATTTGCAGCTATTTAATTCTACCCATACATTTATTATTCTAAATCCTGAAATCATTGCTGAGCGGGCAACGCAGACAGGATCATTAAAGCGTCTAATGGCCTCAAAATGAACCCGGATTTTCTTATTTTTTCATCGATATTTGCTGACTCACCCCGCCCCCCTCCATAAATGGAGAGGGGAGCTTTGATAAACAAAGTTTTGATGAAAGATTTTTCCTATATCACTAATTCCTCGCCTGATTTTATTGAAAATCTTTATCGTGATTATGTGAAAGATCCCGAAAGTGTGGACCCCGAACTAAAAAAATTTTTTGAAGGGTTTGATTTTGGAGTAAACATTACTAAGAATGGTATAAGTGGAAATAGCTCAGCAACTGCTGTTGCACCTGATACGGATACCCGGTCTTCGCTCTCTGTAGATTGGATGCAGGAGATAAGGGCTTACCGGATGATACTGGGTTATCGTAATAAAGGACATTTACTGGCAAAGACCAATCCTATCCGTACCCGTAAAGACCGTGGCGCTAACATTGAATTGGCATTTTATGGTTTTACCGAAGCCGACCTTGACAAAGAATTTCATGCAGGAAATCTGATTGGAATTGGTACCACATCACTGAGAAATATTTTCAACCATCTCGAAAAATGTTATACAGCACATATTGGTATTGAATTCAAATATATAAGTGACCAGAAAAAGGTAGACTGGCTGACGAATGAAGTTGAAAAAAGAATGCATGATTCATTGCCCCTGGAAAAGAAAAAGAGAATACTGGAAAAGCTAAACCAGGGGGTGATGTTTGAAAAATTTTTACATACCAAATATGTGGGGCAAAAACGATTTTCATTAGAAGGGGGCGAAACAACTATTGCCGCACTTGATGCTATTATAAATACTGCTGCTGATAATGATGTACAGGAAGTAGTGATTGGGATGGCACATCGGGGAAGATTAAATGTGCTGGCCAATATCATGGGTAAAACATATGAACAGATATTCAGTGAATTTGAAGGTACGGCCAAGATGGATCAAACAATGGGAACCGGCGATGTGAAATATCATATGGGATATGGAAGTGAATTACAAACACCCAATAATAAAACTGTTCGCCTGAAGCTGATGCCTAACCCTTCCCACCTGGAAGCAGTTGACCCGGTTGTGGTTGGTTTTGCAAGAGCCAAGGCCGATGTGATGTATGAAAGCGATTTTGATAAAATTCTTCCTATACTTATTCATGGAGATGCTTCTGTTGCAGGGCAGGGAATAGTGTACGAAGTATTACAGATGTGTAACCTGGAAGGTTATTATACCGGTGGCACTCTTCATTTTGTCATCAATAACCAGATTGGATTTACGACCGATTTTGAAGATGCCAGGAGCTCTGATTACTGTACTTCACTGGCAGCTGCTGTTCAGGCTCCTGTATTTCATGTAAACGGAGATGATCCGGAAGCAGTGATTAAGTGCGTGGAGATAGCTACACGTTACCGGAAAGAATTTAATGCTGATTTTTTTATTGATATGGTTTGTTATCGCCGGCATGGCCATAATGAAGGCGATGACCCGAAATTTACACAACCACATTTGTATGCATTAATTGAAAAGCACCCCAATCCAAGAGAAGTTTATGTGAAATATTTGCTGGAGAATGGCGAACCCGATGCGCAGGAACTGGCCAAAGAAATGGAAAAAAAGTTCTGGAGCGATTTGCAGGAACGGTTGGATGAAGTAAAACAACATCCTTTGCCTTATCATTACCAGGCGCCGGAATTATCCTGGAAAAGTTTAAGGAGAGCTACAATAGAAGACTTTGATCAATCACCTGTTACTGCTATCAGCCGGGAGAATATTAATAAAATATTTGATGTATTGATGAAATGGCCGGCTGATTTTAGACCGTTAAGAAAAGTAGAGAAAATTTTAAAGGAAAAAATAAAGTTGTATGAAAAAGAACAGAAAATTGATTGGGCTACCGGTGAACTATTAGCATATGGAAGTTTATTAGCCGAGGGAAAAGATGTTCGTTTGAGTGGTCAGGATGTGAAGCGGGGAACTTTTTCGCACCGCCATGCTGTACTTCGGGATGAAACAACGGACAAGCCATACGACAGGTTAAGTAATATTCCTGGTGCAAAAGGAATATTCAGAATTTACAATTCCCTGCTGAGTGAATATGGTGTGCTGGGTTTTGAATATGGATATGCATTAGCCAATCCCAATGCACTTGTATTATGGGAAGCCCAGTTTGGCGATTTTTGTAATGGCGCTCAAATCATGATAGATCAGTTTATTGCTGCCGGTGAGCAAAAATGGAACCGGATGAATGGGGTTACTTTATTATTACCCCATGGCTATGAAGGGCAGGGACCCGAGCATAGCAGCGCAAGACTGGAACGGTTTTTACAAATGTGTGCCGAGCTGAATATGGTGATAACGAATATTACCACATCCGCGAACCTTTTTCATGCATTGCGAAGACAACTGGCATGGCCTTTTCGAAAACCATTAATAGAATTTTCTCCAAAAGCTAATCTCCGTCACCCGGGATCTTATTCAAAAATTGAAGAATTTATAGAAGGTGGTTTTAAAGAAGTGATAGATGATTTTTTTGCAAAAACAGGTAAAGTAAAAAAAGTTTTATTCTGTAGTGGTAAAATTTATTTTGATCTTGCGGAAAAGCAACAGAAAGATAATAGAACCGATGTAGCTATCATTCGTGTGGAACAATTATACCCATTGCCATTTAAACAACTGGAGACATTGTACAAAAAGTACAACAAAGCCACCTGGTTTTGGGTGCAGGAAGAACCACAGAATATGGGAGCGGCTTCCTTTTTGCAAATGAACCTGAAGAGTATTAATTATGGCATCATCAGCCGCCAACCCGCTGCATCTACTGCCACGGGTTATAATAAAGTGCATCAGCAGGAACAGGGTGAAATTATTGAAACGGCATTTAGTATATAAAGCCTCTCCAAACCTCCCCGAAGGAGAGGCTTGCAAACACAAAAGGCCCGCTTATCAGAAAAGGGTTTTATTTTCGGGGAGCTATTAATTACAAACGAGAAACAATTAGTATGATTGATATCAAAGTTCCAACAGTCGGCGAATCCATCAGCGAAGTGACTTTGTTGAAATGGAATAAGAAAGATGGGGAGTATGTAGAAAGAGATGAAGTGATTGCTGAACTGGAAAGTGAAAAAGCAACTTTTGAGGTGAACGCCGAAAAAGCGGGCATCCTTAAACTTGCATCTATCAATGAAGGGGATATAATAAAGATCGGGGACTTGCTGGCTTCAATTGATGAGTCCGCCGATAAACCCGCAGCATCAAACGGCAAACCTGCAGTTGATAAAAAAGAAGAGAAGAAAAAGGAATCAACCACACCAGACGAAAAGCAACAAAGTCTTCCAGTAGGGCCCGCCCGTGCCGGTACAGACGGGAATGAGGGCATCAAAGCTTCTCCGGTTGCTTCTGCTATCATTGCAGATAAACATGTTGATCTGTCAACCATATCGGCATCAGGCGCCGGTGGTAAAATATTAAAAGATGATGTGCTGGCAGCACTAAGTAATCCTGGTAAAGTAACCGGCGGCAAAGCTTTGTTCAGCAGGGAAGAAAGAAAGGAAAAAATGAGCCAGTTGCGAAAAACTATTTCCAGAAGGTTAGTGGAAGCTAAGAATACCACAGCGATGCTAACCACTTTCAACGAGGCAGACATGAGCCGCATTATGGATATCCGTGGCAGGTACAAAGACAAGTTCAAAGAAATACATGGCGTGGGTTTGGGCTTTATGAGTTTTTTTGCCAAAGCCTGCTGTATTGCATTGCAGGAATGGCCTTCTGTAAATGCTTATATTGATGGCGAGCAATTAGTTTATCATGAATACTGTGATATTTCTATTGCTGTATCAACCCCAAGAGGATTAACTGTTCCGGTAATCCGCAATGCTGAAAGTTTGAGTATGGCCGGTATTGAAAAAAAAGTAATGGAGCTGGCGGCCAAAGCAAAAGATAATAAATTAACAATGGAAGAATTGCAGGGCGGAACATTCACCATTACCAATGGCGGTGTATTTGGTTCTTTGATGAGCACCCCCATTATCAATCTTCCGCAAAGCGCTATTTTGGGAATGCACAAAATACAGGAACGCCCGGTCGCCATAAACGGGCAGGTGGCTATAAGACCCATGATGTACCTGGCATTAAGCTATGATCACAGAATAATAGACGGTCGTGAATCAGTGAGTTTTTTGGTAAGAGTAAAAGAATTGTTGGAGAACCCGGAGCAACTGCTCATTGGTAAAGATCTGGTTAAAACTTTATTGGGCGTATAATTTTTTTTTACCTTTCTTATTCATAAACCTAAACTATGATTATGAAAAGAGTTCTTATAGCGGTATCCATTTTTAGCAGTCTTTTTTTATTATCCTGCAGGAAAGAATCCACTCTTTCCGGTAGCGGTAGTGGTGGCGGAACGGAAGGAACACGTCTTGTAAAATTGGTTAACAAAGCAGGCCAGGATTCGTCAGTATCCGAATTCAGTTATACTTCTTCCGGTAAAATAACCAGCTTTAAAGCATCGGGTGTTGAATCAGGTCAGGCTATTGACCTTCGGATCAGTTATATAAGGAACTCTTCCGGTATCATTCAGAAACAGATCCTCAAAGGCAATGATTTTATTTCCATCGGCATTGATAGCATTGTTACCATCGTTAATTATGACGCAGCCAATAACCGCTATAAAAATGCGGTGTCAGTATTTTCTGCATTTAGATTCAATATCAGGGACAGCCTGGTTTTCAATTATGATTTAACCGGCAAATTAATAACAGAAATTGATTATACGGATCAAGGTTCGGGGTACAAGCCTGCCACTAAAACTGAATATGGATATACGGGCACCAACCTGCTAAGCGAAAAATTTTATTTATTTAATACTATTACTTCAGGTTTTACCCTTAAGGAGACCGACACTTATGAACATGACGATAAAAAAAATCCATTACAATTTGCATCTGAGGCTGCCGTCCTGAATATGAATCCTTTTTACTCAACAAATAATATTACCAAAGCCACAGGAATTGCTTCTGATCCTGCTGATAATTTTGTTTCCACTGAAACCTATACCTATAATTCTTCGAACCGGCCGGCCACGTCAATAAATGTTACGGGTACCGATACATCAGCAACAACTTATTATTACCAGTAAAAAATAACTTTAAAGCTTCTGTAATTTTACCGGGTACTTTTTGCAGGGGTTATTTATATATGCGTTTTCATTCCTATCTGAACAGTGCCATACAAATTCTTGCTCAATACAGAGGAGAAGAGCCCTGCCTGTCCGGCAGGCAGGCTTTTGCTTCTTTTATCAAAAAATATTTTGCACAGCATAAAAAATATGGCTCTGCCGACAGAAAGCAGGTCAGTCATTTGTGTTTTTGTTATTTCAGGCTGGGAAAAGCAGCGATGAACTTGCCGACAGAGGAAAGGATTTTACTGGGTTTGTTTTTATGTTCGGTTGTACAAAATGAAATATTGGAACAACTAAAACCAGAATGGAATAAAAAAGTAAAGCTTTCTGTAACAGAAAAACTATCATCTATCCACTATCATCTTTCATCTGAAAATGTTTTTCCCTGGAAAGATGAATTGAGTGAAGGTATTGTGCATGAAAATTTTTGCAAATCTTTCTTTATTCAACCTGATTTGTTTTTACGGCTGCGACCAGGAAAAGAAAAAATAGTAGAAGAGAAATTGACAGCTGCAAATATCTGTTATGCAAAATTAAATGACACCTGCCTCGCTTTGCCTAATGCATCAAAAATTGACACCGTTATTGAATTAGATAAAGAAACCATAGTGCAGGATTACAGTTCGCAGCAAACAGGCAAGTTTATCAGATCTGAAATCCCAAATCCCGGATCTAAAATTAATTTATGGGATTGCTGTGCAGCCAGCGGTGGTAAATCCATTATGCTTTATGATCTGTATCCCGCTATTGAACTGACTGTTTCCGATGTAAGAGAATCCATTCTTGCTAACTTAAAAAAACGTTTTGCCAAAGCAGGAATTGCTAAATATCTTTCTGTAGTTCTTGACTTATCGAAAAATAATATTCAATATTCAATATTCAATTCTCAATTTTCAATTATCCTGGCCGATGTGCCCTGCAGCGGGAGTGGCACCTGGAGCCGTACACCTGAACAATTATATTATTTTGATGAGAAAAAAATAGATGAGTATGCATCACTTCAGAGGACGATTATATCAAATGTAATACCCCGTCTTAAAGGTGGTGGTTACCTTTTGTATATCACCTGTTCAGTGTTTAAAAAAGAAAATGAAGATATCATTGCGTTTATAAAACAAAAATTTCAACTTGAACTGATCGGGATGGAAGTATTAAAAGGTTACGATATAAAAGCAGACTCAATGTTTACCGCCCTGCTCAGAAAGCCATTATAGTTTGATCATCTCCGCTGTTCCGATTGGTTTTTGCCCGTTCAATATTTTTATATAATATTTTCCCGATGCCAGTTTGTTAACAGGAAGATTAATATTTTTCTTTCCGGTGCCCTTCGATTCTTTGAATTTCATGATTAACCCGCCTTTAGAATCAAATATAGCAACAGACATACTGTTTACTGCATAGGCTGTTTCAATAATGAGTGTAACATTACTTCCTGATACAGGATTTGGTTGAATAGTAAATGATTCTTTAACAGGGTCGGTATTTCCTGTGCCGGTTGCAAAACAACCCGCTGATGTTGTTATTTCAGTAGTATCTGTATAAACTGACATCAATGTCGCAATTGCTGTATCTATGATCTGCCGGATACGGTAAGAAACTATTCCCTGGTTCACACTAATAAGAGTATTGTTAAACTGATAATTATGATTAGCAAGAATACTTCCCGCCTGCGGACTCATTTCTCCAACTTTTGTAAAAAAAACTTCACCCGGCACTTTTCTTTCTATTTCATATTTCATTGCTGATATATCCTTACTGGTCCAATTGACTGTAACATTGCAGGCATTGACTGTAGAATTTGCCGTAGAAAAGTCAATCAACAGGTTAGCAAAAGCAGTTTTCATATCAGGGATTCCATAACCAATTCTGTTATCCGGAGTTCCAGCAATACTTCCTGCCAACTGCATAGCCCGGATTATTTTTATATTATTAAATTCAGGAAAGCCCTGCCACAAACAAGTTCCCATACCCGCCATATTGGGGCAGGCGAAGGATGTTCCGTTGCCAATTCCAATAGTATTATCTGTATTTTGTATAAGAGCATTTACACCGACTGACGCCATATCAGGTTTTATTTGTCCGTCTGATGAAGGACCAAAACTGGAAAAATCAGCAACAACTCCGGCAATATTTACTGCTCCAACAGCTACTATACTATCCCCATCTGAAGGTGTAACAAGAAAATTCCAGCTATTACCGCCTTCATTACCAACTGCATTAAAAACAATGATTCCTTTTTTAGCCGCAAGACCAGCAGCAGTGGCACACATAGTAGTGTTGCCATTCATTTGTGCATACGTATGATCGAAGATGGAGTTGTCAAATGTGTTGTAACCAAGTGAAGAAGATATTACATCGCTACCCAGGCTATCAGCCCTTTCGGCGCCACAGGCCCAGTTATGTTCTTCAATGGGATACTCAGAATTCACATCTTCTGTCCTGAATAAATGAAAATTCGCCTTAGGAGCTTTACCTGTAAATTGACCTGGTATGTTAGCCGCGATCGTTGATAGACATTGCATTCCATGTGGATGGTCTTCTACTACACTGGCATTGCCTGCTACAAAATCCCAGGTGGTTAATATCTGCCCGTTGATATTTACACTATCAAAAGCTTTTAATGATATATAATTCTGGAATCCACCATCGAGAAATGCAATTTGCATTCCCTGGCCCCTCAGACCGATATTGTGGAGAAATTCACCATGGTGAAGATGAATTTCATTAAAGGAACTGGTTCCATAATTAAAATAATCGGTTGTTATTTGCGTTAACCTTTGCGTTAAAAGAGAAGTGATGACTTCTTCCTGCTCAAATTTATTTCGTGATGGCAACCCATTATAAGCCACTCTTGAAGCCAGTCCTTTTACACTTTGTACAAATGGAAAAGCATTGATAGAAGTGATAGCATTTGAATCCGTCGTTTGAATAGTGACGGAGTTGAGCCATTTTGAAATATTGAGTATTGTAACATTCGGTACATTCCTTATTTGCGTAATATAAGAAGGTGTAACCGGGAGATCGGTGCTGTCTATTGCAATACCATATCTTGTTCTGCGGTCAAGGGCACGTTGCGATAAATAAGAAAGAGGTGTGGTAAATGAATAAGGGGTACCCCCTTTATTTTTTAATTTTATTATGTAACGGGTAAACTGTGCCTGTGATTCCGTCAACACGGTTATCATCAATAGTAATAAGGATAAAAGTATTTTCATCGGCACCGGCTTTTTTGCCAATATCAAATTTACAGCATAAAGAGGAATTTAGTTGTGATCGATCATCCACAGCTTTATGCCAAAGCCAGTTTTAAAAGGCCCCCCGGCACCACCCGGATTAGGTTGGTATTCCCATAATTCATATTCGCGGTATACAAGCCCGATGTTTTTTGAATATTTTTCTACCGATCTTGTTTTAGCGGCATAGGCAGTAAGA
>Ga0315276_10007316_pt1 | contig 10214 bp, 15 predicted proteins | sample YL17G05_0_MG_FD_204542 | JGI IMG/M metagenome (GOLD analysis project Ga0315276, IMG submission 204542) | Sediment microbial communities from Yellowstone Lake, YNP, Wyoming, USA - YL17G05_0 | ecosystem: Environmental > Aquatic > Freshwater > Lake > Sediment | place: USA: Wyoming | collected... | reverse complement strand
ATAGCCCCTGACGGTCAGCTTGCGCCCCTTCGGAGGGTCCCCGATAAAAAGAATGTCTCCATAGACTGTTGTGGAAGAAACGGCGCCTGCTCTTTCCCAACTGACTGCGGCTGCGTCAAAGGCAACCTTGAGAGCCTGTCCATCAGGTATCTGTCCGGAAGAGTCTATATAGATAAGCCCTTCTTCAGCTTCGAGAATATAATCAGTATTGACGAGGAATGTCTGACGCCTGCATGTCCAGACGACGGTCCCGTCTGTGACGGTACCGCCAACGACGGCAGGCCATGCAGGTTCCGTGCTTCCGACGGAGCCGGGCGTTGTACATTCATACCGGAACCCGTTGGCAACCGTGGGGATGGCATATTCACCGGCAAGGACGACCCTCTTTATTGTTACCGTATCGCCGGCTACTTCCTCTGCAAGTATACCGGCAGGGACAGTCAGGACACCGGCTGCTACATTGGAAACAAGGCACGTTACATTATTGCTTGCTGAACCGGAAACCACGACGGTCATGCCACTCTTGAACCCGGCAGTTACAAGACCGGAGCCGGAGTCGGTTATGGTATCGGCTAACCCGGCGCCGCCGTCAACAAATGCTATTGTTGTGCCGGTTATGGTTGCTTCCTCCCAAGCGGCATCGTCCGCTGCTTTGACTACGACATTCGAGACTTTCTTTTTTGTGAGCTTGAGCCATCTTGAGAGTTCCGCGGTCAATGCCTCATTGCTAACGGATGCTATGCTTTGGACCTCATTTGCAATGTCCTCCCTTGACATAACGAACATCCTGAGGTTTCTAATGTTAGGCTCGTCAAGGGAAAACTGGCCTGTGCCTTTAGATTTCAGGATCGCCTCATCATCTTTTGTCTGGATACCTGACCTCGATGAGAAGTGCTCCTTAACGTCAATAGTTGTGGTTATTTTGAAATCGGGAGTGTTTCCGAGGTCGGCGAAATTGATTTCACCGGCCCTCCTGAAGAGAAGCTTTCCTTTGCCTATAGTGTAGGGTTTTTGTTCCGCCATATAAACCTCCTTTTATTCCGAGAGGCTTATATGACAACGAGGCCTTAAGCGAGGTTGTCAGCGAGTCGGTAAATATCTATTCTCTTATACCAGAAAAAACCCTTGTTTACTGGCAATCAACCAAATAAGGGAAATACGGTCAACGTTACGGTGTCACCCCGACCGGTCCATCCATCAATAGTGAGCCTGGGCTGAATAAGGTAGTCACCCTTAACGTCAAGATCGGCAGGTGCCGTCTGATAACGCAATTTTGTTGTGCCGTAGGTTTCCGGAATCCATACAACAATTGATTTGTCAGGCTTCCGCACCTGAAGCGTAAGTGCGGAAGCTTCCGTTATATCCTCGCCGCAATCTATTTCTATAACCGGATTATCACCGATATATACTTTCTTTGCCATTAGTCGACCTCCATAATTTCCTGTAATTTTGACCTGATCTCGACCCGTTGCCTTAATCCGGATGTCAACTTAACCGAAGCCGAAAAAGAAGAAGTGCGCCAGACAAGCCCGCAGAAAGATGTCGTAAGCGTGACAACCTCGGACTTGCGCTTACGCTTAACCCATTTAAGCGGAGTGCCAAGCCCCCAGGCTAAAATTGCCGACGCCGTGCGTCCGAGGCCCTGCCCTATGTTTGTCGTGTTGTTAAACACTTGATTTTAGCTCCACTGCCAGAGATCCGGGGGTAATCTCAGCGATTTCATTTAAGTTCACATCCTTAAGCTCTTTAGTAAGTATGTCGGCAGTATCTTCGGAGTTCCTAATATGCAGGCTCCATGTCGAGCCCGTCTTCGATAAATATTTCTTGTTTTTGACGTATTGGATAAGGAGCCGAGTATCTACTTGCAGCCCGCCCACGGACGCTTCTTTCGCAAGGACCGTGGAAGCCTCTACCCCGGCGATAATCTCTTCAAGGCTTGCGCCACCACTCTCCGAAATATCCGCCTTCGCAGCGATCACCGTGTCCGGGAGTAAGGGACCTATTTTGTTTAATACAGCCGCCAAACTACCTTCAAGCACAACCGGTGTTTGTGGAGATGAAAGCACATTATTGTCATTATCAAAACTAAATTTTCCCGACCATTCATTCAAATCTTCCAGATAGGGATTGTCCGGCTGGTCGGAAGCAAGCTTAACTCGCTGGGCCGCATCAAGGATAACTATTCTTGTTGCATATTCCCATACCTCTTGAGCGGTCAATGCAGACCTTCCGTTTATTGCTTCAAGCAATGCAGCAAGACCGATCGTTCCGTCTGCAAGAGCTGCTGCGATTATGGAGATTGTGTCATTGTCGGGAGGTGTATAACTTAAAGATGCTAACCTTGAAGAAATATCTGCATCAAGACAACCCATTCTTGTAGTATTTACCCCGGCATCGGACAATGCCGTATCAGCCTCGGTGTTGATGCTGGCTTTCATGACTGCGGACAAATCAACCCCTGCGGTTATGGCTTTCACATCTACGGGGAGATTCCCGGTTACATCTTGCGAGGATAAAGACATGGCGCTTTTACCGACCGTACCGGCAACGTTACCACCGACATTTCCCTGAATACCTGCAGGAGTGGCCGCATTAAGACTTATTTTTTGCAAAGCCCCGAAATCAATATTAGCTTGCGAAACGACATTAACTCCTACCTGAGCATTTGCCGTGTTTACAACTGCATTTGCTATGTTCTTCAAATTAACATCGAGAATCCCTGCCGTTGCAGGTGCGGAGATTGCCGCACCAAGTAGCTGTGTTACATCGGCCTGCAAAACATCGGTTCCTGCAACCATGGAATCATATACCATTGCAGGGACAACAATATAGTCTTCCCATACGGGCAGATAAGTTGCGGCGTCATGGAAATGTACCCTCAAATGCCCAAGGCTTGCCGTATGGGTAGCAGACAATCCGACCAGATACATGCCGTTATTGTCATGCGCCCATGAAGCGGCCGTAAAAGAGGCCCCTGTGGCATTGTATGTATAGCGACCAGTCTGGGTAGTCAAGGCTGTTTTAGCTGTAAAGCCGTCTGCTTTGTCAAGAAATGGCCCCATCGGTAAAGTAACTGCGGTTGATTGCTTTAGTATCCTAAACATTGAAAGCCCTCCTTCTACGATATGAGTTCATGAATAATGGAACAGATGCAGGTAATGCATGAGTGATTACCAGGGAAGGTTTATATGTTCCATAGTCTGCAAAAAATGGTTGCCATCTTGCATACGCACCACTTGCCCATGCGGGAGCCGTATTATCTATATCCCAGTGATACCGAATACCGAATTTCGATACCCCCGTCTTTGAAATATTACTAATGCCTGATGCATTTAAACCTACTGACCATGTACTTCCCCCGGATGGCATAGCGGCTCTTCCAAAATCAACAGAGCCCCATCGCGCGATATTATAATCCCCACTGGCTATCGCGGTATTGCTTGATGGATTGCAGGAACAGGCAACACAAGATGGGGATGAGAGGGTGTTAGCCGAAACGTTGCATTTTACCGAATAAGTTGCTGCCGAAATCACGGTAGTATCAGCCAAACTTGAGGTATCAAATAATGTTATTGTTCTTGCCATCAAATTATATTGCCCCGAAGTAGAACTTGCAAAAATATACATGTAAACTGTTGCTCCTTGACTATCACCGGCCCCATCCCCTGCATTAGCCCTTATGTTGGCGAATGTTTCCCCTGCTCCCGACCCCGAACCTCTGGAAGCGTAACCATCCACACTTGTGCTTTCTACGTGAGCATTTGGATAAACAGTCAATGTATCAAAACCAAAACTAAACTCCGGGAAATATTTATCGAGAAGGGCTTCATCCGTTTTATGTAATACCTTCCATAGCAAATGTAACTCTTTAAATAAGGCATAAGAGAGAAAAGGTCTTGTATAAAATACCGTAGTAACAAAAACCTTATTATCCCGAATATCCTCAAAAACAGTCGCAGAACTGACTTCTATTTTTACTATACGCCTATCATTGAAAAAACTGTCCCTTAACCCTAATTTGTCCCTAAACCAGTCTTTGGTAAATGGATTATTCAGCAGGAACAAAAGCTTACGTTGATGCCGGAAAAACCACTCTCTGGAAAAGACCTGCATTATCGGCTCTTCTATAATGCTATTAGTGCTATAATTACCCCTAATCCGGTAGCACCTACTAAAGAAAATATTTGTTTTATAATTGAAGGCTTTGACTCCTTTAACATCCGGTTGCAATCATCCCTCTGGCGCTCTATCAAGCCGTTCAAGCTCGTAATAGCGCCGTCCTTTATTGCAAGCAGATCATTCTTGATGTCGGTTATCCTTTTAAGCTCCGCAACCTGAGCTTGAAGGACCTGAATCTGCTCGTCCTTTATCCGGCAGATGTCGGTCGACACCCGGCTTTGCTCTATTTCCACGAGCATTTTACCGGCTGTGGTGCTATCAACGCAGATCTCTGCCTGAGCTACTCCGGAAAGAATAGATATGGACACCATAAACACCCATATAAAGGCCGTGAGTTGCCGATTAAAGCCTTTTCTCGCCTTGGCTGGTATATTGGTATGCTTTCTCATTTGATTGTCACCTTATAACCTAATTTTTCAAACCTTTTTTGGGCCTCAATTTCGTTTGCCGGCGGCTTGATATTGTCCATGAGTTTTTTCTTTGCCTCTAATTTTCTAATGAGCAAAGAATAGTTTTTTGACAATGCTTTTAGATTTTCCTCTGATGCCGACATCTTCGATTCCAGGACCTTTATTTCAGCCTTATGCTTAGCCTCGATTTCAGCCTGTTTTTCGCTCCACTGGCGTTCAATCAGTGACTTAACGAGCGGAATCTTACTGCCCTGCCACGAGATTTCTATGACTGCAATGAAAAGTATGAAACATACCCCGAAAAGCACATATGTCATTCGGCCTGCCTTCATTTTGAAACCTCGCGTGTATTACAACCCTGTCCGTTTCTTCTTACAAGCAAGCACAGAAATTCAGGATAGCGCTTGACTACCCACATTAAAAACTCTTCACGAGTGCCTTTGATAGAGTTATCCCAGAGAGCTTTTAAGGGATTTTCCGCACTCTGGTAATATGATTTATTCCGGTCTGTCATACTGCCCCCTTCACTGCACATAGGTTATCGAGGCGCTTATGTATCTGACTCACAGTGGCCTCTACCCTGGTAGACGACTCGGACATGGTTTTCTCTATGCGCTCAACTGTTTCCTTGAAATAACCCATGCTCGGATACTCCTTCGGCAATGTCTGCTGACGCAGCACTTTTTGCTCCTGCACGACTGTCTCCATTGTTTCACTGAATTGTTTAAGGGTTGTAGACAGAGAGCTATAATCGGAGTTCCTCGGACACCCGCGCTGTGCCTGTTCACAAAACCTTGCCAATGACTGCGATGTAACAACGTCCTGCTCCTTAAGCACTTCCGCGATAAGCACCTTTAATTGTTCCCGCGTCATATAATCTTTGTATTTCGACGAAACCTTTAAATTTATGATTTCCCAGAGGAATTTCCCGATTATTCCGCATACGGTCAGCATGCCGACAGTTATAGCTATGGCGCTTGCAATTTCAGAAATCGGCATTACCAGAACCTCCATTTATCGGATGAGATTTTATACTTTTCTCCGTAACGGAATACCTGTTTTGGATAGTCATAACCGACCCGGCAAAGATCGAGTTGCTCGCCGGATTTTAAAATAATAATCCGGCGCCGACATACGGCTTTCATGGCGTTGTAGTCTGTTACACCGGCCCGGGTGTATTCTTTGTGCATGGTCTCGTAGCCGGAATTATAAAAACAGTATGTAAGCCAAAGTGAGCCGTTCCAGTTGCTCTTGTGGAGCTGCTTCATGTACCAGGCTTGGGCCTTAATCGCACGAGTGGGATTGTACATATCAAGAGGACCGAGATATTTCTCCGCACCTTTGATAGTTGCCGGCATGAACTGAGTAAGCCCCTGCCCACCATCAAAGGCGGTGACGTCGGCCCTGCAGCGACTCTCCTGGCGGATCTGCCCCATACCGTACCAGTAGGGGAAATCTAAGCCGAAATAATGCTCATGCTGTTGCCTGACAAGCGGGACGTATTGCGCGCACCGGTCTACAGCAAAAACCCCGGTAGCGATAGCCGGAATAATTCCGATAAGGAATAAGACTATTGCGATAGCCAGGAGCCTCTGCTGTGTCATTAGCCGCCTTCCGCGTAGAGATATGCAGCCATTACATGCAAAGCTATTACCATGATCTGATGCACCTTTTCCTCTGAAGTCCTGAAATCAATATAAGGGAAAAAGAATTTTCGGGTTGCATGAGCGTGTACCTGTGAAGCCGAAAAGAGCATGACTTTATAAAGGAACAATTCAAGCCCCTGTCTTTCGATTCTTACCGGTAAAAGGAATAGAACCAGCCCGATAATCGCCAGCATAAGCAGTTCAAGCCATATCCTCTTGAATGCAGCCTTGGCTTTGTTCATCCTTTTGCCTTGTTAATGGCGTCCTTGGCCTTGTCCCTGACATCTGTTGCAGCGTTGGCGAGTTTATCGGCTTCTTTCGGATGCTTCCGTCCCCAAAATACCCCGGCCATAAAAACGGCCGCTAAGACCGCTACTATCAATAAAGCGTAAATTAAATTCATATCGAACCTCCTATTTGTCTTTAACGATTAAGTGCATAACAAGGAAATAAAACGGATGGGACAGCCCTTCATCATTTTCAACATCAGAGACGGTTATCGCCATCGGAATATCACCCTCAACCCTTGTCAGAACTGCCGATTCGAGCATCTCCTCGAATTCCATAAATGTGTCGAGGGCGAGCTCTTTGTCCACAAGCCAAAACCCGGCGTAAATATAAACCGAGTGTTCGACGCGTCCGTTACTCTGGACCGCTTTCCGTGGCCTTGTAATAAAAGCCATTGGTAACTGCTCTGAGCCGATTTCCTTCTTTGAGCGAAAGACCTTTTGGACCGTAAATTCCTTATTGAACCTGTCGGAACAAAAGGCAGCGCCGTTAGTTTCAAGCCTCAGTTTAATGGCATTCAGATAATTAACGATTTCCGTCATTTCGATGTCACCTTGCCTACTTCTTCATTTAGAATTTTGACGGGATCGGATTTTGCGCGGAACTTAGCAAGCGCATCCCTCAGAAAAGGCCGGGGACCATACTTGCGGTTTGGACCAAGACCGTCATGCACCGATTTAGCATAAGAAGCCGAATCGAAAATGATAACCTCGTTTTCAGCAGCGCGAACCTCGAGACCGTCTGAGGACTTTGCTTCTCCCGGCTTGAGCCAGTTCAGACTCTGTTTTAAATGCCCCGTGCGGACAGGGACCGGATAGCCGCCTGCCGGGATAGACTGTCTCTTCCAGCCTTTAGCCGTTGTAACTCCTTGAGTGCCACGGCCATTCACAAGAGCCACGGCTTCCCGATAAACTCCCTTTGCTATAATCACAAGGCCGCGTTTCAGGGCAACCGGCATTTCCTTGCCCAGGCCGTCGAGCTTTATGTCCACAATCCCGGTGTCGTATGTGACCTGAATATCAAGCATCGTCAGGGACCTCGCTTGCAGAAGAAAAATGAGACGACACTGCGGTATGCCCGGAATAGCCATATTCCGTAAGCAGGTTCATGAGACTATCGGACTCGCTGTCATAGGACTTTTGCTGTTTATATACCGGCGCGGTTTCGGGAGTGCTATCGACATTCGCCAGCATAATATTGATGCGCCTCTGGCAGAGTTCCGAGGCAACATAACAAACCTCTATCCTTTTGACATATTCGATTTTAAGGGCATCGGTCGTATTGTAGAGAGTCGGCCCGATTTGGCCTTTAAGGATGGCCGCTTTAAGTGCAATGATTTCCTCGATATATCCATCAAAAGAAGACCCCCCTCTTATCCTGAACATTTCAGACTTAAAGCCGAGGTCGAGGACGTCCTGAACTTCTATTGCCATATTGTTGTCTCCGATTCGACAGCCTGAGGATCACTCCCCAGGCTGTCTATAGGGGGTTTATTAACTTAAAGCGCATCTCCTGTACTGCTTAACTTCTCCGATGATGCCGTTATAAGCGCCGGTCCAGATGTGCGCGGCGCCGAGCACCATCTCATTTCTCTGAGGCGGCCTGAGATTGAGGTCGTCCCATTCACCCCTTTGGCTCTTGAAGCCGGGCATGGCAATGTAATAGGATGTATTGACCAGCTTTGTAGTGCTGATAACGGTATCCACATTGTAGACAATCTGGTTGCCGTTAGCGCTGGCATTTGCGATCGTGTAGGTCTGAGCCAGTGCCTTGAAGATTCTGGCCCTGAGCTTCGGATTGCAGACGATTGCGAATCTTTCGTTTTCGTCTACCGCGTAGCCCGCTGCCGCCATATCGGTAAGTATCTGAGCACAGGCGTTGTTGATCGTGGTAACATCGTCGGTTGCGAAAGACTCATTGATTCCGGCCGTCATACCTGAGAGCAAGCCGTAGAAGATAGTTGCCTTGTTGTCCCACCATCTCCTGATCGTGTCCGCGGTCAGCTGGTCGATCTTGTAATACTGATTGAATCTCAACCAGTCGTCCATGATGTTATAACCGCCGGTAAACCTCAAAAAACCGACCGATGTCTTTGCGGCAGTCGGGAGCCGCGAAAGCTTGGCTTCCTCACCGTTCACCTGCTGATAGAATGTTGCCCCGCCGGTGATGTCCATAACGTCAAAGGACGCGTTCGCAGAGGCACGCATGTCTACCTCGGAGAATAGATACTCAAATCCTCTGTCCGGACTTTTGGTCGTGTCGGAGAATATGAGGGCGATGGGCGCCATACCCTGTAAAGATGAGTCGGGGCCGACCATCTTGATACCGTGGTGTGACAGAGGGGTGCCGGAAATCTTTTTGATGAGATGTGCCGCCGCCTCTACGATCTTGTCTTTCCGCTCGGCCGCCGGTATTTCATTAATCTTCGACCAGTCGAACATCTTGTGTCCATAAAGATCCATTGTCTAAGTCCTCCCTTGTTTGTCCCAAGAGGCGCCTTAGACAACGAGGCGTTTATGCGAGGTTGTCAGCGAGTCGGGAAATTTGTTTTATTATTTTTTCTTTGCTTGTTCAGTAAGCCATTCTTCCCAGGCATTAAGCATGCCCTTTAAGTGCCTGATAAGAATTCCCTGAAACCTTATGGTTGTTTCACTCACCTATTAGCTCCAGTCGAGAATTCTGTACGCAATCCAGATCGTCATTGTGGTATCGGCTGACACATTGCCGGCATATTCACCGTCTCCGTCATTGTCGAGCACAAGGGGCTGGTCCAGCGCACCGGCAGCGGCCACAATTACATCCTTTACGGGTATCGCATTTGTGAATGTGTCAGCGGCCGCATCAATGAAGTTGGTAGCTTCGATGTCCACGCTGACCTTGACACCGGTTCCGTTCGTGTACCTGATTGACAGATTATCGGCTGATTCGGTGAGCACCTCGGAGCCGTAATTCAAAAAGAGAGCTGCACCCACAAACTCGATTGATTTGGTTGCTCCGGGAGCCGCAACGAGTGTTTTCTGTGTGCCCCTCAATGCCTTAATCTGGCCGTTGGTCAGGGTAACCTTTGCAACCTTGAGAACTCCGGCAGCCATTTCAGTTGGACCAACTGCACCGGGAGCGATTTCGGCAGTCCCTACATTAGTGAGGTCCGGGAACAACTGAACGAGGACGGTTGTGTCGGAACTTAGGGCAGACTGTACACAAAAACCGCACATGATATTTGCCGTCGATGTTTTGGTAATACACCCGCTTACCAGGCCGTTTTCGTCCCAGTAAACGATGTCTCCCACGGCAACCACGAGTGACGCCTCTTTCGGCATGAGCGCCTTTCCGAAATACACCCAGGCGTTTGAAATATTTGCCAACGCCGTGTTGATTGCCACAACAACAAGATTGTTCTTGACGATTACATCGCCATCGGAAACTCCCGCAGAATGCGCAAACTGAAGGGTCCTTACATTCTGTATGCTATCCTGAATCACAGCTGTTGCCATATTGAACTTCCTCCTTTGATAATTTTTATTATTTTATTTTTCGTCCGGCACTAAAACGTTTTTCTTCCCGGAATCACCGGACTTGTCCTGCCTCGCATCTCCCTTAAGCTGGTCCCTGTCAGGGAATTTGACCGCCACCCTTTCATTGAGAATCTTTATCTCGTCACGCAGAAACTCCACAGGGTAAGCCTTCGCAA
>Ga0315276_10007315_pt1 | contig 10214 bp, 7 predicted proteins | sample YL17G05_0_MG_FD_204542 | JGI IMG/M metagenome (GOLD analysis project Ga0315276, IMG submission 204542) | Sediment microbial communities from Yellowstone Lake, YNP, Wyoming, USA - YL17G05_0 | ecosystem: Environmental > Aquatic > Freshwater > Lake > Sediment | place: USA: Wyoming | collected... | reverse complement strand
TGATGCGGTCACCCCAGATAATCCGGTCGCCCCAGATGATCCGGTCGCCCTTGACGATGTCCCGAAGCGCGCCCTTCTTGCCCGTCCAGTAGAGCACCCCGCTGCCCACCACATCGTCACCCGCAATCTGCACCGCGGGGACCTTCGGGCTGGGGCCGTTCACCGCCATCCACACCGCGCCGGCCGCGTTCAGGCTCCCCGACCCGGCCACAAGCTGACCCTCGGGCAGGAACGTCGCCGAGAGCTGCAGCGCCATCTTCACGTGCGCAGGCCCGAGCGACGGGTTGGCCTCGAGCATCAGCGCCACGGCCCCGGACACAACGCCCGTCGAGACGCTGGCGCCGCTCATCTGGATGAACGGCTCCCCGCCCACGCCCGTCAGCGTCCCCAGCCCGGGCGTCGACGCCACGGTGCTATCGGCCGCCATCGCCGCGAACACCTTATTACCCGGCGCCACCAGGTCGGGCTTCATCACCTTGTCGATGGCCGTCGGGCCCTTCGAGCTGTAGGTGGCCACCGAGTCGTCGCTGCGATCGGCCGTCTGGAACGTGTTCAGCGCGCCCACGGTGATGAGGTCGGGCAGGTTGCCCGGCACGTTGATGCCGCCGTACACCGGGACCATCTTGCGGTCCACCGTCACCTTGCCGTTGTTGCCGGCCGAGGCCACCACGACGATGCCGGCGTCGATGAGCTTCTGCGCGGCCTGGCACAGCGGGTCGTCGGTGTACGACTCGAAGACGGGGTGCCCCATCGACAGGTTGACGATGCGGATGTCGTAGGCCTTGGCGTTACGCAGCACCCACTGCAGCGCGCGGATGACGTCGCTGGTCTTGCCGCTGCCGTCGGCCTTGAGCACCTTGAGCGAGATGAGCCTGGCCCCGGGCGCCATGCCGCCAAGCTGCGCGGCCTGGCCGGGGATGGTGATGAGCGCGCCGGCAATCACGTCGGCCATGTGCGTGCCGTGCCCGAAGCCGTCCACCACCGCGTCGGCGGCGTCGCCGATGAAGTTCTTCGACAGGAACACGCGGCCGGCCACCGCCGGGTGCGTGATGTCGATCCCGGAGTCGATGACGGCGATGCGGATGCCCTTACCGGTGAGCTTGGGCAGCCCGGCGAACCCGCCGGCCTGCGCCAGCGCCTGGGCGCCGGTGGATTCGCGCGTGACCGCCATGTTGGCCCAGACCGTGTAGTCGGGGGCGCCGTGGGTGAACGCGGAGTCATTGGCTGCGGCGTCGAATCCTTCCGCGGTGCCCTCGAGGACGAGCCCGGCATCAAGCTGACGCTTGACGCGCAGGCCGTGACGCGAGGCCATCTGGCGCAGCGTGGCCGCGTCGCCATCCACGATGACCTGGAGCGTCTGGCCTTTGGGGGCCTTCAGCTGGTCGGCCAGGTCCTGAGAGAGCTTCGCGCGATGCTGGGCCGTGGCCGGCACCGCCTGGAGCAGCAGCGCCGCCACCCCGAGTAATCCCGTAGGAATTCGCCGCCCCGTCGTCCCGTATCCGCTTCGCATAACGCCTCCGTGGGTGGCCACCCACAACGTCCGGTCTTGCAACTCCCGCACCAGCGTTCCCGAGCGCTCAGCCGCGCTCGGCCCAGCAGGTCTTCACCGACTCGAGCAGTACGCGCTGCGAGCCCAGAGGCGTGCGCACCGTTTGCAGACGCCCGGACTTGATGAGGTAGTAGATCGTGCGGCGAGACACGTGCAGGACCAGACTGGTCTGCGCGAGCGACATGCTTCGGCCCCGGAACTCGGCAAACGGGGCCTGCTGATAAACCGCCTGAAGCACTCCACACCTCCCGGCTGGTTCACTAGCGAAATTGGTGCCAGGAAGACACAGATCCGTCAGCGCAACGACGGTTATGGCAAGTGCCTCAAAACGAGACACTTAGGCGGACGAGGTCGAAGAGGGGGGCAGGCGGGCGATCTCCAGATCGGCCAATGGGTTGGCCGGATGGTCAATTTCTGCAGTCGGCCGGGTGCACGGAAGTGCACACTCCTGCAATCGCCGATCGATGGAGCGGGGCTTGCAATAAGAGGTGGAAATGACGCCCGCGCGGGCTGGAGAAACGGCCCGGCCGGACCGATGAAGGATCTGAATGAACGCGACCCCTCAACCCCTCTCGCACTGCCAGCGGATCTGGGTGGCCATCGCCCTGGCCGGGCTGGCCATCACCTCGAGCGCGCCCGCCTCGTTCGCCTGGCTCAGCCGATAGACCCAACGCCCCAACGACTCGCGCCACCGCTCCAACTCATCGCGCCGCGCCTGTACGCTGCCGCCTGGCGGCCCGATCTGGGCCAACCGGCAGACCGGCCGTCATCTCCCACCGCTGCGCCGTGCGCACGCTGACGCCAGGAAACGCCGCGATGCCCTTCCACCCGACGATGTAGACGCTGTCCGGGGTCATCGTCTCCGACGCCGGCGTCAGTCTAGCGCCGGGCGCGCGGCCGTGCTGTCCGATCGCCGTCCAGATCCCGTCAAGATTCGGTCACGGGCGGTCACGGGCGGTCACGGGCGGGGCCTCGCGCGCCCTGCCTGTGCTATAAGAGCCCGACTGTGAAACCAGGCAGCGCTGCTTCGGCCCTTCGACCCGCTCAGGGTCGCCCCGAGCCAGGTCGAGGGGCGACAGGCTCAGGGAAGACGGGGGCCATCGGGCGGCCGCTCGCCGTACTCACCTTGTGCTTCGTCATCGCCGGCGGCGGGTTAGCGTGGTTCACCGTGCGGGCGGCGATGCAGGAGCGCACCATCGCCGAGCAGGAGGCGCGCGAGGCAACCTCCAAGGCCGCGCGCCTGATCGCCGAAGCCATCGTGCCCCAGCTGGAAGCGATCGAGCGGCGCGTGCCGGAGACCGACGGCGCCGACGACCGTGTGATCCTGACCCTGCGCGACGGGCGCGCCATTCCGACGCTACCCATGCGGCTGCTGTTTGACCTGCAGGGGCCGGCCGCAGGCGAGGAGTCCGCGTGGCCGGCATCAGGCGGCGAGCCCGCGTGGCGGACGGCATCAGGCGGCGAGCCCGCGTGGCAGGCGGCGCTTCGGGCCGCTGAGGCCATCGAGTTGCGTGCGCGGGACTGCCGCGGGCGATTGCGGCGTATCGGGAACTGCTTGCCCGCGCGCCCGCAGATCCGAGGGCGACGGTCGACCAGAGCGCGCCCGCCGAGCCGCGGGTGCGGCTGGCGGCGCAGCAGCGACTGGCGCGGTCGCTGCGAAACGCCGGCCGCGCCGACGAGGCGCTCGATGTCGTGCAGCAGCTCATCGAGCAACACGCAGGCGATCGCAGCCCTATCGTCGCCGCCGCGTGGCACGACCGCTGCGCGCTCCTGCGCGCCGGACACCTCCCCCGCGAACTCTCCCCCGGATTGATTTGCGCGCGCAGAATCAATCCGGGAGCAATTTCGACCCCGGAAACAACTCCGGGGGTAGTTGTCGGGAGAGTGAATCCTCTGTGACGGAGGGCTCGGCGGCCGACGCCTGTGCCGTCGCGTTCTACGCCCGGCTGGCCGACGGGCGATGGGCGCTCGAAGCGCCGCTCTACCAGTTCTACGCCGACGCGGCGCGCGGGTGGATTGCGCCGCTCGGGAGCCGGGCCGACGTGACGCGCCTGATCGCACAGGAGCGGGCGCTGGCCGGGCTGACACAGGCCGCCGGGAGGGCGCTCGAGGCGTGGCAGGCGGCAGGCCGGGCGGCCGACGCGCGGCAGGCGGCGGGCACGCGTGATACCGCAGGCACGCGCGACGCGGCGGGCCACGCGGTGCTCACCGATCCGTCGCCGCCGCAGGTGGTTGGGTGGCAGCGAACGGGCGGCGGCGACACCCTCGTCGTGGCGCTGGGCCCGCGCGCCGCCGAGCGCCAGGTCTGGCGGCCGATCATCGATCGCTACGCGCAGGGCTACCGTATCTGGATTGAGGCGAATCGCGCCGTTGTCGTGGCCGCGGGCGAAACCGATGCGGCAGCCAGCGTCACGGCGGCGGGGCCCGAGGGCGCGGACTCGGCGACCAGCACGGTCGAGGATCGCGGCGTCGTGTGGCGGGTGACGGCGCGTCCCGATCCGGGCCGCGGGCTGGATCGCGGAGTCCGCCTGCGCCGCGCCGACTATCTCGGCACGCTGGGTCTGATGCTGGCGTCGGTTGCCCTGGCGGGCTACTTCGCCATCCGCACCGTCCGCAAGGAGTTCGAGGTCGCGCGCCTGAAATCGGAGTTCATCTCGGCGGTGTCGCACGAGTTCCGGTCGCCGCTGTCGGCCATCTCGCATCTGGCCGAGCTGCTGGACACCGGCCGGGTGAGCGGCGAGGCGCGCACGCGCGAGTACTACGGACTCATCCGCGGCGAGGCCGGGCGGCTGCGGCGCCTGGTCGACAACCTGCTCGACTTCGCGCGCATCGAGGAGGGGCGGCAGGAGTACCGCGTCGAGGCCGTGGACGTGGCCGTGTGGCTGCAGAGCACGGTGGACGAGTTCCGCTCCAGTCCCGCCTCGTCCGGGCGAGCCATCCACGTGACGATGGCGCCGGCGCTGCCGCAGGTGCGGGCGGATGCCGACGCGCTGACGCGCGCGCTGATGAACCTGCTCGACAACGCAGTCAAATACTCGCCGGCGGGGGCGAGCGTGTGGATAGAGGCGCAGGGCAGCGCCGCAACCGGGGACGGGGCGGGTTTCCCCTCCGAGGCCGCCGGCCCAGGAACCGCCGCTGGTGCGACGGTCGAGATCCGCGTGCGCGATGAGGGCCCGGGCATTGCCGCGGAGGATCTGCCGCACGTCTTCGAGCGGTTCTATCGCGGGCGCGGCACGGAGAGCGTGGGCGGCACCGGCCTCGGCCTCGCGCTGGTGCAGCGGATTGTCGAGGCGCACGGCGGGTCGGTCTCGGTGGAGAGCCAGGCGGGCGCAGGCAGCACGTTCACGATGGCGCTCCCGCGCAGTCGGGATTCCAGCGTCCTCCCTTCGGGCGACGGCGTGGCAAGCGGGACTCGAAACGATTCCGTCTTCTGAATTCTGAGTACTGACTACTGCCTACTGCCACCGGAGGAGCCCCGTGATCCGCATCCTCGTCGTCGAAGACGAATACGCCATCGCCGTCGGGCTGCGCGACGACCTCGCGGCGGAAGGGTACGAGGTCACCGTGGCGGCCGACGGCCTGGAAGGGGAGCGCGCTGCTCGCACCGGCGCGTTCGACCTGATCCTGCTCGACCTGATGCTGCCGAAAAAGGACGGCTTCGCCGTGTGCCGCGCGCTGCGTACGGCCGGTGTGACGACGCCCGTCATCGTGCTGACGGCGCGGGCGCAGGAGGCCGACAAAGTGCTGGGCCTCGAGCTTGGCGCCGATGATTACGTCACCAAGCCCTTCAGCTCGCGGGAACTCCTGGCGCGGGTGCGCGCGGTGCTGCGGCGCGGCACTGAATCGGCCACGGCGGCTGCGGCGGCCACGGCGGCCGGGCACCCGGGCATATTCGCGCGCGGCGATCTGGTCGTCGACTTCAACCGGTACGAGACGCGGCGCGGCGGCCAGATCGTGGCGCTCACGCCCACCGAATACCGCCTGCTGGCCGCGCTGGTGCGCCACCCCGGCCGCGTGCTCTCGGTGAGCGAGCTCATCGACCTGGCCTGGGAGCCCGGCATCGCGCTCACCGACCGCGTCGTCTACACCCACGTGAACAAGCTGCGGGCCAAGATCGAGCCCAACCCCGCCGACCCGGTCATCGTCGTCGGCGTGCGGGGCGTGGGCTACAAACTGGGGGAGTGACAGGCGACGGTGCCCCAGCCTGCGTGTGGCCGCCGAGATGCGCCGCGAGAGCGGGCTGGCGCATCGGATGACCGCTCTGCGGGTGTCGGCGCGGCACCGAGACTTGAACGCGTCGTGACCGGGTCGTGACGCGCTGCCCGCCGGATCGGCGTAGCCTGTCTGCGTCTGGGAGCGGCGACGCCCTCCCGATGTATGCAGGCTCTTCCGCCTACGCGCGAAGCGCTCCGGCGAGACTCGCCGTAGCCGTGGCGGTCAGGGCCGGCGTCTTTCAAGGGGAGATCACGTCATGCGCAGACCGACGACGGTGGTTGTGACGACGTTACTGGCGGCCATCTGCGGCGCGTACGTCCTTGCGGCGCCGCAGGCGCAGACAGCCACGCCAACCGCGACGCAGAAACCCGCCACGGCCGACGTCCTGCTCGGCCAGGCGCTGCACCAGGAACAGAACGAAGGCCGCCTGCAGGACGCGATCGCGACCTACGCGAAAGTGCTCGCGGCGCCTGACGCCACGCGCGCCCAGAAGGCGCGGGCGCAGTTCCGCATCGGGGCGTGCTACGAGAAGCTCGGCGCCGCGCAAGGCGCCGAGGCCCGCAAGGCCTACGAGGCTGTGACCGCCAACTACGGCGATCAGAGCGAATTCGCCGCGCAAGCCAAGGCGCGACTTGGAGCGATGGGGGCCAACAACCAGAGACCCGCCAGCACGTCGGCGACGGCACGCCTGCTCTGGTCGCAGGAACACGGCACGTTGCCGACGCCTGGCAATGACGGCGGCGGCGTCGCATCGCCCGACGGCAAGTCCCTGGTCTACACCGACGGCGAGTCGTTCGATCTCTACATTTACGACATGGCCACCCGGACCAGCCGCAAGCTGACCGCCGGCAAGGGCTGCTCGCTGCCCAACCAGCCGTGCGACATGAGCATGTACTCGACGGTGTGGTCGCCCGACGGCAAGCGCATCGCATACGACTGGATGACCGACGACAAGGAGGAGGTACGCATCATCAACGCCGATGGAACCGGCCAACGGACGTTGCGCCAGAGCGTGCCTCCCGAGGGACTGTCGATCATTGCCGACTGGTCGCCGGACGGTCAGACGATTCTCGCCTTCTCCAGGCGGCGGACGCCCGAAGGCCCATCCCAGACCATGATGGCGATCTCCGTCGCCGACGGGTCGGTCCGGAGCCTCGAAACCCTGGAGGGCTACGTGTGGCCCGGGGCTCGCTACTCTCCCGACGGCCGGTTCATCGCGTTCCAGCGGTACAAGGCCGCCGACGTCTTCGATTCCGACCTGTTCATCATGCGCGCCGACGGCAGCGAAGGACGGCCGCTGCTCGACGATCCGGCGTCGGCCGACCTGGTCGGCTGGGTACCCGACGGATCCGGGCTGTTGTTCCTGAGCGATCGCGGCTCGTCGATCGGGCTCTGGACCGTGCCCGTCGCCGACGGACGGCAGGCCGGCCAGCCCCGTCTGATCAAGGACGGGTTCGGGGCGGCGAGCAACAGCAGCACGTCAATTACGCGCGACGGGAGGCTCTTCTACGCCGTGCGAGGGTCGACCAGCGACGTGTATCTCGCCACCCTCGACCCGGTGTCGGGCACGCTGACCGACACGCCCGTCAACGCCGCGGCGGCGTACGTCGGCGCCAACATCGGTCCGGCGTGGTCGCCGGACGGGAAGATCCTGGCGTTCCTCTCCGGATCGGAATCGCGTTCCACGGATGCCCAGGTTCTCCACACCGTCGACCTCGACACGGGCGCGCGCCGGCGAGTGACGCTGGCCGACGCCGCGTCAGTCTTCTCGGCCTACGCGATCGCCGGCACTGGCGACGACAGGGCGTTCCTGACCGAGCTGCGGGGCAGGGACGGCGTGTTCTCGCTCGGCCGGGTCAACATGATGACCGGCGCTACCATGCAGAACATTCCGCGTTTCGACCTGCTGACCTTTTCAACCGACGGCACCCGCGCCTACTCAATCGTGCGGGACAAGGAGGCCAAGGTGGGTGCGCTGAGCGTGACCGACATCGCGACCAGGCAGACGCAGGAGGTCTGGCGCAGCCCGGAGCTTTTCCCCCTTGGGAACCGGCCCGCCATCTCGCCCGATGGCACGCTCGTCGCTTGCTACCAGAGCACGGGGCCCAAGCGCGAGGCGACGGTCATCAAGGTGGCGAACATCACGTCAGGGGAGGTGAAGACGCTGCACACAACGGAGGAGCCGGCTGGCCTGAGAAGGCTGGTATTCTCGCCCGACGGCACGCGCCTCTACTTCAGCACGCAGGTATTCGACGGCGCCGACAGTGCGCTCTGGTCGATCCCGGTCGAAGGCGGCACGCCCGTCCGCTCGAAGGTGAGCATCGGGCTCATCAACCAGATCGCGATCCATCCCGGCGGGCGCCGCGTGGCGCTCGGCGCGCGGCGCAACCTGCCGTCCGAGATGTGGGTCCTCGAGAACTTCCTGCCGCCGGCGAAGAAGTGACGCACGAATGGGGGTCAGAGACGAATTGGTGCCCATCGTGACAATTCCACTCGGACCCCAATTCGCCAGCGGTACCCGCAATGCAGTGGCGCGCACGAGACCCTGATCCCTGCCGCCGCCGCCGGTAGAAAGTGCCATCGGCGGCAGGTTCGGGCGTTGCAGAAAACGCCACATCGTTTCGCTGATCGCACGGAATCGACTGTATTTCACGCTGCTGCGGGCTGGCATCCATCGTGCGAGACGACGATGTATGATGCAGCCGATGCCGCGCGTCCCGCCTTTCGATCGCCCGGCCACTTACGACGACCTGATCGCGCTTCCGGACAATCTCGTCGCCGAGATCGTTGCCGGCGAGTTGCACGCCAGCCCCAGGCCGGCGCTTCCGCACGCGCGGGCCTACTCGGTGCTCGGACGCCGCATCGGGGGGCCTTACGACGATGGCGTCGGCGGGCCCGGCGGGTGGTGGATCATCGATGAGCCCGAGTTGCACCTCGGCCCCGACGTGCTCGTGCCCGATCTGGCCGGCTGGCAGAGGAGCCGGATGCCCGTCTTTCCGACGACCGCGTACGTGAGCCTGTCGCCGGACTGGATCTGCGAAATCCTGTCGCCGTCGACCGCGCAGTTGGACCGCGCGAAGAAGCTCGCCATCTATGCCCGCGAGCGTGTGGCGCACGCGTGGCTCGTCGACCCGATCGCGCGGACACTCGAAGTGCTCCGACTCGAGAGCGGCCGATGGCTCATCCTCGCGACGCATGCCGGTTCCGAGGCGGTCAGGGCGGAGCCGTTCGACCAGATCGAGCTCGATCTGCGTTCGTTGTGGACCGACGGGACTGACGGAGGGTAACTCCCTCCCGGCCCTTTCGCTCGCGCGCGCTGACCCTTACCTCCCGCCGGGCCGGTACTCGCGCTCCACGTGCGCCGCGATGTCGGCGGCGGAATACCAGGCGGGCCGGAGGTCGCGGCCGGCGAAGATCCGGATCTGATCGCGGCTGTGCGGCGACGCGCGGTTTGTCGTCTGGCCGTACGCCAGCACCGAGTACGCCTGGACCGGCCGGGTGAAGTGCACCAGCAGCACCCACGCATCGCCGAATCCCGCGAGTTCCCGATCGCGGTCCGTCCAGCCGGCGATGCGAGTGGCGCCCGTGCGCGCCGCTGCCACCTGGCCGACGCCCGGCTGCGCGGCAGCCGCCTGTCCGGCTCCCGCTTGTGCGGTCGCGCCTGGTCCGGCTCCCGCCTGCCCGGCCACCGCGTCGAACGTCTGCACGCGGTAGGCGCCAAGCGCGCCCGTGGCCCCTTCGCCGGGCAGATCGAGATCGCCGAACCGATAGCGGTTCGCGTCGCCCCAGGCGACGTCCGCGGCGCCATACGTCGCGCGCGTCCACTGCACGGCGTCCGCCAGATGTTTCAGCGCCACGGCCGGATCGGCAATCCCGCGCGGCGTGTCGAAGGGCCGCGCGACGTCCCAGGGTTCGGCGAAGGGCTGCGGCACCGCCGCCCGATAAGTCTCCCAGAATCGCTGGAACAGCACCGCGCCGCGGCTTCGCGCCGACGCGCGCGTATCCCACGCCTCGAGCACGCGGCGCGCCTCCACCAGCTCAGGCGCGGGCGCCGCCTGCGCCGCCAGGGCATCCAGCGCCGCGATGAGCGCGGGCTTCACGCGCTCGGCCAGCAGCAGCCGCGTCTCGAACTTCAGCCGCTTCACGTCATCCACCGAGAAAGTCGCGCGCGATTCGAGCATCTCCACGGCGAGCTGCGGCCTGAGCGCCAGCTCGCCACGCTCGAAATACGAGGGGTAGCGCGCCGGGTCGAGCCTCTGGCCGCGCGACGCGAACCACGGAGGGTTGTTCGCGTTCTGGATGTACCCGCCGGCGGGATTGAGGAGCTGCGGCAGGTCGCGCGTGGGATGCAGCGACGTCCAGACGTACTTCTTCGTGCCGCCGGGCACGTCCAGGTCGTAGTTGGTGCCATCCTGCGGGCGCTTCGGGATCCGCGCGTTCCACAGGTAGA
>Ga0315276_10007313_pt1 | contig 10215 bp, 7 predicted proteins | sample YL17G05_0_MG_FD_204542 | JGI IMG/M metagenome (GOLD analysis project Ga0315276, IMG submission 204542) | Sediment microbial communities from Yellowstone Lake, YNP, Wyoming, USA - YL17G05_0 | ecosystem: Environmental > Aquatic > Freshwater > Lake > Sediment | place: USA: Wyoming | collected... | reverse complement strand
GTGCAGAGGGCGGGCGGCGGAAAAAGAACCGTGATCCCGGAGGTTTCCCCTTCCCGGGCAATTTTTTCGCGCAGGCGGGTGTTACAGGCCACCCCCCCGACCAGGACGACGAGGGTGATGTCTTCCTGGCGGGCGGCCCGCATCACCTTGGCCGCCAGCGTATCCACTACCGCTTCCTGAAAAGACGCGGCAATATCCCGAATCTGGGAAACGGAAAATTCAGCCGTGAATCCTTTTAAATAATTCAAAACGGCGGTTTTGAGTCCGCTGAAGCTGAAGTTCAAGGAGCCCGCTTCCAGAAGGGTCCGCGGGAAAGGAACGGCGGAGGGGTTCCCCTCGCGGGCCAGCCGGTCGATGACCACTCCGCCTGGATATCCAAGGCCCATAAACTTGGCCACTTTATCAAAGGCCTCCCCGGCCGCGTCATCCAAAGTCCGCCCGAGAAGGGTCATTTGGGTGGGCGAGGCAACGCGAAAGAGGCTGGTGTGCCCGCCCGAAACCACAAGGGCAACGAAGGGAAAACGGATCGAAGCGCCGTGGGATAAATAGATCGCGGCCACATGGCTGTAAATATGGTTGACTCCAACCCAGGGAATATTGCGGACATAGGCCATGGATTTGGCGACGGCGAGACCGACCAGCAGGGACCCCACGAGCCCCGGGCCTTGCGTGACGGCGATGGCGTCGATGGTCTCCAGGCTCTCGCGCGCCCGATCCAAAGCTTCGTCCACCACCGGCAGAACCGCCTCCACATGCTTCCGCGAGGCTAATTCCGGCACCACCCCGCCGTATTTTTTATGAAGGTCAACCTGTGAAGCCACGACACTGGAAAGGATTTCCCGCCCGTCGCTGACAACGGCGGCGGCGGTCTCATCGCAGGACGATTCGATTCCGAGAATCTTCATAAGAGAGAGCCACTCCCTTGGCTTTATCCTATAGATGCAAAATGTGTAACACTTTAGTTCTTTGAAAAAAGGAGCGTCGTAAGGGCCAAGTGCTTCTATGGCCCGGGGTCCCGCCAAAGGCGGGATTGGAATCATAAGGCGCTGATTTCTTCGGGGGTGGGGCGGGGAGGATACCCCCGCCTCCTCGGTCGGAAACAAGCTTTGATCTCTGTGGCCAAGGGGCAGCGCGACCGATGCTTCCGGCGCGTTCCGTTCTGGCCTCCGGACCCCAACAGAGATCGTATCAATTTAGTTTTTTTAAATGGGGGCTCATAAATCCCTCCCGTCCTCCCTTTGAAAAAGGGAGGAGAGCTTTTCTGAATGCCTTCCATAAAAGATTCCTCTCTTTCCCCCTGTGGAGTGGCGACAAGCCTACTCCAAAGGGGGGACGAAGGGGGATTTGACGGCTTTGCAAAAAGCTAAAGTGTTACAAAAAATCTTTTCCCGTCAGCGCTAAAGGAATTCACCGGCGGTGAATTATTCCCCCCCGCCCTAACCCTCCCCGAAGCTGTGAAAAAATTCCCAAAATCACCCCCACCCTGCCCCTCCCCCGTCAAGGAGGAGGGAATTTCATTTTCATTTCAACAGGTTTACCTCTCCTCTACGAGACTGTGTCGCAATCCTGATCTGTCATTGCGAGCGACTTCAAGGAGCTCGGCAATCTAATGATTTTCAATAGGTTATGAGATTGCTTCAATCGTTTCACTCCTTCGCAATGACATTAAGACCCAGTCTCTACGGGGAGCGGGTAGAGTAAGGGGGTGAATTCCAAATTTTTCACACCTCCCCCCTCCGAGGGGGAAGGTGGATGGGAGTCCGGAAAGGATTATTCTCCCAAAGACGGGAACCGAAGTTTGATGATCTCGTAAAAAGTCACCAAGGCAATGGTTTCGATTGTAGGGGCGTCCGGCCGGACGCCCATGATGGGCGAGCGGCAGCTCGTCCCTACATTCAAGGCGCGCAAATCCGATGGTAGGGGCAACCCGCCGGGTTGCCCGATATCGGGCGGCTCGGCGAGCCGCCCCTACCTTCCGCAACGATTCACCCCGTTAGATTGAATACGAGATGATTTTCCCATTGAAGTCAGGATCTTTCCCTCTATGCCCCGAAGCCAAAGTATATTATCTAACGGGGCGGGGTTGAAGCGCAATCCCGCTCGAAGCGGGACAGATGGACTTTTTACGAGACCATCAAGTTTCGGAGATTCGTAATCCCATCCAGGTTCAAAAATAGAATATCACGAAGGAAGATGAGAAGAAAAGGGCATCTTTTTCGGGGGGAAAGGAGGAATGGGCCGGAAACCCTTCTCAAAAAGGAAAGGCCGGGGTCTTTCCCCGGCCTTCGCTTCCATCCTCCCCCTCGGGTATTTCGAGCTTTACCCGCCGATGACCGCGGCCATCTGAAATATGGGAAGATACATGGCTATGACCAGACCGCCCACGGTTATGCCCAGAAAAACCATCAGGGCAGGCTCGATCAGGGAGGTCAAGGCGGTGACGGCCGTATCCACTTCGTCGTCATAAAAATCCGCAATTTTGCTTAGCATCGAATCCAAAGCTCCGGTGGTTTCACCCACGGAAATCATCTGGACGACCATGGCCGGGAAAATCCGGCTGGCTCCCAACGGTTCGGCGATCGTTTTCCCTTCCCCGATGCTTACTTTAGTCCTCAAAATCGCTCTTTCAATGGTTTTGTTTCCCGAAGTCCGGGCGACGATATCGAGCCCTTCCATGATGGGCACGCCGCTCGAGAGCATGGTTCCCAAGGTCCGGGTGAATTTGGCGATAGCGACTTTCTTGATGAGCGGACCTATTACCGGAATCTTCAGGAGCAAATCATCCACAATGATCCGCCCCCTTTCGGTCCGGTACCAACGCACGAAGGCGACCCCCAGGAGGACCAGGGCCCCGGCAATGTAGATAAAGTAACGGCGCATCACGTCGCTTAGATAAATGACAAATTGCGTAAAAGCCGGGAGCGTTCCGCCCATGTCCGCAAACATCTTTTGGAACACCGGGATCACGAAGAGCAGAAGGCCGGCCACCACGACGAGGGCGATGGAAAGGACGACGCTCGGGTAGACCATGGCGCCTTTGACTTTCTTTTTCAGGTTCATGGTCTTCTCGATGTATGCCGCCAGGCGGTTCAAAATGGTGTCGAGAATTCCGCCCGCTTCTCCCGCGGCCACCAGGTTGCAGAAAAGATCATTGAAAACCCGAGGGTGTTTGCGCAGCGCGTCGGCAAACGTAGAACCCGCCTCCACATCCCCCTTGACCTTCTGGAGAATTTCTTTGAAGGCGGTGTTCTCTTGTTGGCTGGCCAGAATTTCCAGACATTGCACCAAGGGAAGGCCCGCGTCGATCATGGTGGCGAACTGCCTGGTAAAAACCACCAATTCCTTTTCCTTCACCCGCCGGCTTTTGAGAAATTTGAGGCTTTTCAGGATGTCTTTGGGCTTCGTATGAATCTTGATCGCCTGAATCTGCTGGCGGCGAAGCTGCATGCGCACGGCGGCCTCGTTATTCGCTGAAATTTCGCCTTTTTCGATGGTTCCCTTACGGGAGCGTCCTTCCCAGACATAAACGTCCATTTGCATCCTCCCTAATTTGTCCCTAATCTTCCACGGTGGTTTTCATTACTTCTTCAACGGTGGTGACGCCATCCTTCAGCTTGGTCAAAGCGGCCTGGCGCAGGGTCTTCATGCCGAGCCGTATGGCTTCGCGCTTGATCTCGCTTGCGGAAGCACCCTGCAGGATGAGTTCCCGAACCTCTTCTTTCACCGGCAGAACTTCGTAGAGCGCCACCCGCCCTTTGAACCCCGTGTTTCCGCACTGCGGGCATCCCTTTCCCTTGAAACAGTTGTAGGAGGTTACCTCCTCCTCCGGAACACCCAGATTCAGAAGCATTTGGCGGGAAACCTGGATCGGGGCCTTGCAGGATTCGCAGTTTTTTCGCGTCAGCCGTTGGGCTAAAATCAGATTTACCGAAGACGCCACGAGAAAAGGCTCAATCCCCATGTTCAGCAGGCGGTTGATCGTGCTGGGGGCATCGTTCGTATGCAGCGTGCTCAGAACCAAATGTCCCGTCAGGGCCGCTTTAATGGCGATCTCGGCCGTTTCGAAATCCCGGACCTCACCCACCATGATAATGTCCGGGTCCTGTCGCAGAAAAGAGCGCAGACAAGCGGCGAACGTAAGACCGATTTCCTCATGGGTCTGGACCTGGTTGATCCCCATCAGATTGAACTCCACCGGGTCTTCCGCCGTGGAGATGTTTTCGGTGATCTGGTTCAGTTCCGAAAGGGCCGAGTAAAGGGTTGTGGTCTTGCCGCTTCCCGTCGGCCCCGTGACCAAAACCATGCCAAAAGGTTTGTGAATCGCCTCTTTGAAGTCTTTCAGGGGATTTTCCTCGAATCCGAGTTTCGTCATATCCAGCTGGAGATTGGCTTTATCCAGAAGTCGCATGACGACTTTTTCCCCGAACAGCGTGGGCAGGACTGAAACCCGGAAATCCATCTCTTTGTCCTTCCCGAATTTGATTTTTATGCGCCCGTCCTGGGGCAGCCGCCGTTCCGCAATATCCAGCTTGGCCATGATCTTGACGCGGGAAAGCATCGCGTTTTTCAGTTTCATCGGGGGCTTCATGAATTCGTGCAACACCCCGTCGAGGCGAAACCGAACCCGGAAGATTTTTTCGTAGGGCTCCAGGTGGATGTCGCTCGCCCCGCGCTTGATGGCCTCGTTCAGGATCAGGTTGACCAATTTGACGACCGGGGCGTCTTCCGAGGCCTGCTGCAGTTCCCGGACGTCCACTTCCTCCATGTCTTCCAGAAGCTCCATGTTTTCGCCGGAGTCCATGGAGCCCATGATTTCGGCCAGGCTGCTTGAGGAATCGTAAAACTTGTCGATGGAGCTCTTGATGGTGCTCTCGGTGGAGACGAATACCTCGACATGGCAGCTGGTCAGAAACTTGATGTCATCGATCGCCAGGATGTTGGACGGATCGCTCATGGCCACCCGGAGCGTGGAACCCACCCGCTTGATGGGGATGACCTGGTATTTAAACACCACATCCGGCGGAACCATCTTGATGGCTTCCGAATCGATCTGGACTTCAGAAAGATCAATGGCGGGCACGCCGTAGTGCCGGCTCAGGAAGGAGACCAGATTTTTTTCCGTGATATAACCCAGCTTGACGAGCGAGGTGCCGAGTTTGTGTCCGGATATTTTCTGTTCCTGAAGAGCCGATTCCAATTGGGTGTTGGTGAGCAGCCCCTTGCTCACCAACAAATCACCGAGCCTGAGGCTCATAGTTCCACCTCAAAAACCTTTTTGGCGATACAAATTGTTGAAGAAAACGAAGGATTTACTATCTGTTTGATTTTCGCTAAGATTGTATCGTCAAAAAAAGTTAATAGCTGAAAAAAAATTTATAGCCGGGAGGTGGAAAAACAAATTGCCCTCTTTCCTGAATAATTTCAGCATCCTCACCCTCTTTTCTTGACATTTGTTTGCAAAAAAGATACCTTCACCTGTAAACTGGCAGGAAAGGAAAAAAGTTGAACAATGTTCGGAATCAGGAGGGTTTTTATGTTCTTCCACCGATTCCGGACCGGCCGAAAGGGACCCTTCTTGAACAAATTTGTCACTTTTGTCGCCACGGGAGGTTATGCCGGTTTCTTCCCCGTCGCCCCGGGCACGGTTGGAGCTCTCGTAGGCCTCCTTCTTTTTTATCTTTTTTCAAATTTTTCTTTGGCGATTTACCTTTTGAGCACCACCGCCCTGTTTTTTCTCGGGGCGTGGGCCGCTGAAAAGGCCGAAATCTCTTTTGGCCGCAAGGACAGCCCGAAGATTGTAATCGACGAGGTTGTGGGCTATCTCGTCACGATGGTTCTGATTCCCTTTACTTTTGGAAACGCCCTTGGTGGATTTCTCTTTTTCCGCCTCTTCGATATAATAAAGCCGCCCCCGGCCAGGAAAATCGACCGTCAAATGCAGGGCGGTTTTGCCGTCATTCTGGACGACGCCGTGGCCGGCCTTTATGCAAACCTTTCCATGCACCTGCTTCTCTGGGGGAGCCCGCAGTTCTTTCAGGATTTGGACCGGTGGCTCCGCTCTTTCATATAGAAAGAAAAGGCCTTGAATATCGAACTCATTATGATCGGGAACGAATTGGTTTCAGGGGAGATCGCCGACGCCAATGCCTTTTTCATGGCCAACGCCCTGACTGAAAGGGGATTCTGCGTGACCCGCGTCTCCATGGTGGGGGATCAGGAAGGGCAAATCCAGGATGCCCTTCTTCAGTCCCGCGACCGGGCCGAGGCTGTGATCGTCAGCGGCGGGCTGGGTCCAACGAGCGACGACCTTACCACGCCGGCGGCGGCCAAGGCTTTCGGGGAATCTCTCGTTCTTCACGAGGAGAGCCTTGGGCAGATCCGCGAGCGGTTCGCAAGGGGGGGCATGGAGATGCCCCGGTCGAATGAAAAGCAAGCCGTTTTCCCGGCGAGCGCCGAAATCATTCCCAACCCCGTGGGAACCGCCCCCGGGTTCTGCCTCAAATCCCGGGGAAAGGCGATTTTTTTTCTTCCGGGCGTTCCCCGGGAACTGCAGCATCTGTTTCGCGAGACGGTTCTCCCCCGCCTTGAAAGGGAGAGGAAAGGGAATATCCATTACCGCGCCCGCACCCTCAAGATATTCGGCCTGACCGAATCCGCCATTGCCGACCGCCTGAGTGGAATCAGGGCCGAGCATTTCTCCGCCACCCTCGCCTACCTTCCCCGTTATCCCGAGAACCATATCAAAATAATCGTCCAGGGGTCCGACCTGGAAGAGGTTAAAAGAAACCTGGCCGAACTGGAAAGAGTCATCCGGGGAAAATTGGAGGGACGGGTTTTTGCCGTTGACCGGGAAACCTTGGAAGAAATCGTGGGGCGCCTTTTGAAGGAGCGCCAAGCCACCCTTGCGGTTGCCGAGTCTTGCACCGGTGGTTTGGTGGCCCATCGGATGACCAACATCCCGGGAAGTTCGGAATATTTCGAGAGGGGCGTGGTGGTATACAGCAATCAGGCCAAGACGGAACTGCTTGAGGTCCCGAAGGAACTCCTTGCCGAGTTGGGGGCCGTAAGCGCCCCCGTAGCTGAGAAAATGGCCGAGGGGATGCGGCATTTGAGCCGAGCGACGATTGGTCTCGCGATCACCGGCATTGCCGGACCCGCCGGCGGAAGCGCGGACAAACCGGTGGGAACCGTGTTTATCGCCCTATCTGGGCCCGACGGGACCGCCTCGAGACGGTATCAGTTCTGGGGGGATCGGGATCAGGTAAAAATGATCAGCGCGCAAACGGCCCTGGAATGGGTGCGGCGGTATTTCCTCTTTAATGGGATCGCGGGACTCCGGAGGTAGCTGCAGATGGGTTTCTTAGAAACCATCACAGCTTGCTAATCTCGTAATAAGTCGTCAGAACGATGGTTTCGATTGTAGGGGCGTCCGGACGGACGCCCATGATGGGCGAGCGGCAGCTCGCCCCTACCATGCCAGGCGCGCAAATCCGATGGCAGGGGCAACCCGCCGGGTTGCCCGCTATCGGGCGGCTCGGCGAGCCGCCCCTACCTTCCGCAACGACGAAGTTGAAGCGCAACGCCGCAGCTGGACTTTTTACGGAACCATCATCATTCGTGATTCCTCAAAGGCAGGTCTTGTGATATGATGGAAACAATTCGATCGTTCCTCGCCATTGAGATCCCTGAGGTTTTAAGACAAAAACTCAGAGAATTTTTGCGGGAGTTGAAAAACACCGGGGCCGATGTGAAATGGGTCCGCCCCGAGGCCATTCATCTTACCTTCAAATTTCTCGGGGCGGTTGAGGGGGATGTTTTGGAAAAGGTTTCTCTATCCCTTCGCCCCGTCGTGGAGAGGTTTGATCCTTTCGAATTGAAGGCGGAAGGAGCCGGATGCTTCCCTTCTTTCCGGAATCCCCGCGTGGTTTGGGCGGGATTGATCGACAAAGAAGGCGCCGCTTCCAGGCTCCAGCGTGAAATCGAAACGACAACCGCCGAAATCGGTTTTCCCTCCGAGGATCGACCTTTCAAGCCCCATCTGACTCTGGGCCGGGTGAGATCCCCAAAAGGAAAAAACCCTCTGACGCAGATCATTGAAGGGAATTCGCATCTTGATCTCGGGTCCTTCCGGGTCGAGCGAGTCATTCTCTTCCGGAGCGATCTGCGGCCCGAGGGGGCGGTTTACACCAAGCTGCAAGAATTTTATTTGAAAAGAAGTTAGAAATGGAGAATTCAGGTAAAGGCGAATCTCCAATTTCTCCAGGCGGCGGGATTTTTCAAAGGAGGGTTTATGCCGGCAGAAAGCCAGAAGGAAAAAGCGATTGAATTAGCGGTCAGCCAGATTGAAAGGCAGTTCGGCAAAGGCGCCATCATGCGCCTGGGAACGGACGCCGTTCTGCCGGATGTCCCGGTTATTTCCTCCGGTTCTTTAGCCCTGGATATCGCGCTTGGAATCGGGGGAATCCCGCGGGGACGGGTCGTGGAGATCTTCGGCCCGGAAGCCTCCGGCAAGACCACCTTGGCCCTTCATATCGTCGCGGAAGCGCAAAAAAAGGGGGGCATCACCGGGTTCATCGACGCGGAACATGCTCTGGACGTCTCCTATGCCCGAAAGCTGGGCGTCAAAACGGACGACCTCCTGATTTCGCAGCCGGACACGGGGGAACAGGCCCTGGAGATCACCGAGATGCTCGTCCGCAGCGGCGCGATCGATGTGGTGGTGATCGACTCCGTGGCGGCGCTCGTCCCCAAGGCGGAACTGGAAGGGGAAATGGGCGACGCCCATATGGGCCTCCAGGCCCGGCTCATGTCCCAGGCCCTTCGGAAGCTGACGGCAACGATCAGCAAGTCGCACACCTGCGTGATCTTCATCAACCAGATCCGCATGAAAATCGGCGTCTTCATGGGAAACCCGGAAACGACCACGGGCGGGAACGCCCTGAAATTCTACGCCTCCGTCCGCCTGGACATCCGCCGGATCGGGGCTATCAAAGAGGGGCAGGACGTGGTGGGGAACCGCACCCGCGTCAAGGTGGTCAAGAACAAAATGGCCCCTCCCTTTAAAGAAGTGGAGTTCGACATCATGTACGGCGAGGGGATCTCGCGCGAGGGGGACATCCTCGATCTTGCCGTCGAGACCCAAATCGTGGACAAAAGCGGCGCCTGGTTTTCCTTCGAGGGCGAAAGAATGGGCCAGGGTCGGGAAAATTCGAAGACCTTCCTGAAGGAACACTTAGAAATCAAGCGAAAAATCGAGCACAAGATCCTGGACCGCTACGGGCTGGTCAAGAAACCCAAAGAAAAGGAAAAGGAAAAGGAAAAAGAAGAAAAAAAATAGTAGGAATCAGCGGATGATGATCCCGTAAAAGTCTGAATCCTCGTTCTTCCGTCATTCCGGCGAACCCCGGATCGGGGCCGGGGCAGGCGTCGGAATCCAGGGTTTTCAAACGACCCAAAATGATCTGCACCCTGATTTTCACCGGAGGGACGACTTTTGGTGAAACCATCAACGGGCAAACGTCGGTGAAAAAAGAGAGTCCTCGGGCGGAGGAGATCGCCTTCCGGCTGTTGGCCCGCCGGGATCACAGCTTAAAGGAGCTCCGGCAAAAGCTCCTGATCCGGAAAATTTCTTCCGCCGAAGCGGATGCCCTTCTTCAGAGGCTTTACGCCAAAGGCCTCTTGGACGATGGACGCTATGCCCGCAAATTGGCTTTTCATCTCACCGCGGAAAAATTATTAGGTCCCCGGCGGGTCCGGGAAAAGTTGACCCGGAAGGGCATTGCCCCGGAGCTTCTCGCCGAGGCCGCAAAGGATGCGGAGCGGGAGTTTCCGCCGGACGAAAGGCTGAAAAGACTGGCGCAGACCAAATTGAAGCAGCGGACGCTCAGCGAGCTTTCCCTCCCGGAACAAAAGAAATTGGCGCGGTTTCTTTACCAGCGCGGTTTTTCCTGGGGCGACATTCAGGAATTTTTTCATAAGGCAGGAGGCTGGTTCGAAGAATGATGACAGGAAACGAAGTGCGCCGGAAGTTCTTGGAATACTTCCAAAAGAACGGACATACGATTTTGAGCAGTTCCTCCTTGGTCCCACATAAGGACCCTACCCTGCTCTTTGCCAACGCGGGCATGAACCAATTCAAGAATTATTTCACCGGCGAGGAAAAATCTCCTTATCTCCGGGCCACAACCTCCCAGAAATGCGTGCGGGCCGGAGGAA
>Ga0315276_10007311_pt1 | contig 10215 bp, 9 predicted proteins | sample YL17G05_0_MG_FD_204542 | JGI IMG/M metagenome (GOLD analysis project Ga0315276, IMG submission 204542) | Sediment microbial communities from Yellowstone Lake, YNP, Wyoming, USA - YL17G05_0 | ecosystem: Environmental > Aquatic > Freshwater > Lake > Sediment | place: USA: Wyoming | collected... | reverse complement strand
ATGAGCGTCTCCGCCTCGACACGTGGTACGTCGACCACTGGAACCTGCGGCTCGATCTGACGATCATCAGGATGACGGTGGGTCAGGTGCTCCGTCGCAGCGACGTCGATGCCATCCAGGACCTCGACGAGATCGGGTTCCGCCTCCCGGGCGCCGCTGTCATGTCGGCAGGCGTCTCCGGCGACGGCGACAGCACGTCGGCTGGGCCCGGAGATGCCGCCGACCCGCTGTCGCGCGCCTAGTTTCACCCCTGCCCGGAGAGCGTACGGCCGCGTTCAGAGCGCGACGTCAGCCGGCTGCCGCCTCCACGAGGGCATCGGAAACGTATCGCACCTCCTCGTCTGTCAGCCGGGACGAGAACGGCAGCGCGAGCGTCGAGGCGGCGACCCGTTCCGTGACGGGGAAGTCGCCCGGCGAGAAACCGAAGGTCGCGCGGTAGAACGGCTGGAGATGAAGGGGCGAGAAGTAGGGGCGCGAGGGGACCCCGGCGTCCGCCAACCGGGCGATGACCCGGTCGCGATCGATGTCATCGTGCAGGCGAACGACGTAGACGAACCAGTCGACAACCTCGTCGGCCCCGGCGCGGGGGAGCCGCACCCAGGCCTCACCGCCGAGCGCCCGCTCGTACGCGGCGACGACCCGAGCCCGTCCGGCGCGCAGCTCGGCGAGCCGCTCCACCTGCGCCACCCCGACCGCCGCCGACAGCTCGTCGAGCCGGTAGTTGTACCCGAGGCGGACGTGCCGCAGCCACGTCTCGTCGGCGTCGCGGCCTTGGTTGCGTAGGCTTCGCATCGTCTCAGCCAGGGCTCGGTCGTCGGTCACGACCATTCCGCCCTCCCCCGTCGTGATCTGCTTGTTCGGGTAGAAGGCGAAGACGGCGACATCCCCGAAGCTCCCGAGGGGCCGTCCGCGGACGTACGAGCCGAGACCCTCGCAGGCATCCTCGATCATCGACCAACCTCGCCGCCGAGCGATCGCGTCGAGCGCCTCGATCCGGCATGGACGCCCAAAGACGTGCACAGGCAGCACCGCCCGGGTCCGTGTCGTTGCCGCGGCCTCCACGAGATCCGGGTCCAGTCCAAGGCTATCCTCCTCGATGTCGACGAACCGCGGAACCGCCCGCTCGTAGAGGAGACAGTTCGCGGACGCGACGAAGCTGAAGGGTGTCGTGATGACCTCGTCGCCCTCGCCGATCTCGAGGGCACGCACGCCGAGATGTAGCCCTGCCGTCCCACTGGAGCACGCGATCCCCTCCCGGCGGCCGGCGAGAGCAGCGATGCCCGCCTCGAACCGCGGGGCGAACGGGCCGAGCGCGAGGACGTCGCTGCTCAGGACCTGGGTGACGAGCTCGAGCTCCCGCGATCCCACGTCGGGCCTGGCAAGCGGGATGGTCCGTCGAACGGGGTCCGGGGACGAGGTCATCGTGTCTCCATGCTGCACGAGGCGGAAGACTAGGCGATCGGGCCGCCGGGGAGCCGCCGCGCGCGCCGCTCGGTTTCGATCAGCTCGAGGTTCAGGCCCTCGCCCGCGTAGACGAAGGCGATCATCTCGTTCTCGAATGCCTCCCCTGGCTGCGGCGCCGAGATGACCCGCAGGCCCAGCGCCGCGAGACGGGCGACCTCCGCGTCCAGCGACTCGCACCGGAAGCACAGGTGATGCAGGCCACCGCCGCGCTGGGCGAAGGCGTGGATCGGGGACGTCGGATCCGTGGGCTCGATCAGCTTGACCTGCAGGGATCCGGACCGGGCCAGAAAGACCACCCGGACCTTCTGCCGGGTGTTGACGACGATCTCCGTCGCCTGCTCGTAGCCGAAGACCGTCGCCCAGTGCATGATCGACTGCTCCAACGATCTCACCGCGATCCCGACGTGGTCGAGGATCATCGTGCGACTCTCCCGGCCATGCCTCAGCCGGCGGCCGACAGCTGCTTCCGGGCGACGAACGCCGCGATCCGGGAGATCGTCTCGAGGTTCTCCGGGATCGTCTCCTGGTCCTCGATGTGGAAGCCGTACTCGCCTTCGAGGAAGAGGATGATCTCGAGCATCCCCGTCGAATCGACGTACCCGCTGTCGATCAGGGAGATCTCGTCCGTGAGCTCCGCGGGGTCGCTCACGTAGAAGTACTCCAGGATGAACCCTCGCACTCGCTCCTGGACCTTCATGTCGTCCGCATCTCCCGGGTGCCCCTCGCGAGGGCGTCGCCGGACTCCCGGGTGGGCAGCCGATCGACGACCGTCTGGAACTCAATCGTGGCGGACCTGTCCGGCGCGCGGCGAACGAGCTGCTCGAAGAGCAGTCCGGTGGACAGGACGCCGACCAGCGCCATGTTATCCGCGTTGGAGAACTGCTCGCTGGCCGGGTGGCTTCTGCACTTCCGCCACAGCCGGCCGACCGCCGCGGGGTCGAAGACCCCGCTGTCCGTCAGCGCACGCTCGCTCATCACGTCGGCGACCCAGTCCGGCGCCTCCGGCCCGATGAACGAGAGGGCGTCCGGGGCGCGGTATGGCTGCTTCGGGCGGCGGATGATCTCGTCCGGGACCAGCCCCGTGGCCGCGCGCTTCAGCACGTGCTTTTCGTCCAGCCCGCGCAGCTTGTACGACGGCGGGAGGGAGTTCGCCAGCTCGACGAGGTCGACGTCGAGGAACGGGAACCTGCCTTCGACCGAGTGGGCCATGAGCATCCGGTCCCCCTGCGCGGAGAGGAGGTACCCGGAGAGCAGGGTCCGGACCTCGAGATACTGGTCCTGGGCGAGGTGCGGCCAGCGCCCGAACTCACCGGGGAGCGATGCGAGCAGCCGCTCGGCGACGTCGACCCGGCTCGCATCCCGGCGCAGATCCGCCGCAAACAGGCGCTGGAGGGCAGCCGCGGGCTGCCAGCGTGTCTGATGGGAGAAGCCCGGTTCTGCCCACTGCTCGCGACCCCGGCCGAAGAACTCGCGGGCCATCGTCCGCTGGGCCACCGGCGATCGGGCCAGGTACGGGTAGAGGCGGTCGAGCAGGCGCGGCCGGATTGTCGAATCCGGCTGGCGGCCCCAGAAACGCCGCACCTTGGCCTCGCGGAACAGGTCGTAGCCAGCGAACATCTCGTCCGCGCCCTCGCCGGTCAGCACCACCTTGATGCCGGACCCCCGCACGAGGCGCGATAGCAGGTAGAGCGGGGCGGGCGCCGTCCGCAGGAGGGGCCGCTCGGCGTGCTGGACGACGTCGGGGAAGACCTCGGCGATGTCGCGGCGCCGAACCATGATCTCCCGGTGATCGCTCTCGATGAACGCGGCCATGGTCCGCTGGAACGGCGTCTCGTCGTACTCGGCATCCTCGAACCGGATGGAATACGTGCAGAACCGCTCGCCCTTCACGCGGCGCCCGAGCGCGGCGACGAGCGAGCTGTCGAGCCCGCCGGAGAGATAGCAGCCCACGGGCACGTCGGCCCGGAGCATCCGCAGGCGCACCGACTCCTCGAGCCTGTCCCGCACCTGCTCGGCGGCCTCCTGTGGGGTCCCGCGGAACATCGCGCGCCCGTCGACCGGGTAGCGAGGCTCCCAGAATGCCCGGTCCTCCACGCAACCGCGCGAGATGGTCCGAACGTGCCCTGGCTCGAGCTCCGTCACGCCGGCGAACACCGTCTGGGGTGCGGCCGTGGTCCAGAAGGTGAACGTCTCCGCGAGGCCCAGCGGGTCGAGCCCGCGGGGGATCGTGGGGTCGCCGGCGAAGATGGCCTTCACCTCGCTGGCGAACCAGAGGCGGCCGGCGTGCTCGCAGAGGTAGAGCGGCCGGACACCCAGTCGGTCGCGCGCAAGCACGAGCGTCCCTGCCTCGGCGTCCCACAGGGCGATCGCGAACTGCCCGTTGAATCGGCGGAACGCGTCCGGGCCCCACTGCTCGAAGGCGTGGACGATCACCTCGGTGTCGCTCTTCGTGTGGAACCGATGGCCAAGCGTCTCCAGCTCGGATCGCAGCTCGAGGTAATTGTAGATCTCGCCGTTGAAGATCACCCACAGCGATCCCGTCTCGTTCGCCAGGGGCTGCTGCCCGGTGGCGAGGTCGATGATCGAGAGCCGGGCGTGCGCGAGCCCGGCCCGTCGATCGCGATAGGCGCCGAACTCGTCCGGCCCCCGGTGGCGAAGCGCCCCGATCATCGCGACCAGGTCCTCGAGCGCGGGCGGCGGCATCCCGTCGACGAGCGCGACCGACCCGACGATGCCGCACACGGTTACGGCTGGCTCAGCGGCGTCGGCACGGCGTGGAGATAGTGGCTCACCCGGCGCTTCGCCCCGATGTCGCGGAAGATCCGCTCGACCTGCTCCTCGGTGAGCCCGATGGCGGATCCCGCCTCGGCGGCCGGGACCCCGTGGTCCACGGCCCAGAGGCAGAGGTCCATCTCCGGGTACGGGAGGGCGAAGTAGAACTCCTCCTGCGTCTGGGCGAGGGAGTAGGTGTCCGTGGTCGGCAGGCGCTCCTGGATCTCCCGGGGCACCCCGAGGTGCGCGGCGAGCGCGAAGACCTGGGTCTTGTAGAGGTGGGCGATCGGCTTGAAGTCGGCCGCCCCGTCGCCCTGCTTCACGAAGAAGCCCTGGTCGTGCTCGACGTAGTTCGGGGTGCCGGCGACGGCGAAGTTGAGGCGGTCGGCGTGGTAGTACGCCATCATGATTCGCGTTCGCTGCTTGAAGTTGGTGGCCGCCACCATCTGCAGCAAGGCAGCCGGCGTCAGGCGGGCGCGGCGCTCGTTGCCGTCGGGATCGGCGACGGCCAGCTGCGCCACGTTCAGGCGGTCGCCCTCGAGCAACGGCGGCAGGACCAGCTTGCAGCGCCACCCCTCGCCGTACTCGGGGAAGACCATCCGGGCTGCCTCGGCCTGCCGCTCGTAGCAGCCGAGGGCCGCAAGGACAGGCTCGATGTCCTCGACGACCCATTGGATCCCGAGCTGCTCGGCGAGCATGCGGCCGAGACGGAGCGCGTCGCCCGACGAGTCCCGTTCCGGCATCAGGATCCCGAGGACCCGCTCGGGCCCGAACGCCCGGGCACAGAGGGCGGCCACCACCGAGCTGTCGATCCCGCCCGAGATGCCGACGACCGCTCCGCGCCGGCGCAGGTCGCCGAGGACGGCCTGGCGGATCGACGTCTCGATCTGCCCGGCCGCCTGCCCGGGGTCGATCCGCAGCACCTCTCGTGAGAACATGGCAGTCGGCTCCAGCAACATACTCGCGAGGCCCGCGTCCACCTCACGCGGGGACGCTACAGCCGCCCCGAGTCTACGGCACTCCCACTCGACACGAGGGACGCGCGTTGGGAAGAGATCGCCTGCACCCGACCCGTTTGGGCGTCGACGGTGACGCCGTTCCCGGGTCGTCCTTCCTGCCCCACTGGCTCGACTTCCACGCCGAGCGGGCGCCGAAGGCACCGGCCATCGCCAGCCCGACGGCACGCCTCTCCTACGGCGAGCTGGCGGAGCGGGTGCACGTCCTCGCGGGCCACCTCGCCGCCCGGGGACTGGGCCCGGGCGGCCGCGTCCTTCTCGCGCTCCCCAACACCCCGGCAACGGTCGTGGCGGGCCTCGCCGTCAACGCGCTCGGCGCCACGTCCGTCGAGGTCAATCGCGAGTGGAGCGCCGAGGTGCTCGGCGACATCGTGAAGCGGAGCGGAGTGCGCCAGGCTTTCGTCTGGGCTCGCGACACCCCGCGTTGGGGCGCGGCGCTGGCTGGACGCCCGATCGACCACCTCTGGGGGGTGCATCGCCGCGCCCTCCCGCACACGTTCACGAGCGCGATGGGCGGCATCCCGGCGACGCTGATCCTCGAAGACGGCCGCGTCGACCCGGAGCTCGGCGTGGCCCCGCCGTCTCCAGCGCCCGAGCTGTCGCCGGACTGGCCTGCGCTGGTCCTGTACACGTCCGGCAGCAGCGGGAGCCCGCACGGGGTCGTCCAGACGTTCCGCAACGTCGATGCGAACACCCGGTCGATCGTCGAGTACCTCGGCCTTACGGCCGAGGACCGCGCCCTCGTCGCCCTGCCCCTCTACTACTGCTACGGCCGCAGTGTCCTCCAGACGCACCTGTTCGTCGGCGGCTCGCTGTTCCTCGACAGCCGCATGGCGTTCCCGCGGACCGTCCTGGAATCCCTTGCCGCGGAGGGCTGCACCGGGTTCGCCGGCGTCCCGCTCACGTTCGAGGTGTTCCGTCGGCTGGTGGACGTCTCGACGATCGACTTCGGGCGGCTTCGGTACCTCACCCAGGCCGGCGGGGCCATGACGCCGGACACCATCGCCTGGGTCCGGGCGGCATTCCGGCCTGCGCGGCTCTTCGTGATGTACGGCCAGACCGAGGCAACGGCGCGCCTCTCGTACCTACCGCCGGAGCGGGCCGAGGACAAGGCCGGCTCCATCGGCATCGCCATTCCTGGCGTGGAGCTGCGGGTGATGGACGCGCTCGGGGCCGAGTTGCCGCCGGGCCAGGTCGGAGAGCTCGTCGCCCGCGGCGCCAACGTGACGCCGGGCTACCTCGGCGAGCCGGACGAGACGGCGGCGATCCTGCGCGACGGCTGGCTCTGGACGGGCGATCTCGTGGAGCGCGATTCCGACGGCTTCTTCTACCACCGCGGCCGGGCGAAGGAGATCCTCAAGATCGGCGGCCACCGGGTCAGCCCGATCGAGATCGAGCAGGTGATCGCGCGTCACCCCGACGTGGCCGAGGCGGCCGTGATCGGGGTCCGGCACGACCTGATGGGCGAGGTACCCCACGCGGTCGTCGTGCCGCGTCCCGGCGCGAAGCCCGACGAGGCCGACCTGCTACGATTCTGCCGCGAACGCCTGCCCGTGTACCTGGTCCCAGTCACCTTCGTGTTCGTGGACCGACTGCCGCGCAACGAGTCCGGCAAGCTCCTGCGGACTGAATTGGCTGCTCTCGACGGCGCCTGATCGTGGCCTGACGTTTGCGAGCGCCGGGCAGTGTGTCCTACGGCTGCGATGCAGACCAGACGTCCCGGATTGTCGCGTTCTCTTCGATGGTCCGGTGGCTGCAGTAGAAGCCAAGAGCCCCCGACGTGACTTCGTACGTGCCCAGGCGCGCAAAGCCGGCCGTCTCCAGCCCCCGTATCGACGCTGTGTTCGGGGCGTCGGCATAGACGACGATCGGCATGTTGCGGCGATCGTGGGAGAGGGCGATGCCCGTGCTCAGCAGCCTGCCATACAGGCCGCGCCCGCGGAACGTAGGGGCAACCCAAGCGTAGCCGAGAAGCAGGCCGCGCGGCGTCAGCCAACGATAGCGGCGGAGGAAAGGGTCGCACTCCCGCTGCCATAGGTACCCGCACAGCTTCCCATCCTGCGAGAGAACGAGGAGGGTGGCTCCCTGGAAGAGCATCCGCAGCCGCATCGCCACCCACAGCGATAGGCTGCGCGCCTCGAGGAACTCCGCCCTCACGCCTGCCGGGACCTCCGCTCGACCTCTGAAGACCCGGACCTGATCGTCGATGGCCCCCTCGCCTTGCCGCGGGTGATAGGTGAAGAAGACAAGCGACTCGTGCCTAATGACGACGAGCCGCCACAGTCGAATCACGATGCGCCGGACTTCATGCACGGTGGCCCGGCTCAGACTGACCCGCCTGGCGTTCCGCGCTGGCCTCACCGTGCACCGCGGCAGAGTTGGACCGAGCGGGGGCGGCGCAGGGGCGAACGATCTCCGGCATCGTCCCGAAAGCCGTCGGATCTCCCGCGGCGCACCTCTCCATCGGTTCGAGCCCTGGTGGAATGAGCTCCACGCGACGGCACCTCCGGTGGCCGATGTCAAGTCGATTCCACGATCGCCCTCACCGTCATGGTAGGCCGATCCGAGCCGGTACGTGGGGCACCCTGCTGACAGCTGGGTCGCCTGAGACGCAGTGGCATTGGATCGCCGTCCGAGTGTGAGGGTCGCGCCCGCGCGGACCACCGCTATGCTCCGGCCAGCCTGCGGGATGGAGGAGTCGAGGAGCTGCCGACGACCCGTTGCCATCACGCTCGTCGAGGTGTTGCCGCCGGACGAGGCGGGCAAGCTCGTGCGCGCCGAACTCACGCTGCACCACGCTTCATGACGGGGCCGCTGCCGTACACTGCCAGCGCGGCGCGGCCCCCGGCGTCGTGACGGCCGGCAATTGGCGGCGCAGATCTGGCGATCCCAGGGAGGGCAACGTGGCGCTCGAGATCGTGACAGGCGGGCACCGGCGATGACGAAGGCGCTCATCCCGCTCGTGATCGTCGGTGCGGGTGGCTTCGGCCGCGAGGTGCTCGAGCTCGTCCGCGACATCAACAACGCGGCCCCGGCGTTCGAGTTCCTCGGCTTCCTCGACGACGGCCCCGTGAACGGCGAGTTGCTGGAGCGGGTCGGGGCGACGGCCCTCGGCGCGTCATCGCGCCTCGCCGACGTCGAGGCGAACTTCGTAATCGCGATCGGCGCCGCCGAGCCGCGGCGCAGGATCGACGCCCTCGCCAGATCGCACGGACGTGCGGCGGCCACCCTAGTCCACCCGTGGGCGACCGTCGGCGCGGACGTCCACGTCGGGGACGGGGCGGTCGTGGCAGCCGGCGTCCGCCTCACGACGCACGTCTCCGTGGGCCGTCAGGCGCATGTCAACTTCAACTGCACGGTCGGCCACGACGCTGTGATCGAGGATTTCGCGACTCTCTATCCCGGCGTCCACGTCAGCGGAGGCTGCGTCATTGAAGAGGACGCCACGCTCGGTACCGGGTGCGTGATCCTGCCCGACATCCGCGTCGGCCGCGGCGCGGTCGTCGGGGCCGGGGCCGTCGTCGTGCGGGATGTCGCCCCGGGAACCACCGTCGTCGGCACCGTTGCGCGCCCGACTCTCGGCTCGCGATCCGGCGGCGATGCGGGACTGGCGTGAGGCGGGTGGGATGACCCTTCCGGCCGCGAACGTGCGCCCGGTGGAGGCTGCCGCACTGCAGAGCGGCTCCTAGTGCACTGTCTCACATATGACTAGACAACTGGTGCCAGACCAGATAGGCTGCCCGGAATGTGGACCGCAGCTGCTCCCCTGGCGATCACGGAAGCCCACCGAAGGACGCTCGAGCGCTGGCTCCGAGCGCAGGGAACGCCCCAGCAGGTGGCCCTGCGGGCGCGGATCATCCTGATGGCGGCCGATGGAGCGGCCAACAACCGGATCGCGGGCGAGCTCGGCGTCAGCCGCTCGACGGTCATCCTGTGGCGGGACCGGTTCAGCGCCGGCGGCACGGGAGCGCTCACCGAGACGGCTCCCGGACGCGGCCGCAAACCCTCGATCAGCGCCGAGACGATCAAGGCCATCGTCGACGCCACCCTCCAGACGACGCCGCCGGGGGCGACCCACTGGAGCTGCCGGACGATGGCCCGGGCGCAGGGCGTCAGTCCCGCGACGGTCGCGCGGATCTGGGACGCCCATGGGCTGGCGCCCCATCGCATCCGGACGTTCAAGCTCAGCCGCGATCCGCGCTTCGTCGAGAAGCTGACCGATGTCGTCGGGCTGTATCTCAATCCGCCCGACAAGGCGATCGTCCTGTGTGTCGATGAGAAGAGCCAGATCCAGGCGCTCGATCGGACCCAGCCATCGCTGCCGATGAAGCGGGGCCGGGCAGGGACGATGACCCACGACTACAAGCGGAACGGGACGACGACGCTGTTTGCCGCGCTCGACCTGCTCGACGGGACGGTCATCGGCGAGTGCCATGCCCGTCACCGCCACCAGGAGTTCCTCACCTTCCTGCGCCGGCTCGACCGGACCTACCCAGCGGAGCTCGAGCTGCATCTCATCGTCGACAACTACGGGACGCACAAGCATCCGGACGTGCTGCACTGGCTCGCCGCTCCTGCCCACGCCCGCTTCAAGCTCCATTTCACGCCGACGAGCTCATCCTGGCTGAACCTCGTCGAGCGCTGGTTCCGCGAGCTGACCACCAAGCGCCTCCGGCGGGGCGTCTTCCGCAGCGTGCCCGACCTCGTCGCGGTGATCTACGCCTACATCGCTCTCAACAACGCGGACCCCAAGCCGTTCGTCTGGACGGCCTCCGCCGAGGCGATCCTGGCCAAGGTCGGCCGTTGTCGAGCCATTCTTGAGACGGCGCACTAGAGTTCGCTGTTCAGGGAGGGCTGACGCTCCCGGGACCGTTCCGATTGGGCCCCCAGGACTGTGGCGACCACCCCGACCTCACGGTCGGTCGCACGTTCGGCGGGGCGGCGGGACGACCGCCGCGTCATG
>Ga0315276_10007304_pt1 | contig 10219 bp, 13 predicted proteins | sample YL17G05_0_MG_FD_204542 | JGI IMG/M metagenome (GOLD analysis project Ga0315276, IMG submission 204542) | Sediment microbial communities from Yellowstone Lake, YNP, Wyoming, USA - YL17G05_0 | ecosystem: Environmental > Aquatic > Freshwater > Lake > Sediment | place: USA: Wyoming | collected... | reverse complement strand
CATAATGATAGGTGCCGTGTTGGATTCCTTTTAACTCGTCGGCGATGGCTAGGAGTTCTTCGCGGGTGTCTTGCTGAGCACTCCAGGCTGACTCTTCACTGCTATCTGCATACATGGGCTTCCGACGTTGGGGCACCACCTGATCAGCAGCAGCCCGCAGGGCGGCGGCGGCAATCTCATCAGCGGGAGCAGGGCAACTTTCAAGCACTGCGTTGTAGACCGCCTGAGCGGCGGGGGATAGCGGTTGGTCAGTCATTGGTGGCCTCGGGGGTGGGTAGGACGTTGGCGGGGAGCCAGTGGGTGTAGATCAGGGAGTCGTCGGAATCGCGGCGGCTACCTGCCCATTTGGGATTAAGCAAGATCCAACCATCAATGAAGTCATCTTCCTTGTGGCCCGGCTTCCATTCGTTTACAGGCACGTTCGGGTCGCTGTCCGTGACCCTGTGCAACGTTGCGGCCACCCGCTTTACCAGCGAACTCCTAATTTGGCTTGGATTAGGAGTTGGCTTGGAGTTGGCCTCCGGCGGGTCCATCGCCTCCAAGCAGTACTGCTGGGGCTCGTCGTCGTCTCGGACCAGTTCGTGCTCTAGGTGGCCAACTCGCAGAGTCAATCGATGGTGCCGATCTTGCAAGTCGGAGAGCTGCATCAACTGCACCTCGCAGCGCTTATCCAGCACCTCGACCCTGGCGTGAAGTTCAAGGACAGCACAAACTAAATCGTTGCCTCCTAGATAACGCTGCTGAAGGCGCGACCACTGAACAGGCGTTGCTTGATAATCATTCATCTTCCCCCTCCAGAAGTTCACTTTGTAAATACTGCCAACGGAGCAAAGTCGGAATGCAAGAGGGGGTAATTCCAATCTCCCTCAGTACAAACTCAAACCACGTGGCTGTCGCGTCGATAACATCAGTCACATCGGTACTATCTGGGGCCCGATCAAGAGCCTCCCCAATCATATTTTGAAGTTTGGTGTGCTTCATGTGATGGTACAGTACTATAAAAAGCTAAGTAAGCTCTGCGCCGCCACGGGCGAAGAGATAAGGACAGACCCAAGGGCCGCCAAGGAAATTAAAAAAAGTTTCACGTGTCAATACAGAAACACTGTGACACTACAGCGCCCTGACGAGCTTGTCAAGGCCCTAGCGGCAACTAAAGCGACGTTTACCCAGTAAGATGAAGCGCACTGCACATTCCCATGACGACTCTGGTTGCCAACGTACCTCCCGTTAAAGTATGGGTAAGGAGGGAGTACCTACGTGACTTGCATGACGGGCATGGCGAATACACGCCGGGTTACTGGGTAACTTGTAAATCCCTTACAGGTCGAGCTTTGTACTTTGAAACCTACCTAACAGAGTACGGTGCCCTCTATGACAAGCTTCCGATTAGTGCATTTTTGAGTTGGAACCCGGATCACCCCAACCAACCCGAGCCCCCTACACCAGACCTAGAACTCACAGATTTACAATTTTGGAATGGATTTGACACCGGACTAACGGTGATTGAAAAAAATTTAATCTATAACATGCGCTTTGAGGTGATGACTCGCAGTGCCGGAGTAATGAGCGGCTCCTACTTATTTACAATAGACAACTACCATCCTCATAGGAACGAACCTGACTTTTATTTTGCAGAATTTCCTGATGAGCATAAATCCCACAACATCGTGGAATTAGATAACGGTCAAATAGGAGCCTACCCGAACAACAGATGTCGGATGGTAGATCCCTCACTGACTAACAACGATTTAAAAACTCCTGACTTTAAAGTCTCGACTCGTTATTTTGATGTTGAAAACGCTCCTAAATGGGGTCGTTTAGGCGAAGTAGACGATTACTTTTGGCAAACCCCTAATGAAAAAAATGTATAAAGTCTGATAAAAATACAAAATTAACCCCGTGCGTTTCCACGGGGTTTAAAGCTGGGAACTAAATTGAAGAGTTCTGTTTAAGGATAAAACCCAAAAACTTACTTAGTAAGCGTTAAACGTCTTCGACCCCAGTGAGCTCCACGGGGGGTTCCGGAGGAGTCGGGGGCTCGGGAGGAGGAGGGGGAGCAACGAAAGAACCATCGGGTTCTTTAATCCAGTTTTGCTCAACTTCGTCCGGGCAAGGCTCGAACAAAGCGACAACTTCAGGAGTAAAGCAATCTTCGATTGTTAGACCAGCAGGAGGAACAAAAACCTCTTGCACAATGGAATCAAGAACGCGTGCGTATTTCATGGAGATCACCAGTAGATAATTACAGAACCGGGACCACCGGAACCGGCGTATGTATAATTGCTGCTCCCTTGAGCTGCTGCTCCGCCACCCCCGGCACCATTTCCGCCGGAGCCGCCGTAGGCAAAGTAAGTGCTAGAATTTTGTGATGACACGGCTCCGCCGCCGCCAGCTCCAAAACCACCGTTACCTGCAGTAGTAGTATAAATACCACTATGCGCAGCACCAGAGCCGCCCGGTCCTCCGTTGCCTGCTATGTTTAAATAACCTGAACCGTTGTACGGTAATCCCCCTCCGCCACCGCCTGAGATCTCCCAAGGGAACCACCAAGGGGATGCGCCTCCATTAGAAGGTAGTTGCACATTGACACTATATGATCCGCCATAGAAGAAAGATCCCGAACCGCCCTGAGTTGTCCCTCCAGAGCCTCCATTAGGTCCTTGATTAGTAGTAGAACCAGTAAGCCAAAACTGACCATAAGAAACAGTACCATGTCCTGCCTCGCTTGCATAAGACCCCCCCGTTAGAGGCATAGTACGTTGCGCAAGACACGCCCAGGAACCACCCGCTGAAGATGCATAGGAAGAACTATTATTTTGCAGGATGGATGAACTCATCCCATTTCCAAAAGGCGTACCCGAAGAACCGCCGCCACTAGCCTGATAATAACCAGCATTAGCAGCTCCGCTAGTACCTCCAGTTGACGTAAAAGCTTCAGAAACACCCGAGGTAGATCCAGCACCAGCTGTAGGAGCAGTACCTGCAGTATAGTTCCCGCCAGCGCCACCAGTAGCACTTAAATAACTACCTAGACTACTTGTTGCCCCAGCTGAGCCGTTTTGATTTGTAACTCCTCCTGCTCCACCAGCTCCAATAGTTACCGCAATGCTTTGACCTGGAGTTACGTCAATAACACCCTGTGCATATCCACCACCGGCACCGCCGAAACCGTAATAAGAAGCTCCAGAACCAGCAGCTGCCCCGCCGCCGCCGCCGCCAATAACAACGCCTAAAATCTGAGAAATGCCGTTCGGAACAACAAATGTAGCGGAACCGGATGCAAGCCACAAACGGCGGTTGTTCCTAAACCGACCCGAATTGCTGAAAAATTGACTCAGGGTAGACATTAGAAAATCCTCCAGCCGTAGGTGCCATCGATAAAAATCAGCGTCACGGTTTTGTCCACAGCGTCAATTGTAAGGTTTTGCTGTAAACCCATTATAGGGGAACCTGCCCCTGATATGACAACATTAGCGGATCCGGAAGTAGCGACAACGGATACTTCGTTCCCCTGTGTTGGCGGAGCGGGTAAAGTTAAAGTTATAAACCCGGACGTTGTAGTAACACGCTCACGATTTGTAAGCGTCTTATTGATGTTAGTCGTCGTATATGAATAGGCTGCACCTAGAACCGCGATGGCCTCAGCCACGCGGAGCGGTGTCATCAGTGTCGTGTTGTCAGTGCCGGACTGAGCGGCAGCTTGAGTTGCAATATTGGCGTCAAAACGGCGATCAGCACTAAGATTTCCTCCGCCTAATAAACCGGAACCTGCAGTAAGTGTTACTGCTCGTATACCGGAAACACCGGCTAAAGCTGCGTTACCAGAGGCCTGAGCAGAACCGTCAATACCTAATCGATTACCAACAAAAATAAGACCGCTAGGTACCACAGCCAGCGAAACATCAACCCGCTGATTTGTAGCTAAATCGCCGCCGCCGATTAAACCGCTGCCTGCGGTTAAAATTCCGTTGGAAGCGCCCGTAACCGTATCACCTGGAGGTAACTCCGAGGTAACCCCACTAAGGAGGATCAGTGGTTTACGGCTTGCCATCGTAAAATCTCCTTATATAAAGTATAGCTCTAGCTGTAAATAATAACAGGAGTCTCAAGCTCAACTTCCAATTCAGTTGTGCTTAAAGCAGTACCGATACCAGCAAGAACCTGATACTGACCTGTCCCCGAAGCCGAGATAACACCAGAAGCAGTGCTGTAACGGGTCACTTGGCCCGAGTACTTAGATAAATAGTAGTATTCGCCAGGAATCAGCGTTGATTCAGCCGTAATATTAGCGGAACTAAGGACGGCGACATCATCCAAAATGACCGCCACGCCGCTGGAAATACCGGCAGAAGCAGCGGTAATACCGATAGCCGCATACTCAGCAGGAGGCACGCCACTAAGTGCCGTAGCCGAGAAAACAGAGGTACCGCTAACGTAAACGACTTGACCCTGAATCAGATTTTGACCGGCGGTAAAACTCTGAGTCGTGGGGAAGGTGGTAGTCACACCTGCCCCATTAACAAGCCAAACTTGAGTGCCGCCGGGAGTAAACGACGTATATTTTCTATTAAAGATCGCCCTATCGGTCATAAGACTAAAACCGTAAAAACTCCTTAATTAAATTATAGACAAAGCTCAAGCGCTTGGCTTATCGGGCCACGTGATCGTCCAAGGGAAGCCGGGCTGCTGAGGAATTTCACGCAACTCCTCACGATATTCCGCCCAAGCTAGTTTATGGACACCATCTAAGGGCGTATCTGATAGCTGAGTCCAATCAGACTCAGCTAGGCGCTTGTTGCGATCATCGCGGACGGCCTTGCCCTGCTCAGCATCCTTGGTGAAGCAATACGCCTCGTACTGCTCAGCGGCAGTGTGAACCACGCCGTCGGGGTCGGTGTAGTCGGTGAAGACGGGACCAGCGATGTACTTGGTGAACCACTGACCGTTGACCTCAACCACGCCGTCGCGTCGGCTGTACTGGTACGGCGGGATGGTGGTGGCCTGTGGGCCTTCCATCACCGGGTCGTAGCCGAAGCTGTCGATGATCTCGGCAGTGAGCTGCGCCGGGAAGCTGGTGTTGCGGTTGTCAGAGCGGAACTGTGACTCGGTGATCACAGCGCCGGTTGTGCGGTTACGGAGTTCCATGATTAAGCGATTGCGAGGAAGATGAAGCTGCCACCGCTTGCGTTGATGGCGGCAGGTGCGGTGGAGCTGATTTCAAAGCCAGAACTCAGCGGGTCTATGTAGTCGGTGTTTGTCACCTCTGCGGCAGTGGAGTTGAGCAGCAGGTATGGATCGTTGCCGCTGATGATGCCGCGAGCGGTGTCCCAGACGTACCAGTCACCAGTGCTGTCCGTACGCTTGATCAACACGAATCGTGCGCCGGCTGTGAAGCCGCAGTCGATACTGAGCGTGGTGCCGGTGCCGGTGTAGCTGCCCACCTTGGAAACGCCGCTGAGGGTGGCGAAAAGGTAGGCGATGTAGGTGGTTGAGGACGCGCCTATAGAGGAAGTTACGCCAAAAGTAGTAGATGTTGGCTGAGCGCTAAACCAGTTGCTTCCGTATGAAACACCTGTTGTCCAGCTAGTATCATTATTCAAATCACCAGTTGCGTAAGTAGTTGAAGCAAAGCTAGTCCCAACTCGCCATTGAGATGTTGCACTTCTTGCTTTGACAATAATAAGCTCAGGCGCAACGTTTAAGTTGTGATTTAGAGCTTGGGAAGCACCCGTCCCCGTATACGCCACCACGTCGAAGAAGCCGGGGGCGCGGCGGAAGAGCCAAGTCATAGGAGTCCCACCGGTTGCAGCCTGTTGAAAATATCCAGTTGTTGCATCCCAATAGATTGTTTGTGTCTCTTTTGCATTAGCGGCGTTTGTTCTGAGTGAATCAGTTCCAGTAAGCCTAGCCATAGCTGGGTTTCTATCCCATTGCGCTTTAGTATTTATTAACGCCAAATCAGGGACAAAGCCAACATTTATCAACCCGCTATTGTCATTTACCCCGTTATAAACTTTAGTCGCATCAGTAGGCACTTTCATCGGGCCACGGCGTATGGCGATGTAGATGGTGTTTCCCCACCCAACATTGCCTGAATGGAATCCTGTAGAAGTAATCCTGAAATACGAGGTTGGAGTCTCAGCAGTGCTGCTATTTGGAAATAGCATTGTTCCGGTATTTGCCTCCACACCGAGGCCCCTCATGTTATCAACTAAATGCCAAGCTCCTGCGGAATTGACTGGCTTTATTAAAATCCACTGAGGCTCCCAGCCAAGATCAACTATTGTATTGTCTGTTGCCGTCCCACACTTAATAACACTCTCATTCCCACTATCCCCAAACCCGCCAGCGTCGTGCGCGAACAGGTAGGCGACGTAGGTGGAGCCGGTACCATTTGAAAGGCTAGAAGCAACCCCATTAACATAAAACTCGGTTGCCGTAGGATTTGTGGTCCAAGGATCAAAAGTAGTAGTTGCCGCAGCCGTATCGCTTAAAACCAGATACTGACTAGCAGTTAAACTTCTATGTTTTACGGCCCAAAAAATGCCACCGTCTAGCTGCTTAACAATAATGCACCCAGGTATTGAGCCCAGGTCGTGGGGAATGGCTCTGTTATTTGTGCCGTCCCCTACATATGTAACAACATCAAAAAACTTAGGTGCCTTGCGAAAGGTCCAAGATGCGTAAGTATATGTGTTAGTGTTGGTTGTTGCATCGGCACCCAGGTCAAAGCCTGTGGCATTAAATGCCGTCAGGGTATCGGCGTCTGTTGTTTGAGCTACATCCGAATTGCTAATCAGTTCTTTTGTCGCGCCGCGAACAGTGTCAAATAATTGATGGTTTTGTCCATGACTGCGGCTCTTAATCCAAACCAACCCACCCTTTCCCGCTAGATCAATCCCATTGGTGATCGTCTGCGTGCTGCCGTTGCCGGTGTAGAGGTAGGTGCTGAATACATCCTCGACGTAAAGATTTGCACCGGCACCAGCAGCGCCCTGCATCAATAAACGGGTAACGGGATCCATTAAATATCAGGTAGTGTAATCAATTAAGGCAGCAGCGCGGAAAGTCGTACCGGAATTATCAGTAACAAACATAAACAGATGAGTCTTACCTGTTGTCAAAGTCGGTGGAGTAGCCGCTGGCCAAGCAACTGCAGCGGGCCATGTGATTGTGCCTGTTTGATGTGCAACTTCGTAAGTAAAACCATATGCGACTGAAGCGGGTGGATTAGTAATAACAACTTGAGTGGCACCACTTAAGGTAGCCGTGAAGTAATTACCTAACGAGCAATTAATACCGCTTCCGTAAAGGCCGAGTGAAACAACATTTTGTGCAAATTGCCCTGAAACCACGCCACCAGAGATCGCATATTTCGTAGCTGCGGAAGCTAACGCAGCGTTACCAGAAGAAAGAGCAGTGGTAGCTGCGATGCCCGCAACATCTGCCAACGCTAGGGCGGCATTACCAGAAGCCTGCGCAGTAGCAGCCGACGATAAAGCTTGGTTTGCTGTTTGCGCGACCGCGACTCCACTAGAAACGGAGAAGTAACGTTGATCTAGAGCACCGACTTGTACAGCTTTATTAGTTGTACCTGAAGTTTGAACTACAGGAAAATAATCGCCACTAGCAAGAGTGGTGATTTGCGTAAACTGGGATATTTTTTGGCTCATGTAAATTAACCCTCTAGATCAATTGTAGAGCCATCTTCGGCTAAAAGATAACCGGGGCTAAAACCACCTTCCAACAGTATAGAACCTCCAATCACATTAAGAAAGACGGGTTTAGAAATTTCTATACTAAGACCTGAAGAAGTGACCGAGCGACCTAAATTTGTTACGTAGGCACTGGTAGTAGCCGTAGATTGAACTTCATTAATCCAATCAGAATAACTAGGACTTAAGACACCTGACGTGACACTTAAATAAACAGAAGAACCCGGTGTTAAACCGGACAAAGCAGCAAAATAGCTGTCTTTGTTAACAGTAATTAAGTCGTTAGTGCTTCCTGCGGTAATAGCTAGGCCTACCACGCGGGAAGTACGCTCCTCCAGGGCAGAAGCTTTGTATAAAAGACCGCTGGCATTAATCGTTACGGCGTCGCCAGCGGCAATAGCTTGACCTGCCCTAAACGAAACTAAAGAGGCCACAGCAACAAACTAATCCCATAAATAGAGTCTACTAGCTTCTGCCTTGTCCGCGACTTTTTTTCCTACCATGAGATGGTTTTGAGTGCATACCGTCTCCCTGACGAGTTTTTTTGGGTTTTGGGTCAATCTTATCTGTTGTAGAATTTGGCTTGGGCATGTGTTGAGAGCAACTCCATCAGTATAGAGACAAAACCAAAAGCGTCAAGCAACACGGCGTAATCTAAATAGTAATATTAGTCCAAGCTGAACCGTTCCAAACTTTAATTAAGTTAGTTTCGGACTCAACCCAAACAGCACCTTCAGTGCTAGCTGCAGGTGCACCAACGCTGTAACTAAGACCGCGTGAAGGACCGGTTTCATACCAACCGCTGCTAACCGCGTCATAGACGAACAGTGAGCCCATAAGGTTGTTGAACCAGAGGGAACCGTCCCGAGGGGGTGCGCTGAACCCGGTACCCGAAGGCGGGTTTTCACTTTTATAAGCGAGTGCCTCGGCATTGGTTTGATACCAATCAGGATTAGCAACTCCTGCTCCACTGGCGTAAACAAATAAACGTCCTTGATTTGTGTCGAACCAAAGATCTCCAGTTTTATAACCAGCACCAGGACCGCCTGAAACGGTTACTGAAGCGCCGCCTCCGGGAGAAGCGCCTCCTGCTGTCCCGCTAATGAGAGCTAGATTTCCGCTGTAAACAATAGATACAGAACCTTGACCTTCTGCGAGCAGGTTAACCCGAGTACCAGCGTCAGTCAGGTAGATACCCGAGCCGGCTGTAATAGTTAACCCGGAAGCAGACAGAACAGTAGCGTTTATGACCTGGAGACTACCGCTCTGAGTTATATAAATACCTGATCCTGCAACAATGCCACTTGCGGATCCGCCCCCTCCGCCGCTCTGAATTCCGCTAATACTCGTATTTAAATCCTCAAGAACGCGTACGACCCCTTCAAAATTTGAAGGGTAGCCATAAGGACACCGCGAATAGCTGATTGTTCCCACACCGCTTACCGTTGCAATGATTTCTTCGACGACAGCGACGATACCTTCGAAGTTCTCCGGATGGAGAGCGCGGGGAATCGCACCATGCGTAGAACAAGGAGGTGAATTGATTTCCATTTAGGTCATATACCCTCCCATAGAACCTAGTTTAACTGACTAAATAGAGAAAATTAAAGGTGTTTCTAGAGTTAATAAGCAGCGGCAGGCCGCTTTATTTTTTTTTCGTCAATTATTAAATCACCGTTACGTACATGAAACGCACTATCTTCCGCCAACTGCCAAGCGGGTACATTTAGCTTTGCTGCTTGCTGACGTAATGTTTCCCAAGAAACTTCTTGGACGAACTGGTCGCTTGTAGTAGACATGAGACATCCTACAACTGCCAGAAGTGTAACAAAGCCTGGAGTATATCGCAACTACCACGGTCGCTGATGCGTTGTGTTTTAAAAAAGTGTTTTGAAACGCTATCTGACACGGGAATTTCGCTGTAAGTGGTTATTTAAGTTTGTAGAAAATTATATCTAATAATACGTATGTCAAAAAACAGTTTTACACTGCAGCTGAAATTTATTTAAAAAGCGGACGAAAGCGAAAATCAGTTGTCAGTCTCGTAATTAAAAAGAAGAAAGATTCTTAAGCAAAACTGAGGAGGCTACCCCTTCTGTGCGTTCTGTGCGCTAGACTCAGCCCTAAGACGATCAAAACCCTTGTTCCCTCCTCGATTTGACCCTCAAAGGTCCTTAGTTCACCTAGGTCTCCTAGAAGCACAATCAGTTTCCCAACCAACGGGGGGCTCTCTACACAGTGAAGTGCGCGGTCACTGGGCAGTTACGCACTACGAGGACACGTCTGTATGGGCCTGCCGATGCGGGCGCTCCGAGCCCCTTCTGGTAGCCGTGTCAGACCTTTGCAAAATTCGAATGCCTGTAGGCCTGCAGGCTTGTGAGATCTGTCAAGAAGAAGACAAGACGGCTCGCGGAAAATCTGGACGACTAGCTGCTTGGTTCGCTCGTTACCGTAACTGCATCGATAAAGAGCAACACTTGTATCTTCCTGCTGACCACGGGTTC
>Ga0315276_10007303_pt1 | contig 10220 bp, 5 predicted proteins | sample YL17G05_0_MG_FD_204542 | JGI IMG/M metagenome (GOLD analysis project Ga0315276, IMG submission 204542) | Sediment microbial communities from Yellowstone Lake, YNP, Wyoming, USA - YL17G05_0 | ecosystem: Environmental > Aquatic > Freshwater > Lake > Sediment | place: USA: Wyoming | collected... | reverse complement strand
CGACGGACAAGGGAGAAAGTTGGGAGAAGCGCAGCCCCTATATCAGCGGCGGCACAGGGCCGCACTATTACCAGGAGATCTTCGCCGACCCCAGCGTCTTCGACCGGATCTACCAGATGGACCCGTCGATGATGGTCACGAACGACGGCGGCAAGACCTGGCGCCCCGTCGGCGAGAAGAGCAAGCACGGCGACAACCACGCCATGGCCTTCGTCAAGGGCGACCCCGACTACATCCTCAACGGCAGCGACGGCGGCGTCTACGAGAGCCACGACGGCGGCAAGACCTGGCGCTTTTTCGAGAACCTGCCGGTGACCCAGTTCTACAAGGTGGCCCTCGACAACGCCCTCCCCTTCTACAACGTCCACGGCGGCGCCCAGGACAACGGCAGCCAGCTCGGGCCGTCGCGGACCCTCAACGGCAACGGCATCTCGAACTTCGACTGGGCCATCACCTACGGAGCCGACGGCTACGCCTCGGCCATCGACCCGACCGACCCGAACACGATCTACGTCGAGATGCAGGAGGGCGTCCTCTTCCGCTACGATAAGAAGAGCCAGGAAACGGTCGCCATCAGCCCGAAGCCCGAACCGGGGGACCCGCCCCTGCGCTTCAACTGGGACTCGCCGGTCGTCATCAGCCCGTTCTCGCCCGCGCGCGTTTATTACGCGTCCCAATTCCTGTGGCGAAGCGAAGACCGCGGCGATTCGTGGACGAGGATAAGCCCCGACCTGACCCGCGGCATCTTCCGCCTCGAGCAGAAGATCATGGGCCGCGCGTGGAGCGCCGACGGGCTCTGGGACCACGGGGCCATGTCGCAGTTCTCGACGGTCACGACGGTGAGCGAATCGCGCCTCCAAGAAGGCCTGGTCTACGCCGGAACCGACGACGGCCTCATCCAGATGACCGAGGACGGCGGTAAGACCTGGCGGAAGATCGACCGGGTTGCCGGTGTCCCCGATTATTTCTTCGTCAACAAGATCATGGCCTCCAAGCACGACAGGGACACGGTTTACGCGGCCGTCGACGGCCACAAGACGGGCGACTTCAAACCCTATCTTTTAATGAGCGCCGACCGAGGCAAGACGTGGACGAACATCGCCGGGGGGCTGCCCCAGCGGACGATCGTCTGGTCGGTGGCCCAGGACCATATCAAGAAAGAGATCCTCTTCGCCGGGACCGAGTTCGGGATCTACGTCACGCTTGACGGCGGGAAAGCGTGGACGAAGCTCGGCGGCGGAGTGCCGACGATCTCCTTCCGGGACATCGAGGTTCAGGAGCGGGAGAGCGACCTCGTCGGGGCCTCCTTCGGCCGGGGCTTTTTCATCCTCGACGACTACTCGCCGCTCAGGGAGATGAGCGAGGAGATCCTGGCGAGGGACGCGGCCCTCTTCCCGGTCAAGAAGGCCCTTCAGTACATGCCGCTCAAGCCGATCGACGCGAACGGCAAGGGCTGCCTGGGCGAAACGTTCTACCTCGCGCCCAATCCGCCGTTCGGCGCCGTCTTCTCCTATTACCTGAAGGACGGGCTCAAGGCGGGCGCCGAGGCCCGCCGCGAGGAGGAGGGGAAGCTCGTCAAGGACGGAAAGCCCGTCCCGTTCCCCGGCTGGGATAATCTCCGTAAAGAAGAGAACGAAGAAAAGCCGTCCATAGTCATGACCATCACGGACGAAGCGGGCCAGGTCGTCCGCCGGTTCCCGGCGCCATCCGGCAAGGGCCTTCACCGCGTCGCCTGGGACCTCCGCTATCCGCCCGTCGACCCGACCGCGGTCGAGGAGCGGGAGCCGAGCGAATGGGGCTGGAACCCGATGGGGCCCCTGGTCGTCCCGGGCAAGTTCACGGTTTCGCTGGCCAAGAAAGTCGACGGCGTCCTGACGCCGCTCGCCGAGCCACGGATGTTCATCGTCGAATCGCTCAACCTGGCCAGCCTGCCGGAACAAGATCGGACGGCCCTGCTCGATTTCCAGAAGAAAGCCGGGGAGCTGCAGCGGGCCATGATGGGCGCAGGGGCCGCGGCCGAGGACGCCCTCAAGAACATCGCCTTCATCAAGAAAGCGCTGCTCGACGCGCCCAAGGCCGATCCGAAGCTCGCCGAAACCGCCCGAGCCATCGAAAAGCGTCTCCAGGAGGAGGTCGTGGCCCTTTTCGGCGACAGGACCCGCCAGCGCCGGAGCGAAGTCGCCCCGCTGTCGCTCATGGACAGGGTCGGCGCCCAGCTCGACGCGACCGGACCGATCACGACGACGGTCCGGCGCGATTACGAGATCGCGGCCGACGGATTCGGGAAGCTCCTCGAGGAGATGCGGGCGACGATCGATGTCGACCTCAAAAAGCTCCAAGTCGAGCTCGAGGCCGCCGGCGCGCCCTGGACGCCCGGCCGCGGCGTGCCCATTTGGAAGAAAAAATAAGAGGGACAGTCCTCATTCCGGGGTAATCCCCGGAATGAGGGCGGCCCCCAAATTACGGCCGGCTGTTAGAACTGCAGCCGGAAGCTCAGGCCGCCCGGCCAGACACCGAGGGACCAGTTGCGTTCCGGCGTCGAGCCCCCGTTATTCCCTAGATTTCCGGCCTCGTATCTTTTCAGGTCGCGCGTCGCCCGCATGGGCTGGCTGAAGATATTCAGCAGGGAAACGGCCTCCCCGGTCACGAACGTGATCAGCCCGTCGGTCCAGGGCCGCTTGAAGGCGGCTGCGGTCACGACGCCGGCCGCGGCGTTGACGCCGGCGTTCATCAAATGGGTTTTCAGGCTGCGGCCGTCCTTCTCGCGGCGGGCGCACTGGCGGAGGAGCTCCTCGGCCCGCTGTAATTTCGCCAACCGTTCCACGGACGTCGCCTCCGGCAGTGGACGTAATTTTCGCGCGGCCGTGGCCGGGACGAACGGGTCGATGACGAGGCCGACGACGCCCAGGGCGAAGGTCGCGCTGCCGACGAGCATGTCCTGGGCGAAACTCCGGTCTGGTTCGGGGACCGGCGCGTAGGTCATTATGACCGGTTCGTTCCAGTTCGTGGCCGCCAGGACACCCATCGCGACGGCCCCGGCCGAATACGCGGCGATCCAACCGTACGACCACGTTTTGGCGCGCGGCTGGCCGGCGTTGAGAGCGCCGGAAATAAAGGCGAGCCGCGCCTTCACCTGCTCGTCGGAAGGAGAGGCCTCCTGAGCGTAGGCCACGGACAGGTGGGCCAGCAGGATAATCAGAACGATCGAAGCGAAGCTTTTTGAGCGGTTCATGCGCACCCCTTTCATTCTTTGATCAAGCTGATGAAATCTTATCACGTGTCACGCCGGTTGCCAACCTGCCTTAGATTGTGCAGAATATGGCCTCGCCAAACTACCGACCAGGAGGTTGTCCATGAAGCCATTCCCCCGGATCCTCGCCGCCATCTCTCTCGTCATCGTCTTCGGCGCGTTCGCGTCGGACCAAACGCCGACCGTCGACTGGGGAACAGTCGCCAAGATCCGTGAAGAAGGGCTGCAGCGCTCCCAGGTCATGGACATCGCCGGTTACATTGTCGACGTCCTCGGCGCCCGCCTGACGAACTCCGAGGACATGAAGCGGGCCCAGGCCTGGGCCAAGGGCAAGATGGGCGAGCTCGGGCTCGAGAACGTCGTCATCGAGCCGTTCATGGACTACGGGGTCACCTGGGACAACGACTACTTCTCGCTCCACATGCTGGAGCCCGATTACCAGCCGATGACCGGCTTCCCGCTGAGCCACACGCCGGGGACCCAGGGGAGGATCGCCTGCCCGGCCGTCGTCGCCGAGCTCCAGACAAAGGCCGACCTGGCCAAATTCAAGGGAAAGCTGAAAGGGGCCGCGGTCCTCGCCTCGCCTCCCCTCGCGATCAACCAGGCCTCGTTGGCCGCGGGAGTCGCCCGGCTGACCGATGAGGATCTGAAGAAACTCCAGGAAAACGTCGTCCCGCCGGCTCCGCGCGCGACCCCGCCCCCGCCGAACCCGGACCTGCTCAAGCCCGAGGAAAAGATCGCCTTCTTCAAGGCCGAGGGAGCCGTCGCGGTCCTCCAGTGCGACGGAGGCCGTCCGGGCGTCGTCGTCGGCTTCGCCCGGCCCGGGACCAAGGACGATAAATGGTCGCGGGAGAAAAGCCTCGAATCCCTGCCGATCGTCGCCGTCACGCCCGAACATTACAACCGCATGTACCGGATCCTGAAGCGCGGCCTCGCGGTCAAGATCGAGGTCGAGATCAGGAACCGGATCGGCGAAAAGGCCGAGAAGGCCGCGAACGTCGTGGGCGAGATCCCCGGGACCGACCTCAAGGACGAGGTCGTGATGCTCGGCGCCCATTTCGACAGCTGGCACGCCAGCCCCAACGCCAGCGACGACGCCGCGGGATGCGCCGTCGCCCTCGAAGCCGCCCGCATCCTGAAAGCGATCGGCGCCAAGCCGCGCCGGACGATCCGCGTCGCCCTCTGGGGCGGCGAGGAGCAGGGCCTTTACGGCTCGCAGGAATACGTCCGCAAGCACTTCGGGAACCCCAAGGAGCCGAAGAACCCGCCGACGCCCGATTACGAGAAGTTCTCGGCCTACTTCAACCAGGATTACGGGGCGGGGCAGTTCCGCGGCATCTACCTGCAGGGGAACGAGCATGCCCGGCGCCTCTTCGCCGCCTGGATGGAGCCGTTCCGCGACTTCGGCCTGACGGCCATCTCCATCCAGAGCGTGGGCAGCACGGACCACGTCGCGTTCGACGCCGCGGGCCTGCCCGGCTTCCAGTTCATCCAGGACCGCATCGCAGGGACGGCCGGGCACACCAACCTCGACTTCCTCGACACGCTCGCCGCCGAGGACCTGATGAAGAACGCCGTGGTCGAGGCCGCCTTCGCCTACCAGGCCGCCATGGCGGACGAGCGGGTGCCGCGTAAGACGTTGAAATAAAAGTATTTATTGTCTTATTGAAAAGCCCGCCCAGACCCGTTGTGCGGCCTATTTCCGATTGACACTCCACTGCTCGCATGATATTATGGGAGGCTCAACGAGGGTGAATTTCACCCTTTAAATACATCAATCAGGAGGTTACTCTCGAAATGGCGACTCTGAAGGAAAAATTCTACGCCAAAGTGGGCCCGATGAAAGAACGGGTCCAGAAGCTCAACAAGGAATTCGGCGATGTCAACGTCTCCAGCGTCAACGTCGGCCAGGTGGTCGGCGGCGCCCGCGACATCATCTCCATGCTCTGGGACGTCTCGCTCCTCGACAAGTTCGAGGGCATCCGCTTCCGCGGCTACTCCATCCCCGAGCTCCGCGAGAAGCTGCCCAAGGCCCCCGGCGGCACCGAGCCCCTGCCCGAAGGCATCTTCTATCTCCTCCTCCTCGGCGAGATCCCGACCTACGAGGACTGCGCCGCCCTGACCGAGGAATGGCAGAAGCGCAGCGTCCTGCCCCAGTATCTCCTCGACACGATGAACGCCGTGGCCAAGGACACCCACCCGATGACCCAGTTCTCCCTGGCCATCCTCCAGCTCCAGAGGGAGTCGGAGTTCGCCCGGCGCTACAAAGAGAAGATGCCCAAGTCGCAGTATTGGGACGCGACGTACGAAGACGTCATGAACCTCATCGCCAAGCTCCCCAACATCGCCGCCTACATCTACCGCCGGTCCTACAAGGGCGGCAAGCACATCGCCCCCAACCTGAAGCTCGACTGGGGCGCCAACCTGGCCCACATGCTCGGCGTCACCGACGACCCGGCCTTCAAGGAGCTCATGCGGCTCTACCTCTGCATCCACAGCGACCACGAGGGCGGCAACGTGTCGGCCCACACGACGCATCTCGTCGGCTCGGCCCTGTCCGACGCCTACTACTCCCTGTCCGCTGGCATGAACGGCCTGGCCGGGCCCCTGCACGGGCTGGCCAACCAGGAAGTGCTCGGCTGGATCCAGGAGCTCATCAAGGACCTCGGCGGCGTCCCGACCAAGGAACAGCTCGAGAAGTACATGTGGGACACCCTGAATGGCGGACGGGTCATCCCCGGCTACGGCCACGCCGTCCTCCGCAAGACCGACCCCCGCTACGTCGCCCAGAGGGAGTTCGCCCTCAAGCACATGCCGGACTATGACCTGTTCAAGGTCGTCAGCCTGGTCTACGAGGTCGCCCCCGACGTCCTGACCAAGCACGGCAAGACCAAGAACCCCTGGCCGAACGTCGATGCGCACTCGGGCGTCCTCCTCTACTTCTACGGCGCCGTCGAGTACGACTTCTACACCGTGTTCTTCGGCGTGTCGCGCGCCCTCGGCGTCCTGGCCCAGCTCGTCTGGGACCGCGCCCTCGGCCTGCCGATCGAGCGCCCGAAGTCCGTCACCACCGAGTGGCTGGAGACCTTCATCAAGGAGCATCCCCCGGCCGCGAAGTAAGCGTTTACCGCACAGCAGACGTCAAGGGCCGCCGCCCTCATCGTCGGCGATGAGGGCGGCGGCCCTTTTTTTATTGCCCCGATTTTGCTATCATCTAATTTTCTAAACGCGCGCGAGGAGGACAGGAATGGAACACCGGATCGGGCTCATCGGTTGCGGCACCGTCGGGCAGGGACTGCTCGGCATTCTCCACGAAAAAAGGGACTTCCTCCGCGACGCCTTCGGCTTCGAGGCAAAGATCGTGGCCATCACCGACAAGATCAAAGGGACGCTCCTCGCCCCCGACGGGATCGACATCCCCGCCGTCCTGGCCCTCCTCGGCCAAGGGAAGGGCCTGGCCGAATACCCCAAGGCGACACCGGCCCAGGTCGAGCCGCTCGACCCCCTGGACATGATCGAACGGACCGACGCCGACATCATCGCCGAGATGACCTATACCGACATCAAGACCGGCGAACCGGCGACGAGCTACATCAAGAAGGCCCTCCTCCGCGGCAAGCACGTCGTCACCTCGAACAAGGGGCCGGCCGCCCTCCACTACCGCGACATCCAGGACCTGGCCCGCAAGAACGGCCTCCAATTCCGGATCGAGGGCACGGTAATGAGCGGCACCCCGGTCTTCCACCTGGCCGAGTGCGGCCTGGCCGGGAACACGGTCCGGGAGGTCAAGGGCATCCTCAACGGGACGACCAACTTCATCCTGACCAAGATGGAGACTGAGGGCATGGACTACGGCCCCGCCCTGGCCCTGGCCCAGAAGCTCGGCTACGCCGAAGCCGATCCGACGGCCGACGTCGAGGGCTTCGACGCCCTGGCCAAGATCGTCATCCTGTCCAACGTCCTCCTCGGCGGTTCGCTCAAGACGACCGATGTCCCCTGCAAGGGTATCTCGGCCATCACCAAGGCCGACGTCGAGGCGGCCAAGGCCGCGGGCTTCCGCTACAAGCTCATCGCCCACGCGAAGAACGAGGGCGGGGTCGTCACGGCCAACGTGTCGCCGCAAAAGCTCCCTCTCGCCGATCCGCTGGCCGGGGTCATGGGCGCCCACAACGCCCTGAGCCTGGAGACAGACCTCATGGGCAAGATCACCATCCAGGGAGCCGGCGCCGGCAAGATCGAGACGGGCTTCGCAATACTATCGGACATTCTGGCGATCCATCGCTGTTAGTCAAGTTCGGTCTCATTTAATTATTTCCTGGTAGTGCGGCTACGAGCCGCTCCTCCGCACTTCAATCGGTCGCTCCTCAGAATCCGCTCCCTGCCGCACCGCTGCTAACCGGCCGAGGGATGTCCTCGGAGCGAGCATAAGCGGTGATTTCGTCGCTCAGGAGCCGGATGAGGGTAGTTTCAGGGGAAACCGCCAAAACGTGTTTGAGCGAGGCGTAGCGCACGCCGAGCGAGTTGTTTTGGCGCTGATTCCGGCGAACTGAGCGGCGTAATAAATCACCGCAGCGAGCGGAGAGGATATCCCGAGGCCGAACTTGACTAGGCCCCCCTCTTCTTTATATGCTAGGGGCGCAGTGTCAACTGTGTCATGCCGTTTGCCTTAAGAGATTTTCCCCGTCCTTCAAGACCCCCGTCTATCCCTGTGTCAAACCTGGAGGAATCATGAGCTCCGCCCCGAAACTCTCGCCCGGAGTCCAGAAGTACGTCGACGCCGCCCAAATGCTTTTGGCCCAGCGCGACGCTTCGCTGGCCCGGATGAAGGCCATGAAATTCGACACCATCGCCGTCCACGGGCTCTACACGGTTGAGGAGGCCCTCGACCGGAACCAGGGAGCCGTGATCGAGCCCCTTTACCTGTCCTCCTCCCAGGCCTACGCCGACTCGGACGAGCTCGAGGCCGCTCTCGCCTACCTCGTACCGACCTGGTGCTACACGCGGATCGCCAATCCGACGACCTACTACCTCGAATGGGTCCTGGCCTTGCTCGAGGGCTACCGGACGGGATACGACACGTCCTGTCTGGTCACGGCGTCCGGCATGTCGGCCATCGCCTCCGCCGTCGACCCGTTCCTCGTCGACCAGAAGGACGGCGGGCCGGAACGGAAGAACTTCGTCTCCTGCATCCAGGTTTACGGCGGCACTTTCCAGCATTTCGCCATCCGCAAGAAGAAAGAGCGCGGCGTCGACGTCCGCTGGGTTCAGCACCCCTGGGACATGGAGGATTGGAAGACGAAGATCGACGAGGACACGCGTTTCCTCTATATGGAAATGCCGTCCAACCCCCAGCAGTCCTTCACCGACGTCAAGGCCCTGGCGGACCTGGCTCATTCCTGGGGAGTCCCCCTTATCGTCGACGCGACGTGCGCCACGCCGGCCCTGATGCGGCCCATCGCCCATGGAGCCGATATCGTCGTCCACTCCCTGACAAAATCGATCACCTCGGGCGGCTTGGCCATCGGCGGCGCGCTCATCAGCCGCAAGCCCATCACGACGAAGGTCGTCAACGACAACCCCCTGTTCAAGGAGAGCTTCGCCGAATACGTCAAGTTCCTGCCCTACCGGGACAACGGGCCGGCCTCTTCGCCGGTCAACGCCATCTTCGCCCTCAACGACCTCCGGACCCTCCGGTCCAAGATGGACCTCGTCAGCGCCAACTGCCAGAAGGTGGCCGAGTACCTCCAGAAGCACCCGAAGGTCTATCAAGTCGACTACCTGGGCCTGCCGAGCTACCATCTCCACGGGGTGGCCAAAAAGTACATGAAGCTCGTGGATTCCGACGACGGCAAGGGCGGTGAGATCAACCGCTACGGCCATCTGATGAGCTTCCGGGTCGACGGCCCGCCGGAGAACGCCAGGAAGGTTTTCGACAACTTCAAGATGATCTTCCGGGCCACCGACCTCGGCCGGATCAAGAGCGTCGCCACCATCCCGGCCATCTCGACTCATCAACAGCAGGGCGAAGAGGCCCGTCGCATGGCCGACGTGCCGCCCCAGCTCATCCGGCTCTGCGTCGGCGCCGAACACCCCGACGACGTCATCGCCGACGTCGACCAAGCCCTGCGGTCGCTTTGAAGCCGGCGTAGACATCCACCGGCACGAGAAGAATGTTCTTGAAAATTGAGAGGCCAGCATGTCCGAAGCTAAAAAAATGACCGGATACAAGGGGCGCTGGGCCTGGGTCGATCTGACCGACCGCACGGTCCGCATCGAGCCGGCCGACCCGGGATACGCCCGCGACTACGTCGGCGGCAGAGGGCTTCAAGCCCGTCTCCTCGCCGACCACCTGGAGAAGACGGGCCCGCTCAAAGACCCGCTTTCTCCTCGGAACAGGGTCATCGTCGGCAGCGCCGCGCTCAACGACACGGCCGTCCCGACGGCCGGGCGCGGCTCCTGCTCGTTCGTCGGGACGATGGCCCGCTCGCCCGAGCCGGCTTCCTGGGTCCCGGGCCATAAGCCCGTCTACGGGCTCGTCACCCATTCAAGCGCCGGGGGCCTTTTCCCGAACATGCTCAAGCGGGCCGGCTTCGACCAGGTCATCGTCGATGGCCGGGCCGACCGCCCGGTCCGCCTCGAAGCCGCCGACGGCGCCATACGCATCGTCGACGCCGAGGACGACCTCTTCGAGACGGCCCAGGGACGCCGCGTCCCGCGTCGCGCTTCCGAGATCACCGACGCCCTCGCCGCCAAGGTCAAAGGCGGCTCCACCCTGACCGTCGGGCCGGCCGGCTGGAACCTCGTCGATTACGCCTGCCTCACGGCCGACTATCACCGCAATTTCGGCCGGGGCGGGGCCGGGGCCGTCTTCGGCTCGAAGAACCTCGTCGCCATTACCGCCTACGGCAGGGACGCCGTGGCCTACGCCGATACCGAAGCGTCCAAGACGTTCGGACGGGAGATCGACAAG
>Ga0315276_10007301_pt1 | contig 10220 bp, 9 predicted proteins | sample YL17G05_0_MG_FD_204542 | JGI IMG/M metagenome (GOLD analysis project Ga0315276, IMG submission 204542) | Sediment microbial communities from Yellowstone Lake, YNP, Wyoming, USA - YL17G05_0 | ecosystem: Environmental > Aquatic > Freshwater > Lake > Sediment | place: USA: Wyoming | collected... | reverse complement strand
GCATTTCGGTTTCGGCCCAGAACGCGAGCTCGCTCAGCCAATTCACCAGAAGTGTTTCGGCGTCCAGCGCATCGAGGTCGATCACCCGGGTGGCGGTCCTGCCGCCGGCTGAGGGCACGGGGTTCATGATGGTGAGCAGGCCCCGGGCCGCGTTGATCAGAAGCTCCTCGAGATTGCGTCCGCGGATGCGCAGCGCCCGGTCGGCGGTGTGCTCGATTTCTTCAAAACCGGCTCCCGGTTCCCCGGTTTCGACCACGTCGCTCATGGGAAGGGTTCCCTCAGGATTTGGCGCGAATTCTGCCATCCCGCATGTCACTATCTAACGACTGGGCCTGGGATGTCAAGAATATCGGCGCAGCAGGGGGGCTGCGGCCGTCACGGGACTTTACAGGGTATGGCCGATTTTCTATAACCTAAATTGAGCGATTCTGTCGGTTCACATCGAGACCCGCTGGGGTCTGCCTCCGCATGGGCCGCCGCAATCTTTTCCCCGGCCGTCTCAACGGCAGCAGCAACCGCTCAGATAGTCCCAGAAAGCCCCGGGAGACAGCGCCCCACGACAGAGACTTCTGCCGCTGCCTGTAAGGAGGTTATCGAAACCCCGGGGGCGTTGGCGAAGCCTGGGAGTTTTTTGCGGCGGCCCATGCGGAGGCAGACCCCAGCGGGTCCTTCCGCAAAAACCAAAATAAGAATCGCTCAACTCAGGTATAAATAATCTGGAGCATGCCCGCCGGCCCGGCCGGCGGCGGGATTCTGCATCCATGGACCTGCACACGGAGGTGAAACGATGAAAGCCGTCTATTTCGAACAGCACGGCGAACTGGATGTGCTGCGCTACGGTGACGTGCCCGACCCCGAGCTCACGGCCGGCCAGGCGATGGTCCGCGTGCGGGCCTGCGCCCTGAACTACCTGGACATCTGGGTCCGGCGCGGATGGCCGGGGCTGAAGCTGCAGATGCCCCACTGGTGCGGTGCGGATGTCGCGGGCGAGATCTTAGCCCTGGGCCCCGGCGTCACCGGCTGGAGCATCGGCCAGCACGTGGTGATCGACCCCGGGATCAGCCTTGTTGATGACGAGTTCACGCGGCGGGGCGAATGCTCCGTCAGCCCCGGCTACCACATCATCGGGGAGCACGTCCGCGGCGGGGCGGCCGAGTACATTTCCGTTCCAGCCGGAAACCTGGCCGCCCTGCCCGATGGGATTGGTTTCCCGGAAGCCGCCGCGCCCCTGCTGGTGGGGCTCACCGCCTGGCGCATGCTCATCCACCGGGCCGGCCTGCGGGCGGGGGAATCCGTCCTCGTGGTCGGCTCCGGGGGCGGGGTGAACAGCATGGCCATTCAAATCGCGAAGCTTGCCGGCGCTTTCGTTTTGGTCGTGGCCAGCAATCCGGACAAGGCCGAAAAGGCCAGGGCTCTCGGTGCCGACGTCGCCGTGGACCGGTCCACGTCGGACTGGGTCCGGGAGGTGTTGAAACTGACCGGCAAACGCGGGGTGGATGTGGTGGTGGACAACGTCGGCCAAGCCACCCTCATGGGCAGCATGCAGGCCGCGGCCCGCGGCGGACGCATTGTCATCGTCGGCAACACCAGCGGCCCGAAGGCCGAAATCGACATCCGCTTCATCTTCGGCAAGCAGATCAGCGTGATCGGCAGCACCATGGGCAATCACCAGGATTTTCGCCAGGTGCTGGATCTGCTCGGTTGCGGCCGGCTGAAGCCCGTGATCGACCGCGTCATGCCCCTCGGCGAGGGGATCGATGCCTATCGCGCGATGGAGGCCGGCGAGTCATTCGGGAAAATTCTGCTCGCGCCGTGAGCGCCATCACAGGTAGCGTTGCATGAGCTCGCGGAAAATGATGAGTTTCTGGACGTCCTGGGTGCCCTCGCCCAGGGACGCGGCCCAGGCGTCCATGGGGAACTTGTGCACGGGGTGCTCGAGGATCACCGAGGCGGCTCCGAAGACGTCCGCGGCCCAGGCGGCCGTTTTTGTGGCGGCCGCCACCGACAGGTATTTCGCCAGGGACGCGTCCCCGCGGAAATCCTCGCCGGCGTCCATCTTCCAGCAGGCCTTCCAGAGCATGAGCCGGGCTGCCTCGATGGCGGCATGCAGTTCCGCGATCTCGAAGGACTTGGCCTGGAAGTCGGCGACCTTCCGGCCGAAGATGGCGCGCTTGCGGGCATGCCGGACGGCCAGGTCGAACGCGCCTGCGGCGGTTCCCAGGGATAGTGCGGCGATGGGAACGCGGCTGTGGGAGAAGACTGCCAGCACCTGCTGAAGCCCGCGGCCGCGTGCGCCGAGCAGGTGGTCCTGGGGGACGAAGACGTCCTGCAGTTCGAGGCGGGTCAGATCCGACGGCACCCACACCTGCTTGTTCAGCGGGGTGCGCCGGACGCCCTCGGATCCCAGGTCCACGAGGAACATCGAAAGCCGGCTGTTGCGGGGGGCCCCCGGGTCCGTCACGGCGGTGATCACGGCCAGGTCGGCCACGGCGCCGTTGGTGACGTAGGACTTGGTGCCGGCAAGCGTCCAGCCGCCCTTCGCGGGTGTAGCGCGCATGCGGATGCCGGCCACATCACTGCCCGCCGTTCCCTCGGTGTTGCCCAGGCACATGACCGTGTGTCCGCCGAGCGCTGCTTCGCCGTAGCGGTGCTGCAAGTCCCCGGCTCCGTGCAGAAACAAGCCCATCAGGCCGAGGTCGGCGTGGGCGAGGGCGGCGATGGCCGCACCGGGCGAAAGCCGGGCAAACCCTTCGGCGATCAGGGCTTCCCGCAGCGCCGGTCGTTTGACCAGCCGGCCATCGGCGAACGAGAACCCGTACCAGCCGCCTTGCCCCAACTCCCTGAAAAAAGTCCGGGGCAGTTCCCGTTGCCGGCACCACGCCGGGAGTTGGGGCGCCAGCCGGTCCCGGGCGAACGCCTCAAACCGTTTTGCATCCTCAGCCAGTTGAATGGGAATCGAAAAATCCATGGTCATCCGCCCGCCATTTCGGCATCGGTATTTCATGCCGGCTTTAAAATCACCCAATTGGGTTTTTTATCTTTGGTTATTTGATTTAAATGAAAAAAACAAGATAATCTGAATGGGGTTCTTTTTTTGAGCGCCAGCTTGCAATCGCCGACCGAAAAATGTTAGGAAAGCCTTAAACAACCATCAGCCTTTCCGTTTTCCAGCGTCGTGTTCTGGATTCACCATATGCTGCGTGCATGCCACGGACGCTTCTGACCTGCAAGGGGATGCGAGGGCGCTATGAAAGAGCTGATCGAATACATCGCGAAGGCCTTGGTTGACTATCCGGAACAGGTGAGTGTCAACGTGCTGGAGGGCAGCCAGTCGACCGTTTTGGAACTGAGTGTCGCCAAGGTGGACCTCGGGAAAGTCATCGGGAAGCAGGGCCGGACGGCCAAGGCGATCCGAATCATCCTGGGGGCTGCCTCCGCCAAGATCAGAAAACGTGCCATCCTCGAAATCGTCGAGTGATCTGCGCGGCCGCGCGGTGTGGACGAGTTGCCGCCACCCAGATTATGGAAGTCTGCTCCACGGGATGCCTGTCCGTTCTCGTCTCGGTTATTGTAACCTGATCGCTACCCCCAGCGGGGACCTTGCACGCGGTGGCCGGTAGAGCGCCAACAGAGCTGGCGCGTATTTGCCGTTTCGGCCGAATTCAAGCCACCTGCTCCGCGGGCGGCCGTTGGCTTTTATCTCCGTGCGCCGCCCACGGCCGGCTACTTCCCACCTCCCCGCAAACGATCTGAGGCTTCGGCGGAAGGCGAGGCGCACTGCCCTTGACTCGGGATGCAGGCGCCTCATATTGGAGCCAATACCTCGTAGATACGTTTGTGCTCCCACGGGGTCTTACCGCTGGCGGAAAGGACGGTTGCATGCCCAAGACGAGAATCGAACTGCCGGAGACGATCGAACACCTCTCCATCCTGAACGAGCGCGGCGAGCTGGATCAGGCCCTCGAACCCGCTATCCCCGATGCGCTCCTTCTGAAGCTGCACCGGACGATGCTGCTCGCCCGCCGGTTTGACGAGCGGCTTCTCAGCCTGCAGCGCCAGGGCCGCATCGGCACCTTCCCGCCGATTTCCGGCCAGGAGGCCGCCCACCTGGGGGCCGCGGCGGTTCTGCGGCCGTCGGACTGGATGGTGCCCGCCTTTCGCGAGATGGCGGCGGACATCTGGCGTGGCCGGTCGCTCGAAAGCATCATCATCTACAACAACGGTTTCAACGAGGGTGGGCGTGTGCCTGCGGAGCGGAACGATCTGCCCATATCCGTTCCGGTGGGATCCCAGATCCTGCATGCCGTCGGGATCGCCTGGGGGATGAAATACCGCGGCAAGGACGATGTGGCTCTCGTGTTCTTTGGCGACGGGGCGACGTCGCAAGGGGACTTCCACGAGGGCCTCAACTTCGCCGGCGTATTCCAGGTGCCGGCGGTGTTTGTCTGCCAGAACAACCAGTGGGCCATATCGATTCCACGTTCCAAACAGACCCGCTCCAAAACCCTGGCCCAAAAAGCGATCGCCTACGGAATCCCCGGTATCCAGGTGGACGGCAACGACATCCTGGCCGTCTATGCGGCCGCAGGCGAGGCGGTCGAGCGGGCCCGTGCCGGGGGCGGGGCCACCCTGGTCGAGTGCGTCACCTACCGCATGGCCGTGCACACCACCGCCGACGATCCCAAACGCTACCGCACGGACGCAGAGGTGGAAGAGTGGCGGCGGAAAGATCCCATCACCCGTTTCCAGGGCTACCTCATGGCCAAGGGGCTTTTGAGCGAAGACGCCGTCAAGGCAGAGGAGGAGGCGATTTCTGCCGAGATCCAGGCGGCCGTGGACCGTGCGGAGGAGGAGATGAAAGGCCTGGGAGACCCGCTGCTCATGTTCGAGCATGCCTTCGCCGAAATGCCGGCCGACCTGAAAGAGCAGCGCGCGGACTTTATCCGATTCATGGCCGAGGCGCAGAAGGAGGAGAAGCATGCCTAAGATGACCATGGTGCAGGCCCTGAACCTGGCCCTGCGGCAGGAGATGGAAAAGGACGACAGCGTCATCGTCCTGGGCGAGGACGTGGGTGTGGACGGCGGCGTCTTCCGCGTGACCGACGGCTTGATCGAAGCCTTCGGGGAGCGGCGCGTCGTGGACACCCCGCTCGCGGAATCCGCCATCGCCGGGATGTCCATCGGCATGGCCGTCTACGGGCTGAAGCCGGTCTGCGAGATGCAGTTCGACGGGTTCAGCTACTACACCATGCACCAGATCGAAGCCCATGCCTCGCGCCTGCGCTGGCGCTCCCAGGGACGATACCATGTCCCCATGGTCCTGCGGGCGCCCTATGGCGGCGGCGTGCGCGCCCTGGAGCACCACTCCGAGAGCCGCGAGGTCTTCTGGGCGCACATCCCGGGCCTCAAGATGGTGATCCCCTCCGGCCCCCGCAACGCCCGGGCCCTGCTCGCCAGCGCCATCCGCGACCCGGACCCCGTCATCTTCTACGAACCCAAGGCCGTTTACCGTGCTTTCCGGGAGGAGGTACCCGAGGAGGAAGAGACCCTTCCCATCGGACGGTCCCAGCGCGTGCGCGAAGGCCGGGACCTCACCCTGATCGCTTACGGCGCCATGATGCGGCCGACGCTGGAGGCGGCCGAAGAGCTCAAGCGAAAACACGGGGTCGAGGCCGACGTCATCGATCTCTTGACGATTTCGCCCCTGGACGATTCCCTCCTGGTGGAATCCGCACGGAAAACCGGGCGCGTGGCCGTGGTGCACGAGGCACCGCGCAGTTTCGGGCCGGGGGCAGAAGTGGTGGCCCGCCTGGTGGAGAAGGCTTTTTTTCACCTCGAGGCCCCGGTGGCCCGGGTGACCGGCTACGACGTGATCATCCCGCTGTTCAACCGTGAAAAATACTACCTGCCGGGGGTTCCCCGCATCATCGACGCGGCCCGAAAACTGCTTGCGGCGTAAAAGGAGGCGAACATGGCCAAGGAGTTCAAGCTCCCGGACCTGGGGGAAGGAATCCACGAAGGGGAGGTGCTGGCCGTGCGGGTCAGCGTGGGGCAGGCGGTCAAGGAGGGCGACATCATCCTGGAGGTGGAAACCGACAAGGCCGCGGTGGAAATCCCCTCCCCTTACACCGGTGCCGTTCTCGAGATCCTCGTCAAGCCGGGCGACACGGTCAAGGTCGGGCAGGTGTTGATGACCTTCTCCGCGCCCGGGGAAAAACCCGCGGCTGCCCCCGAACCGTCCGCAGCGGTCCCAAAGGCGGCAACCGTGCCGGAGCCGGCAGCCGCCGCCTCCCAGGCCCCCGGCCCGCGTCAAGGCCCGGTCCCGGCCTCGCCGGCCACCCGTCGCCTGGCCCGCGAGTTGCGCGTGGACCTGGCGCGGGTGTCCCCCAGCGGCGCGGCGGGTCTGGTCACCGCCGATGACGTGCGTGCGTTTGCCGCGCGCGGCAAAGCAATGGAAGCCCCGGCGGTTGCGCGTCCGCAACCGGCTGCGGAAAGCCCTGCGCCCACTCCCGACCGCACCCCGGAGCTGCCCGATTTCTCCAAGTGGGGTCCGGTGGAGCGGGTTCCCTTCCGGTCCATCCGCCGGGCCACGGCCAAACAGATGAGCCTCTCCTGGTCCCAGATCCCCCACGTGAACAGCCAGGACTACGTGGACGTCTCCCGGCTCGAAGTCTTCCGCCGGAAGCACAAGAAAGACATTGAAGCGCTCGGCGGGCGCCTGACGTTCACCGTTTTCGCGCTCAAGGCCGTGGCGACGGCCCTGAAGGCCCATCCTCGAATCAACGCAAGCCTGGACACGGCCGCCGGCGAGATTGTCCTGAAAAAGCACTACCACATCGGTGTGGCCGTGAACACCGAAGAGGGGCTCGTCGTCCCCGTGGTGCGCAACGTCGACAACAAGAGCATCAAAGAGCTCGCCGTCGAGCTCCACGCACTCGTGCAAAGGGCCCATAGCCGTAAGATCAGCCTGGAAGAGTTCCAGGGCGGGACGTTTACCATCACCAACGCCGGCGCGCTCGGGGGATGGACGTTCGCGCCGATCATCAACCATCCGCAGGTCGCGATCCTGGGGCTCGGACAGGGACGGCTTCAGCCGGCCGTCGTCAGGGGGGAAAAAGGCTTGGCGATCGCCGCCCGGCTCATCATGCCCGTGGTGCTGTGCATCGACCACCGGGTGCTGGACGGGGCCGACGCCGTGAACTTCCTGAAGATCTTCAAGCAGATCATGGAAGACCCCGACGAGCTGCTCATGTCCCTTGTCTGATCCACAGACATGGGAGAAGATTCCGCTACCGGAAGCGATTTTGATTGCATCCGGTTGATGAAGGTAAATTCGAAATTCGAATATCGAAATCCGAAACAAATCCGAATGTCCAAATGACCAAAATCAGGGACCTGTTTCGAACATTTGAATTTTGGGTTTGTTTCGAATTTCGGATTTAGTATTTCGGACTTTTTTTTGGAGGCCTAACAATGGTCATGGGTGAACTGTCACAGGACGCGGACCTGCTGGTGATCGGCAGCGGGCCCGGCGGGTATGCCGCTGCGTTCCGCGCCGCCGATCTCGGTCTGGATGTGACGCTGGTGGACACGGCTTCCCGGCCGGGCGGCGTCTGCCTCTACACGGGCTGCATCCCCTCCAAGACCTTTCTGTTTCTCGCTGAGCTGATCTTCGATGCCGCCCGGGCCAAGTCCATGGGCGTCACCTTCGATCCCCCACGGGTCGACCTGGCGGGCCTGCGGCGCTGGAAGGCGGAGGTGATCGAAAAGATGGCCGGCGGCCTGATGAGCCTGACCCAACGCCGCGGGGTTCAGCTCCTCAGCGGGCGGGCCGAGTTCGAGTCCTCCGAGAGCGTGCGGCTGCACGACGCCGAGGTGAGCCGCATCCGCTTCCGGCATGCCATCATCGCCAGCGGCTCCCGCCCCATCCCCTTTCCCGGCACGGAGTTTAGCGCCGGCCGTCGGGTCATGAGTTCCACCGGGGCACTCGCGCTCGCGGACATACCGGCATCGCTGCTCATTCTGGGCGGCGGGTATGTCGGGCTCGAGCTGGGCACGGTGTACGCCGCCCTCGGCAGCCGGGTGAGTCTCGTGGAACTGCAGGACCGACTCCTGCCGGGTGTGGACGCGGATCTGGTCGAGCCATTGCAGCAGCGCTTGAAGACGATTTTTTCCGACATCTGGTTGAACACACGAGTCAAAAGCCTGCAGGAGGATGCGACCGGGGTGGCGGTGAGCCTGGAGGGCGCGGGCGTCGCGCCCGAGCAGCGCTTCGACCGCGTGCTGGTGGCCATCGGGCGAAAACCCGCCACCCAGGAGTTGGGGCTCGAGCACACGCGCGTGCAGCTGGACGCCAAGGGATTCATCCAGGTGGACGGGCAGCAGCGCACGGCGGACGAGCGTATATTCGCCGTCGGCGATGTCGTCGGCGGCATGATGCTTGCCCACAAGGCCAGCTACGAAGGCAAGGTGGCCGCCGAAGTGATCGCCGGCAAACCCTCTGCCTTCGACGTGCGCGCCATCCCGGCCGTGGTCTACACCGACCCCCAGATCGCCTGGTGCGGCATCACCGAGGATCAGGCACGGCGTGAGAACCTGTCCGTGAAGGTGCAGCGGTTTCCGTGGAAATTCTCCGGACGCGCCACCACCATGGGCGCGGCCGAAGGGTTGACCAAGATCATCGCCGACGCCGAATCCGGAAGGATCCTCGGCGTCGGCATCACCGGCCGCGACACGGAAGGCCTGATCTCGGAGGGGGTCCTCGCCATCGAGATGGGCGCACTCGCCGAGGACATGGCCGCCAGCATGCATCCCCATCCCACGCTTTCGGAAACCGAGGGCGAAGCCGCCGAGCTCTTTCTCGGCCACGCCACGCACATGATGGGGAAGCGTCAGAAAAAAGAAGAGCTCAAAGCTCAAAGCTGAAAGCCCTTTTCTGATTCGTGACGCCTTGGGCTTAGCCTGCCTTGCAGCTCGGCATGGGTCGGTTTGCTTTTAATCTTTTGCCTTGAGCTTTGAGCTTCCAGCTTTGAGCTTGTCTATCCAATCCGGCGGCATCTGCACGGTCAACACGTCTCCCCGCGCGCACAGGCTGCCGTGGGCCGAGAGGGTAACGGCGACCGCAACCTTGCGCCCTTTGATCTCCCGCACGCGGCCCCGCAGTTCGAGCACGGTGTCGATCGGCGTCGGGGCCAGGTAGTCCACGTGCAGCGAGGCAGTCACGAAGCGCAGCGGGGGCTCGGTGCCCATGGCCCGGTCTTCCTCCCGGTGCCGGGCGGCGGCGGCCGTGCCGGTGGCGTGGCAGTCGATGAGCGAGGCGATCAACCCGCCGTAGACATAGCCGGGAAGCGCGGTGTGATACGGCCGGGGGCGGAAATGACACACGCTTTCCTCCCCGTCCCAGAAACTCTTGATCTGCAGGCCCTGGGCGTTCAGGCGGCCGCATCCATAGCAGTGGCTCACGTCATCCGGGTAATAATCCTGAAAGGCTTTCAAGGTCATCCCCCCTTCCTGATAATCACACACGGATAATCGCCGGCGCAGATGCCGCCGCGAGAGTGAACAGCCTAAACACCTGAGCAGTTACGCGGCAGGCATGCCCGGCGGGAGCGACTCCCGCCGGGCCGTGCGGTGTAATTTCTCAGTCGCTCTTCTGATACTTGAAAGACAGGCTGACGCGGGCGCGGTAGGCGACCACCTTGCCCTTTTCGATTTTCAGGTCCATTTTGGTGACCTCGGCCACGCGCAGGTCCCTGAGGCTTTCCGAGGCGGTTTGCACGGCGCTCATGGCCGCATCTTCCCAGGACTTGGGGCTGGTTCCGATCAGTTCGATGACTTTGTAGATGCTGTCGGCCATAGAATCCTCCTTGGCGGTTAGGGGTGGGCATGATCGCGCGGGAGTCCGATGCGTCTCCCGGCGGACAGGAGCATCGAGTCCGTTCGGCCTCTGTTGAAAGGCGCTTGAGCCGTGATGACGACGGGCGGCCCGGGTGTTTCACGGAGCCGCTTCGCCCGGCCATTTTGCGTGCCGCCCGGCAGCGCAGAGAGGTTAAGGTCAGTGAACGAAGCCGCAGCGGAAGAAGGCGGTCACGGATTCGCCGGAGGCTGGGCGATAGACAATCTCTTAAACGAGCTCGGCGGCAAAGTCAAGCCGCCGCGGGTCCCGGCGCGGCCCTTGCTTCTTGAATCATTCCCCGGTATGGTTCGCCCATTTCACCGAC
>Ga0315276_10007300_pt1 | contig 10221 bp, 14 predicted proteins | sample YL17G05_0_MG_FD_204542 | JGI IMG/M metagenome (GOLD analysis project Ga0315276, IMG submission 204542) | Sediment microbial communities from Yellowstone Lake, YNP, Wyoming, USA - YL17G05_0 | ecosystem: Environmental > Aquatic > Freshwater > Lake > Sediment | place: USA: Wyoming | collected... | reverse complement strand
TGCAAACAGGACCATACCTACTAGAACATTCAGATATTATTGGCACTTTCTTGTTACATCCAGGACATAATAAAGCAGGACGGGTTTCTATTACCCTGTTTTTGTAGGTTATTATGCCAGTGCATTTAGTTGGCGGATTGCATTTGCCACAAATAATAGGGGCAGAGTTTTTTCGTGGCAGAAATGGCTTTTCTTTTTCATTTGTAGTAAAGGTGTGACTGTAATAGTATTTTTTGTTGCATTTAGGGCATTTTAGAGAAACAACTTGACTGGTTGTTTCTTTCACATCTTTTATGTCGAAATATTTTTTTTCAATAGAACCATATGGAAAAAATCGGTTGGATGATTCTTTAGGTTGTTTTGTCATATTAATTAATTAATGACTTTATCTTTAAATATTTTTTGGTTTTGTATTAAAATGGAACTTGAATATATATTTTATAATATATAAAAAATAAAATAATGTTTGTAGCAATAGTTTGATATATGTTTGAATATATATTTTTGGCTACTTAGTTCTGATAAGAAGGATATCACCCGTTTGAACGGTTTTGACCGTTTTGAACCGAAACCCCAAATAGAGCCTTTTTTTTAGAAACAGTTATTATTTATAAATAACATGAATTAATGCAAAGAAAAAATCGTCAAAACAGGGAAAAAATCACCCCCCCTTCGGTTAAGGTTTTTTAAAAAACAGGGCAAAAATGCCAAAAAACACCCTGTTTTTTAACTTTTTTTTGGTGCATTTTCCGCAAATAATTGCCCCAAAAAAATTGCATTTCAGCCATTTTATACCGAAAATGTAATGACAACATTAGAGCCAGTACCTCGCTAATAGCGGGTCTATATTTTTTTGAGAGGGGTGCCGCATTATATAAATAGAGCCTGGCTCTATTGTTGGTGTCTCTATTATATAATATATTATTATATATATTATTATATATATATATATATTTATATATTATATAATATATATTGTAATATATAAAATTTATCTACTTGAAAAGATATTTTGCAGAAGTTAATTGAATTGATTTTTTAGAGGTAAGTTTTACGTTCTCTCTATGCCTTGTTTTTGTTCTTTTCTTAACTCAGTTATAACAGTATCAACTGTGTTTCTTTTTATGAGCAATTCATCTGAAATTAAGTTAATTATACCAAAATCAAGTCTCTCGTTTATGTTAATGTGTTTCTCTTTTAGATATTCAATAATTCTTTCTTTTTTTGGTTTTAAAGGTTGCCTTACTATGTTTTGAAGTTGGTCGTAAAGATGTTCTTTATATATGTCATACCAGTATAATATTTCGTTAAAATACATTTCTTTAAATTTATTTGGTGATAGGCCTTTAAAAATTTCAAATATGTGTATTATTTGAACCATGCGTATTGCATGAAATCTCAGTTTGTTTGTAGATATTTGCATGCCTTCAATAAAGTTTGATACTGATTTTAAGTTTGCTTGTTCTTTTATTTGTTGTAGTTTAGTAAAATATTCTATATCTTTGGTTTTTCCGTGTTCATCTGCTTCATTAATCCAATTTTCTAACATTTTCCACGTTGATGTAATATTTTGTTGAGTGTTTTCATCTCTCATTATTTCTTTCCAGGTTTGACAAACAAGTTTTCTCATCATTCCTGATAAGTAGGAGCCACAATAAGAAATACCGCTTACAACAGGTAAGGGACCATAAACAACTGAACCAAATCTCCTACCAAGTTTTTCTGTTGCTTTTGCTTCAAATGTAGCAATTTTTATCATAAGAAACTCAAAACCTTCTTCATCAACGTCATCTTTTTTGGGGTTACAATTTCCGCCATACAATACAGCTTTTGTACCTTCACATATAACTCCTTCACCTACGTTTTTTGCGAGTATGCCGTCACTTTGGTATGTTGATGTTTCATCTATTGGTCTAAATTTATCTGGATTGTTTTTGTTTATTTCATCACACAACGTTACTCCTTTGCCAGCCAAAGCTCCTTTTTTGGCCCAGTTGGGTGAACCTATTAATCCAGGTTCTGATTGTTTTTCAGAGACACTAAATACATCCTTGGTAATATTTTTTACAGTACTCGTTTTTCCTACATTAGAATTAGTAAAAAGTATCATATGATTATTGTATTTTTGAAAAAAATATGGTTCTTGGTTCATGTAAGTGGGTATATAAATCAAAAGTGGTGTGTAAAGGTCCATTAATATTTTTGCTTTTGAAAATGTATTATCTAAGTGAAATTGTATAAATTGCAACGAGGTTATGTTATTAGTTTCACAAAAATCAGTTATTTTTTTAAGGTCAACAACATTGACCTCTTTATAATATTGTCCTTTCAAGGTTTTATCTTTCCAAGAATCATGTCTGGGCCATTTATCAAGTTTTTTTTCTGATTCTCTTTTGACATAAATGTCATAGTCTCCTGCATAAGTTTGGTCAATTTCTAGCATTTTAATTAATAGATTATCTGTTTTGCCTTTGCTTCCTTGCGGTATGGCTTCACATATTTGTATTTTAGATTTGCAACTTGATGTCCCGTTTAATCCTTTATGATTAAATACAGGAACTCTGAAAGAAGATGTCATAGTAATTGGCATTGTTTCAGGCAACGGAAACTCTTTTATTAACTTTTCTAATATATCTTTTGGTATTTTTAGATTTATTCTTAATCCGTCGTGTCTTTCAACTGCCATAGTTATCACCGTTTGTTTTATATTATAGTTAATGTAAGAAAGGAGTATAAAGTTTTTAAAAAAGCAATAGTAACTTTCTTGATTTTGATGCAATTATACAATTAATAAATAAAATAGGCTCATATATAAATTTTATTGTGGTCTAATCTAAGATAGTCAACCTATAGGTTGGCTAAGGCGGCTTGACAAAATATATTTTAGGTCACCATAAAATTTATATATGACCCTCCCTTAATTAATCTTGTAATTAATTAATTGATGAAACCTGGAGGTGAATGTAAAAATGGTGACACAAAGAGGAAAGGGTGAAGATAATTCTGGAAAAGAGGCAGTTAGGTTCGACATGGATAAATTTGTTAAAGATGTCAAAATGGCTTTTGGGAATTGTCATAAAGATATTCAGAACTTAAATGCGGCAATGGATAAATTAAACAAGAAGTTTGACATTGTGGGAGAAGAAGTTGAGATATTGAGGAAAAGAATTGAGAGTGGGGAAGAAGGTGGAAGTGAGGATGAAGACAGTGATGAAAACGATTCGCAGGAAAGGGGCGAAAGCGAAAACAGTAATACCGAGGATGAAGGATTTTACCCTAAGGGCAGGTAAATGGTAGATATATAATAAATAGTGAGTTTGACAAAATGGATAAACTAGATAACAATATGATGTGCAAGTGCGGTTGCGGCGAATTGAAAACTAAGGGTGTTGAATTTGATAAACATGTTGCATTGGTTGGACAACCTGATTTGTTTATTAAACCTAATATTTGTGTTTTTTGTGATGGAGATTATTGGCATAATCTTCCTGGGAGTAAAGAAAAGGATTTAAGAGTTACAAAAAAGTTAGAAGATGATGGTTATAAGGTGCTAAGGTTTTGGGAAAAAGATATAAATAGTGATATAAATGGATGTGTTGCCGAAATCGAGAAACATCTTGTTACTGACGCCTATTTGGGAACGACGTCATTAAATAAGTCCCAAGAATATGTTTGCTAAAGCCATTTGTTTTTTATTCGTGGCCTAAGTAAAAGTATAGGGTGATGTAAAATCGTTGAAAGGACAGAGAGTCAAGGATTCGAAGAGTTCCATGGAACCGTGAAGGATATTGTTGTGGACCCGCCAAGTGGAAAGATTGAAGGGGGTGGCCCACAATTTCATTTAACGATAACCCCGTTAGATGTAGAAATAAAGGGTAAAACTGGTATGATGCATGAATGGATTGGTATTCCAGAGACAGCAACTGATACAAGTGTCCCACAAGGCTCAGTTGTCGACAGGTATATTGAGGCAATTGAAGATGTGCACCGTGAAGCAAAAACCAAGAAGACTGTGCAGGAAGTGTTTAACCTTATGAAAGGCAATTCTTATTTGTTTGTAAAAAAACAGTTAGGAAAAGCTTTCCAGGGTAAACAAGCCGCGGACCATTGGGTTCCAAAGAAACAAGTTGACCCTAAGACAATCGAGATGAAAAAGAAGCAGTAGCTTCTTTCTTTTTTTTTTAGTTTTTTGTAAATTTTGTAAATGAGGAAAATCAAATGGCAGACGAAAAAGAACTTATAGAGAACAGGGACAGCATAAAAGTATCACGAACTACTACTGGTAAATATTCATTTGAGATAAAAAGGTATTATGATTTCAAAACCGAGCCTCATGAAAAGGTAATCAAATCTATTGAAGACATATCTAAGTCACTTTCTGAAAAGTTCAAAAGTGGTGGAGATGGTAAAGATGAATGATTCAAGTAAGAAATGTCTTTGCATTGTTTCAGGCGGTATGGACTCAACCACCTTATTATATTATATGGTAAATCAACACTATGAAACTTATGCGTTAACTTTTGACTATGGACAAAAACATAGGAAAGAGATAATGTTTGCAAAATGGCATTGCAGACAGCTAAATGTGAAACATAAGTTGATTGACATCAAAAATATTGGCAAATTGTTAAACTCGTCCTTAACTAATAAACATATCGAGATTCCTGACGGAATGTATAATGAAGAAGTAATGAGAATCACGGTTGTGCCAAACAGGAATATGATTATGTTATCTATTGCGATGGGTTATGCTTTGTCTTTAGGCATAGATAATATAACGTATGCTAACCATGCGGGGGATCATTTTTGCTACTATGATTGCAGAGAAGAATTTGTTAACAAGATTAATGATTTAGCGAAATCTGTTGATGAAAAACAGTTAAACATATTAACCCCGTTCCTTAAACTTACTAAGGCTGATATATTGAAGTTAGGTATTGGCTTCAAGATAGATTATTCTAAGACAACTTCTTGTTATAAGGGCGGAGATGAGCCATGCAATAAGTGTGGAACTTGCACAGAGCGCACGGAAGCTTTTATTCAAAATAGTATCATGGACCCGATATATACAAAGCATGAAGATTGGCTTGAAGCTGTTAAAAGTTACGAGGAATTGAAAAAGAATCAAGAGGCAAAGCATGACAAACTTACCTAAGCTCCTATATCTTCCTGTGATAAATAGTAGTAGGAAATTGTTTTCTAGAAAGTTGATAAGTAATTTGACGGGCGAGGAATTGATTACCAACTTTTGGACAAAAGGAAAAAGTCCGTTTTATTATCCTTACGCGTTAATATCTTCTTTTTACGGATTAGATTGGTTTAACTATAGAGAGGAGTTTAATTTGCCAGAAGAGATGTTTCTTTATAGTGACTCGGGCGGATTTCAGGCGGTAATGCTTGATTATGCTAATGTCAACCCGTTGGCGGTTGTTTCGTGGCAACAGAAAAATTCAGAATGTGGTAGTATTTTGGATGTTCCTCCTTATGAGAAATTGGGTACTGCACAGTTTGGTGGCAACATAAATAAATTGTTTGATGTTAATTTAGAAAAGACGCAGAAGAATGTAGATATGATGCTGAAAAATTGGACCAATAAGAAGTTTGAATTGCAGAGTGTGGTTCAAGGTGAAACCCCAGAACAAATGATAAAGTGGCATACCGGAATGGAAAAAGTCGCCCGAGACAATAATATCGAGTTCGCTGGATACGCCATGTCTCCCAAACCTGCTAATGACCCTTATAAAATTGCATTGCACGGTTTACTCGCTTCGCGAGTAGCGAAGGATAAGCCTATACATTTCTTACAAGCCACAGGTGGGAACGCGTTAATCACAATAGTTTATTTTAACAAGTTATTGAAGAATAGAATCACGGTTGATAGTTCCACGTTCTCGTATGGTTCAAGATATGGGCTTTTCTTTGACTTGTATGAAAGTTTTGAGAGAAAAATTCACATTGGCCGAGTGGCTGAAGGCAGAGAAGAGATTCATGCTAACTTTGACGAACTGCCGTGTAATTGTATTGTATGTAGACATCAGATTGGCAAAAAGATAAAACAGTTTGAAAAATGTGATTGGGATTTTGTAAATTTACATAATATATGTCAAACGGTAAATTTTGTAAAATATTGGGATGAATTGGCCACAGACAGAGATTATTTTATGAAAAGAATAGGCAAAGAAAGACCAGAGTTGTTGAAGGTTTTCGCTATGATTGATTATGGGATGAAAGAAGGAATCGAGAAGGCGTATGACAAGTATAAGAATGTGATTTCAGTTACTGAACAGTATCACAAAAGTAGTAATTTGATGAGATTTGCTAATAAAGGAACATCTGAGGCAGTAATACCTCAGGTGAATGTCAAAACAGATGAGGTGAATGAAAATGTATGAAATTGTAAATTTCATTTTTAGAAACATTGGAGGTGGTTCTAATGAGTAAATTAGTAGTATTTGGTGAAAGTTTCGTGAACTTTTTAGTGGATAGCACGTTAAACGGAAAGATAGGACAAGTGATATTGAGACAGAGTGATGGTGGATTTGAGATTAATGTTTTATGCGAAAACATTATTAATGTGCAGGGCTTATTACATCAGAAAAATTTCATCTTATGGGAGAAGATTGGCGATGTGGTGATTAAGGATTGTATGTTGTTGATAAAATTGTTGAAAGGTATAAAAGGGAACATAACATTGGAGATTATTAAAAACAAGCTGTTAATAACGAGTGATGATAAGGAAATAGAGTATGGAATTGCAGTGGAAGAGTTTGTAGAAAATAATCCAAGGGAGAAAGTTCCTATCCAGTTTGATGGTGGATTTGTATGTGACAAAACGATATTTAAAGAGATAAAACAAAAAGCTGACTTGTTAAGTGTTGGAAAGTGTTCCATCGCGATTAAAGCGAATGTAATGCGAATGACAGTTGAGGAATTGGAAAAATTTACTGTGAAGGTGCAAGTACCTTATAAAGATTGTGAAGCGGAATATGGCGTGTGGCTAATGGAGATAAGCGAGTATCTTGAAGACAAAGTTACTGTGGCATTAGACAACGAGTTCCCTATTTGTATAACCTCAAAAAGTGATATCATGGCCATACGGTATATTATTTCGCCTATCGTAAAGGTTGAACAGACAGGACAAACAATTCCTGCCACGACAGAAAAAACTGTGACAAAATAATTAGAAGAGGAGAATTGTAATGATAACAATAAGAGTGACTCCAAAAGAACAAATAACATTAGTTGATGAAAGTTGCTACCTAAACCCAAAGCACAAGGTCATAAATTTTAGAGACCATATTGATTATCTTCTTGCAAGGGTAGACAAAACCGTTCATATTTCACATTGTGAAGAATGTAAAAAGCAAGATGATGCGGACAAGTGTAGACGGTGTTTGAAAAGTAAATATGACACAGGAACAATGATAGCAGCAGCAGCAGGATGCAGTCTCGGTATAGAATTAGCTGAGGTGATGATAAATGAATAATACAAAAGAACTTAGTAACTTGCTTTGGTGCGAGAAATATCGTCCACATGATTATCAGGATGTAGTAGGTTTAGACCCTCAGTTGCCAAGACTTATTAATGATGCGATGCCGCACTTGCTTTTTCTAGGAGGTGCTGGAACAGGAAAGACGACCACAGCAAAAATCATTATAAATAAGCTTGGCTGTGATTATCTTATGCTGAACGCCTCGGATGAAAGGGGTATAGAAACTATACGAGGTAAAGTAAAAGCGTTCGCGATGACTTCATCTGCAAACAAAAAATTCAAGATAATTCTATTTGACGAATCAGACTATCTAACCGACGCGGCTCAGGCAATGTTAAGAGGCCTTATCGAAGCCTATGCGAAAAATTGTAAATTCATTTTAACTGCGAATTTTGAGAACAGGATAATTGAGCCGTTACAAAGTAGATGCACGAAATTCCATTTTAGAAGATTGAAAAACGAAGACATAGTAGTGTTACTAAAGTATATTTGCGAGAAAGAAAATGTTGTTGCAGTTGATGATGATTTAATCGAGATAACCGAGTTTTGCAAAGGTGATATAAGGAAATGTGTGAATGTCTTGCAGAAAAGTGTGAAGGATGGAATGATTGTTTTTGAAAAAGGCCTTTTAGTGGATGAAATATCTGAAATAATAAAAAAGACAGACGAAGGAAACTGGGAAGAGGTAATAAAGACATTGGAGGAAAGAGGTGTTGATTATGAATATCTCTTGAAAGAAACATTCAAGTATGTTATTGAAAAGAAGGAATATAAAAGTCAGTTGAAAAAACCTATAGTATTATTAATCGCGGAGATGATGTATAGAATGAAATTTGTAAGCGATAAGGTTATCATATTTTCCCAATTTTTGATAGAACTAGAAAAAATATATGTTGGAGATAAAAATGCTAAATAAGGCTGTTTGCCTGGCGATATTGGTGTTATTTTTGTATGGATGTTCCTTATTACCAACGGCTAAGCCAAACCTTAAAGACAAGATTGCGGAATTAATAAATGATTGTACCTGTGATGATACAAAGTGCTTATGTGAACAAAAATATGGCGATGGACAGATTTGGGTAGACTGTAAAGATTCCTATCTAGTCGAGTTAAGGGATGTCTTGATGAAATGCAATTATGGGTATAGTTTGAGCGGGGAGAACATAAATGTCACAAGACAATAAAACAAAAAAATGCGTAGGTTGTGGCAAAGTTATGGTTAAAAATGAATATGTGAAACCCTGGAAAACTGATTTGTCTAAAGGTGTTAGTTGTCATTGGAAAAAAAGAAAATTTTGTTCTGTTGAATGTTATTTGAATTGCATAAAAAATAAGTTAAAAGTTGGTCAAAAAATAAAAAAACTTTGTGAAAGGTGTGGAAAAGTAATGTTCAGAAACAGCCAAAAGAGACAAAATAGTAAATAAAGAATTAAAAAAGCAAGGTTATAAAGTATTGAGATTTTGGGAACATGAAATAAAGAAAAATGTAGATTTTTGTATAAACAAGATATTAGTTGAGGTTGAATCATGAATTATAGTCAATATTTTAAGTGTAAAGAAGAGAAAGATGTTGTTGAAGTTAAAAAGCTTAATTTTATTGACCAGTTTAATATTTTATTTTTATCAAAAAATGAAATAGACATGCAAAAGATAGAAAGCGGAAATATTGGTGTGTTTTTAAAATGGTTGGCCTTCAATCCGGAAAATTTATACATTTGCGAACTGTTAGAAAAATATCACAAGTTTATCGATAAAGATATTATAGTTTGGCTTATGTATTACAAGGTAGATATTTCAAATCGTTACATTCCATATCACAAAAAGGCGGTAATGAAAGAGGAATTTGTAAGAGGCTATCTATGCCAATATTTTGGATGGTCGCAAAGGGAATGTAGACAGTATGACCTGATAATAGGAGATTTGTATAAGGACAAAAAGTTTTTAGAAAAATTATCCATGATGTTTGCATTCAATAAAACAGAATGTAATATGTTAGGATTGGAGTTCAATGTTGTAGCGAAGGAGAAGAAAAAGTCCATGGGTGCATCATTGTTTAGTTTTGTCAAGGCAAAATCTTGACGGAGAGTGAATAATATGAAATTACAGACAAGCGGGTTTTTTAGTGCGGCACATTTCCTTACTAATTATAAAGGTAAATGTCAAAACTGCCACGGGCATCTTTACGCCTATTGGATTGAGATTATTAGTCAGGATGAAGACCTAACAAAAAGTAATGGAATGATAATAGATTTTGGATTCATCAAAAAAATGTTTGACCATAAACTTGTATATAATAAAGCGATACTGTTTGATACAAATTATTCACGGATAAAACAATTAATTAAACAAATGGAATGTTATGGAATTGATGGTAATCCTACCGCGGAAAATATGGCAAAAGAAATAGTAAGAGAAATAAAGAACAATTTAATAGGAACCCAAAAAAGTATTATTGTGCGCATTTGGGAAGATGTAGAAAGTTTGATAGATGCTTCAAAACTAAAATCAGGCGAAGGAGAATACATTGAGGTAAATAATCGTGATTGAGGTGAACCAAAATGGAAATATGTGAAATCTTCTACTCGGTGCAGGGGGAGGGCGTCTTTATTGGTAGACCTATGATATTTATTAGGACGACTGGATGTAATATTTTTTGTTCGTTTTGCGATTCCAGGTATAGTTGGGAAAAGGGTAAAAAGATGTCTATAGAAAGTATTATGAAAGAGAT
>Ga0315276_10007299_pt1 | contig 10222 bp, 10 predicted proteins | sample YL17G05_0_MG_FD_204542 | JGI IMG/M metagenome (GOLD analysis project Ga0315276, IMG submission 204542) | Sediment microbial communities from Yellowstone Lake, YNP, Wyoming, USA - YL17G05_0 | ecosystem: Environmental > Aquatic > Freshwater > Lake > Sediment | place: USA: Wyoming | collected... | reverse complement strand
CGTCGTGACCCCCGCGCCCACCGGCGCGAGCAGGACCGCCGTAACGAGTACCGGAAGGCCCAGCCGGACGTCCACCAACCGGCGCCGCCAGTACGTCACGGTGGCCACCGACAGGCTCACCACGTTAAGCAGGAGCGCTGTCGAAGCCGCTTCCGGCAGTGGGACGCCGAGATAGTAGAAGAGCGGGACGAAGATGAAGGCGGCTCCCAGCCCGGCCATCGACAGAAGACCGGAGAAGCCGGCGACAAGAATGGCGCTGACGATGTACAGCAAGAGAGTCGTCCCGCGCCTTGGTCAGACTGGAGATGGCAGAGAGGCGTCTGGCCGGGTCAGCGCGGATACCCGGAACACGCGCCGCACATCGCGACGCCATCGACGAGGCGCAGGTATGGCTCGGCGATCAGCTCGCCACACTGCGGGCAGACGGCGAACCGGACGGTCTCGTCGGGTTCGCTCCAATCCCGGGGCGCGACCTGCCCGACGGTCATGACCGCGTCCGCGGGGGCGTCCCAGACAAGGTCGACAACCTCCTGCTGTTCACCGTCCGGAATCGCGGAGGCGGGCACGCCCGCCGCGCGCTTCTGCATGAACGACGACGCCTTGATCTTGGGCTGAAGCGTGGGACGGTAGGCGATGCGCACGGATCGCCCGCCGGCCTTGTCGATGAGGGTGACCGCGAACTTGCCCTCGCCGGTCTTCTCGATGTTTCCCTTACCGAATGTGCACCCGGTAGTGAACTGTATGCCGTCGCCGAAGCACATCCCGCCGTGATAGTCGCCGATCTCGATCACCGCGTGCAGCTCCTTGGCCCCGGAGCGCTTCACATCGAGCGCCCGCATGGCGGCCAGCCCCAGGCGAACGCCGGCTGTGCTTGCCCAGCACTTGTGTCCGTGGAACGCCAGCGCGCCGGCGAGGATCTGGTTGTCATCCATGGGATTGCCTCCTACCTCGTGTGCGGTCCTCATCCCGGGCATGCGGCGAGAAGTCCGTTGCCCAAAGGATCTTCTTGAACGACATCACTCTCCCTCCGTTGACGGGGCCCCGCCTCGGTCGATATCAGCTCCTTCTGGTCGTCCTGCGGGCGGCACCGCCGGCCCGGCAACTGCGCTGGCCCCTCGCTGCCCGAACCAGCGGCGCAGGCGATCTGCCGAGCGCAGGTAGAAGACCATGAGCAGGATCTGAAAGATCGGCATGGTGGCCGCCGGAATGGCGACGAGGGGCGAGAACGCCGTCGTCGCGATCGCGATCGCCGTGCCGTTGTTCTTGCCCGTGCTCGTGAAGGCCACTGCCATGTGCTCCTCGTATCCCATGCCCAGGCGTCGGTCCAGCCAGGTGAGGACGAGCAGACTCAGGCCGATGAAGATCGCGTTCGGGACGAGCAGGATCGCCACCGTCTGCCAGCGATCGATGATGAGCGCCGCCTTGCCGAAGAAGATGAGAAAGACGATCGCGTACATGCCGAGGAGCGAGAGGGCCGGGAAGATGGGCGCGATCTCCCCGAAACGCCGCGGTCCGAGCCAGCGCAGGAGCCCACGCCGGGTCGCGTAGCCCAGCACCATCGGCGCCACGAGCACGGAGAGGATGGAGTTGATGAGGTCTCCCATAGGGACCGCGATCTGGTACCGGTTGGCAAAGAGGGTCATCCAGGCCGGGACGGCGACGATCGCCAGGATAAAGCTCAGCGCAACGACCACCGTGGCGAGCTCCAGGTCGCCCTTTGCGAGGCCCGTCCACCCGATCGCCATGCTCGAACAGGGCACCACCATGACAAGCAGGAAGCCGAGGGCGAGCAGTGGCTCGGAGAGGAAGATCGCCGCCAGAATCCATCCAATGATGGGGGCCCACACGAAGTTGAAGAGGAGCGCGATGCCGATGCCTCGCAGGTTCCGCCCGGCGCGCAGCAGCGCCTCGAAGCGGACGTTGACCATCATGGGGTAGATGATGAAGAAGACGGCCACCGTGGTGAGCGTGCCGAGCAGCGAGGCGTTCGCGGAGGTGAAGCTCTCCCCCGGCCCCGCACCCAGGAACAACCCCAGTCCGATGGCCAGGACGACGTAGCCGAGCATCCAGCGGTTGAGGTGCTCCTGGAGCCGCCGGATGCGGGTCATTCGGCCGGTGCCTCCGTGTCGGGCCCACTCGGCATGCTGTCACCCTCGGCCGACCGGACCAGGGCAAAGCGCGGGCGATCCTCGAGCTCCACCTTCTTGACTTCCTGGAGCACGCGCCGGCGGCGGATCATCAGCTTGAGGGAGCTGAGTGGTGGGAACGAGATCGCGCTCTGCGGACAGGTGTTGGCGCAGGTCTGACACCCGACCATGCACTGGTTCGGGGCGACGACCACGGACTTGCGGGCGTCGTAGTCGTAACGGAAGACAGAGCGTCCGCAGCCCGTGACGCAGAGCCCGCAACCGTTGCAGAGGTCTGGCTCGATACTGGGCTGCCAAGTGATCTCCTGACGGGGCACGCCGTGCCAGGGCTGCGTGAACTTGGGGTCTGGTGCGATCGCCACGTCACGCCTGCGTCAGCCACTCGGCGATGTCGCCCGCGGACGGTACCCGTCCCACGCTCACGACCTTGCCGTCGATGATGAGCCCAGGCGTGCTCATGATCCCGTAGGCCATGATCTGACGGTAGTCCGTGACCTTGACAACCTCCGCCTCAATGCCGGCCATGGCCACGGCCTGTCGGGTATTCGCCTCGAGGCGCCGGCAGTTGGCGCACCCGGGCCCGAGGACTTCGATCTTCCTCACCTGGTCGGCCTCCTTGATTGCAGTGGTGCTGCAGCCACAACATCTCAGCCCACAGTGTATCAGCGTGTCGTGAGACACTAGAAGATAGGCGACCGGCCCCTCTTGGGCGGGCCGTTCGGCCCCACCGGTGTTGGCAGCTGCGGGCCGGGGCGCTGAGCATACGGAGTGGCCGTCCAGGGCGCGCCGTTGGGAGGTACCTGGCGGGCGGCGCAGGTGTCAGAATCGGTGGTGCGGACCTCGGTCTCGGCGGGTACCTCGGGGATGACTTTCGGGAGGACACGATGGAGTCGCTCGGGTTCATCGGTGGCGGTCGCGCCGCCAGGATCGTTATGGGTGGACTGAGCAGAGCGGGGCGACTCCCCAAGCGGGTTGTCGTGAGCGACCCGAACCAGTCCTCGCTCGAAGTACTGAAGGCCGGGCACCCCATGATCGAGGTCGCGGTCGCCGACAACGCCCGAGCTGCTGCGCAGGGGATCGTTGTCCTCGGTGTTCATCCGCCGGCCATGGCCGCCGTGGCCGAGGAGATCCGTGCGGTTCTCGCGTCGGACGCCATCGTCCTGTCTCTGGCACCCAAGGTGACGATGGCGAGGCTCGCCGCGATGCTCGGGGGGTTCGGTCGCCTTGGCCGGGTCATCCCGAACGCGCCGTCGATCGTGGGAGCGGGGTTCAACCCGGTGGCGTTCGCGCCGACGCTGGATGGGACCGCTCGGAGCGAGGTGCTGGATCTGCTCCGGCCGCTCGGGGACTGCCCCCAGGTGGCCGAGGCCGATCTCGAGCCCTACGCCGTCCTCACCGCGATGGGCCCCACGTACCTCTGGTTCCAGCTGTACGAGCTCTTGGCCATCGCCGAGTCGTCGGGGCTGTCGCACGACGCGGCGATGCGCGGCCTGGAGCGCATGGTGACTGGGTCGCTGGCGACCATGTCCCGCTCCGGTCTCACACCGGCGGAGGTCATGGACCTCGTGGCGGTGAGGCCGCTCGGCGATGACGAACCAGCGATCACCGCGCTGTACCGGGAGAAGCTGCCCGCCCTGCTGGCCAGGCTCCGGCCGTAGAGCTTTCGCGAGCGCCGGGAGTCAGCCGAGGTCAGCGGCCGAGGGAGGCATCCGCGCGCCGCAGGGTCGAGCGCAGCGCGTCCAGCCCCCGCGCTCCCCAGTACAGGGCGAGACCGAGCGCCAGGGCCAGGGCGAGGTTGCCCGCGTAGCCCAGGACCCCCACACCCAAGGCCAAGGCCCAGGAGGGGAGCCCCTGCAGGTCGCGGAGCAGGGCGATGTGGAGAAGCCCGGCGACGACGAGCAGTCCGGCCAGGATGGGCAGGGGGAAGCCGGTCAGCAGTCCGGCCAGCCCGGCGCCGAAGACCAGGGCGGCGAGCACGAGGGCGGCGCCAAGGGCGAGCGGCGCGCCCCCCGTCCGGGCGCCGAAGGTGACATGGGCCGTCAGTCCGCCCGCTCCGTGGCAGACGGGCATGCCCCCGATGGCCCCGGCCAGGAGGTTGGCCGTCCCCAGGCTCACGGCGAGTCGACCCGGCTGCACCCTCTCGGCGCGTTCACCGAAGTAGGCGTGGGCCGCATCCGCCGTCGCCAGGCAGGCGTTGGCGAACGTCAGCGGCAGCTGCGGCACGACGAGGACGACGAACGCCATGGCGAGGGTGTCGAGGTCGAGGTGCGGGATGGCAAGCGGCGTGGGTCCGAGCGGCACAGCGCCCTGGTGGCGAGCCACCATGGCGGCGATCCCCAGCGCGACGAGCACGAGGGTGATCGGCCGGCGGCGCAGCAGGAGCGCCGAGACGGCCACCACGGCTGTGCCCGCCACGAGATACCCGGGACCCAGGCTCGCGTCCGCGAAGGACGCTTGAGGGGCGCTCACCAGCCCCCCGGCGATCTGCAGGAAGAGCAGGCCCACCGAGAGCTGCACCCCACGGACCACGGCCTTGGGGAACCCGCGGGCGAGCACGTCGAGGAGCCCGGTCGAGCCCAGGAAGAGGAAGATGAGTCCCGTGAGAAGCGCCCCGGCGGCGATGCCATCCGGGCCGATACCCCGGGCAATGGCGATCGCCCCGAAGGCCTTGAGCGGCTGGACCGGGACAGGCAGCCGGTAGATGCGGGCCACCGCCACGTACAGGAGCCCGGCCGGCAGGAGCACCGCGGTTGCCGACAGGCCGTTGTTGACGATGAGCGCGACCGCGATCGGCACGAGCACGCCCAGATCGGCGAGCGCGCCGGACAGCTCGCGACGGTCGAACCGCAACTGTTCGGTCGCTGCGCCTGAGGTCGCTGCGCCCGCGGTCGCTGCCACGCCCACGGCCGTCATTCGCGGATTGTGTGTGACAATCGCTGCCGTGTCGAGCGGCCACCACGTCGAGTTTCTCTGGTTCCAGGATTGCCCCAACCACGCCGCGGCGCGCGCGCTCCTCCAGGAGGTCGTCGCGGCCGTTGCCCCGGGTACGCCCATTGACGATGTCGATGCGACCGATCCAGCGGTGGCCGAACAGCGCGCCTTCCCGGGCTCCCCGACGATCCGGGTCGACGGACGAGACGTCGATCCCTCCTTCGTGGACCCTCGTGACTACGCGCCGCGATGCCGCGTCTACTGGACGTCGGAGGGGCTTCGCGGCTTGCCGGAGCGCGCCTGGATCGAGGCGGCCCTGGGATAGCGGTCAGGCCTTTCGGACGCGGACGCAGATCTCCTTGTGAGTAGCCTGTCCCGAGAGCGGGTCAAACCGGATCTCGTTGAGATCGCCGTACGCGGTCCCCCGTCCCTTGGCGAGCCGGCCCGAGGCCCAATGCCCGAAGCCGTGCTGCGCCCCCACCACCTCCGGATGGATCCGCGTCGTGACCTTCGCCTTCGCGCGCGTCGAGGCGTACGGCGACTCCACCACGACTTCGTCGCCGTCTGCTATCGCATACCTCTGAGCGGTCGCGGGGTGGATGACCAGCGGGTTGTCGCCCTTTATCGCGAGAAGAAGTGGGTTGTTGAAGCTCCGCGTGTGAGTGTGGCTTGCCTCTTTCCAGTTGACGAGGTAGAGCGGGAAGTCCGCGTCGGGCTGCCATGCACGCGGTCTGTAGTCCGGCACGGCGTCCACGGCCTGACCGGTCGCGTCTTTCTTCTCGGCGTACTTCGCGTCAGCAAATTCCACCTTGCCGGAGTTCGTGAAGAACCCCCGCCGGGGATCCGAGCCGCCGAGCGCGTAGCCGATCTGCTTCGGCTTCTTCCCGGGGAGCTTCGGGCCATCAAGAATGCGATCGCCGTCTGTGTAGTAGACCTGCTCACCGATGATCCGGCCGATCGGCTGCCCCCCCTCGGCCGCCGGCTTGTCGACGAGTGTGCTGCCCTCGATCACTCCGACCTGCTTTCGCTTCGGGTCGTCGGCGGGCTTGTCGTACACCTTGCCGTCCGGGTCGATGACAAGGGAGGACTTCAGCGGGCTGTTGTACTTCTCGTAGGCCGTCCCCTTCTTGGAGTCGACCCAGACGGCACCCGGCAGCTTTCTCATCTCATCCAGCGTCACGCCGGGGGCACCGGTCTTGAGTTCGTTCGACAGTTGCTCCTCGTACCAGGCGGTCAGGTTGTCCACGGGCTGGCCGGAGCTGGCCCCCGTCCGGAAGAACTCCTTTCCCGATTTGTCCTTGAGGCCCAGCTCGCGACCGAGCGCGGCCACGAACTCGTACTCGGCCATCTGGCCGAAGATCCCGCCGCGGAACGTGAACTTCGCCGGCGCCTGGGAGGTCCCACCGACTACGGGTTGGCGCAGGCCGAGCGCGGACCAGGTCACCCAGTGGCTGTTGAGGTCGTAGCGCTCGAGGTAGTGCGTGCCCGGGATGAGGTAGTCGGCCAGGAGGGCTGTCTCGCTGACGTGGGTGTCGACGACGATGAACGTCTCGAGCTTCTTCAGCGCCTCCTCCACCTTGGCGCTGCCCGGTCCGGACATCACGAGGTTCTGGAAGACACACATGCCGATGGTCGGCTGGTAGGGCCCGTTCCCGTCGAGCAGGCGCTGGAATCCGCGCCCGTAGACCCCGCTGCTGTGGCCCCACGGGAAGTCCTCGAGACCGTCGAACCGCTTCGCCTCGATGGCCTTCTCCGGCGTCGCCTGGGACCACTTCGATCCCCGCTTGTCCGGGATCATCATGCCGCCCGGACGATCGAACGTGCCGACAAGGGCGTTGAGCAGGGCGATCGCCCTGCCTCCCTGCACCCCGTTCGAATGCTGGCCGGGACCCGACCAGACGTCCACGAGCGCGGGCCGCGCCATGCCGAGCTGCTGTCCGAGGCGCTCGATTGTCGCGGCCGGGACCGAGGTGATGCTCTCCGCCCACTGGGGCGTCCTGTTGGCGACGAGCCCGGCGAACTCGTCGAACCCCGACGTCCAGTCCTGGACGAAGGCCTCGTCGTACAGCTTGTCGCGGACGATCACGTGGGCGAGGGCAAGTGCGAGAGCGCCATCGGTGCCGGGCCGGATGGGGACCCACTCATCAGCCTTCGCGGCGGTGTCGGAGAGATAGGGGTCCACGACGACCATTCGGGCGCCCCGCTCGCGCGCCTGGGTGATGACCCGCGGCAGGTGAACCCACTTGATGGCCGAGGTGGGGTTCCAGCCGAACAGCATGATGTATTTCGACTGGATGAAGTCGGCGAGCGGCCGTTCGTCGCCCATCACCATCCTGTACGAGGCCTTCCTGGAGACGTCGCACAGGTTCGAATGGTTCGAGTAGTTGGGCGTCCCGAACAACGCGCAGAAGTCCTGCTGCGGGTGGGTGAACGAGTGATCCTCGCTCCACCAGAGCAGCTTCTCCGGCGCCCCCGCGTCGCGGATCGCCCGGAGCTTCGCGGCGATCTCTTCGACGGCCTGGTCCCAGCTGATCTCCTGCCAGCCCGGGTCGACATCTCGGCCCTTCTGGGGGTTCATCCGCTTGAGCGGTCGCTGGACGCGGTCGGGATCGTATAGCGTGGCGATGCCGGCGTTGCCCTTCGGGCAGATCGACGCGCCGTCCTCTACCCCGCGCTCAACGGTGTAGCCGTCGTAGAAATCGGTCGAGATGTTCGCGTAGTTGTTGGGGTTCCAGTCGTTCGGCTCGATCTTGACGGCGCGGCCGTCGATGACGTGGACGAAGATCCCGCACTGCCCGCCGCAGGCGTTGCAGCACGACGGGATCCACTCGCCCGCCCCGCGTCCGAAGCGGGCCTCCAGGTCGGGCGAGCCGGGCGCCGGACCGTCGGCTCCCCGCACGATCCCCGCGGTGGCCGCGCCCACCGCCGTGCCCAGCGCTGCGCCGCCGATGGCGGCCGCTGTCTTCAGGAAGCGGCGGCGGTTGATGTTCCTGTCCATCGACCTCTCCTTCACGCTTCCGACGGCTGCGGCGCCACGGGGTGTTCGCGGCCGAGCGGCAGGAAGAGCTCTCCGAGACCGAAGAGCACAAGCCACAGCCCGACCATGCCGATGGCGAGCAGCCACTCGAAGAGGCTGGGGAAGTAGTTCGGACTGACTCGGGGATCCCAGACGGCCTCGCTGAGTCCGGCAATCTCTTGCGGAGACAGGCCCGGGATCACGATGTTGAGGCGCAGACCGACGAAGCCAACGAGGGACCCGAGCGCGGCCAGCGCCACGAACCGAGGATCGCGTCCGAGGGATGATGCGAGGATCGCGACCGGGATCAGGAACCCGATCGCCACCTCACCAATCCAGAACACGAACCAGTAGGGGCCGAACATGACGAGCATGACGCTCTCGTGGAAGGCGGGGTCGTTCGCGTAGAGCCCGACCCCGATCTCCGCGGCCTGGAGCAGGAGCTCCAGGAACAGGAGGCCGAGCAGGATCTTCCCCAGCGTGACGATGAGGTCCCGGTGAGCCCTCCACCCGTCCTGGAAGATGGAGCTCACGAGCGCCAGCAGTGCCGCTCCGGAGGCCACGGCGCTGAGGGCGAAGACGACGGGGAAGAGGCCGGAGTACCAGTAGGACCGTGACGAGACGACGCCAAAGAGCCCGCCCACCATGGTCGGGAAGAGGACGGCGAGAACGAGGCCGATTCGCGCGAGGACGGCCACGACCCGTGCGTCTCGGCTTGCCCCGGCATCACTCGTTTCTCGCGATCCCAGTGCCAGGACCCCGGCGACGCGACCCCGCCAGCCCGGCGTCGATCGCGCCGCAACGAGGTCGCGGCGCATCAGGAACCAGAACTGGATGAGCACGACAACCATGAACGCGCTGTACAGGAGGATCATCCACGCCATGGGCGAGCTGAGATTCCAGAACGCCGCCACGTACCAGAAGCGCTCCCAATGCCCCAAGTCGAGAAGCACCGCCAACAGCCCCAGTGGCAGGCTCACGATGGCGGCGAACACGGCCAGCCTTCCGATCGGCTCCAGCCGCTCCACGTGGAAGACGTAGACCAGGGCGCTGACAACGTAGGCGCCCGCGGACAGACCCGCCAGATAGATGTACTGGGCGATCCAGAGCCCCCAGGGGACGATGCTGCCCAAGTTCGTCAGCTCGCGACCCATGACGAGGCGGATGTAGAGGCCGATGGCCAGAGGGATCAGGCCGGCGATCCCGAGGATCCAGAAAGCCCGCTTGAGTGTCATCTCGGCCCCCTACAGCAGGTAGAAGACATTTGGCTTGGTACCCAGCTCCTCCTTGAGCCGGATCGCGTTCCGCTCGCGAAGGAGCCGCGAGACCACGCTGCCCGGGTCGTCGAGGTCACCGAAGTGAATGGCGTGGCCGGTGCACGTCTTCGCACAGGCCGGCCAGCGGCCCGAGGCCTCGTCGTAGTTGCCGCTCTCGTCTTGGAGGTGGAGGCAGAACGTGCACTTCCGGGCATTCCCGATCGGCGACTGGCCTGCGGTGCGCACGCGGTACTGCTTGTACTCCGGAGACACCGGTGCCCCGGCCGCGGGTAGGAACTCGTAGTCGTCGCCGAAGTCCGCGTAGCGGGCCGCGTACGGACAGGCGACTATGCAATAGCGGCAGCCGATGCAGCGGTCGTAGTCGACGACAACGATCCCGTCGCTCTCACGCTTGTAGGTCGCGTGCACCGGGCAGACAGGGACGCAGGGCGGGTTCTCGCAGTGGAAACAGGGCTTCGTCATGAACACCGGTCGGTCGGTCGTGCCCCCCGGGAGCGGCTCGTGCGTGACGACCGTGTAGTAGACGCCCGGTGGGGTCTGATTCTCGACCTTGCAGGCGATGACGCAGGCCTCGCAGCCGACGCACCGCTGAGTGTCGATCACCATGCCCCACCGGTGTTTGCGAGGGGGCATCGTGGCCGCGGCCACCGCCTGGTTCGCGACGATCGACGTCGCGACGGCGCCCGCCGCGGCATGCTTCAGCAGGTCGCGCCTGCTGATTGCGCTCTCTTCCATTGCCCGCTCCTTGCCCCGAGTAACGGTCAGCATGTCAGTGTGAGATCTATGGCTCCCGATGTGGAGGGCCAAATGGCCCATGGGGGCACGTGGACGGCTCGCCTGGCGCCCGGAAG
>Ga0315276_10007298_pt1 | contig 10223 bp, 11 predicted proteins | sample YL17G05_0_MG_FD_204542 | JGI IMG/M metagenome (GOLD analysis project Ga0315276, IMG submission 204542) | Sediment microbial communities from Yellowstone Lake, YNP, Wyoming, USA - YL17G05_0 | ecosystem: Environmental > Aquatic > Freshwater > Lake > Sediment | place: USA: Wyoming | collected... | reverse complement strand
GTCCAGACATACCCGTTCGTGGTCCCGATCAAGCATGACGGCGACGGGAAACTCTATGTCGACGCGCTGCTGATGGACGACGCCGAGCTCGCGATCCTGTTCTCGGCGAACCGCGCGTACTTCCTCGTCGACATGGAGGTGCCGTCGGCCTGCGTCGACTTCCTGCGCGCGATGCTGCCGGACAAGACCGCGGCCGAACTCTACACGATGGTGGGGCTGCAGAAGCACGGCAAGACGCTGTTCTTCCGCGACTTCCTTCACCATCTCAAGCACTCGCGCGACAAGTTCATCATCGCGCCGGGCATCAAGGGCCTCGTGATGACGGTCTTCACGCTGCCGTCGTACCCTTACGTGTTCAAGGTGATCCGCGACAAGATCGCCGCGTCCAAGGACACCGATCGGCAGCGGGTCAAGCAGAAGTACTGGCTGGTCAAGCACCACGATCGCGTCGGGCGAATGACCGACATCCTCGAGTATTCCGACGTCGCGTTTCCGCGCGAGCGCTTTTCCGACGAGCTGATCGCCGAGCTCGAGGCCGTCGCGCCGGGAACGATCGTGTTCGAGAACGATCACATCGTCGTCAAGCACCTGTACATCGAGCGGCGGATGGTGCCGCTCAATCTCTACCTCGAACATGCCGACGACGCGCAGCGCACGCACGCGATACGCGAGTACGGCGACGCGCTGAAGGAGCTCGCCGCGGTCAACATCTTCGCCGGTGACTTGCTGTTCAAGAACTTCGGTGTCACGCGTTTCGGACGCGTCGTCTTCTACGACTACGACGAGATCGAGTACCTCGTCGACTGCAACTTCCGGAAGATTCCGCCCCCCCCTCCCGGTTGGGACGACATGTCGGACGACGTCTGGTACCCGGTGGGACCGCACGACGTGTTCCCGGAGGAATTCGAAACCTTTCTGCTGACCGATCCCAAGACACGCGAATGCTTCCGGCATTTCCACGCGGACCTGCTCGATCCGCAGCGGTGGCAGGCGACGCAGCGGGACATCCGCTCCGGCGGCCTCGTCGAAGTCCTCTCGTACACGAACGCCGTGCGCTTCGCGCATCCGCCAGGGCCGCGGGCGCCACGCATGCTATCCTGACCGTCATGCATTGCTCGCGCTCGCGCATGGAGTCCGTTGGTTCCGCGTCGCGTCCGGCGCTCGTTGGCGCTGTCGCGATGTTCGTGCTCGCGTCCTGCGGAAATTCGCCGAGCAAGGAGGAAATGGAAGCCGCGATGAACACGGTCAACTGCCAGCTGGCCGGCGAGCGCCTCGTGATCCGTTTCGACGCGGGGGAGGCGCGATTGCTGATGCCCACCGGCGATCGCGTCTCGCTCTACCAGATCCCCGCTGCCTCGGGTGTGCGCTATTCGAACGGCAGCCTGGAACTGCGCGGCAAGGGCATGGACCTGCAGCTCGTTCGCAACGGCGCGGCGACGCCGCTCGCGGGTTGCGAGCCCTACCAGCTTCCGAAATAGCGTCGCGATGGAGGCACCCGTGAACCGCGTCGGCGTCATCGGTACCGGCGCCATGGGCGGGGGCGTCGTGCAAAGCCTCGTGCGCGCCGGGTTCGCCACGCTCGCGCGCGACATTCGCCGGGAAGCGCAGGACCTCGCGGTCCGCCACGGCGCAATGCCCGCTGCATCCGCGGCCGATCTCGCCCGGTCCGCCGACGCCGTGGTCATACTCGTCGTCGACGCCGGTCAGGTCGAAACGGTCCTGTTCGGTGCCGATGGCGTCACGGCCGCGCAGCCGTCGCCAGGCATCGTGCTCGTTTCGTCGACCGTGGATCCGGCGTACGTCGGCGACCTCGCGCCACGGCTTGCCGCGCGCGGCATCGCGTTGCTCGACGCGCCCGTCTCCGGCGGACCGGCGAAGGCGGCGGCGGGCACGATGACGATGATGGTCTCCGGCGACGCCGAGGCCTACGCCCGCATGCGCCCGGTGCTCGAGCGAATCACCGGCCGGCTGTTCGCGGTCGGTCCGCGCGCCGGCGACGCATCGACCTTCAAGATCGTCAACAATCTGCTGGCGGCGGCCAACCTCGCGGCCGGCGCCGAAGCCCTCGCGATCGCGCAGGCCGCGGGCCTCGATCTGCGACGCGTGTCCGAGATCGTCACGGCGAGCTCGGGCGCAAGCTGGATTTTCGGCGACCGTGTCCCGCGCGCGCTCGATGGCGACTACGCACCGCGCGCCGCCGCGACGCTCCTCTGGAAGGACGTCGGCATCGCCGAATCGCTGGCCAAGCGGATGGGCGTGGACGCGCCGTTCACGCGCCTCGCGCGCTCGCTGTTCGCCGACACCATTGCCGCCGGCTGCGGCGGCGAGGACGACGCGGTCCTGGTCAGACGCGCGCTCGAAGCCGCGGGCCGCCGCGCGGGTCCGTGAGCGACCTCGAGTGCAGCCCGCGCTGGCCTGGCGCGCGACGCCGCGGTGTCGGCTTCCCGGGGCATCGACCCCGGCGTAAGGCGGCGACGGGTCGCTTCGACCAACGTTACCGGCGGTGGTATCCCGCCGTTCCCAGCCCGCGAGGATTCTGATGACGCTCCAAGCTTTCCCCATTCGTTACGTGCTCCACACGCTCGCCTTGATCCTGGCGGCATTCGGCGCGGCCGCGACCTTCGCCCAGCCGGCGAAGCTGCCCCCCGCCCCGCCCGGCAGTGCGGTCGCCACGTTTGCCGGGGGCTGCTTCTGGTGCATGGAGGCCCCCTTCGACAAGCTGGACGGCGTGCTGGCGACCACGTCCGGATACACCGGGGGAATGAGAACGAATCCGACGTACGAGGAGGTTTCCTCCGGCCGCACGGGCCATACCGAAGCCGTGCAGGTGCTCTACGACCCGAAAAAGGTCTCCTACGAGAAGCTGCTCGACGTGTTCTGGCACAACATCGACCCGACGGTGAAGGACCGACAGTTCTGCGACGTCGGCAACCAGTACCGGTCGGCCATCTTTGTCCATACCGAACCGCAGCGCAGCGCCGCGGAGGCGTCGAAGGCGGAGCTCGAGAAGTCCAAACCCTTCAAGGCGCCGATCGTCACCCCGATCGTGACCGCGGCCGAATTCTGGCCCGCCGAGGAGTATCACCAGGACTATTACGTCAAGAACCCGGTCCGCTATGCCTACTATCGTACCGGCTGCGGCCGCGACGCGCGGTTGAAGGAACTGTGGGGCAGCGCAACGCACTGACCGGGGGCGAGCCGGTATGGAAATGAAACGGCTCACCGGCGGAAGCCTGCGCGCCGCGGGCTACGACGCCTCGCGGCGCACGCTCGTCGTCGAACTCACGTCGGGAACCTTCGAGTACAGCGGCGTCACCGCGGATACCTACCGCCGGCTGCTGTCGGCCTCCTCGCCGTGGAGTTTCTTCCGCGACAACATCCAGGAAGAGTACATGGAGCGAAGAGTCCGGTAATCGTTCCGCCCGGCGCCTCCCCGGATCGCCGGTTCGGCTGACCCGCCGATAACCCCGACGCCCGATTCTTCCCCCGTGGGAGACGGGCCCACCGCCGTTTGCGGCCCCGCGTGATTCGGCGGGTCCGCGGGCTCCTGCATTCCACTCGGCACCGGTTGCACCCCGACTGCCGCGGGCAGGGTCTTCGCTCGAGGACGCTGGCGGAAACCTGCTTGACAGCCGGAGCCGGGTATGACAATGTCCTAACGGACTATGACATCGTCATACATGAACAGCGGCTTCGCGCGGGGACCGGATGGCAAGGGGACGTGCCGGACACCGGTCAGCCCGGTCACGACGACTCGATGCGGCTCAGGTTTGTCGCGTCCCCTTCCGCAACGCAGGAATCAAGGCGACAAGCGCCGGGCGCCGGCGTGGCGATCAGCGCCCTCACGGGTGCATTCGCACCGTCTGCGTACCGCGCAGCCGACAGAATCGCCATAGCACCATCTCCCGAGAGGCACTCCAAAGAAAGGATGTGACAGCCATGAACAATCAAACGGTATTGCACAAGACGGGTCGGTACCTGCTGTTCGCGCTGGCGCTCGCCGTCACGCCCCAGATGGCGCACGGCCAGGCCGGAGACCCGGTGGAATTCTTCAAGTACAACATCGAGAATGTCGTGGTTACCCCGACCGCGCCGGGTTCGTGGAAAGTCAAGGCCATCTTCTCGGTAACGAATCCGATCACGGGCATCCCTTGGAACATCAAGAATGACCTGCCCTTCACGAGCACGGGCGCCGGCTTGACCGTGGACATCGGCTGGGGGGAGGAGGAATTCACCAATTTCGGCAGCGCGTATCCATCGCTGACGGAGGTGACCACGACCGCGCTCGGTACCGGTGCGGCGATGCCGGTACGAGTGACCCGTCTTCAAGGCGCCGCCACGGCCTGCGACGCGGCGCACTGCCCCGGCGTCGATCCATTGCTGCCCAACCGGTTCTGGGTCGAAGCGATCGTGACGCCGAAGAAGTTCATCCGCGACGTGACAACCGGACGCGTCGCCCTAGAAGGCAAGCCGGTGTGCAATGGCATCGGTGGGGTCACCTGTCCGACGGCGGTGGCGCCGTTCGCCAACGTTCCGGTGCCGAGCGCGGTCGCGAGCTTCAGGTTCACGGCGACCGAATCGCTGGCGGCGATCATCCCCGACCCGCGACGAAAGATCGTGGACATCAACAAGTGCAAGCAGTGCCACGATGGCAAGCCGCACGGGGCGACGGTCATTCCGAAACTCAGCCTGCACGGAAACAACCGGACGGAGAATCTCGGCCTGTGCGTCATCTGCCACAATCCGAACCAGACCGACGTGCCCTATCGCTACAAAACGTCCGCAACGGCGCCCGATCTGCAGATCAATGGCCCGGAAACGCCGATCGACTTCAAGGTGATGGTGCACTCGATCCACGCGGGCGGGTTCCGCACGCAGCCGTACGTCGTCGTCGGCTTCAACAGCTCGGTCAACAACTTCAGTTATGTTCGCTTCCCCAGGGAACTCCGGGACTGCACGAATTGCCATGTCAACGATGCGAACGGGAAGGGTACGTTCGAGCTGCCGCTCAAGCCCGAGGTGCTCGGCACGACGAAGATATCGGGAAGCGTCTATCAGGAGGTGCTTTCGGGATCGACCCGCACGATCAGCGTGAATCCGGTCGATGATGTGAAAATCAGCCCGACGGCGGCGGTCTGCTCGTCGTGCCACGACAAGGCCGAGGTCAAATCCCACATGGAACGCACCGGCGGCGCGTCGTTCGCCACCACGCAGGCGGCAATCGGCATGACCGTCAAGGAGCGATGCGCGAATTGCCACGGCCCCGGCAAGGACGAGGATGTCCGGAAGGCGCACGAAATCCGCAGCGGTTCCGGTAGTTCTGGCCGCAGCCGCGACGACTGAGGGCGCGCGCCGCGACCGACCCGTCGCGCGGGCGGTCGCGGAAAGCGTCGGCGAGAGTGAAAGGTCTACAGCGGAGGCTTGCACCCTCCACTGTCGGCGTGCAGCGCGTCCTGCCGCTACTGAACCGTCAGCTTCCGACCGGCAAGCACGGGTTTCTTCGCGAGCGTGAGCTCGAGCACGCCGTTCTCGTACCTGGCGCTGCTGGCGGCCTCGTCGACATCCACGGGGAGCGTGAAGGCCCGGTAGACGCTGCCGTAGTGGCGCTCGCGGCGCAGTGCGCGTCCGCCTTCCGCCGCTTCGGATTCGCGCTTCACTTCGGCACCGATCGTGATCTGATTGCCCTCGATCGAGACCTGGATGTCCTCCTTGGCGACGCCCGGGATCTCGGCCTTCACCACGTAGGTATTGCCCCTTTCGGCGACGTCCATCTTGATCGCCATGGGCTCCTTCTCGACGCGAACCGGCCGGAAGAAACCACGAAACAGCTCATCGAATCCCGTTTCGGCAAACGGGTCACACCGTGTCAGGTTGTTCATGCGATCTCCAGTGGCGTTGATTCAGGATGGGCGGCTTCCGGACCCGAGCCCCGCGGGCTGTCCGGCGCCTCGTCCACCATCTGCGGTCCGGTGGGCGCTTTTCAAGCCCCCGGCCGACCGCGACGCGGATTTGACGCGGATCAAGCTGCCGTCGGTCTCGTCCAGCCACGATGCCAACGGGGGATAATAGGGATCATCACCCCGACCCCCGAATCCGACGCCATGACCGACTCCGCCCTGACCCCCGCCGAACGGGCCCGCCTGAAGACCGAACTCGAAGCACGTCGTGCGAAATTGCGCGTCGAAGTGAAAGCGCAGCTCGCGGGCAGCGGGGACGACCGCGTCGTCGGACTGCGCAACCGAATCCAGGAAAGCGGTGACGAGTGGGGTGTGGCCGATGGATTGGCCGAGCTCGATCTCGCGGAAGTCCGGCACGTGCTCGCGGACCTCACCGAGGTGGATGCGGCCCTTGCCCGGATGCGCAGCGGGGCCTACGGCGACTGCGTCGACTGCGGCATCGAGATTGCCCCCGCGCGCCTCGCGGCCTATCCGACGGCACAACGCTGCATCAAGTGCCAGGACGCCTACGAGAAGAAGGCAAACGGCCCGCCGCTGACGGCGGTATAGCCGACGGCCTCTACGCTTTGCGCGGCGTCGGACCGCCGGGTGCGTAGCGATCGACCCAGTCGGCGAATTCCCGGTACCACAGCCGCGAGTTCTGCGGCTTCAGGATCCAGTGATTCTCGTCGGGAAAGTAGACGAGGCGCGCCGCCACCTTCTTCGCCTTCAGCGTGTCGTAGTACTGGAGCGCCTGCGTCGCGGGGACGCGGAAATCCTGCTCGCCGTGAATCACAAGCGTCGGCGTCTTCGCCCGCTTGACGTAGTGGTGCGGCGATTGCCTCATGACGCGCGCCGGATTGTCCCAGTGGAACGCGCCCAGCTCGTCGGCGAAGAAGTGGTAGCCGTCGGTTGCCATCATGCTGACCCAGTCGTAGCAGCCGGCGTGGCAGACGAAGGTCCGGTAGCGGTCCGTGTGGCCGTTCATGTACGCGACCATGAAGCCGCCGTAGCTGCCGCCCGTTGCGACCAGCCGCCCACGATCGATGTAGCCCTGGCGCAGCAGCCAATCGGTGCCGGCCTCGACGTCGGCAAACTCCTTCTCGCCATAGCGACCGGTGATCGTCTCGAGCCATTTCTGACCGAAACCCGACGAGCCGTGGTAGTTCACGGCGGCCACGACATAGCCCCATCCGGCGAACACCTGGGTGTTCCAGCGGAAATGCCACAGGTCGAGGTGCGCCGCGTGCGGCCCGCCGTGGATCGAGTGCAGCAGCGGCCACTTCTTCCGCGGATCGAAGTTCGGCGGATAGGTGACCCACATCTGTACCGATGCCCCACCCCAGCCCTTGATCGTCACCTCGCGCACTTCGCCCAGCGCACGCTTGGCGAGCAGCGCGCGGTTCAATTTCTCGATCGCGCGTTCGTCGGTTCCGTCTCCCCGGCACGCGAAAAGCGCGGGCGGGTGCATCACCGTCGCGCGGTCGAACGCGATTATCGAACCGTCACCCGATTGCGCGAACCCGCCGATCCCGCCGCCCGCGACAACCGGGGTTGGCGTTGCGGCGGGTTCCGCAGGGTGGACCACGAGCCGCCAGAGGCCGACGCGGCCGCGATCTTCCGCCGTGAAGAGCACCGATCGCGAGTCAGGCGCGAAGGCCACGTGCGTGATCGGGCGGTCGAACTTCGGTGCGAGTGCCCGCGTGCGTCCGCTCCGGCGTTCGAGCAGGGTGAGCCGCCCCTGGTCGTTGAACGAACGCTGGGTGTCGTAGGAGTGGAAGACCAGTGCCCGGCCGTCCGGGGAATACGACGGCCCCGCGTCATCGGTGCCGGTGTTCGCGGTCAAGATCCGCTTTCGCCGCGTTGCGAGGTCGACGGTGACGATGTCCCGCTGGTTCATCATTCGTGGTTCCGGAGCGAGATCGGCCGTGAGCGCGAGCTGGCGGCCGTCCGGCGCAATGTCGAAATCCGCGGCCGTGGGATCCCACGGCGGCAGTGCAATGCCCGTGCCCGCGAGCGCATCGCGGCAGCGTCCCGTCGCGACGTCGCAGATCATGACATGCGGTTCGCGGCCGTCGGTGAGCCAATGGTCCCAGAAGCGGAATTCCGGGCGCTCGGTGACGTGGGCCTTGACCTTGGCGTCCTTTCGCGCGTTCTTCCGTTTCGCCTGTTCCGCATCGGTCCGCAGATCGGGCCACACCCAGGACACGAACGCGATCCGCTTGCCGTCGGGAAACCACTTGAGCGCAGCGCAACCCGTGGCCAGCGACGTCAGCCGCGTCGCCTCGCCGCCATCGGGCGCGATGAGGTAGATCTGCGGCTCCTCGTCGTCCTTGCGCTTCGCCGTGAACGCGATCCAGCGGCCATCGGGCGACCATTTCGGGTCACTGTCCTTGTCGCCCGCGCTGAGCCGGCGCGATTTCACCGCCGACGTGCCGGCGAAGGCGGTCGGGAACAGCCACAGTTCGGTCGTGCTGTCGTTCCGCGCCATGTCGAAGCTCGTCACCGCCGCGCACGCGAGCGCGCCGTCCGGTGACAGCGTCGGCGAGGCGATGCGCTTGATCGCCCAGAGTGCTTCGGCGGTCAACGGCGGCCTGCCGCCCGCACGGCGGGTGCCACGGCGGGACTTGGCACGGGAGGATGACGGCATCGGCGTGTCCTTGTGGGTACAATGAGTGGCTGCGATTCTACCGCCCGCGCCGCATCGGCCGCGCGGGCCCTTCCTCCCTATTTGCACATAATTTGACGATGACTGCGATGAATTACCGCCGGCTGGGCGCCTCCGGCCTCAAGGTGAGCGAACTGTCGTTTGGATCGTGGGTAACCTACGGCAACCAGCTGGGCGACGACCTTGCGCGCGAGTGCATGGCCGCGGCCTACGACGCCGGGGTCAATTTTTTCGACAACGCCGAGGTCTACGCCAAGGGGCAGTCCGAGACCATCATGGGCGCGGTGCTGAAGAAGATGGCCTGGCGGCGCTCGTCGTACATCGTGTCGACCAAGTTCTACTGGGGTCTCAACGACGGTCCGAACGAGAAGAACACGCTGAACCGCAAGTACCTGATGCAGGCGATCGACGGTTCGCTGAAACGGCTCGGCCTCGATCACGTCGACCTCGTGTTCTGCCACCGCGCCGACCCCGACACGCCGATCGAGGAGACCGTCCACGCCATGCACGACATCGTCGCCGCGGGCAAGGCGCTCTACTGGGGAACCTCGGAATGGACGGCGGCGGAGATCATGGCCGCATGGCAGATCGCCGATCGGCATCATCTGCACAAGCCGGTGATGGAGCAACCGCAATACAACCTTCTCCACCGGGACCGCGTCGAAAAGGAATACGCGCGACTGTATGCCGACATCGGCCTCGGCACGACGATCTGGAGCCCGCTCGCGTCGGGGCTGCTGACCGGCAAGTACAGCGATGGCATCCCGCCGGGCACGCGCGGCACGCTCAAGGGCTATGAGTGGCTCGCCGAACGCCTTTCCGACCCCGGGAAGCTCGCCGTGGTCCGCCGCCTCGCGCCGATCGCCGCGGACCTCGGCTGCACGCTGGCGCAGATGTCCCTTGCGTGGTGCCTCCGGAACCCGCACGTCTCGACGGTCATCACCGGCGCAAGTCGTCCGGCCCAGGTCATCGAGAACATGAAGGCGCTCGACGTCGTCGGCAAACTTTCCCCGGACGTGATGGCGCGGATCGAAGCCGTGCTTGCGGGCGGATAATCCGGGCGAGCGGACGCGGATGACGTCCCGGTCCCGATTCTCTCGCGCCGGCGGATGGCTGCTCGCGGCAACGCTCGTCCATCCGGTCCCGGCGATGGCAAGTCCATCGGGTACGCTCTTCGCCGGCAGCCCGCCGGCCACGCTCGGCGCACGCGACGGGAAGCTCGCGCCCTGCCCCGACCGCCCGAACTGCGTGTCGAGCCGGGCGGCCGACGGTGACCAAAGGGTCGCGCCTCTCCCGTTCGGCGGTGACGCGGGAGCGGCGATGAAAGCGCTCGTGGACGTCATTCGTGCGATGCCGGGCGCCACCGTCGTCACGGCCAGACCCGACTACGTGCACGCCGAATTCGCCAGCGCAATGTTCGGCTTTGTCGACGACGTCGAGTTCATGCCGGATCCAGACCTCACCGTCATTCACGTCCGCTCCGCCGCGCGGCTCGGCGTCAGCGATTTCGGGGTCAACCGCAAACGGGTCGAAGCGATCCGCACCGCATTCGCCGCCGCCACGCGATAATCGCGCTCATGTCCAATCCACTCGAAAGCTGGAAAGAGGAGCAGCGTTCG
>Ga0315276_10007296_pt1 | contig 10224 bp, 7 predicted proteins | sample YL17G05_0_MG_FD_204542 | JGI IMG/M metagenome (GOLD analysis project Ga0315276, IMG submission 204542) | Sediment microbial communities from Yellowstone Lake, YNP, Wyoming, USA - YL17G05_0 | ecosystem: Environmental > Aquatic > Freshwater > Lake > Sediment | place: USA: Wyoming | collected... | reverse complement strand
ACTCGCCTATGACAACAAGGTGAACTACGAGGATGTATATCAACAGGTTCGTATGTGGGATGCCATCATCTTCAACCATCTTAGGAAGAAGAACATCGTCGTTCCACTGATGAAGCAGGGTAAGAAGGACGAGTCCTATGCCGGTGCGTATGTCAAGGCTCCTGTGCCGGGACTATACAATTGGGTGGTGTCGTTCGACTTGAACTCGCTGTATCCTCATTTGATTATGCAGTACAACTTGTCGCCTGAGACTTTGATTGAAGCGAACAAGTATACTCCCGAAATGCGGGAGATTCGCAGTCAGGTCAGTGTTGATGCTCTACTCAACAAGGAAGTTGATCTAGGTGCGCTCAAGTCGATCTATGTAACGGTCACTTCGAACAAGCAATTCTTCACCACTGCGAAGCGTGGCTTCCTTGGCGAAATCATGGACGACATGTATCAGAATCGCATCAAATACAAGAAGATGGCAATCGAAGCCAAGAAGAAGTTGGAGACAGTGAAAGATGACCCAAACCAGTACGCATTCGTCCAACGTGAGGTCGCACGGTATAACAACCTACAGATGGCAAAGAAAGTATCGCTCAATTCCGCGTATGGAGCTATCGGGAATCAATACTTCCGGTTCTTTGATATTAGAATCGCAGAAGCGATTACGCTCGGCGGGCAACTATCCTACAAGTGGATCGAGCAACACATCAACGCATACCTCAACAAGCTCGTCGGCAGTGAGGGTGTAGACTACGTAATTGCAGGCGATACCGACTCCATGTATCTGAACATGAGTGCCATAGTCGAGAAGTTCATCAAGAACACCACAGACAAGCACAAGGTCATCAAGCTACTCGACAAGATTTGCGAAGAGAAACTACAGCCTTTCATCCACAAGACCTATCAGGAACTCGCAGACTACACCAACGCTTATGAGCAGAAGATGCACATGAAGCGCGAATCCCTCTGCGACCGGGCTATCTGGATTGCCAAGAAACGCTACATCCTCAATGTCTATGACGAGGAAGGTGTGGTCTACGCCGAACCGAAGATCAAGACGGTAGGTATCGAAACCAACAAGTCTTCGACTCCGACCGTGGTGCGCGGTAAGATGCGCGAGTGCATCAAGATCATTCTGGACAAGGATGAAGATGCGGTGATCGACTTCATCGACAACTTCCGTGAGGAATTCAGTAAGCTTCCTGCCGAAGATATCTCGTTCCCTCGCGGCGTCAATGGCATTGAGAAGAATGCCGACGCTACCAGCATCTACAAAAAGGGAACTCCGATCCATGTCAAGGGATGCCTTGTCTACAACCACATTCTTCATGAGAAGAATCTGACTAAGAGATATCCGACGATCAAGGACGGCGAGAAAATCAAGTTCTGCCACCTAAAGCATCCAAACCCTTATCACAATAACACCATTGCGTTCCTGAATGTGCTGCCGAAGGAATTAGAGTTACATGAGTATCTCGACTACGACGAGCAGTTCGATGCCACATTCCTAACTCCAATGAAGAGCATTCTAGACAAGATTGGTTGGAAGAGCGAGCATGTCTCTAATCTGGAATCATTTTTCAGTTGATTTCCGACCCGGTTTGCTGTATACTGTATTGACCTATTACGAGGATTGACCTATGAGCTTACTCGACAAGATTAAGAAGAATTCGACTATCAAGGATACGGCTATCCTGAACAAGTCGAAATTCTTCATGGAAAAGGACATGATCCAGACTGATATCCCTGTGCTGAACGTGGCACTCGGCGGCAGTCTGGATGGTGGATTCACTCCCGGCTTGACCATGTGGGCAGGACCGTCCAAGAATTTCAAGACGGCATTCTGTCTGATCATGCTGCGAGCCTATCAGGAAAAGTACCCTGAATCGGTTGTGCTGTTCTACGACTCCGAATTCGGTACTCCGCAGAACTACTTCGACTCATTCGGCATCGACACCTCCCGCGTAGTTCATACGCCGGTCACGGATGTTGAACAGTTGAAGTTCGATATCATGCAGCAGTTGTCCAACATCGAACGTGGCGACCGCATGATGATCGTCATCGACTCTATCGGCAACCTAGCTTCCAAGAAGGAAGTCGAGGATGCGATGGAAGGTAAGTCTGTCGCGGACATGACACGCGCCAAGCAGATCAAATCCCTGTTCCGTATGGTCACTCCCCACCTGACGCTCAAGGATATTCCGATGGTTGTGGTCAATCACACCTACAAAGAAATCGGTCTTTACCCAAAGGATATCGTGGGTGGCGGAACAGGGTCTTATTACTCGTCCGACAACATCTACATTCTCGGCAGACAGCAGGAGAAGGATGGCACCGAAGTCGTTGGCTACAACTTCATCATCAATGTTGAGAAGTCTCGCTATGTGCGTGAGAAGTCTAAGATCCCGGTCACGGTCACTTTTGAAGGTGGCATCAACAAGTATTCCGGCTTGCTGGATATCGCACTGGAAACCGGGCATGTCACTAAGCCGAATATCGGCTGGTATTCGCGGGTCAATGTAGCCACAGGCGAAATTGAAGACAAGCGTTGGAGAATCAAGGACACACAGAGCGGCGAGTTTTGGGACACTATCCTTGATTCAGATTCCTTCAAGGATGCGGTGAAAGCTAAATATCAGTTCATATCCAACATAAACACAGAGGAATCAGAAGATGTTGAACAAGCTTAGGGAAAAGGTTGCCACACTGGAATTCTGGTGGGCTAAAAGAAGCCTCAAGGATGGAGTCGATTTCGCACTTCGTATTGAGAAAGATGCTATCATTGTAGAACTCCTCAGAGGAAAATTTGAGGGTGTCAGGTTTCAATTCAAGAATGTAATCCTACGGGAAGACAGGTTGGTTGACTTCCAGACCGTAATAGTGGATAATCCACACTGCGCGAAAGTAACCAGCAAGAAATTCAACAAGCTATCGGCAAACCTATTCAGGGTTGTCCTGAGTGAATGTGTGTCCGATGCCAGCAAGGTGATGAATGAAAGTAGAACGCATGATTTTGACGAACCTAATGAAGAACGAGAGTTTCATGAGGAAGTCGATCCCCTTCTTGAAGCCAGAGTATCTAAGCGACAGCCCCGAAAGAAAGCTGTTCGAACAGATGCAGGCGTTCATCCTAAAGTACAACAGCCTGCCAAGCCTAAGCGCACTGGCACTAGGACTCCAAGAGCGAAACGACCTAAGTGAGAGTGAGTTCAAGGCTATCGGAGAAATCCTAACTGAAATCAAGGATGCCGATGCCACCGAAGACCCGAAGTGGTTGTTAGACGAGACAGAGAAATTCTGTCAAGAGAAGGCAATCTACAATGGCATCATGGACGCAATTCAGATCCTTGACGGCAAGGATCAGCAGAGGAACAAAGGGGCTATTCCTAATATCCTCTCTGATGCTCTTGGCGTGTCTTTCGATCCTCATGTGGGTCACGATTATATTGATAAGTGGAACGAGCGATTCGATTTCTACCATCGTATCGAAAGCAGGCTCCCGTTCGACCTGACCTATTTCAACAAGATTACCAACGGCGGTCTATGTCGTAAGACGCTCAACATCATTCTGGCAGGTACCGGTGTCGGTAAGTCACTGGCAATGTGTCACTTCGCTGCGGCATATCTGATGCAGAACTACAACGTCCTGTACATCACGATGGAAATGGCAGAAGAGCGTATTGCCGAACGTATCGACGCGAACCTGATGAACGTGACCATGGACGACCTCAAGATGTTGTCTTTGGACATGTACGAAAAGCGCATGAAGGCAATCATGAGCAAGACTAAGGGTAAGCTGGTCATCAAGGAATACCCTACGGCAGCGGTCAACACTGCGCATTTCCGTGCGCTCCTGCAAGACCTCAAGCTCAAGCGGAATTTCGTTCCTGATGTAATCTTTGTAGACTACCTGAATATCTGCGCATCGTCGCGGATCAAGCCGGGTGCCAACATCAACTCCTACACCTATGTCAAGGCAATCGCGGAAGAACTCCGTGGGCTAGCAGTCGAGTGGGACGTTCCTGTTGTTTCTGCGACACAGACTACTCGTTCAGGTTTCACCAACTCGGATCCCGGTCTGGAAGATACCTCAGAATCCTTTGGTCTTCCTGCGACAGCCGACCTCATGTTTGCACTGATCGCGACCGATGAACTGACTGCGCTCAATCAGATTATGGTCAAGCAGTTGAAGAATCGCTACGCCGATCCGACGCTAAATAAGAGATTCACCGTGGGCATCGACCGGGCGAAGATGAAGTTGTACGATCTAGACTTGAGCGCACAATCCAACATCATAGATTCCGGTCAATCCAAGGCTAGTGGTCCCACAAAGGGCGGCAACAAATTCGGCGGGTTTAAGGTGTAATCCGTGTCAAGAACATCAGATTTACAGGAATCTACACAGGCGCTATTTTGTGCCGTAGCCGATTACTTGGGTGATCAGGAAGCCGCTGTTGCTTTTGATACCAACAAGTACAAGACATATGACGAGTTCTTGGAGAACTACATTTCCAAGAGCGGCAAGAACATCAACCTAATCATCCAAGAAGCATATGAAGATATGTCTGATGTGACTCAGGGTGGAATTACACTTCCGATGATGGAGAGATTCATCCGCAATGATAAGAGTTGGTGGCGCTCCTCGGCAAAAATATCTCTAGGTGTAATCGAACAAGTCAATACAATTCGCCGCAAGTTCTCCAAGATCAAGAAAACTAAGTGGCAGGACTTGTATTACAAGCGTGGCGATAAAGAAATCATGCGCAATATGACGAAGCTTTTTGATCGTGCTAACAAGGAGTTGAAGAAAGCTAAAGTTCCCGACGAAGAACACTTTCGCAATATCAACAAGTGGAGTCCTGCCGATATCTACTTTGCATCCGAGAATGCTGAAAAGAGAGTGGCAAAGGCGGTTGCCGACAAGAAGAACTATAGAAACTTTCACCAGATCAACAAGCTTATTAGCGACCTGATCGACAGCGGTGATCTTGTTCCTATCTCATTGAAGAAAGGTACGGGAGATATCCACGTTACTAAGGTGAACTTTAGTGCGAAGGATGAGCGTGAGCGGCTATCGAAGTTTTACTGTGACTACGCCAAAGAAGGCTTAGATGTGGAATCTGCATATGTCACTGTCGGCATAGGTGATCCAACATCAACTCTGCTATTTCGATTCAGCATCGACACCAATAAAAACAACGGTCAGTATAAGTGCGCAATCAAATTGGGCGGCGGCGGCTTTGGTGGAAGCGTTGGTGGAGATTCCTTAGCCAAGGTGATTGAGAGAGTTGACCCAACCTTCGGAAAGAAATTCAGGACCGCTTTTGAGAAGGGTATGGATGAATGGAATACCGACAAGAAGGAACTAATGCAGATCAAGAGTGCAACAAGTCGAGTCAAAGCACAGAAAGCCTTGGGTAAGAGGGTGGTTGGCAGCCCACTAAATGACTTGGTGTTGGCTTACTTCAAAGGCAGTAGTAAGAAGCGGGATGATATGGTGCGAGAGATAGCAAGATATGCCGGTTCTGCCAGCAAGTTGTCTGCAAAGCATGTGATAGCAAAATAGGATTTCATTATGAGTATCGTGGTAACAGGTGGTTTTGGATTTATCGGCAGCAACTTTGTGCGCCGGTATGCGACGTTGTATCCCGACGAGAAGATCCTCGTTCTAGATAAGTTCACATACGCAGCCAACCTGCGTAATCTTGAAGACTTGATAGGTCGCGCTGGCTTTCATTACGAAGTTGTCGATATCACCAATCCCAAGATCGTGCGCGAGTATCTGGAACGCTATCAACCCCACACGATCTTCCACTTTGCGGCTGAGTCGCATGTGGATAATTCCATTCGTTCTACCGACATGTTCCTGCATTCCAATGTCTATGGGACAGTGAACCTTCTGGATCAGGTAAAGCGAGTATGTCCGAATGCCCTGTTCATGCACATATCCACCGACGAAGTATTTGGTTCATTGAAACACGATGATCCTCCGTTTACCGAGAACACTCCCTATGCGCCACGCAGTCCATATGCTGCATCCAAGGCTGCAAGTGACCACTTTGTACGTGCATATAATGCAACTCACAAGCTGCGCACGATCATCACTAATTGCTCTAACAACTATGGACCGTATCAGCATCCAGAGAAGTTCATCCCCACAGTCATCCGCAAGGCACTAGCCGGTGAGAAGATCCCGGTCTATGGCAATGGACAGAACATGCGCGATTGGTTGCATGTCGAGGATCATTGCGATGCTCTCATACAAGTTTCCGAATTCGGTATCATGGGTGAGCAGTATTGTATCGGCGGCGGAACACAACGATCTAACATCCATCTTGCGATGGAGATTCTTGGCTATCTCGGTTTAGGTCATGAATTGATTGAATTTGTCAAAGACCGCAAGGGTCATGACTTCCGATACGACATAGATAGTGATAAGGTCTATCTTCACACCGGTTGGAAGCCGTTGACACGATTTGATCGCGGTCTGAAAAAGACTGTGGATTGGTATGTAAACAACATGGAATGGGTGAAATCATGCGCACACTCGGAATCATTCTCGCAGGCGGAAAGTCTTCGCGCCTCTACCCTGCGACATTCGCAACAACGAAGCAAGTCCTGCCTATCTATGACAAGCCCCTGATATACTATCCTCTGTCAACTCTCATGTTGGCAGGGATTCGGGATTTCATAGTCATAACGACACCCGAAGAACAAGAGGTTTTCAAGACGCTCTTGTGGGATGCGAAGGAACGCCTTGGCATCAATATGGATTTCGCCAAGCAACACCAGCCGCGCGGCATTGCCGACGCATTCATCATCGTAGAAGACTTCTTAGACGAAGACCTTTCCAAGTTTGATCGCTTCGCTCTAATCCTTGGGGATAACATCTTCTATGGTGCGGGAATGACCGAACTACTCCAAGAGGCTAGTATGGATGCCTCTACCACAATACTAGCCACAAAGGTCAAAGACCCCGAAAGATTCGGTGTAGTGGTATTAGGCGAACACCGGCAAGTCCTTGATATGGAAGAGAAACCCCTGAAGCCAAAAAGCGACTTAGCTATAACTGGTCTTTACTTTTTCAATTCCTCAGTTTTCCAGCGAGCGAAGGTACTCAAACCATCCAAGCGCGGCGAATTAGAGATAACCGACCTAATCAAAACATATCACAGGGATGTATCTGTAAATTGTATTGTACTTCCACGCGGGTCTATCTGGTTCGATACCGGGACACCTGACTCGCTACTGGAAGCCGCAAATCTAATTCAGATGATACAGAAACACCAGAAATTTATGGTTGGCAATCCGCACGAAATAGCGTATAATAAAGGTTGGATTGATGCTAATGCACTAAGATCAACCGCGCTCCTGTGCGAGAAGTCAGCGTATGGGCAATACTTATTGGAGTTACTATCTTGAAACTGAAATGGAATGTCTACATCAACAAAAATCTAATCGGTGAAACAGACGAGTTTGAAAGCACGTTCGAAGCAGACGAACAACGCATCTCTGATCAACGAGTCGGATTCGTGAAAAAGTACATGGAAGACAACAACTGGACTCCTGTTGCGGATTCAATCCATTATCAACTGGTTACGGTGAAAGAATGAAACTCACCCCTGAACAACGGCACTTCTACATCGAAGAACTAGCCAAGGATCTGCCGCCTTGGGCGTACAATGCTGGCGCAAATTTCGAACCCGGCAAAACACCAGTCTACTACTCCGGTCCTTTCTTTGACAACAAGGAAATCGAAGTCGCACTCAAGACCTTCCTGACCGGCAAGTGGCTTGTCACAGGCGAAGAAGTCGCGAAGTTCCAGTGGAAGTTTGCTCGCAAGTTTGGCGTCAAATGGGCGCACATGGTCAACTCAGGTTCCTCTGCGAATCTGGTCATGATCGCAGCCCTCAAGAAGTTTTACGGTTGGGGTGATGACGCGGAAATCATTGTCTCCCCTGTTGGGTTTCCGACCACCATTGCCCCAATCGTTCAGAACAACATGAAGCCAGTGTTTGCCGATATCGAACTCGACACACTGAACTTTGACTTGATGGAAGTAGAACGGAAGATTCGCAAGAACACCGTGGCTATCTTTGTCTCTCCTGTGTTGGGCAATCCGCCCGACATGAATGAACTCAAGCGTATGGCGGATGATGCAGGCATCATCCTGATTGGCGACAACTGTGACTCCCTCGGAACTAAGTGGGATCACAAGTGGCTCACCGAATTCTACACCGCATGGTCAACATCCTTCTACCCTGCGCATCACATTACTACCGGCGAAGGCGGCATGGTCTGTTCCGACAATGAAGAAATCATCAAGATCGCAAGACAATTCTCATGGTGGGGACGCGATTGCGTCTGTGTGGGCGCAGCGAACCTCAAACCCTGCGGATCATGTGGGAAGCGTTTTTCTAAGTGGCTCCCCGACTACGAGGGAGTGGTCGATCATAAGTATATCTTTACCCAAATGGGCTACAACCTCAAGCCTCTCGATTTCCAAGGAGCTATTGGATCCGTTCAGCTAGACAAGTTTGACGAGATTCACTCCCGGCGCAGGGAGAGCTATGACATTATCTCTACCCTGATCGAAACCTATGTTCCCGGTGTGAGAGTCATCACAAATCTGGATGAAGCCGAAGTATCGTGGTTTGGTGTTCCGATCCTGTGTGACACTCCCATAATCAAGAATCGACTTCAGGATCATTTTGAAGCTCGTAAGATTCAGACCCGCAACTACTTCGCAGGCAACATCCTGTTACATCCCGGCTACAAACATCTGGATGACTACAAGAAGTTCCCGAATGCGAATCTTGCTCTGAGTAATGTGTTCTTTGTGGGTGCCGCACCGCATTACGATACCGAGATTTTCAACTATTTCGAACAGGTTCTCTCGCAATGGACCTGACCGTATTTGGGCATACCGGCTTTGTCGGTAGTGCGTTCGTAAAGCGATACAAGGACAACGACAATATCTGGCTCCCGCCAAGATACTCTCGTCGCCCGAATCCTTATATGAGGTCAGATATCCTGTATCTGATCAGCACCACCCACAACTACAATGTCTTCACCGACCCGACACTGGATGTAAAGACTAATCTACTCACCTTCACGGAAGCATTGGATAGCTGGCACAAGAACAATCCCAAGGGTGTGTTCAATTTCGTGTCCTCATGGTTTGTCTATGGTGAACGCAGGGGTTTCGAACGCGCCGGTCCTACTGGTGAAGACGAAGAGTGTCGTCCAGCCGGATTCTACTCCATCACCAAATACGCAGCCGAACAGTTGCTCGTTTCCTTTGCCGAGACTTTCGGATTGAAGTACCGCATCCTACGCCTATGCAACATCATAGGACCGGGAGATAAGGGAGCTTCCAAGCAGAAGAATGCTTTCCAGTACCTCCTCAACGAAATGAAGGAGAACCGTCCTATCCAAATATACGAGAAGGGACAGTTCTACCGAACATACATGGATGTAGAGGATTGTGCTTCTGCACTAAATCTGGTCATGCGAAAGGGTAATCTGAATGAGATTTACAACATAGGCACCGAACCGGCACAGGTGTTTATGGACATGATTAGCTTCGGCGCTCGCGCCTTGAACACCACTAGCCGGATCGAATTCATTGAACAGAAGGACTTCCACAAGAAGGTACAGGTCAAATCCTTTGCCATGGACTGCTCCAAGCTATACAATTTGGGATTCCAGCCGAGATATAGCATCCAAGATAGCATCTATCGAATGATCAGATGAGCTAAATAGATCATCCACTCCCACAGTGCGGAAGGAAGATGATCAAGCATTTCAACCAGTTCATTGCCGAAGCAGTCGAAGATACCGAGAAACTTTCTCATCTGGAACACGCCGAAGACCATGTAATCAACGCAGGGGAAGAGGGCGCACATCACGCCGCCCGTACCCTCGTCGGCGTCCACCATGCCATTCTAGGGCATAAAACACCAGTCAAAGTCACCACCAAATATGATGGTGCGCCTGCTATCGTTTTCGGCACTCACCCCGAAACCAAGAAGTTCTTTGTCTCCTCCAAATCGGCGTTCAACAAAACGCCTAAGATCAATTACACTCATGAGGATGTAGACAAGAACCATGGGCATTCTCCCGGTCTTGCCGCCAAGCTCAAGGGCGCACTCACCCATCTTCCAAAGGTCACACCACCGGGTAAAATCTATCAGGGCGATGTGATGTATTCTCATGGGGATGTGGAGACTT